>ULSR01045503.1_pt1 | contig 49820 bp, 42 predicted proteins | sample 1956861 | NCBI WGS metagenome assembly ULSR01 (sample SAMEA4835713, study PRJEB28245) | human gut metagenome | biome: gut microbiome; material: fecal sample | place: Denmark | collected 2008 | reverse complement strand
AAAATCCTTGTGTCCCCGGTTCGATTCCTGGTGGCACCACTTTAAAGAGAAGCAAAAGACAGTAAAATCCTGATTCCCAAACGAAATCAGGATTTTTTGTTTTCCGGCGGAACGCAAAAAACGGCAGAATATTACCGTTGCTGGTGTTCCAAAAGGTGGAGCAAAATAGGTGAAGTACATATCTCCACCGAATAAGGTTACTTCTCTCTGATTTGCAACATTTTGCGTATCAAGAAAGCGTGCATGGTTTCCTACTTTTGTACAACGAAAAACTGTAGGAACATGAAAAGAGACTCATTCAATGTGCTTTTCTTTATTAAGAAAGCCAAGCTGCTGAAAAACGGAGAAGCCTCCGTGTGTATGCGCATCACTGTGAACGGTGCGCGAGTGGAAAACAATATCCGCAAGAGCATTGATCCTGCCTTGTGGAATCAAGCGAAGGAGTGCGCCAAAGGGAAAAGCCGCAAATCCTGCGACTTGAATGCCTATATTGAGGACGCAAGAATCAAACTCCATCAGACTTTCAATGAACTGGAAGAACAAGGGCAGTTCATCACCGCTCACCTGTTGCAGAAAAAGTTCTTCGGACAAGACCAAGCACCGGAAGTTGCCCGTACACTTATTCAAACTATCCAACAACATAACGACCAATGCCGTGAACTTATCGGAAAGGACTATGCCCTGATTACTGTCCGCCGTTATGAAAGTTGTAAGCGTTATCTTGCGGAACTTATCAAACTGAAATACGGTAAGGAGGATTTGCCTTTGTCGGAAGTCAATGGTGAACTGGTACGTGCTTTTGAATTCTACCTCAAAACAGAGAAGGAGTGCCAGCAGAATACGGTTATCCGCTACATGAAGTGCTTGAAGAAGATAACCAATCTTGCGCTTGCTAACGAATGGATTACCAAAGATCCGTTCATCGGCATCAAGTTTCATGAGAAAGAGGTTATCCGTGAGTTCTTGACAATGGATGAACTACTCACTATCTATCACAAGGAGTTCCCACTGGAGCGCATTACTGTTGTGCGTGATGTTTTTATTTTCGCCGCCTTCACCGGGTTAGCTTTCATAGACGTGCAACAACTGGCTCCCGAACACATCGTGGAAGATGCGAATGGCAACTTATGGATTCGCAAACCACGTCAAAAGACGAAGAACATGTGTAACATTCCATTACTCGACATCCCGATGGCCATTCTCCGAAAATACGCAACACACCCTATTTGCCAAAAGAAAAATGTGTTGTTGCCAGTCCCCTGCAATCAGAAAATGAACAGTTACCTGAAAGAAATAGCAGACCTGTGTCTGATAAACAAGACTTTGACCACACATGTGGCACGCCACTCGTATGCAACCTCTGTTTGCCTTGCCAATGGTGTAAGTATTGAGAACGTGGCGAAAATGCTCGGTCATTCCAACATCAAAATGACACAGCACTATGCTCGTGTACTTGATTCCTCCATTCTGCGTGATATGAATAATGTTAAGTCCGTGATGTCTAAAGTAATGCGATAAATATGAGCAGAGGAATAATAACAATCAGTGAAACAGGTACGGTCACTATGCCGACTGTATCCGTGTGGATGACGCAGTTCGAGATAGCCGACCTGTTCGGGGTGTTTTCATGCGATATTCGCAAAGCGATTCATTCCATCTACAAGAACAAGGAACTGAATGAACTTGATACAATGAAGTATATCAAGCAACCGAATGACATCAGTTATGATGTTTATAATCTTGAAATGGTTATAGCCATTGCATTCAGGATATGCAGTAGAGAGAGTATCTTGTTCAGACGGTTTGTAATAAATGAAATTAGCACCATTAAGAAAGCTACACCGATTACACTGTTTGTTGCCAGCGTCAGAGGTAATAACCGATGGTATAGTTGAGGTTCATTCCGTCAGCCACTCGTTCCCGATGCACGGATGCAAAGGTAGCGTACAGCTTAATGGCAGCGGCAAGGTCGGGCGGCAAGCCGTTTCTGGCAGAATCTTCCTCAAACGAGTTTTAGCGTATTCAGCCCGAAAACCTTGCCCCTGCCTGCCATACGCTTGAAGAGCATCCGGCAACGGAAACAAGCGACTGACGGGAAATCAGAAGAAAGAAGAGAGGAACGGCTTACAGACGAAGCAGGATTTTGATGCTCCGTCCGTAAGCCGTTCCTTTCTCTTTTTGCCGAAAGTCCGTTGCTGACGCAATCACTGGGCAGACGGTAAACTGCGCTCCTTCAAGAAAATCAGATTTCCAATCAGATTACCGTCTGTCGGTAAGCGGAACGATAGCCGTTAGCAAGCATCCTTTCAATGTCCGATTCACGATAGAGGATTTTGCCGCCCAACTGGATATAGGCTATCCGTCCTTCGTTGCGGTAGTCCTGAAGCGTTCTTCGGCTCACCTTCAGCCGTGCAGATACTTCCTTGTCGGTGAAGAAACGTTCTCCGCCCAATGTCGGGCGATAGTTGGCGGTCAGATGCTCGAAGCCGTCCAGCAGACGGTCGAGGCTGCCCATGAAGTGGATTATCCACTCGCTGTCCTTGTTAATCAGTTCGTTCATACATTTTTGGATTTAGTGGGTATCATTATTTTACTTCGTTCATTTCATCAAGTTTATAGCGTTCTTCCCTTGAACTTTGCTTCCTTACGTCTATCCTCCACAACGGAAACAATACGCTGTACGTCATCGGGACGGTAATACGTCTTGTGGTTTATCTGCGAGTAAGCCAGTGTGCCGTTGTCACGCAGGGTCTGCAACGTGCGCGGGCTGATGTTGAGCATGCGACACACGTCTTGATTGTCCATCCACTCGCCCATTGTCTTCTCTCCGTGCCGATGACAGATGGCATCCATGCGACTGACGAAACGGTCAAACTTGGCGACCATCGCCTCAAAAGTCTTTCTTTCAATTGATACGATTTCCATATACATACTTTTTTATTGTTACTGTTTCTTTTACCACAAAGGAATACATAATCTACTGCCTTGCAATGGATTTCCAGAAAGTGGCAGCGTGTTGCGCTGATACGGTAATCATTGTCCGGTATGCCGTCAATCGATTATCTGCGACTGAAATTTCCATACTCTCTTTCTTTTCGTTATGTATTCCTTTTGCCGCAAAGGAATACATAATCTGTTATCCGGCAATGGATTTCCAGGAAGTGGAAGCATGTGGCACAGGTTGGTAGAGGTTGGCACAGATTGGGGCTATATTCTTAATTCTTGAAATCAGGAATGTGGCAAGAGAGAAAACAAGGGCTTAATTCAAACCTGGCTGTAATCGCACCTTTGTTCTTCCGGCTATTCAGATCCGGCAAATCTGTGAAGTCCTCACCGATATCTCTATCACCATAAAGCAAAGTCTCACAATATTGCCTCATCGAATCCAAGTTGTTGACTGACTGTACTAAAACGTCTTACTTTGCTTGCAACAATCGGTCGAGGTACTGACCAAGACCACAGTAATAACTTAATCAACCTGTTTTATGACAATGAAAAGAGAACCAAGTATCAGTGAGCAGCAGGCTCGTGAAATCGTGGAAAGAATGGGACGCAGGGAATCCCGCAGTGAGAAGTCTATGGACGACTTCTACAGGAACATCGGTCTGGATCCGGAACAGCTGGCACAACCCGGCAAGACCGTCACGAAAAAAGCGGAAACTGTTACAGCGGATGAACCGTCAGGCGGAACGCCCGAAGATATGGCAATGCCACAGAAGCGTGTCAGCAGCAAACAACGCAGGCTGTCGCTGGACGAATACCGTACCACTTACCTGCGAGTACCCAAAATAACCGACCGAAAGCCTGTGTTCGTCAGCGGTGAGGTGCGTGACTGGCTGGATGGGATTGTCCGCCGTCTCGGTGGGCGTGGCATGAGCGCATCAGGACTTATTGAGAACATTGCCCGCCTGCACCTTGAAGCCTACCGGGAGGACATCGAGCAGTGGCGCAAGCTCTGAGCGGATTTCGGTGGAACCGGTCAAGCCGGTGGATACACACCATCGGTTTGACCGATACACCGGAAGAGTTATTGTACCGACAAACCAATCCGACAAGCGGAGGATTCTTGGTGTCTTCAAAGACACAGCAAGGTATGTTTTGAGCTGCTCAAAATACTTCGAACAGCTCAAAACGCCTTGTCCTTGCAGGAAATTGGACTTCCTCCGAAGTCGGAAATCCTTTCAAATCTACGACGCCATCTTTACTCTTTTGAATGGTCTGAATTATTCTTTACCCACTCTTTTGCTAATTCTGTGAGTCTGTATTTTTGCTTCGGATGATTGGGCTGTTCAGGATACATTGGCTCAATTGCACCATCTTCCAACGCAGGAAGAAAATAATTTTCTCGGAATGATGTACGATGTTTGAATCCCATATTTGACATTATTTCATTCATCGTCATATAGTCTTCACTCATTAAAAAAATCATTTCTTGAACTTGAGCGGTACTTGGTCGGTACTTGAGCGATACTTGAGCGGTACTTGAGCGGTACTTGTCCTCTTCTGTTGTCTTCTTGTCTTCTTTACCATTCTCTATTATAACAGATTTGAAATCAGCTCGCTTGAACGTGATAGTAACAAAACCACCATCGGAAGACCATGTAGGAGCTTCCACACCTTGTGCCAGACAAGCATCCATGATACGCTTTGCTCCACTACCCCAGTTTTCTAAGTAAGTCATTCGATAAAGAGCTTCCGCCACTTTCAAATTGTGCGGATATGATTCGTGAGGCTCCTTGATATTCTCTGGAGTAATTTGAGGTGGAAATGTGCCGGGACTTGCAATCTCAATGCGGTCATCATAGATAGCAAGACTAATCGTAAGATTATACCGTTCCCAATGTCGATGGCAGAGAGCATTGACAAGTGCTTCACGCAACGCATGATAAGGCACTTCAAGCTGCTCTTCACGTTCCAAACTATGATTGGTGATTCTTCCACTGAGAGAAAGGTGCTTGAAACAGAATGCAACTCCGGCATCTAAAAGTTGGAAGAAATTACCTTCAGCACGTTGATTGTCACGGAACATATTTTTATTAGTACCCACAAACCGTGCCATCCTTAGAGAGAACTGTGGATATTCGTCAATGTTGTTGGAAAAGAGCAATACCGCACCATTGGTCGGAATCCCATTCTTAAGCAACTTCCATTTTGAAAGAATATCCCCGATTGGCTCATACAATGCAGTTTAGGGAATACGCCCGCCATCAATACCTCGGCGAATGCAGTTACGAACCAATTTTTCATCAAGGTCTGTCAATGTCACCCCGTCAGCAGCCAGTCTTTCCCACGCATACATTTGTGGCTGGTGGACGCGGATGCGTTCATCATACATATCCTGTGGCATGACCTTTGTGGTACTCTCAACCTTGTAATACGGACAGCCGTGAAAAGTATGCGGACGCTCACCCCACACCCAGCCATCAAAGTGCATGGCAATAACTTTTTTGCCCGGATACTCCGGCACATCTACATACACCACTCGCACATCTACAGCAGGTTCCAGTCCTGCCAAAGACTGTGCAATCTCCTGCTGAGTTTTGTCGGTCACTTCTTGTCCAATTATTTTCAGTGATTTCGGTGCAACACCGAAAATCAGCCAGCCTCCTTCAGTATTCAAGAAAGCACATGCCGAGTGCATACCGTCCTTCAACTCGCCGGTAGTCTTCTTCAGTTCCAGAGTCCGTGACTCGTCGGCTGACACCAGTTTCTTTATATCGTCAATTGTCATTGTTTCTACTTTTCTATTTTGAAATTTGTGGTAATGGTCCACAAAACGTTTTGTTAACAACTCTATCTCGCATTAACTTCATATCCGTAAAATTACGGCATATATTTTGCACTATCTCCAAATAGTTGTCTGAACCATCATCTTTTTGATAATAATAAGGCTTTATAGAAACACAGTTTTGATGTTCAAACAATGTATTTAGTAGCGTTCTGTCAGAGTTACCACAAGAATGCCCCATAATATAAACTTGATATGGAGCGGATTCTATGAATTGTAGCAAGTTGCGATAATTGTTAGACTCTAAATATTTTATGGACTTGATGTTTCTTAAACACTCATTATCTGATTGCTTAAGGAAATTTTTATAATCATCATCAAGCTCATCGCCATAACCAAATATTATGCTACTAGGATTATTTAAGTCTCCATGAATATGATTTGTCGATGTAACTTTCAGATTCCCATATTTATCTGCTACATCAGTATAATTAAAATTAAGCAGCATAATATTCTCGGGAATTATTAAATCTTTTAGATAAATTTCTTCTATCTCTGATGAGTGTACAAATTTCTTTCTGAGCTGTTTAATATCCTCTTCCATAAAGTGCCTATCGGAGCCTTCATAACCATATCTACAAAGTAACAGTTGGTACGCATTGTCTTGTTGGATTAAATAATCTACGTAGTCATAATAAACCTGTAATTGTGAAAGACTAACATCATCTTTACGAATACTTCCATAAATTTGACGTTGTATCTCCATATTGCACTTTATATTATCTATTGTGATAGAAGAAAGATATTGAGCTAAAAGTTTCTGAATATAATGTAATTGCTTATTGAGCTCAGAAATTGTATAGGTACAGCTGTCTGGATTTATAATTGCATTCCCTAATAAGGCATAGTACTCTTTTTCTATGTCAACCCATCCTTTAGTTTCAATGGAAGTGCATATATTCTTGAAAAAAGGAGAAAATGAGACTTCAAAAGATTCAGGAGCATTGGTAATGCTATCAATAACTTCTTTACCGGATGGCTTATTAAAAAATTTTGGAAGATTGAATGCAAAGACATTCCAACAGCGATTGTAATTATTTGAAGTCATTTTGATAGAACAAAGGCAATCTTCCGATATAGGCGTAAGATTGCCTGCAAAAGAATTAACTCGTTTCTCCCAATACCAATTTATAAAATCTTCATATCTAGTCGGAAGTCCATGTGCCAAGTCAAAACCATTACCAATAAGTATAATTCTGTTCATATCTTTATTTATTTAGAAAAATCATACTTTGAAAAGAATGCCGACAATGAAGAATCTGGTTTTGGTACATCCGATAGTTTTTTCTCAATATCATTCCAATGAAAAGAATTATCACAAGCAGTATTAAGTTCAGTTAAATCAATCAAGATTTGTGATATCAACCGTATAATTTCTTTGTTGAGAACATTTAAAGCCTTTTGTGTATTCGGTGATGCGGATGTAATAACTGCATTAGATTCTCCTTTTCTCAAAGCATCCGATTTATCTGTATTAATTGCCATAGGTAAATAGATACAGTCACAGGCCAATGAATCTAATTGGTTTATCTCTGTAGAAAATAGACGTGTGATTATCCTTTTTATCGCCCGTGAACGATTAGAAGGAAAAAAAGGATTATAATCCAATGATCGCAATGATGGTGTTATTTGTTTTATTGTATTTGATAAATAGTTCAATAAATTATCAGACACATGCTCCTTATTGTAAAGAAGATTAGTGATATTTGTATTCGCCGCTTGTAGCTGGCCATATATAAATGCTAATTGCGAAAAGAAAAATTGTTCAATGGATTTCTTCATTTGAATAAAGCGATAAACTTCGGTAGCAATTACCACCAAGATACTCGCAAATGCGCCACTGAAACAAGTGAATAGGAAGTTGTTTGATATAAGTCGTGAATTAATCGCACAAAATCCTATTTCCATGTTTATAGAAATTGTATAAGATATCGCTAAGCATAATATACAAAGGATAATCAAATAAATAATAGTATGTTTTAATTGTGTCATATTACGGTTCCGCTACCATTGATGAATAAGAGTCATTATCAATAACATAAGGACGAGGCTGGCTGTGCCGTTTGAAATTCTCAGCCTGTTCCAAGATTTCATTGAACACTTCATCACGGATTTTGGGAGGATAGCCTGCACGAGCCAATAGAACAATCACATTCATCTTCAAGGTTGCTCGCAAATCCGTACGATTCATCCAATCAGCAACATCTGCCTGTTCCTCTACCATATCCTTTACTTGTTTGGCAAGAGAAGTCAACTTCTCGTCCGGGAAATTATCGATAAAGTCGTATTTGACAGCTACCGATTTGAAAATATCAAAGAAAGCCTTTTCTTCAAATGATAACCCCATAGTGTCTCCGGCAGTACGTTCATTTGCCACATCTTCCATAAGCCTTACCATCTCGCCTACGACATCATCAATCACATCATTGGCTAAGGCTGCATCATCCGAGCGGTCGTTATACTTCTTCACAATTTCCTCCAGACGTTTGGTGAAGTCTATGCCTTTTTGCCTATTAACTTTTCGTAGCGACTCAATTACCTGTTTCAAAAGTTGCTCCATCAGCTTGACTTTGGTGTTCTTATATGGTATTTGGTCAAGGCGTTTCATGTATTCCGCTGAAAGAAGATCTATTTCTTCATCGGCTGCAACGCCGATTTTAGTCACTTCTTCCACCGCTTCGGACATCAAGGCATCTTTTAGCATTTCGCTCACACGCTTATTCATCTTGGCAGCATCAGGTGCGTTTCCTCTCGTCAATTTAAAAATTATGGAACGGATGGCCAACATAAAATGAATGTCGTTGTCTTCCGTTTTTGCCAAATGTTCCGAGTTACAGCATATATCATACGCACCTTTCATCTTTTTACAATGTCGCATAAAACGAGTTTCAAGTTCTTTGGTATGTTGAATGTATTCCGCTCCCGTTTGAAGAATGTCTAACTGTTCAAGAGGTGTTCCAATGAAATAGCCTGACCAATCAAAGGCATGAAACATTCGCTTAATCACGTCCAATTCATCTTTAACCACTTTTACCGCCTCATCAATGGTTTCAAGGTCTGGTCCATCGACTTCTCCGTTTCCACCATATTGATGAATAGCTTCGTTCATCTGTCGCTTTATACCGAGATAGTCAACTACAAGCCCTTTTTCTTTTCCGGGATAAACACGATTGACACGCGATATAGTCTGAATCAGCGTATGCATTTGCAAAGGCTTGAAGCAATACATCGTATCAAGACTTGGCACGTCAAAGCCGGTTATCCACATATCTACCACAATGGCAATCTTGAAATTGCTTTTTTCTTCCTTGAATTGTTTGTCTAATGTTTTTCGATAGTCGTCATTACCGAGCAGATTATAAAGTTCATCTGAATCATTATCCTTGTCACGGGTAATAACCATTGCGATGCGCGGCATTGGTTTGATTTCCTTGCGTTCCTTCTCCGAAAGAGTTTCTCCTTCGATACATTCTTTGCTTTCCGCCCATTCCGGACGCAAACGGATAATCGCCTGATAAAGGTTCCAAGCAATGGAACGACTGCTGCATACTATCATAGCTTTACCCAACACCGTCGAACCTTCTTCGATTCGCTTTTCGTAGTGTTCCACCATATCTTGGGCAATCTTGGCAAGCAAATCTGGGTCATTGAGGATATTATCCATCCTCGTCATCCGTTTCTTGCTTTCTTCTATCTGATAATCGCTTGCACCCTCGGATTTGCATTGTTCATAAAACAGCTCAATTTCTTTAACTTTATCCGAATCAATCATAACCTTTGCTGCACGGCTTTCATAAACTATCTTACGCGTAATCTCATCCGTAACCGCTTCGGTCATGGTATAGCGGTCTACAATCGGACCAAACACATCCAGCGTATTGTCGAGCGGTGTTCCGGTAAATCCCACATATGTGGCATTCGGCAGGGAATCTCGCAAGTATTTGGCAAAACCATAATGATGCTTTACGCCCTTTTCTGTGATAGTTGTTTTCTGCCCCAAACTTGTTTGTGAACGATGAGCCTCATCGGATATGCAGATAATGTTTGTACGGTTGCTTAACAGGCCTGTGCCTTCCTCGAATTTCTGAATCGTTGTAAGATAGACACCTCCAGCAGAACGGTTTTCAAGATGTTCTTTAAGTTTTCCCCGACTTTCCACCTGAACGATAGTCTTGTCTCCAATGAATTTGGTGGCATTTAAAAACGACTTCGACAACTGATCGTCAAGGTCTGTTCGGTCTGTAATCAGCACAATGGTAGGACTGCTCAGTTGCTTGGAACGCATCAGTTGTCGGGTAAGGAACAACATGGTGTACGACTTGCCACAGCCAGTAGCTCCGAAGTAAGTACCACCTTTTCCATCACCGTCAGGATTCAGTCGTGAATGCTTCACAATATTATTGAATAGTTGAGTGGTGGCGAAATACTGCGGATAGCGACACACGATTTTATCCTCGCCCTTGGGAGTATCAGGCAAGAAGATAAAGTTATGCAATACATCAAGCAAACGTTCCCTTCTGAACAATCCACGCATCATTGTGAACATCGTATCAAATGCACCGTCAAGAATTGAGTCTGTTGCTTCCACTTTGTGCCAACCGTAGAAAAATTCATATGGAGCAAAGAGTGAACCGATTTTATTGTTCACGCCATCGCTGATTACCACGAACGCATTGTAACGAAACAATTTAGGAATATCACGACGATAACGCACCGTCAGTTGTTTGAAAGCATTTTCTATCGTAGTATTTTGTTTGATGGCATTCTTGAATTCAAGTACCACCAATGGAAGTCCATTTACAAATACAATACCGTCAGGAATACGATGATGCTCTCCGTCAATGGCAAACTGATTGACGAACCTGAATATGTTATTCTTTCCCAACTCATTATTGTTCACTTCTGTAAAATCAATTGGATAGATATGAAGGTTTGGCAACTTAGGATTGGTTCGCTTCAACGAAAAGCCTTCTTGCAGAAGTCGCAACGCTTCTACATTCTCAGCGTATACACCACCGCCGTCCGATGTTTCCAACCTGGTGATTGCCCGATTAATTTCATCCTCAGTGATATGTTCGGCTTCATATTTTTTCTGCAAATAAAGACGCAAGTCATCGTAGAGAATAACATCTCGTGTATCACGTGAGATGCTTTCTCCATACACATAGTCGTACCCCTCAGCCTTGAAAAGTTCGACAAATGCTTGCTCTAATTGTGTTTCGTTGAATTGTAACATAATTATAAACCTGATAATTTCTTGATTTTTTCAAGGATTGGGCGAAAGTTTTCCCAGCTGTCATTACTTATTTTGATGTAATTACTAATAACCGCTTTTGCAAAATCATCTTTTTTTGCTAATAGGTTATTATCAAATTCATCATATACGGCTTGCCCTCCATTGTTTTCTAATATTTTATCCAAAGTTTTACCATCGGGCTTATTCAATATAAGATTTTTATCTTCATTATGTCTCATAGAATGTTGTGTAAATTCTGTACCGAAGAACAATCTATGTCCAGTCTCATTGACTGGAGATTTGATTTCTTCATCTGAGAACAAATATTCTATTGAAATATTTGTTTGCCCCTTATCTTTTCTATCTTTGGGTATTGGTATGCAGAAAGCATATACTCCATTTCCATAATCTTTGTATTTATCTTCTCCAACATCCATCTTTTTTACCGTAGAATCAATATCTCGATCGAATATTCCAATAATAGGGAAAGGCCTCCTTATTTTACATAGCTGTTCCAGCATCTTTTGTAAATTTGAGTCTCCGTCAGGTTGTTGATCTTGAGTTATAACATCAAAATCTATATCATTTGCTTCCAAAACATCCTTTGCTTTTTGAATAAATTTAATATCTGTTTTTCCTTCAGTTATTACTAAGGGTTTCCTAATTGCCTTAAGAGAATCTTCCAATTGTTGATATTTCCGAGCAAATTGATTATTCTCATTCACCATCATATCGTAAACTTCTTTATATAAAGCATTATTTGTCGGAGAACAAGTAATACCATTATTATCTAAATCTATTATTTGAGAACGCTCTGACGCAGTTTCAGCAAGCCCAATATTCAAGAAAGGAGAATGAGAACTCACGATAAATTGTATATTGGGAAATAGATTGAATAATTTGGGCAAAATTTCTTTTTGCAATGTGATATGAAGATGTTTATCAACCTCATCTATTAAAACGACTCCATTTATATTGTTCAATTGTATATTATTTTGGTTGTTATCTGCTTGATGAAGAATTTCGCCAAAGATAGATATTAACGACAATTCACCTGCAGATAAATTAAATATTGAAGGGCAGATACATAATGAAGTATTGGACGATACATCATTCATAATAGCTATTCTAGTTGAACCACTGTTTCTTGCTCCTATACCTAATCTAATAATTCCATTATAAGACTTTGAAGATAAAGCACTTGATACAATATTATTGAGATTGTCCCACACAAAAGTTCTTTCTTCTGGAGGTATCGTTATCGGGAGAATATTATTGCCTTTTTTAAATAATCGAGTTTCTTCTTTTAACTTCATGTCAAGTAGTACATCCAAAAACCAATTAACCAATGAAGGTAAATCAGAAACAACCTCAATCTGATTATCAAGATAACCTGAGAATTTACTTTTTATTGCATAATCCAATTTAATATTATATGGATCATTCAAATAGTTAGGGGTTTCATATCTATATGAAGGAAAGTATGTTAATATGGATTTTGAAAAGATTTCTTTTTCGATTATATTTTTATCATCCAATGACCAAAACTTGATATTATTGGCAGAGGAGAGCGTATGTTGTATTTTTGAAAAATCTATTTTAGATTCTATGGTTATTTCTGAATCATATTGTTCTTTCGTACAGTTATTTCGAATATCAATATAATCTATGTTTTTATTATTGTATTTAAAACGTAAGTATACATATGAAGGGCTTGATGAATTGATATTATACAAAGCAGAAGATACCCGATAATATTTATTCTCTTTACCTTCAAATTCATTGTGAAATACTTTTTTTGCTAATTCATAAAAAGCATCTGTTATATGCGACAGGATAGTTGTTTTTCCATTTCCGTTAATGGCAGATAATACATTTATACCATTTTCTTTAAAATCAAGTTCCAGACGCTTAAATGGAGCACGATTTATAAATATTACTTTTACTAAACCAAATGACATGACTTTAATAATTTATTGTCCCAACTTTGACAAAAGCAAAGATTGTAATTCGATTAATACTCCTATTTCTTTTCTCTTCTGAATATTTTCTATTTCAATTACTTCAGCTATTTTATCAAAACGTTGTATCGTATTGCTATTTGGGATGACACAATCAATTTGGGTTAGAATCGTTTGAGTTAACAACGGTTGGCTCGATCCTTCACTTTTACTATTTAAGCTAAGAGTATTCAAAAGCCAATAAAGATAATACAACGCTCCTTCTTTGGAAACTGCCAACATCGCATTATCATTAATCCAGCACTTTTCTCGTTCTATTTGAATATTTCCACAATTAGCTCCAACCCTACCAATTACTATTACATTTATGGCATTATGGGAATTATGCCCCCCAACAATACCATTTCCGCCGTATACAGGAATCTCACCGTTTATGGATTGTACAGCTTTCCCATTCTTAAAAACCGCAAATTCCCCCAATGTTCCTATTCGCCATCCTTTAGGCAGATTCTCTATATCAATATTATCCACAAACATTTTACGATAGATCGTCTTAGCCGTTTCTTCAAGAGTAGCTATCAACCGACGATTATTCTCAATTCGTCGCTCTATAGCTTGATATTGGGCTACTATTTTTCGTTGTTCTTCAATCGGAGGAATAGGCAACAAGACTTCGCACATCTCACTCCATTCAAAAACTTCACGTGCTGAGCCATGCGATTTAAAACGGGCATATCTATCGAACTCAGGACGGCGAAACCACATCATCAGGTATTCAGGCAATAATTCCATTTCGTTTGTTATCTCAAAGACTGTATATATCGCAGAAACTATCGCCTTGCCTTGACCGCCTAATAATGCAATCGCAATTTTATCTCCTCGACGTGATGTGTCAGCTATGTATACAAATTGACTAGGAGCAACAACTTTATAATTGCTCATGTCCGTGCCAATTGTATTGGCTATTGAGGGTATAAATTGTTTGTTTACACTTAGTCCCAGTAACCTTTCCACCGCCAAGTCCCGATTGCGCACATCCACCTGCCGGATATAGTCCCCCAGCCGCTTATAATTTGATTTCATATCCCAGCGATTTAAAGACATTAAGCACTACTTCTCTGCTTTCAGCCTCTTGCCTAAGGATGTCGGCAAGTTCCGATTGGAGTTCCTTCATCCGTGTGTCGTAATCCACCGATTCATCCCGATTGACAAATTCGATGTATTTAGAAGGCACCAGCGAGAACCCCTTGTCTGCTATTCCACCTTCTTCATCCATGCTTACCGATTTGCAGAACTCAGGCATATCAGTATAAGTTTCAGTATGTCCTTCTCGTTGCCAATTGTGATAAGTATCGGCTACTTTACGAATATTCTCATCGGTGAAACGCACATATTTCTTTTCAAAAGGTTTGCCCATCTGACGCATATCGATGAAAAGAATCTCCTTTTCACGGTCACGATAATGTATTTCTTCTTCATTACGATAGACTACACGAGCTTTCTTGTTCGCATTAAGAATCCAAAGCGTAACAGATATATCAGTAGAGTAAAAAAGGTTTCGAGGCAGTATAACAATAGCTTCCACCAGTCCTCGTTCAATCATCTTGCGGCGAATTTCCCCCTCTGTTCCATCAGCACTCAATGCGCCATTGGCAAGAATGAAACCAGCCACGCCATTGGACGAGAGTTTGCTCACCATGTTGAGAATCCAGCCGTAATTGGCATTAGAGGTAGGCGGCACGTCATAACCATCCCAACGAGGGTCATCCGTCAGTTGGTTTTCCGCACGCCAGTCTTTCTGATTGAAAGGAGGATTGGCCATGATAAAGTCAGCTTTCAAATCCTTATGACGGTCATCGGTAAATGTGTTGGCGGCATAATCGCCCAAGTCGGCGGCTATACCCCGAATAGCGAGATTCATCTTGGCCAGTTTGAAAGTGGTCTTTGTGTATTCCTGACCATACACAGACACCTTGCGGCGATTGCCGTGATGACTCTCCACAAACTTCATCGACTGCACAAACATGCCACCCGAACCACAGCAAGGATCATAAATCTTCCCCTCGTAGGGCTCAATCATCTCAGCTATGAGATTGACAATCGTCTTGGGTGTATAAAATTCCCCCTTACCCTTTCCTTCCTTTATGGCAAACTTTGAAAGGAAGTATTCGTAAACGCGCCCTATGATGTCATTACCATCTGCCGATTCGAGTATGGAGTTAAAGCCATCAATCTTATCAAGTAGTGAACCAAGTTTTTCTGCCTCTATACCCAACGAACTATAATAATTATTGGGCAACGCTCCACGCAAGGGCTTGTTTTCCTTTTCTATATCTGAAAGGGCTTTATCTACGATAGATGCGATATTCGGTTGCTTTGAATTATCCTTGAGATATGACCAACGGGCCGTTTCCGGAAGATAAAATACATTCTTGGCTGCATAAAACTCCACGCTATCCACAAAGTCTTCAAGACCATCATTTATTATCTCCTGACGGCGTTTCTCAAAATGGAAGCCTGTATACTTCAAAAATATCAATGACAGGACAACGTGTTTGTATTCGCTCGGTTCAATAGAACCACGCAGCGCATCACATGCTTTCCATAACACCTCTTCCATCGGAAGATTATCCTTCTTATTAGTCGCTTTCTTTGCCATAATCATTTATTATTACCGCCATTGATAAGTTGGCGAGGGTCAACATTCAAAAGTGTTGCAATTTTCACAAGCATATCAAGGGAGGGCTGCATTTTGTTGGAACACCATCGTGAAACGGTTGCTTCGTTCTTTCCGACTTGCTTCGCCAGCCATTTCCCGGTTTTGCCATTCTCAACTAACACAACTTTTAGCCTATTGATTTTATGAGATTCCATACGTCTTTATTTGCCTGTTGATTACAATACTTTGATTTATAATGCAAATATAATACTTCTATCTTGAATCTATCACATTGTTTCTCAGAAAAGTGGATTAAAAAGTTCGAAACGTAATGGTTTCTCGTATTAATTCACTACCTTTGTGCCAAGAAATCATCAGCTGCAACGACACGCAAAATGCAGAAGTCCAACGGTGGAGCAATAGGAGGAGATTGCTGTTAATGTGATTCTGAAAAGTAATGATATACAGCTACTTGTGGGTATATTACGATTCCTGGTGGCACCACTGAAAATCAAAGGGTTACTCATATGAGTAACCCTTCTTTATTTTTACCTCTCTGCGATATAAACTCCACTAATAATGGCTAAAGCGCCAATACCAGAAGCTATCGTAATAGTTTCTGATAGAAAAATCGCAGAAGTTATCAAGGTGACCAGAGGGACAATGTAAATATAATTGGCTGTTTTTGATGCTCCGAGGGCTCTGACTGCCGTATTCCACATGATATAACAAAGCATTGAGGCGATGACACCCAGAAATAATATATTTAAATATACGACTGGCAGTTTCAATAACTCTAGTTTGATATTTAAAGGGTAGATCGCAAAATAGAAGAAAAGAGAAAGTATCCCATAAAAAAATACTTTTCGTGTAATAAACAAGGTGGGATAAGAACGACTCAAACGCTTTAGGATAAGGCAGTAAAAAGCCCACATCGTAGCGGCAACTAAAGTGAGAAAATCACCAAGTGGATTTACTTTTAAAAGAACACTGCCGTTGAAAACAACTAATCCGACTCCAAATAAGGCAACTAAAGATCCATATAACAGTCCTTTCCTAAGAGATTCTTTATAAAATAGGTGAGACAATATCGTTGTAATGATCGGTGCTGTACAGATCAATAATGAAACGTTGGAAGCCAATGTGATGCCCAGTGCCGTATTCTCCGCTATGAAGTATAGGGAACCACCACATAATCCAGACAAGAACAATAAGAATTCATCTTTTACGCAATTAGCCCACAACCGTCGATGCGCTATAGTCAAAATACAAAAATACGCAAGCACGAAACGGTATAACAATATCTCAACCGGTGATAATCCTGTATTAATCAGTATTTTTGTGGAGACAAACGTTGTTCCCCATATAATGACTGTCAATATGGCGATACTATGATACAGAAGATCTTTACTTTTAAACATAATTGTGTTAGAATTAGATTTTTATTTGCTGCAAAGTTATTTAAAGAAGATTGTTTTCCTATACGTCAAGCTTAAATACGATAATTTTCCTATTTTTGTCCTGTTTTGCATTCTATAATTCTAATTCGGGGATATTAAATCAAATAAAACAGGAAAAAAAACTATGGCACTACTTGATGAGACAGATATTGAAATTCTTCATTCTTTGCAAAAGGACGCGAAGATCAATGCAAAAGAGCTTTCTGAGAAACTTCATATCTCCAAGACTCCTATTTACGAACGAATCAAACGTTTAGAAAACGAAGGATATATAAAAGGATATGTGGCATTGGTCGACAATAAAAAAATAGGATTACCCTTGATCATTTTCTGTAATGTATCTTTAGCTGTACACGATGATGAGCATATCGAACGCTTCAAAGAAGAAATACGGAATATCGATGAAATAATGGAATGTTACTCGACGGGAGGTATTTATGATTTCTTTGTCAAAGTGGTTCTTAAGGATTTAGATGCCTATAATCAATTTGTGTTCGAGAAATTAACCAAGGTTCATGGCATCGTGAAGATGCAAAGCTCTTTTGTGCTTAATGAAATCAAGCATACTACAGTTTTGAATATACCCAAAAATAGTTGATTGAAGCTTAATGTCGCAGTATTAATATGAAATGTCTCTTTTTTACTATAGAATTGATTAGGGGTTATTTACCTTTGCCCCGATAAATTAAATTCTATAAGATGCAGTCATTTAAAATAATAAAGCCTATTCATATATTAACTCCTTATGTGAGATATTATTGGATACTGGAAGATGGCGCGGATGTTTCTGTATCTGAACGGACTTTACCAACGGGCTGCATACAATTAGTATTTCATAGGGGTAAAAGGCTTTTATTAGTAGGAAAAAAAGAATCGCAGCCTCAAGCGTTCATCTGTGGGCAATGCCTCAACTTTTCAGATGTGATGTCAGCCGGAAAGATTGAAATGATCACGGTTGTTTTTCAGCCGTACGCGGCAAGAGCCATCCTTCAACTTCCCCTTAAGTTCTTTTATGGAGAACTTATAGCGGTGGATGCTATAGAAGATTTGGAATTATCAATATTATCCAGAAAAGTGATAGAGGCTGATGATCATGAAACTTGCATCCGCTTGATCGAGCAGTTTTTGATTCACCGTCTTTATAGGTTTGAAGGCTATGAATATAACTTAAAGCGAATATCCGCAGTCCTCCATCAAATAAATGAACAAGCGAAAACTAATATTTCTGAGTTATCTGAAACCGCATGCCTAAGTTCTAAACAGTTCAACCGCATTTTCTTAGATTATGTAGGAGCTACGCCCAAAGAGTTTCTTCGTATCGTTAGGATGCAACGGGCTTTATTTAAGGTACAACAGAATCCATCCATTTCATTCGCTCAATTAGCTTATGAATGTGGGTTTTCAGATCAGTCACATATGATAAAAGAGTTTAAGCTGTTTTCCGGCTATACACCCACGGAGTATCTTTCCTTATGCGCTCCTTATTCTGATTATTTCTCGGAGTGATCAAGATGTCCTTTTTCTTCTATCCTATAGATACGATACGCTCTACTTTTGTGATGTCTTCGCGAGGACATTAACAGTAACTATAAAAAGAAAACAAAATGAACAATTTAATTGCTTTTTTCGAGATTCCAACTGTAGACTTTTATCGAGCGATCAATTTCTATGAAACTATTTTGGGGTTAAAACTATCGGTTTTCGAGTGTGAGACAGAGAAGATGGCTTGTTTTATCGAGCAAGGAGAAGTGGTTGGGGCTTTGTTCTACGCTCCTAGTTATCAACCTTCGCCGGATGGTATCTTAATCCATTTTAATAGCCAAGATATCGAGGACACTTTATCTAAAGTATTGGATAAAGGGGGTAAAATTATTATACCCAAGACAAAGATTGAAGCGGAAAATAAAGGATACTTCGCCGTTTTAGAAGATAGCGAAGGAAATCATGTCGGTATCTACGAAAAATAAGTATCTTCGGCCAAGATATCCCTACAATATATAATATGAAAGAAAATAAGTATGATGATGAACGCTTTTTCGGTCAATACAGTCAGATGTCTCGCTCTGTACAAGGGCTGAGAGGAGCAGGAGAATGGCATGAGCTAAAGAAGATGTTGCCTGATTTTAACGGAAAGCGTGTATTGGATTTAGGGTGTGGTTTTGGCTGGCATTGTCGATATGCCATAGAGCGAGGGGCGACCTTCGCTTTAGGCATTGACCTTTCCGGGAAGATGTTAGACAAGGCACGGGAGATAAATTCCTCCCCGTTGATCGAATATAAAAGAATAGCAATCGAGGATTTTGATTTTGCTCCAAATTCTTTTGACATCGTGATCAGCTCCTTGACATTCCATTATCTCGAGTCGTTCGATACGGTTTGTACAGAGGTATATAAATGTTTAACGCAAGAGGGTGTCTTTGTCTTCTCTGTGGAACATCCCGTTTTTACTGCTTATGGCAATCAAGATTGGATTTACGATTCGGAAGGGAAACCTGCGCATTGGCCGGTGGATCATTATTTTCAAGAGGGAATCCGGCATGCTCATTTTTTGGGAGAGGATGTAACCAAATATCATAAGACACTTACGACTTACGTGAACGGATTGATCAAGGCGGGTTTCTGTATCACCTATCTGGTGGAGCCTCAACCGGACGAATCGATGCTGGATACGGTTCCCGAGATGCGAGACGAACTTCGCCGTCCAATGATGTTGCTTATCGCCGCTCGAAAGAATTAAAAAAAAGCGTATCTTTGTGGCTGAAAAGATGTCTTTTCCGTGTGCTTGCTAAACCACGTATTAAAAACAAGAAAGATATGAAACAACAAGATGCCGCTTTGGTATGCTTCTCGGGTGGACAAGATTCCACGACTTGCCTTTTCTGGGCGAAGAAGCATTTTTCACGTGTAGAGGCCGTATGCTTCACATACGGACAGAAACATTCCTTGGAAATAGAGGTCGCTCGAAAGATCGCTGCGGATGCGGACGTACCTTTTCAGTTATTGGACGTATCGCTTATCAGCCAGTTAGATCCCAATTGCTCGCTTACGAATGCGAGCATAGAGATGGATCAAGAGAAGCCGGAGGATAGCTATCCGAATACGTTTGTGCCCGGCCGTAATATGGTATTCCTTACTTTCGCCGCTATCTTAGCCCGTGGTAAGGGGATTTATCATTTGGTAACGGGTGTCTCCGAGGCTGATTATAGTGGTTATCCGGATTGCCGGGATACGTTCGTGCGTTCTCTTAACGTAACATTAAATCTGGCGATGGATGAGCAATTCGTAATTCATACCCCGCTTATGGACCGGGATAAGAGCGAAGTCTGGGAATTGTCGGACGAACTGGGCGTCTTTGATCTAGTACGTACGCAGACGCTGACTTGCTATAACGGTGTTATGGCTGAGGGATGTGGGCATTGCCCTGCTTGCAAACTTCGTAAGGACGGATTGGAGAAATATCTGAAAAGGAAAGAAGAGAATCAAAAGTAAATGAAAGAAATGGACGAGAGAAAACAAGAAGGAGAGTTGCATTTATTAGGTGGCTCTACCGTATATAAACAGGATTACGCTCCGGAGGTATTGGAGGCATTTACGAACAAGCATCAAGGAAATGATTATTGGGTACGGTTTAATTGCCCGGAATTCACCAGTCTCTGCCCGATTACCGGACAACCGGATTTCGCTACGATTCATATCGATTATATCCCCGACGTGAAAATGGTAGAGAGCAAGAGCTTGAAGCTTTACTTATTCAGCTTCCGCAACCATGGGGCGTTTCATGAGGATTGCGTGAATATTATCATGAAGGACTTGATAAAATTAATGGATCCGAAATATATCGAAGTTACTGGTATATTCACACCGAGAGGCGGTATAAGTATTTATCCGTATTGCAATTACGGTCGTCCGAACACCAAGTTTGAGCAGTTGGCCGAGAAAAGATTATTTGATCATAATCAATAAGATTTCTGACAAATCGTTATCTGTTTCGGCAAAAAACGGTATATTTGCAGCAAGAAATGTTAACTAACTAATAAATCATTTTAGACCATGAACAAAAGATTGCTTACAGTTGCGGCTTTCGCTTTAGCGGGTTGCGTCACTATTGTCGCTCAAGACAAGAAAAAAGAGTTCAAGATGCCTACAGGTTATGCGGGTATCACGCATGAGATGTCCGAGTTTTACGAACCGGTTCCTCCCGTTGTCACTCCGGGTACAGACTTAAAAGGTGGAGGTTTCACGGCTCCTTCCGACGCTATCGTTTTGTTTGACGGCAAGGATCTTTCCGCTTGGGAGAGCGTAAAAGGCGGTGCGGCCGAATGGGATGTACATGATGGCGTTTTTACCGTAAACAAGAAGAAAGGTGATATCCAGACCAAACAGAAATTCAACGATTTCCAGATGCACATTGAGTGGCAGGTCCCGACGAATATCACTGGAGAGAGCCAGTCGAGAGGTAACAGCGGTATTTTCCTGCAAGGGATGTATGAGGTTCAAGTGTTAGACTGCTACAATAACCCGACTTACGTGAACGGCCAGACGGGTAGTATCTACAAACAATCCATTCCTTTGGCCAACGCCATGCGTAAACCGGGCGAATGGAACGTATACGATATCATTTATACCGCCCCCACTTTCAAGGAAGATGGTTCTTATCGTACGCATCCAACCGTAACGGTTATCCAGAACGGCGTGGTTTTGCAGAACCATACGACGATATTGGGTACGACAGAGTGGATCGGTTTCCCGCAAGTGAAGAAACATGGCGCAGGCCCTATCATCCTGCAGAGCCATGGCGATCCTAGCGAGCCGATCAGCTTCCGTAATATCTGGATTCGTGAGCTATAGGAGAAACGTGTTGATTGTAATAAGAAGGGATGGACTTGATATTAAGTTCATCCCTTTTTCGTTAAATAACAGGCTGGTTTTATATGAGAGAAACATTTTTTTCTATAGCACGAAATTTTAGTTTTCCTTAGATGAAACAAAAGTTTTCCAATGGAGAAACTCTAGTTTCCTGCTGAAAAAACTTTAGTTTTTCGATAATGAAATTAACAAAAACTGTAATTGGCTGATTAATAGTAATTATACTATTATCTCTTCTCCGGCATATATTTCCAAAAACGAGCCGGCATATGTTGGCGATGAAGCCGCAGGTTTAAACGCTCCTTGATAGCGATAGACTTAAAATACTCTTTCCACATACTTTGAAAAAGTTTCTCATCCTTATCCATGATATCCTCACTGAGCAATCCGGTCAATAAGTGTGAATCTTTCTCTTCGAAACGGACTTCTATCGTATCGTTAAGATCATAATAATATCCATACTCTCTTTTTAAGTCGTAAATGAGCCATTGCTGATCAGCGAAACGGTCTTGCGCATAAGGTAATACCAAAGGTAATACGTTATATATAGGTGCGATGGCAGCAAAGTAAGTTCCATCCGCCGCTTTTTGGAAACGAAAGAATTGCATCACTCGCAAGCGTTCGTTGTTTACTTTCTTCCAGATCTTGGCCGTTTCCAATATGTCCGGGTCACCAAGATTGAACTCAATCGTGGCTGGAGCATCGATCGCTTTGCGGATATATCTGAATAACAACAGGTCTACTTCCGGTAATTCCGACAACCAAGTTACCGTCAACCCGGAAAGAGAAGACTTGGAGATTTTCTTCTCAAGCCCTTTCCATACCCGCTCTGCTTTCCGGTCGTCCGTATAAATCCGGATCGCCTCGTCATAGAACAATGGAAATGGCTCACCCTCGGTTACTAACAAATCCGGAAAAGTTCGACGGGAATAGGCATCGAATACAGCGGTAAGCAATCCCTCAAAAGTCTTGTCGTAAACAAATATAATCATTATCAATCCTTCTTATAAAACAGGCGTTAATCTATAAAAGGCAGTATAAGCTGCCGATCGTCTACTTTCTTTCCGCTCTTTCTCGTCAATAGTTGCCGGACGGTTTCAGGGCTGACCTCATTCACGGTCTGCGTCGGGAGCTCCCGGCAAGTAATAAAATAGCTAGCCTTTTTCATGACCACTCCTATTTTCTTCAACTGCTCTGAACCGAGATTAGCGTAACGCCGGGAAACGATTATGATCTTTGCCGATTTCACGCCAATTCCCGGAACCCGAAGAAGCATCTCGTAATCCGCTTTATTGATATCTACCGGGAAGACTTCCGGATGCCGCAGGGCCCAAGCCAACTTCGGGTCCACGTCTAGATCCAGATCCGGATATGCGTCATTGACAATCTCATCTACCTTGAATTGATAAAAACGCAATAACCAATCCGCTTGATATAAACGATTCTCACGGACCAGCGGAGGCGTGGTAAGTGCCGGAAGACGGTTATCATACGCATTTACCGGAATGAATCCCGAATAGTAAACACGCTTCATCGTAGGTCTCTGATATAAGGCCGATGATAGACGAAGTATATCCTTGTCGGTATCCGCCGTAGCGCCAACGATCATCTGCGTGCTTTGCCCGGCGGGAGCGAATCGTGGGGCATACCGGAAACGCTTGCGTTCCTCGGCGCTTTGTAATACACCTTGTTGGATATAACGCATAGGGGCAAATACGCTTTTAAAATCCTTTTCCGGAGCTAGAGTCCGCAAGCTCGCCTCATTCGGGATCTCTATATTCACGCTTAAACGATCGGCGTAAAGCCCAGCCTCATTTACCAATTCTTGGCTGGCTCCGGGGATACTCTTCATATGTATGTATCCATTGAAGTGATGTACGAGGCGCAAATCCTTGATGGCTCTCACCAACCGTTCCATCGTGTAATCCGGGTTTCGGACCACGCCGGAGCTTAAAAACAATCCTTCAATGTAATTACGCCGGTAAAACTCGATCGTAAGATTCACCAACTCGGTAACGGAAAGCGTAGCTCTCGGTAAATCATTACTTCGCCGGTTGATGCAGTAGGCGCAATCATACATACAATAATTCGTCAGCATGATCTTTAAAAGCGAGATACACCGTCCGTCCTCAGCGAAACTATGGCAAATACCCCATCCCGCGGCACTTCCTATAGCCCCGCTCTTATGCGAACGGGAGGTTCCGCTGGAAGCGCAGGATACGTCATATTTTGCCGACTCGGCCAAGATTTTCAATTTCTCGAGCACTTTCTCGTCCATAATTTCACCGATATGTTTCGTACAAAGATAATGATCTCATGGGAAAAAGCCTCCATTTATAACTTCCTCATTATTTTTTTCGAAAAAAATAGCCAATCCCTTTAAACGAATTTAGCATACCCTTACTCCTCATCATAAGAAAGACAAAATATGGAAACAAGAAAAGAGGTCATAAAGCAAATGGGTGATGAGATGAAAGAGGATATTTTCCTTGAGGTGAACCGTCGTATCCATCGTAATCTACGTAAAAGATTTTGGTTGAAAGCATCCGCTATCGCCGCCTCTATCGCTCTTTTACTGGGAGTCTCTAATTATATCTCATATCATGAAGGCTATAAGAACCAAAACAGCCAAATGGTCGAGATGGCAAACCCGATGGGCATGAGGTCATCGATTGTTTTATCGGATGGAACACGAGTGATTCTGAACGCAGGTACTACCCTTAGCTATCCGGCCGCTTTTGTCTCAAGCCAAAGAGAAGTGAAAGTGAACGGGGAAGCTTTCTTCGAAGTATCACATGATAAGGACCACCCATTTATCGTAAGTGCGGAAAACGTGAAGGTGAAGGTACTTGGAACTAAGTTTAACGTGAAAGCCTATAAAGAAGATGACCATATAGAGGTCACTCTTACTGAAGGAAAAGTAGGTGTCGGACTAGGAGGACATCACGACATGATGTACATTTCTCCGGGCCAACAAGCTCTTTTCAATAAGATGAAACAGTCTTTTTCGAAATATGAAGTAAATTTAGACTACTATACATCATGGAAAGAAGGTAAGTTCTACTTTAAAAGTGTAACCTTCCTAGAGATAGCCAAGCAACTAGAACGTCGGTTCAATGTACATATATCGGTTGAACCGGCAAAACTTCAAAGAACCGTTTTTTCAGGTGATTTTGTGCGGGGTGAAAACTTAGAGCAAATACTTCGGATTATTACCGCAGATAAACGAACGGACTACACCATGCGAGGTGACAGTATATGCATCTATGAGAAATAAAACAATTGAGTATTAATCTTATAAAAATGATACGAGTATGAAAGACACGACATGAAAATAACAAAAAAACGGAAAATGCTACCAACATCTTCCGTTTTGAGAGAATGATCTTAGTTCGAATTATAGCGACACAATTACAAACCTAAAATCAATACGAAGATATGCATTTTAAATTAAATATTAGGCGTTATTCGCCGATTTCTCACTTCCATAAAATCGTTAATATTATGAGATTATCCCTAGTACTATGTATGTTGACTATTTTCTGCGCATCGGCTACCGTAAGTTATTCGCAGGTCAACGAGATTTCTCTTCATTTGGAAGATGCCACGTTGGAACAAGCTCTTGAGGCGATCAAGCAACAGAGTGAGTATTCGTTTTGGTATAGAAACGATGAGATTAATCTAGGCCGTAAGGTTTCTGTAAATATCAATAATCAGAATATCGCAAATGTATTAGATAGGCTACTAGCCACTCAAGGACTGGCTTATACCATTAACGAAAAGCATATTGTTATTTACAAAACAAACGAGAAAGCTTCTCATCCTATGATTACGAATAATAAAAAAATAACCGGAAAAGTGACAGATGAGAAGAATGAACCTATCATTGGAGCGAACGTAGTAGTAAAAGGCTCTACAACTGGTACAATTACTGACATGGATGGCAATTTCACATTAGAGGTACCCGATCAAGCTACTTTACTTGTATCCTATATCGGCTATACTCCTAAAGAAGTGGCGGTTAAAAATCAAAACAATCTTTCTATCATGATGATAGAAGACTCGAAGACAATTGATGAAGTTGTAGTTATCGGCTACGGTTCTGTGAAAAAAAGTAATCTGACAGGAGCTGTTTCCTCTGTAAAAACAACAGAGATACAACAAACTCCTATGACTTCTATCGACCAAGGATTAGTAGGCCGGGCTTCCGGTGTACAAGTTACGCAAACTTCGGGTATGCCCGGAGCGGTAGCGTCTATCCGTGTACGTGGTAGTAGCTCTCTACAAGGAGGAAATGAGCCGCTTTATGTAATCGATGGTTTTCCCGTATATAGTGGGACAGGTTTCGGCTCGACGGGTGGTAATACACAAATCAGTGGATTATCTACGGTAAACCCTTCTGATATTGAATCTATCGAGATTCTAAAAGATGCTTCCGCAACAGCCATTTATGGAGCACGTGCCGCTAATGGTGTTGTACTTATTACGACGAAGAGTGGTAAGAAGGGACGTGATATAATAACTTTTGAATCTAGTTTTGGTGTACAAAACGTAGCGAAGACAATTGATGTCATGAATGCGCAAGAATATGCGGCATTGGTTAATGAGGCCTATACGAACGATGGATTGGATGCGCCCTATAACACTACACAATTAGGCGAAATCGCTAAATTGGGTAATGGAACAAATTGGCAAGATGAAATTTTCCGTCCAGCTATGATTCAAAGTTATCAATTGACGTTTTCCGGAGGTGATAACAAAACAACATATGCGATCTCAGGGGGGTATTTTGATCAAAAGGGTGTAATTATTAACTCGGATTTCAAACGTTACTCATTACGATTGAATCTTGATAGACAAATATTCAATACACTGAAAGTCGGCACTCATATGTCTGGTACCCACACGATCAGTAGAACATCGGCAACAGATGTCGGTGGACGTGACGGAGTCGTGAACGGCGCTTTGAAAATGAATCCCATCCAGTCTGTCTATGCGAATGAAGAGACGGGTGAGTATACGCCAACTAACGACCCCGGGTTATTAATCCCGAATCCGGTAGCTACCGCAAAAGAAGAAATATACAATAATGCGACTACACGTGTGTTAGGTGATGTTTATGCGGAATGGGAATTCTTAAAAGACTTAAAGCTTAAAGTATCTTTGGGGATGGATATTATGTATTTGAAGCAAAATAAATATACTCCGTCAAATATCTACCAATCGTTAGGTATCGCATCTGCGAAAGTCGGTGTAAACCGTTCTATTAACTGGCTGAACGAGAATATACTTACTTGGAATAAGACATTCAAGGATATTCATTCCTTGAATATTTTAGGAGGCTTCACCATTCAAAGAAATAATGTGGAATCCGTAACGGGAGCATCTTCTAATTTCGTAAACGATGTCATGAAGTATAATAACCTAGGAGCCGGATCTATTTATGATAAACCGGAATCTTCTGCTACTCAATGGAGCCTTATGTCTTATTTGGCACGTATTAATTATTCGTTATATGACCGGTATTTATTCTCTGTTAACGGACGTGTGGATGGTTCTTCTCGTTTTGGTGGCAACAATAAGTATGGATTTTTCCCTTCGGGTTCTGTGGCATGGCGTATCTCTGAGGAAGGTTTTATGGAACCGGTTAAAGCTGTCATTAATAATTTAAAGTTACGTACCAGTTATGGCTTCACTGGAAATACAGAAATCGGAGTTTACGAATCCTTGGCTACATTGGAAAGTAATAGTTGGACAATCGGAAATCAATTGGTTTCTGGATTTTATCCGAACAGGATACCTAATCCTGACTTGAAATGGGAAAAAACAGGGCAATTTGATATTGGTTTTGATCTTGGGCTATTTAATAATCGCTTACGTTTAACGGCCGACTATTATTATAAAAAAACAACGGACTTATTATATAATGTAGCGATTCCTAGCGCCTCCGGTTATGATTCTATGTTGAAAAATATTGGTAGTGTCCAAAATAAAGGTTACGAGCTTTCTATTGAGAGTGACAACTTAAGCGGGGCATTCTCATGGACAACAGCCTTTAATATTTCATTCAACCGGAATAAAGTATTAGAGTTGGGTGGGGAAACGTATAAAGATGTAGGTACATACGACGATCATTTAAAGACGAGTGATATCCGTCGCTTGATCGTTGGTCAACCAATTGGAGTATTTTATGGCTATCGTTTTGACGGCATTTTCCAAAATGAAGCAGAATGTGCTCAACAAACTTCTTCACCCTCGCCTATCGGTGTCGGACTCCGTCGTTATAAGGACTTGAATGGAGACGGTAAGATTGATGCCACAAACGATCGGGAGATATTGGGAGACGCAAATCCGAAATTCTTTGGAGGTATGACCAACACGTTTGCTTATAGAGGATTTGAGTTGAACGTATTCTTACAATACTCATATGGGAATAAGATTTTCAATTATAACGCAATGGAGCTTGAGTCGCCGACTGGTGGACAAAATGTATATCAGGATCTCGTGAACCGTTGGACACCTACGAATCCAAGTAATGAATACCAAAAAGCGACAACGAATCGGAATAATATCGTAAGTGATCGGTTCATTGAAGACGGTTCTTTCTTGAAATTAAAAACAGTCTCATTGTCTTATAGTTTCCCGAAATTAAATTGGAAACATCTCGGAGGTCTGCGATTGTACGTAACCGGACAAAACTTATTGACTTGGACTAAATACAGAGGCTATGATCCGGAAGTGAGCTATCGAGGCGCTTCAACTTTAGAGGCTGGAGAGGACTTTGGCGGTTATCCGCAAGCCCGTACCTTTATGTTTGGCATCAAATTGGACATTAAATAACTTTTAAATCGACTCAAAATGAAAAAATCGTTCATATATATATTTTCAGCTTTCTGTTTCTCTTGTGGAATCAACAGTTGTTCTTTCCTTGACGAGAATCCCGTGGACCGTTTGGTCGTGGATAATTTTTATACAAGCGAGAAAGACGCACAGGCAGCGGTAGATGCTACTTATCAGCAATTAAACAGCTTATATAACCGTTTGATGTATATGATGGCAGAGCTACCTACCGATATGATGAAAAATGGTTTAGGTATGCCGAACGCAAACTTACAAGACTTGGAGTTTCTGCGATTTAACTCTCAGAATACATTTGTAAAAGATATGTGGAAAAATTGTTATTCCGGTATTTCTAGGGCAAATACGGCGATTGTTAAGATTCCAGAGATCAAAATGAATGAAAGTAAAAAGAACCGATTGATCGCTGAGGCTCGTACACTTCGTGCTCTATACTATTTCAACCTCGTTCGTTTCTTCGGCGATGTTCCTTTGATCTTAGACTTGAAGACCGTAGAAGATTCAAAAGGACCACGTGATTCTAAAGAACTGATTTATGATCAGATTATAGAAGATCTTACATTTGCGGAAGAACATCTTCCTTTAAGATCTGAATATTCGGCTTCCGATGAGGGCCGTATCAACAAAGGAGCCGCTAAAATTTTATTCGGTAAAGTCTATTTAACTAAAGGGGATTTCCAAAAGGCGAAAGATAAATTGGCAGAGGTAGTCGAGCATGAATCTGAATATGGTTTCGGTTTACACAAAGATTACCATGCGAACTGGCTTCGAGATACAGAGGCTGGTATTGAGGCTGTACTTTATATTGAGTATAAAGAACCTCCATTTCAACATAATGGTGAAATGGCGCTTGCTGGTCCGAAATATTCCATTCCGGGGAGCTTAGGAATCTCTGCCCTTAATGAGGCTGATATCCCGACACAAGAATTGTATGACCAGTTTGATAATCGAGATTTGAGAAAAAAGACTAATTTTAAAACAGAGTTCGCTCATCTTAAAACCGGTGAAATATTGAAATCAAGTATACCTCTTAGCGGTAAGTTCTGGGTTGAAGGGCTTGAAACGGGTGACCGTTGCGATGTAAATATGCACATTATCAGGTATGCAGACGCTATATTAATGTATGCAGAGGCATTAAATGAAGTGGGCGAATCTACAAAGGCTCTCGCTATGTTAAACAGGATACGGGAACGTGCTTTTGGTGATGATTCTGGAAACTTTAAACCTATGTCGAAGGATGAGTTTCGTACAGCTATATTAAATGAACGACGGCTGGAATTCCCTCACGAAGGACATCGTTGGTTCGATTTAGTACGTACCGGTACATTTATTCAACGAATGAAAGAGCATAGTGCATATGAAGCAAAAGTAGCGGAAGCTAATAAAACTGAGATTGCGCAAAATATCAAGGAGCATATGATCCTTATGCCGATCCCTCAATCCGAGATAGACTTGAATCCTAATTTAGTACAAAATGCGGGATATTAGAAAATTGTTATTTATAACTGGGGTAGCAACTGTTACCCCGGTTATTATACAAGCCCGGGACAAACTTCCTAATATCGTGATCTTTTTTATGGATGATATGGGATATGGCGATTTAACAGTCACCGGTGCTTCTGGATATAACACGCCAACTATTGACCGACTGGCCTCTGAAGGAATGTTTTTTACCCACTTTTATGCAGCCCAACCTATAAGTAGCGCATCGAGAGCCGGATTAATTACAGGGTGTTATCCAAATCGAGTGGGGATTTCGGGGGCATTGATGCCTCAAGGCCGTATAGGAGTGGCCCCTAATGAGGAAACTCTTCCGGAAATGTTAAAAACTAGAGGTTATTCTTGTGGAATGGTCGGTAAATGGCATTTAGGTCACCTTTATCCATTTTTGCCTTTGCAACAAGGATTTGATGAGTATCTTGGGTTGCCTTATTCCAATGATATGTGGCCAGTAGATTATGACGGGAATAGAGTGACTCCAGCATCTAATTTACCAAACAAATTACGGCATCCGGCATTACCATTAATCGACGGAAATGAAAAAATAAGAGAATTGTGGACATTGGATGATCAAGCCGAGCTTACTACATTATATACGGAACGGGCGATCCAGTTTATCAAAAAGAATCGTGAACAACCATTTTTTCTTTACTTTGCTCACTCGATGCCACATGTTCCGCTTGCTGTATCCAACAAATTTAAAGGAAAGAGTAAACAAGGTTTATATGGGGATGTCATGCTTGAGGTAGATTGGAGTGTCCAACAAGTTCTAGAAACAATAGAGGAATTAAACCTAGATGAAAATACTTTGATTATCTTTACGTCGGATAATGGGCCTTGGTTTAGTTTTGGTAATCATGCCGGGAGTACCGGAGGTTTGAGAGAAGCGAAAGCTACCACGTTTGAGGGAGGACAACGTGTTCCTTGTATCATGTGTTGGAAAGGAGTGATTCCTAGAGGTACTGTTTACAATCAATTAGCCAGTACGATTATATGATTTGCGTAGAGATCCGGGAGAAAGATATGATGTGAAAGATCAATATCCGGAGGTGGTTCGTCTATTACAATCTATAGCAGAAGAGGCTCGGTTGGATCTGGGAGATGATCTCACGGGACAAATAGGTTCGAATCGTCGGGAAGTAGGTTACATAAAATAATTATATATGAAAAATACTATTAATTATGGAGCTATATTAGCCCCTGCCCTTTTATTCTCCGCATGCGGAACAGGGCAAAAAGAAGTGGCAGAGAAGCCGCTCAATATCATTCATATCATGACGGATGATCATTCGTATCAAACTATTAGCGCTTATGGACATGCGCTAGGTAAATTGGCACCAACACCAAATTTAGACCGTTTGGCTGCAGAAGGAATGTTGTTCCGGCAAGCTTTCGTAGAGAATTCTCTGTCTACTCCTAGCCGTGCTTGTTTGATGACCGGTCTTTACAGTCACCAAAACGGACAAAGACAGTTAGGAAAAGGTATTGATACGACAAAAGTATTCTTCTCTGAAATCTTACAACAGCACGGTTATCAGACAGGTGTTGTCGGTAAATGGCATATGCAATGTGAGCCGAAAGGTTTTGATTATTATCATGTGTTATGGGATCAGGGAGATTATTATAATCCGGAGTTTAAAAGCAAAGAATCGAATGGCAAGTATGTAAAAGAAGAGGGATATGCGACGACCCTTACGACCGATCACGCTATCGAGTTTTTGGAAGAGAGGGATAAGGATAAGCCTTTCTGCCTGCTGGTTCATCATAAGGCTCCACATCGTAACTGGATGCCGGATACAAAATATATGGATTTATATGAGGATGTAGAGTTCCCATATCCAGATACTTTCAATGATAATTATGCCACTCGTTGCGATGCCGCACGTACACAAGAGATGAGTATAGACAAAAATATGACTTTGGTTTATGATTTGAAGGTAGATGAGCTTAAAGATAAGGAGGCTTATAAAAAGGAATGGAATATTGATGGCTGGCAGGCCTCTTTGGATCGTATGACCCCGGAACAACGGGAGGCTTGGATCGCTTCTTATAAGCCCCGCAACGAAAAATTCATTAACGAGAACCTGAAAGGCGAGGATTTGGTTAAATGGAAATATCAACGTTATATCAAGGATTACGTACGTTGCATCAAATCTATTGACGATGAGGTGGGGCGTTTGATCGCCTATTTGGAAAAAGAAGGGCTTATGGATAATACCGTGATCGTTTATACCTCGGATCAAGGTTTTTACATGGGTGAACATGGCTGGTTCGACAAACGTTTCATGTATGAGGAATCTTTCCGTACGCCGTTGATTATCCGTTATCCTGCTAAAATCAAGGCGGGAAGTGAATGTACAGCCTTAGTACAGAACATTGACTATGCCCCGACTTATCTGGATATAGCCGGTATCGAGAAACCTGATTATATGGTAGGAACTTCTTTAGTCCCCTTGTTTGGAGGCGAGACTCCAAAAGATTGGCGCGAGTATCTGTATTATCATTATTATGATTATCCAGCTATCCATATGGTACGTCGTCACGATGGCGTGCGTGACAGTCGTTATAAATTGATCCATTTCTATGGAGAGAAGAATGAGCATAATGATGCGATTAGCTGCAACGAGCTTTACGATTTGCAAAGTGATCCAAATGAGCTGAATAATTTATACGATAATCCGGAATATGCCGATATCCAAACTCGCCTGCAAGCACGTTTGGATAAGTTCCGTGTAGACCAGAAAGTTGACGAATATTAAGGTGCTAACTCTGTAAAATCATTTATTTTGTGTAAGTTTGGCGGATAGAAAGAATCATTCACCTAAAATACGATCGTGAAATGAAACTCAATTTATCCGCCAGATTTTTAATGCTGGCCCTGCTTTGTGGTTCTTGCGTATTGAACACGCCAAAGGAGGAGCTTGAATACAACGGAATGAATACGCTACAGATATCAAATGTAGATGATTTGATATCTTTCTACCAATATGCGGATGACCGAATTCCTTTAATTAGCGGACACCGAGGTGGACGGGGAAAAGGCTATCCTGAGAACAGTATGGAAACCTTTGAAAATACCCTCTCTTATACTCCTGCCACGTTCGAGATAGATCCGAGGTTAACCAAAGATAGTGTTATCGTCCTTTTCCACGATGATACACTGGAGCGTACCAGTAATGGGACCGGGAAAGTTTCTGATTATACTTGGGAAGAATTGCAAAATTTCCGTTTGAAGGATCCCGAAGGAAATATCACAAACTATCGTATCCCGACTTTAGAGGAAGCGATTCGTTGGGCTCGTGGAAAAACAATCCTAATCCTTGATAAGAAGGATGTTCCTATGGAGCGCACTGCTCAGTTGATTACCGATATGCAAGCGGAACCTTATGTAATGATTACGGTTCATGATGGTGCCTCGGCTCGTTTCTTTTACGAGAAAAATCCGAATTTCATGTTTGAGGCTTTTGTGAAAACGAAAGAAGCGGTTCAAGACTATGAGGATAACGGTATACCTTGGAGCCATATCATGGCTTACGTAGGTCCGAAGATTACCCCCGAAGTCCGTGAGGTAATCGATATGTTGCATGAAAGAGGTGTCATGTGCATGATATCTACCGCTCCCTCCGACGATAAACTATCCACACCCGAAAGTCGTGCTGAAGCATACCGTATGATCATCCGTCAAGGCGTGGACATCATAGAGTCTGACCGACCTATAGAGGTTGCTGAAGCGATCTCTAGCTTGATTCCGGTTAGCAGTTCCAAAGGAAAGTTTTTCTCTACACTATAAACATAATCAATATAAGACATGAACAAAGAACTAGAAATGACTCCCAACGTATTAATGGAGTTTTTACAAAAGCCAGCGTCCGAGTTTACGAAAGAGGACATTATCCGTTATATCTATGAGAAAGATATCCAGATGGTTAATTTTATGTATCCTGCAGGCGACGGACGTTTGAAAACACTGAACTTTGTAATCAACAATGTAGCTTATCTGGATGCGATCTTGACTTGCGGTGAGCGTGTGGATGGCTCTAGTCTTTTCTCGTTTATCGAGGCGGGAAGTAGTGACCTGTATGTGGTGCCCCGTTTCCGTACGGCTTTCGAGGATCCGTTTGCGGAATTACCTACGCTTACCATGCTTTGCTCATTCTTCAATAAGGATGGAGAACCCTTAGAAAGTTCCCCGGAATATACCTTGCATAAAGCTTGTAAGGCTTTTCATGAGGTGACGGGAATGGATTTTGAGGCAATGGGTGAATTAGAATATTACGTAATTGCACCGGATGAAGGCGTTTTCCCTGCTACCGACCAAAAAGGTTATCATGAATCCGCTCCTTACGCTAAGTTCAATGAGTTCCGGACGGAGTGCATGCACTGCATAGCGCAAGCCGGGGGACAAATTAAATATGGTCATTCGGAAGTTGGTAACTTTACGTTAAATGGTTTGATCTATGAGCAAAATGAGATCGAGTTCTTACCATGTCCTGCGGAAAATGCAGCGGATCAATTGATGATCGCAAAATGGGCGATCCGCAATCTAGCGCATGAATATGGATATAACATCACTTTCGCTCCGAAAATTACGGTGGGAAAAGCAGGTTCCGGTCTGCATGTCCATATGCGTATCATGAAAGATGGCAAGAATCAGATGTTAGCGAATGGTATCTTATCCGAAACCGCCCGTAAGGCTATCGCTGGAATGATGTGCTTAGCTTCCTCTATTACGGCTTTTGGAAATACGAACCCAACCTCATATTTCCGCTTGGTTCCACACCAAGAAGCACCTACGAATATTTGTTGGGGAGATCGGAATCGTTCAGTTTTAGTTCGTGTTCCGCTAGGTTGGGCCGCAAAAACGGACATGTGTGCTTTGGCGAACCCATTGGAACCTGCCAGCCATTATGATACGAGCCAAAAGCAAACGGTCGAGATGCGCTCACCGGATGGCTCCGCTGATTTATACCAATTATTGGCAGGATTGGCAGTTGCGTGCCGCCATGGTTTTGAGATCGACGATGCTTTGGAGATCGCTGAGAAGACTTATGTAAACGTGAATATTCATAAGGAAGAGAATCAAGATCGCCTAAAGACATTGGATCAACTCCCAGACAGTTGCGCAGCCTCAGCTGCCCGTTTAAGACAACAGCGTGCTGTTTTTGAAAAATATAATGTGTTTAGTCCGAGTATGATAGACGGCATCATCCATAAACTGGAATCTTATGATGACGCTTCTTTACGCAAGGACCTAGAGAATAATCCGGAAGAGATGTTGAAGCTGGTCAATACTTATTTCCATTGTGGCTGAAAATCTTTTTTATGGTTTCACAAGAGGGTGTGTCATGACACACCCTTTTTATGCCCTGCTTTCATTTCTTGAACTTTCCATTGCGTTTTTTTTGAATATCCGAGCACAAGAGAGGCCATAAATTAAAACGAAAATATTCTAGAGAAGAAAAAAAAGATATAATAGTAAAAAAAACATGATAAAAAATTGTTATTTACAAATAAAGGCTTACCTTTGCCAACATCAAAACAAAATGATGTTATAAATTCATTTTGAAGTTATATGTTTTTCGAGTTTAACCTTGACTGTGAGCACAAAAGATTATCGCGAAGATCTTTTGAACGGTTGGATAGAGACGTCTATTTAGCCGTTTTTTCTTTTAGCCCTATTAATATAATCGGATCAGTCCGAAACCCGTGAATAGGTATGTTAAACATTGGACATTATATCCTAGCAAAATGAAGTTAACTTACTTTTGAAGTATAGTTTTTTCCTTGTATTACTTGATTGATTGCTTTTTTCCTTATATTTGCATTAAGATTTAGAAACACAAAAATATTCATCTTTTATGAAACTCTGTATATAGCTACGCTCAACGAATAGCCCTATCCAATAAGGCTATTCAGCTATTTGACAGATACAGCTTTATTTGTCACGGAGATTTTATATCCTTTTATTTTATGGATTACGAAATAACATACTGCATAAAAGCGGTATGTTGTATCGCACTATTATACAGTTGAGCAATGAATTATACATATAAACAAATATGGCTCATCAACTTTCCTGTAATGATGAGCATCTTAATGGAACAATTAATCAATATTACGGATGCTGTTTTCTTAGGCCACGTTGGAGAGATAGAATTAGGAGCGTCCGCTATCGCCGGAATTTATTATTTGGCGATTTATATGCTTGGTTTTGGGTTTAGCATTGGGTTGCAAGTAATGGTAGCTCGAAGGAATGGAGAGCAAGATTACAAGGAAACCGGCAAGACCTTTTTTCAAGGCTTATTTTTCCTTTTGGGATTGGCTATCTTTCTTTACCTTCTCATTCATACGGTTTCCCCATTTATATTAAAGAAGCTGATCGTTTCCTCGGATATTTATCGAGCGGTAATCCTATACTTGGATTGGCGTAGCTTTGGATTGTTGTTTTCATTCCCATTTTTAGCGATACGTTCTTTTTTAGTGGGGATAACGCATACAAAAGCTCTATCTTGGGCTGCTGCCATAGCGGTATTAATCAATATTCCTTTAAATTTTTATTTGATATTCACTAGGGAATTAGGAATCTCGGGGGCGGCAATTGCCTCTTCTTTGGCAGAGATGGGCTCCTTTATGATGCTTTCCTTCTATATGTGGATACGATTGGATAAAGAAAAATATGGGTTAAGGCCGGTCTATAATGGTAATTTACTTATAAAAGTCTTGAAGTTATCAACATGGAGTATGCTTCATGCGTTTATTAGTGTAGCCCCTTGGTTCTTGTTTTTCGTTTCAATTGAACATTTGGGAAAAATAGAGTTAGCGATTTCCAATATAACCCGGAGCGTATCGGCTATATTTTTTGTGATAGCGAATTCTTTTGCGCTTACAACAGGCTCATTAGTCAGTAATGCGATTGGTGCGGGAGAAGGGAAGGCACTATTTTCAATCTGTAGTAAAATTCTGAAATTAGGTTATGCCATAGGATTTCCCTTGGTTGCGATTGCTTTATTGTGTAATCGATGGATTATTGGTTTTTATACGAGTAATGAACTATTGATACAATTAGCTTTTGCCCCTTTTGTTGTAATGTTGTTGAATTACACTTTCGCTTTACCGGGTTATGTATATTTGAATGCTGTCGGAGGAACAGGAAAGACACAAATGACTTTCCTTTTTCAAGTTACGACAACAACCATATATTTGGTTTATCTTTATTAGTTATGTCGCTACACGCAAGCTCCTCTCGCAATCTATTTAACAGCGGAATACGTCTTTGTAATTCTGTTGGCTACACAATCTATTTTTTATTTGAAAAAGAAACATTACTAAAAAACGAAGAAAGATGATGACTAAAATATATCCACGTACGGGAGATAAACAAACCGTATATCTAAATACCATTATACAAGATCCTCAAATAGTGGGATTGGCCTATAGACAAGATTCGCCAGTGTTTACCATACATTATGAATGGTGCTTTAGATGAGTTATTATCTATTGAGGATGACTGACATATTTCTCTTTTCGCTATTTTAGGAACTGGTAAGAAGTGAAAAACTTATTATGACGTTCTCCCAACTCATTTACCATTTGCTCGGCTTCTTCTTGGGAAATCAAACCCTGTTCCTTGAATTGTTCTATCCTCTTTTTTTCGTTGCTCAATAACATACGGACAGACTTGCGAGTCACAGCCTCTTTATATGATTTAGGATAATCAATGGATATTTTTGTGATAAAATTCGATGCTCTAGTTATATTTTTACGGATCTCGACTTGTAAAAGCGATAAGCAACTTTCATATTCGGTAGAGACTGTTTCCGAGGAGCCAAACTCGTTAACCAGTTTCAAGGACTCTTTCTGGGCTATGATCAATCCCCTTGCCAAATCGTACCCTAAAATAATTCTGTCTTGATAGTAAATATCTGCCCATTTTTGGAAAAAACGAGAGAAAAACTTCATACTGATTATCCATGAAGGTTCCTCACAGAATTCAAAAATATCGCCTCGGTCGCATAGAGGTTTCTTTCCGTCTCGATCGTATTGTTCATCAATTGCGGCATTTAAACGTCTTTGCGTCCCGGATGAAATGACACCGTTTGTGTATAGGCTCCAATAGAGCGAGCGCTCTCTATCCAAGATTCGTAGGCGTATGTCTGCCATTACGTCTTTGGTACGGACAGGCATTTCCGGATATATTTCTTTTTGAGGTAGAAACTGTTCGACAATACTCCAGTCTGTTGCTTCCAACGCTTCCTTCTGTTTCAAATCTTTTAGGTATTTTTCAGAACCTTCGTACAACTGCTCTTTTACGCTATAATCCAAAAGAAGCTTGGAGGACGGTATCTCTGCCAATCCCAATTTCTTTAGAAGCCAACCGATTGTAGTCGCATTTATTGTCAATGTTAAAGTTACAATCCCAGCCGTAAGGAAAAGTACTTGCCGACGTATTGGTTCTGGTATCGAAAAGGTATACGATACCATCAGTGCCATCGTTAGTCCCAATGCACCACGTAATCCTCCCCAACTCAAGATCGTGGACTCTCGCACCGACAAGCCATATCCGGACCGTTTCATGATCGGATAAAATATGGTTATTATTAATATACGAATGATATTTATCCCGGCATATACACAGATAAGAATCAATAAATCCATCCATGAGAAGTCTACCTTCAATGCTATTACGATACCTACAATTATGAATATCAATGTATTTGCTATGTGTGCCGCCAATTCCCAAAATTGACGCATGAATTTATAGACCTGCGGTTTCAACCTCAGACGGCCCATGTAAGAGACTGTCAAACCGAAACCGACCAAAGCGATTACTCCCGATACTTCCAAATAATTTTGCGCTATGACAAAAGTCATATAAGCGGAAAGAATCATCACGCTGTTTTGAAGCATCTCGTCTCCATTTACTTTTGTGATAAATTGAATACACAAATAAGCCAAAAGCGTACCAATCAGGGCTCCTCCGGCAACGACCATGATAAAGTCCGCTACGGGAGAATCCGAAACACCAGTAGCGGTATAGGCTCCGAAAAACAGCATGAAAAGGACAATACCGGTTCCATCGTTTAGCATCGACTCGGCATCCACTAGCGTCGAGAAACGTTTACTGGTGCCTAGCTCTTTCAACAATGCGACAACGGCCACTGGGTCTGTCGCACTTATCAAGGCTCCGAACATCAATGCAAATGTCCAGTTCCACCCTTCATAAGAAGGGGCGAACGTTCCGATCCCTATCATCAAGGCAGCCGTCAGCAACATCGCAATAATGACACCCGGTACGGACAATATAGTGGCATTTGTCAATGTTTTTCGAAAGATATGCACGTCCAGTTCATAAGCAGCGTCGAATATCAAGATCGGAAGAAAAATATAAAGTATCATATCGGGATTAGCATTTCCGGCAAAATCGATCGATGATTTTAATATAGGAATGCTTTCCAACCAGCCTATCTGGTCAAACGTACCGATCAATAATCCAAAGGCAAATAGCCCGACCGTGTAAGGAAGAGGCATCTTTTTTAATCCGAATTTTAAAATCGCACCTCCCATCAACCCTATCAATACAAAAAATAATGGGGCCAGTAAATTATTCGTTTCCATATTGATTCACTATTTAACTGCAAGGAACTGGCAATTTTTGAGCCAATAGCGTTCGAAGATATATAATTATTTAATAATGAGATATCTATGAGCTTTGTCCTATAAAAAGAGAATAAAATCTCTTTCATAGTGAAAAAATATTTCCAAAATGAAAGAGATACAGAAGGTTTATTTAAAAAACAGTCGTATGTCCTCTTCCGAAAACAATATAGCGGTATTGACTAGTGCCAAATGGGAATATGCTTGAGGAAAATTCCCCAGTTGCTCCTTGGTTTCAAAATCAATGTCTTCACTGAAAAGTCCCAAGTGATTTGAATTATGAAGCATTTCCTCAAACAGACTACGTGCTTCTTCTTTTTCTCCAATGACATAAAGAGCACGAATGAGCCAGAACGTACAAATAGTAAAGGCGGAAGAGGGAAGTCCGAAATCATCATGAGATTTATAACGGTACATCAACCCTTTGTAAAGTAACGCATTCTTTATCGCTTGCACTGTTTTATGGTAGCGTATGTCTCTCGGATCGATAAATCCGTACGGTTCCATTAACAACAAGGACGCATCAAGGTCGGAATTACCGTAGGCTTGCGAGAAACTTTGCATCTCTTCTTTCCAACCGTTTTTCATGACATTTTCTTTGATTACGGCCGCTTCTTCCGACCAACGTCTCCGGTATGTCGGTTTGTTTAATAAATCTGCAATACGAGCTCCCCTGTCTAATGCGACCCAGCACATAACTTTGGAGGAAACAAAATGCTGTCCTTCTCCTCTAATCTCCCAAATGCCTTTGTCTGGTTTTTTCCAGTCAATCATCACATTCGTCAGGATACTTTTTACCATTTCCCACATATCTTCCACCTCGTCCAATGTACCGGGCATCAAACGATAGTATTGGTAGATCAGGTCCATTAAATAGCCGAACGAGTCATTTTGAAGCTGGTGGTAAGCATCATTACCGATCCGAACGGGTCGTGAGTTCTTATAACCGGAAAGATGTCCCAGAATAACTTCCGTCAATTTTCTTTCTCCGCGAATACCGTACATGATCTGGTAAGTATCGTGTTGAGAAACAAAGGTAGACTGGACAAATCTCATGAACCGCCTTGCGGCTTCGACATGGCCTATCTGGAACAAAGTTTCAATGGACATGGAGGCGTCGCGCAGCCAACAAAAACGATAATCCCAGTTACGGACTTCTCCGATCGTTTCCGGTAGGCTAGTTGTTATGGCCGCCAATACGGCTCCATTATAAAAAGACATCAATTTTAAAACTAGGAGACTTCGCTCAATGATATCGTTATAGACCGTAAACTTCTTGGTTCGGTCAGTCCAATTCAGCCAATAAACCAGCGTCCGGCAGTATTCCAGTTTCTCACGCTCAATGTTGACGGGTATTACTTTCTCGTTATATGAAAGTAGCAAGAACTCGTCCTTAGCCAGTACGATTTCTTTCTGTTCCAAGATGTTGTGCAAAGGTAGTGAGGAATAAAGATATTGCCTATCTTTGCTGTTAGAAGTAGAGTAGGTCTCTATATATTCCGAGGTCGTGTTGAAAATTGTCTTTCCACGGGCATAGTCCGGAGCCGGCTCATAGTTGATTTTAAAACGGGGAGTACCTTTGATTCTGCGGATATATCGGTAGATCTCTGCCGGACGATAACAATTGCTCGCATCGCTCAGATGGTAACAAGGCATGAAATCTACAACGGCAAATTCATTTTCTTCTGATACGAAGTTGGTCGAAAGAATATTTGTATGAGGAACATACGATTGCGATATTTGATAATCCGGAGAAACCTCGAAGCCGAAATATCCCCCTTTCTCCCGATCGAGCAATGATGCAAAGATGGAAGGTGAGTCGAAGTTAGGGAAACATAACCAATCTATACTGCCTTTATCCGAAATCAAAGCCGCTGTGCAGCAATTTCCTATTACTCCGTAATTTAACTTGTCCATAAAAATTATTTTTTATTTGTCCACAATCCTTTAAAAAAATCAACGGTGGCTTTCAGTTGACCTTTTATGCTTCTGGAAGTCGTTCCGTAACTAACACCTTCACCCGACAGTTCTTCCAAAAAAGGCAATACTTCTTCCTGCGAGGACAGATTGTATTTGGCTTTTTCAGATACAATTCCAACTTTAACTGTTATGGCGGATACTGGAAGAGCCCGGAACATATCCTCATCCGTCGTGTCATCTCCCATTGCTAGTATAAAATCATAGCGGGAAGCCAATAATAGGCGATCTACTTCCGAACCTTTTGTGCATTCTGGAGATTTTATTTCCACGACTTTGTTGCCCTGCATGATTTGTAATCCCTTTTTCAGGCAAACAGGCATTATTGCCTTTGTTAGCTGTTGCGCTCTCAGCTCTCCCAGCCAGGCGTCCGATTCTCTATAATGCCAGGCAAGAGCAGCTTCTTTTGTCTCAAGATGAGAGTACGGGGTTTTGCTTACAAACAAATTTAGAATAAACAATAGCTCCGAATCCCACTCTCGATTGCCTATGTTTTTATGCCATGCGCCTTTTTCCTTGTAAAATGCACCATGCTCGGCGGCAAAAGACAGAGGAAGATCTCCCAGCCATTTCTCCAATGTATAGTGGTCCCGCCCGCTATTAATGGTTACATGATTCCGAGAGTCGGAACAAAAACGCTGTAACAGGTCTCGTAATGCAGGTGTTGGAGCTGCATCTTCCGGATGATTTTTGAATGCAGTTAATGTTCCGTCGTAATCCAGCAAAATCAAGCGCTTTTTCGCTTGGTCATATAATGTTTTGATTTCGTTCTGGTCTTGTGCGGAGATCTTTTTCTTTTGTAATCGTTTGTTTTTCTCTGCGGCCTGCCGCCATTCTCTCATGAAATCCGCAGCCCATTTGTTTACGGTTTGAACCGAAAGGATGGCTTGCATTCTCTGAAGCCTTTCTCTTTGTTCCTCCAATGGCATTTTCAATGCACGGCAAATGGCTTGTTCGATCTGGTCCGTGTCGTTTGGATTAATCAATAAAGCATCAGACAATTCAACCGAAGCACCGGCCATTTCACTTAAAATGAGTACCCCCGGATTATCTTGTTTGGTAGCGACATACTCTTTTGCCACAAGATTCATACCATCGCGCAAAGGGGTTACCAAGGCTATATCGGCAACATAATACATCGCTACCAATTCCTCAAAAGAGAAACCGTGATAAAAATAACATACCGGAGTCCAATTCATGGTAGAGTAAGTTCCATTGATAGAACCGATCTCCTCGTCTATTTTGGTTTTCAATTCGGCATAACTGCCTACATGGTCGCGAGAGGGGACGATAACCATCGCCAATGTCACTTTCCCGTGATATTCCGGATGATTTTTCAAAAAAGAGGCGAATCCGTAAAGACGGTGCAATATTCCTTTGCTGTAATCCAGTCGGTCTACCGATATGATTAACTTATGATCTCCAAATAGAAGTCGTGTTTTCTCTACTGCGTGGTGGACTTTGTCATCAGCTATCACATTGTGATAAAGATCATAGTTTATCCCCATCGGTAATGCATCCACACGGGTTACACGATCATTCATTTGAACTTCATCCAGATTGAAATTCTTATGAAGGATGCGTTCCGTCGCACTGATGAAATGACGCATATAATCGTGAATGTGAAAAGCGACAAAGTCGGCTCCCAAAAGTCCGTTCAGGATCTCGACCCTTTCGGGCAGAATCCGGAAAAGTTCATGTGAAGGGAACGGAATATGGTGGAAATACCCGATATGAAGGTTGGGAAACTTCTCACGGAGCATGCCCGGCAACAGCATTAACTGATAGTCCTGTACCCAAACCCAATCATTAGGTTCAACTATCCGAGATATCTCTTCACAAAAAACAGCATTGGCTTCCCTATATGATTCCCAAAAGTTCTTTTTATATAACGTATAAGCAAAAAAGTAATGACAGAGGGGCCATAGGGTACTGTTGCTATATCCTTCGTAGTAATTTTCATACTGCCTGTCGGATAAGAATACCGGATGATAATTATTTTTTTCCAATTGACTGCAAATGTCATCTTTTTCCGTCTTTTGTTCTACGCAGACGCCAGGCCAACCAATCCAATGTTTTTCACAATCAACGTCCAATGACTTCAAACCTGTAGCCAGCCCTCCTTCGCTCCGTGAAAAAACAAATTTTCCATCGGAGGAACGTGTAACTTTTACAGGCAACCTATTCGAAATGATAAATAATCTCATATTTGAAATATTATATACAACACAAAGCAAAATCCATACCAATTTGTATTTGTCATTGATAAACAGATGTTTGCAAATAGGGAAGCCTAAGTAATATTACCAAAATGAAAAACACTTTTTCATTTTAGTTGTTTTTTTTACTTTCAATTTAGAATTAATATTTTTAATCAATTGATATATAGTGATTTATGTTTGTTGTTTTCTAATTGGTCTGATTTTGGCATTATCTTTATCAGTTTAGATTTCCGAAGAAAGTATCATTAATATTCATCTTCGGTTGTCTGCTATAAGAAACAATGTAGAACAACAAAGAAACAAAATGGTATTTTTTATTTATCAGTTAGGCTCGCTTGCCTCTGTATGGGCAATCAGCAATTTAATAAAAAAAGATGTTCCTCAAAGGATCAAAAACAAGATTATCGTTCTGTTACTAGTAACAAGCTGGATTGGTGTTTTGGGGTATTTTTTCATTTTGAAAAACAGGATTGAAAAATGGTGGCCTTGCAAGAAGTACTTGGTTGCTCATAGAAGGATATGAGTTTCATATTATATATTATTGCAATTAAAGTTGTTTTATGTGTACCAAAATCTTTTTCTCCATTCATTCTGTAAAGATTTGAATTGTTTTTTTCTTTTTGAGCCGTGGATATAATTTATTCACGGCTTATTTAAAGGATTTGATTTCAAAAATTAGGATACAAATGGAAAAGAATATGCGGATGAAATTTTTAAAGCAACGGATAACGGTAATATTACTGTTAGTGGCTAGCGTATGTATATGTGGTAGCATCAATGAATTCTATGTCTTCGAAAATGATTATTATTTTAAATATCTGCTGAATACTTTTACAGGAATCATCCTTTTGACAGGAATTGCCTATTTATGCTATCCTCAAAAGAAGACAAATCAGGAAAATGAATTGGTGCTGAATGAATACAAACTGGTGTATGAAACGGAGTCTACCGCATCGCAATATTTTATTTCTGATACAGAAGCTTGGAACACATTAAGAAAACAATTGAAAACAACAGCTCAAGGACATGCTATTTTATATATCAGCGAAAGTTGCGAATTGCCTATAATCAATAACATGATTTTAGCTAAAAAGAGAAATTTCGATTGTTGGAAGCCTGCCTGTGCAGGGCAGATATCTAAAGATTTTGGTGAGATTTAAAGTGATCATAAAAAATATATGGCAGCCATAAAACGATGTCCATGGAAAGGAAATGTCAATTATCTGAAAATACGGGGAATAATATTGAATTGGACCTAGTCAGCGTTGAAAAGCACCACATTCAGAAAGTTCTCCAACATACTAACGGATACAAACCCGAAGCTGCTCGTCCTCTTGGGATAGCCTTAACCACACTTTATAGGAAGATGGAAGCCTATGGACTATAATGTGGAACACTTTGTTCTTGCATACCCGGTAGGTTTACCTAAAACAGGCAGCTTGCCTTTTTTATATACCTTTTCAAAATGAAAATATCTTTTTCCTTTTGAAAAGGATTGAGCATATTACATAATAATATTATTTTTTGATTATATAGCTGATAAACAATGCATTGTGCAAGAACTCGATTTTTTGGCACAGCTTTGGCATATAGTAGGGTGGAAAACAAATAAATAGTATTAACAATTAAAAAAGACAAGTATGGAAGATACGTTATCATTTTTGTTCTTGTGTGCTACCGGTGTAGCATGCTATTGGTTTTTCTTCAAGTGTGTGGACTGGTTTGAGAAAATTTAATGTAAGAAAGGAGAATTAAATTATGTTTTTAGCACTGTTTATACTTTGCTTATTGATCTTCGGGTATTTGATGTATGTCCTAATTAAGCCCGAAAAGTTTTAATGGTAATTAGTTTTTTTAAGTGAAAAGATGAATACAGAAATTTTAGGTGTAGCATTGCAGATATTGCTGCTGCTGGTTATCAGTTACCCGCTGGGAAAGCATATCGCCAAGGTGTATAAGGAGGGAAACGACTGCATGCGTTTCATGGCTCCAATTGAAAGATTTATTTACAAGCTGGCGGGTATCAACCCCAATGAAGAGATGGATTGGAAGGCATTCTTGAAATCTCTGCTTATTATAAACGTATTTTGGTTCTTCTGGGGTATGATCCTGTTGGTATCGCAAGGATATCTTCCTTTGAATCCTGATGGGAACAGCGGACAAAGTCCAGATTTGGCGTTCAACACGTGTATTAGTTTCATGGTTAACTGTAACTTGCAGCACTATAGCGGAGAAAGCGGTTTGACTTATTTTACACAGTTGTTCGTCATCATGTTGTTCCAGTTCATCACTGCTGCAACAGGTATGGCTGCCATGGCTGGAATTATGAAGTCGATGGCCGCCAAAACAACTAAAACAATCGGCAACTTCTGGCACTATTTAGTGATCAGCTGTACACGTATCCTTTTCCCGATGTCTCTGATCGTGGGTTTCATCCTGATCATACAAGGTACGCCGATGGGCTTTGACTCCAAAATGACAATCCCGACATTGGAAGGAGCTGAACAAACTGTTTCACAAGGTCCTACAGCTGCAATCGTTCCGATTAAACAGTTAGGTACGAATGGTGGTGGTTACTTCGGAGTAAACTCTTCTCACCCATTGGAAAACCCGACTTACCTGACCAATATTGTAGAATGTTGGTCTATTCTGATCATTCCGATGGCATTGGTATTTGCTTTGGGATTTTATCTGAAACGTAAAAAGTTAGGTTATGTGATCTATGGTGTGATGCTGTTTGCTTATCTTTTGGGGGTATTCTGTAACGTTCACTATGAGATGGCAGGTAACCCGAAAATCGACGAGATGGGTATTGACCAGTCTTGCGGTGCTATGGAAGGTAAGGAAACCCGTCTGGGTCCGGGCGCAACCGCTTTGTGGTCTGTGACTACGACCGTCACCTCTAATGGTTCCGTTAACGGTATGCACGACAGTACAATGCCTCTTTCTGGTATGGTGGAGATGTTGAACATGCAGATCAATACATGGTTTGGTGGTGTCGGCGTAGGTTTCATGAACTACTATGCATTCTTGATTATAGCCGTATTCATCAGCGGTTTGATGGTCGGACGTACGCCGGAATTCTTAGGTAAAAAGGTAGAAGCCCGAGAAATGAAGATTGCGACGATCGTTTCGTTGGCTCACCCGTTCGTGATTTTGATCTTTACGGCTATCTCTTCCTACGTATGGGTATATGCCCCTGAATTCGTAGAGAGCGAGGGTGGCTGGTTGAACAACCCCGGTTTCCATGGTTTCAGTGAAATGTTATATGAATATACTTCTTCTTCTGCTAACAACGGTTCCGGTTTTGAAGGATTAGGCGACAATACCTATTTCTGGAACTACACTTGCGGTTTGGCACTGATCATTTCACGTTATTTGCCAATTGTCGGACAGGTAGCTATTGCAGGTCTTTTGGCAAACAAGAAGTACACTCCGGAGAGTGCGGGTACATTAAAGACTGATACGGTTACATTCGGTGTGATGACATTCTTCGTAATCGTCATCGTTGCTGCCTTGTCATTCTTCCCGGCACAAACATTAGGCCCGATCGCCGAATATTTTAGTATTTACTAATTGACAGATTAAGAAGATGAGAAATAACAAAACTGCTTCTTTATTTCCAAAGAAGCTCGTTATAGAAAGTTTGAAGCAATCATTCATTAAGTTGAATCCGCGGATGATGTTCCGTAACCCGATCATGTTTATCGTGGAGGTGGTGACATTCGTCATGTTGTTTGTTACGATTTGGGCGGCTACCACCGGTGATACGACACAAGGATCTTTCGGTTACAATATCTTAGTGTTTATTGTATTGTTCGCCACGTTGCTTTTCGCCAACTTCGCAGAGGCGATTGCAGAGGCACGAGGCAAGGCACAGGCCGACAGTTTGCGTAAGACCCGGGAAGAAACTCCTGCCAAATTGTGTGTCGGTAACAAGATTGAAACGGTCAGTTCTTCTCAGTTGAAGAAAGGCGACATCTTTATTTGTGAAGCCGGCGACACGATTCCTTCCGATGGTGAAATTATCGAAGGTCTGGCTTCTATCGATGAAAGCGCCATCACAGGTGAATCTGCTCCGGTGATCCGTGAAGCGGGTGGAGATAAGAGTTCTGTAACAGGCGGTACGAAAGTATTGTCCGACCAGATCAAGGTGAAAGTGACGACCGAACCGGGTGAAAGTTTCTTGGATAAGATGATCGCCTTGGTGGAAGGCGCTTCTCGCCAGAAAACTCCGAACGAAATCGCCTTGACAATCTTGCTGGCAGGTTTTACATTGGTATTCGTTGTTGTTTGCGGTACCTTGAAACCGTTTGCTGATTATTCCAACACGACGATTACGATCGCGGCCTTTATCTCTTTGTTCGTTTGTTTGATCCCGACTACGATCGGTGGTTTGTTATCTGCCATCGGTATTGCCGGTATGGATCGTGCGTTGTCTGCTAATGTGATCACCAAATCCGGTAAGGCGGTTGAAACAGCCGGTGACATTGATACTTTGCTGCTCGACAAGACCGGTACGATCACGATCGGTAACCGTAAAGCAACCCAGTTCTATCCGGTATCCGGCATTGACGAACACTCTTTTGTACAAGCTTGTCTACTGTCCTCTCTTTCAGACGATACACCCGAAGGTAAGTCAATCGTGGAATTGGGACGTGAAAAAGGTGTACGTGTACATGATCTGAATACATCCGGATCAAAGATGATCAAGTTTACGGCAGAAACTAAATGTTCAGGAGTGGATTTGGCAAACGGTACTCGCATCCGTAAAGGAGCTTTTGATGCTATTCGTAAGATGAGTGAGGCTGCCGGCAACAAATATCCGAAAGAGGTGGCCGATTTGGTTCAGAAGATCACGAGTAACGGCGGTACTCCGCTGGTTGTTTCACAGGATGATTTCATCATTGGTGTGATCGAGTTACAGGATATCATCAAACCGGGTATCCAAGAACGTTTTGAACGTTTGCGTAAGATGGGTGTGAAGACGGTAATGGTAACCGGTGATAACCCGTTGACCGCAAAATATATCGCTGAAAAAGCCGGTGTAGACGATTATATCGCCGAAGCCAAACCGGAAGACAAGATGAACTATATCCGTAAGGAACAGGAAAACGGTAAGCTGGTCGCCATGATGGGGGACGGTACGAACGATGCCCCGGCCTTGGCTCAGGCAAACGTTGGTGTCGCAATGAACAGTGGTACGCAGGCTGCCAAGGAAGCTGGTAATATGGTTGATTTGGACAACGACCCAACGAAACTGATCGAGATTGTCGAAATCGGTAAACAGTTGCTGATGACTCGCGGTACGCTGACTACTTTCAGTATCGCTAACGACGTGGCCAAGTATTTCGCTATCGTACCAGCTCTGTTCATGGTTACGATCCCGGCATTGGCCCCGATGAACATCATGCACCTGCACAGTCCGGAATCAGCGATCCTAAGTGCGATCATCTTTAATGCGATCATCATCCCGATTCTGATCCCTCTGGCATTACGTGGTGTGGCTTATAAACCGATCGGTGCTTCCGCATTGCTTCGTCGCAACTTGCTGATCTACGGTTTGGGCGGTGTAATTGCCCCGTTCATTGGTATCAAGTTGATAGATATGATTGTAAGTTTATTCATGTAAAAGTAAA
>ULSR01009243.1_pt1 | contig 49954 bp, 38 predicted proteins | sample 1956861 | NCBI WGS metagenome assembly ULSR01 (sample SAMEA4835713, study PRJEB28245) | human gut metagenome | biome: gut microbiome; material: fecal sample | place: Denmark | collected 2008 | reverse complement strand
AACTGGAGTTCTGCGAATTCCCGATAGACATCCCTATCTATCGGATCAAGTGCAACAGATGTGGCGCTGAGATAAAACGGACGTTTCTCGGAAAAGAACATTTCAGACATTATTCTTCTTTCTGAACCTGCGAATATGAAATGCGTATTGGTCAATTTCTGAATTTTTCCACGCAGAAGCTCCTCCACGTTCTTTTCTGGATACCTGATTATCTGCTGAAACTCATCAATGGCAACAATACATGGCTTGTCGGCATTTTCTAGAAACTGGAAAATTTCATCAAGCGTGTATTGAGGTCGATCGATATCTCCAAGCTTAATGTCAAATGTCGGCGACGCCAACACGGGATCATACCCGAAACTCGCCGACAAAGACCTCAATGCGGCAGCAAACGATTTCATCATTCTTTCGCTCCGACTGGCAACGGCACGAAAACTGACATTGCCAAGCTCCTGGACAAATTCCTTGAGCGATGCCGTATGCAGAATATCAATGGAAATTTCATAGTAGTTCTGCCTTATGCGCTCTACGTCGAAGCAATGATTGATCAGTCCGGTCTTGCCGATGCGCCGTCTTGCCGTAAGCACAATGTTCTCCTGATTGTCAATGCATTTGAGAATGTTTTCCGTTTCGGCAATCCTGTCGCAGAAATACTGCTCAGGAATCCGGCTTGTCAAAATAAAGGGATTCGTTTCCATATCCACGTGTTTTTTATGTAAATATAATTATTTTGGTGAAATTATGCCAATAAAATAATTGTTGTCTCATCGATGATACATGAAAATGCGACCTGTAAACCACTGAGTAACAGAGGTTTAGGCATTTACAGAGTTGTGAAAACCATAACTCTGATTTCGGTTAAACACCTAATACACAGCAACTTGAAGGTTGCGCTACAACATCGGCCTTGAGAATGGGTGTAAGGCGGCAGCCTGACGGGATGAGCGATGCGAACCTCCGGCGGCGTTACCACCCACCGGGCTTCCGGGCTTGTAAAAAAAACATTAAAACCTAAATATTTCCCCGATTTCTTTCAATTAACATTGAAAAGGTGAATCTTTACGAATTTGGTAGAAAATTTATCGATATTCGTAAAATTATTTTTATATTAGCGGAAACAACCTGGGACATTGTCCCGAAACATTATTAACTATGATTACAGAATGGTGGACTTCGCTTGACTTGTTCATGAAGATTCTATGGTGCATCGCCATAGCCACTTCATTGACTTTTATTATCCAGAGCATACTTACATTTGTCGGCATTGACTCGGACACCGACTTGGGCGGCGACATTGACCCGGATTTCGGCGGTGGACTGGATATGCATCCGGACTTTGACGGGGATCCTTCGATGAACCTGTTCACTTTCAGGAACTTGGTGAATTTCTTTCTCGGGTTCAGCTGGACGGCCATACTGATGCATGGCAAGTTCGGTTCTGAAGCATTGGTCCTGCTTCTGGCGTTCGTTGTCGGTGTGGCCATTGTCACTGTCGTGATGCTGATGTTCAAGTGGCTGGCCGGGATGCAGCAGTCGGGGAATATCAATGTCTATAAATCTGCGGCCGGATGTCACGGAAAGGTCTATCTGACTATTCCGGGGGAGAGACACGGAACTGGCAAAGTCCAGATAACCATCAATGGCGCTGTGCGTGAATATGATGCCGTAACTGACTGTGATTCAATTCCTACCGGAGCTCAGATAAAGGTCGTGGAAGTCGTGGATTCCAGTACATTGCTCGTGGAACCCTTGGAGTCGCTTATAATTTGACACTATAATAATACCTAATTCATTGTGATATGGAAATAATTATCATCATTGCGATTGCGGTAGTCGTGCTCATCGTCACATTGTCCGCAATACTCAACCGCTACAAGCGTTGTCCGTCTGACAAGATTCTCGTAATCTACGGAAAGACAGGAAGAAACAAGAACGGAGGTGCTTCATCTGCCAAGTGTATTCACGGAGGTGCGTCGTTCATCTGGCCTGTTTTCCAGAGCTACTCTTTCCTGGATCTTACTCCGATTTCCATCGAATGCAATCTTACCAATGCGCTCAGCAAGCAGAATATCCGTGTGGATGTGCCTTGCCGCTTCACTGTCGGCATCTCCACTGAGCCTGACAATATGACCAATGCGGCTGAACGTCTGCTCGGTCTCACCATCGAGAATATCCAGAACATCGCCACCGACATCCTCTTCGGACAGCTCAGACTCGTCATCGCGACCATGGACATCGAGGAGATCAACTCCGACCGCGACAAGTTCCTCGCCAATGTCAGCACCAATGTCGAGGCAGAGCTCCGCAAGATAGGTCTGAAGCTTATCAATGTGAATGTCACCGATATCCGCGACGAGTCCGGCTACATCGAGGCTCTCGGAAAGGAGGCAGCTGCCAAGGCTATCAATGATGCCAAGAAGAGCGTTGCCGAGCAGAACCGTTTCGGTGAGATCGGTAAGGCAGAGGCTGACAGGGACAAGGATATCCGCATTGCCGAGACTGTCCGCGACACCAGAATTTCCACTGCGGATGCCAATGCAAAGGCGGTCGAAGGTGAGAACAATTCCAAGATTGCAATCGCCAATTCTGATGCGGTCAGACGTGAAAAGGAGGCTGAAGCTGCAAGAATTGCGATAGCAGCGGAAAAGGTCCAGGCCGCTATGGCGATGGAAGAGGCATACAAGGCAGAGCAGAGTGCCGAGCTTGCGCGTGCTGCCAGAGAGCAGGCTACCCAGCAGGCTAACATTGTGGTTCCTGCCCAGATTGAGAAGGAAAAGGCCATCATTGACGCCGAGGCTGAAGCAGAAAAGCTGCGCAGGACAGCTCAGGGTGAGGCTGATGCGATTTACGCGAAGATGGCTGCCCAGGCGAAGGGTATCGAAGAAATTCTTACCAAGCAGGCGGATGGTTTCCAGAGGCTTGTCAATGCTGCTGAAGGTGATGCACAGAAGGCTGTGCTCATGCTTATCGCGGATAAGCTTCCTGAACTTGTCAAGACTCAGGTTGAGGCTGTCAAGGGCATCAAGATCGACAAGGTTACCGTCTGGGACGGAAACGGCAAGGGTGACGGCAAGACGTCCACTGCCAATTTCATCTCCGGTATGATGCAGTCTGTTCCGCCGCTTGACGAGCTGTTCAAGATGGCAGGTATGAATCTTCCGAGTTATCTCAAGGGAGCAGAAGTGAAGCCACAGTCTCCGGCAGAAGGGGAGGCTACTGAATAACGATTATGCCGATTACAGTTAACATAGATGTAATGTTGGCTCGCAGGAAGATGTCGAGCGGAGAACTGGCTGAGAAAGTCGGTATCTCCGCCACGAATCTTTCCATTCTTAAGACAGGCAAGGCCAAGGCAGTGCGTTTCTCTACTCTGGAGGCCCTCTGCCGCGCCCTCGACTGCCAGCCCGGCGACATTCTCGAATATGTCCCGGAGGACTAGCCGATATTGTCCCATATAAAAGTGGGCGTATGTTATTTTTTTAAATTCAATTATGATGAAAAGTTTATTGGTTACTGCACTTTTCGCGGTTTCAGCGCTGTCATCATCGGCAGATGTGCCGCCGCAACTTCGTGAGGACAATATTCCGGAGGTCGTGGCAGCCATGACGCCGGAAGAGAAGTGCACCCTTATAATCGGCGGAAGAGCTGCCAGTTTCAATGGAATCGGCTTTACCAACACCGGTGTTCCGGGAGCGGCAGGCGTGATCAACGGCATTCCCCGACTCGGCATTCCTACAGTAGTCCTTGCTGACGGTCCTGCCGGCCTTCGCATTGCACCAAAACGGAAAGGCGATACCCGTACATTCTATTGTACCGGTTATCCGATTGCCACAATGCTTTCTTCCACTTGGAATCCGGAGCTCGTCGAGGAGGCCGGAAGGAATATGGGCAATGAAGTCCTCGAATATGGAGTGGACATCCTGCTTGCCCCGGGTGCCAACATACATAGGAATCCGCTCTGCGGAAGGAATTTCGAGTACTATTCCGAAGACCCTCTGCTGTCGGGCAAAATGGCGGCGGCAATGATCAACGGAATCGAGTCCAACGGAGTGGGAACCTCGCTGAAGCATTTTGCTGTCAATAATCAGGAACTTAACCGTCTGGCCAACAATGCCATCGTTTCCGAGCGCGCGTTAAGGGAAATCTATCTCAAGAACTTCGAGATAGCAGTCCGCGAGTCGCAGCCGTGGACCATCATGACATCATACAACTTCATAAACGGGGAACATGCAGCCGAGAGCAAGAGGCTCCTGACTGATATCCTGCGTGGTGAATGGGGCTTTGAAGGTGCTGTGATGACCGACTGGAACGGCGGTTACGATGACGCTGCCATAGTCCGTGCCGGAAACGAGATGATACAGCCGGGACGTGACTCGCGCTATATCAATCTCCTTAACGCCATCAAGGACGGCAGCCTGAGTATGGAAGACGTGGACAGGACAGTGACCAGAATCCTCAAACTGGTCATCAACACTCCGAAGTTCAAGGGTTATGAACCGTCCGAGGCGCCAGATCTCAAAGCCCACGCAAAAGTGTGCAAAAAGGTTGCTGATGAGGGAGTTGTGCTCTTGAAAAACAATTCCGCAGCACTGCCGATGTCCAAGGACAATGAAATAGCTCTCTTCGGCATAACATCTTATGATTTCATCGCAGGCGGTACCGGTTCCGGCGACGTGAACAGACCTTATGTGGTGGACCTCATGAGCGGACTTTCCAATGCCGGTTTCCGTCTTGAGCCTGAACTGGATGCCTTCTACCAGGATTATATGAAGGCTGAAGCGTTGAGATGCAAGACGATGAACGATGGCAAAAAGTGGTTCGTTGACAGGGAAAGGGCAATCGAGGTAGTTCCTGAAGACCTCATTGTCAAGTCTGCCGCCAATGCCGATGACGCCGTGATTACGATCGGCCGTGTCTTCGGTGAAGGAAAGGACCGGGACTACTATCACAGCTATCTCCTTTCTGACAGGGAGAAGGAATTGATTTCCAAAGTCTCCGAAGCGTTCCATGCGGAGGGCAAGAAAGTGACGGTCATCCTCAATGTCGGCGGACTTGTGGAAATGACGTCGTGGCAGGACGATGTGGATGCAGTCGTATTGTGCTGGCAGCCTGGACAGGAAGGCGGCAATACCGTGGCATCCGTCCTGAGCGGCGAGGTAAATCCGAGCGGACATCTTCCTGCGACTATTTCTACGGAGTATGCGCTGGAGCCGACAGCAAAGAATTTCCCTCAGGTTTTTGCCGACAAGCCGTTCAACTATTCATACTATCGTCAGCTGACCGACAGGAAACTTCCGTTGCACACCGTCAGGAACATTGACTTTACCGAGTATGAGGAAGGCATCTATGTGGGCTACAGATATTTCAATACATTTGCACCTAAAGCGGTGGCCTATCCTTTCGGATTCGGACTTAGCTATACCACATTTGATTTCAAGGATATGAAGGTCGAGTCTGCCGGAGACGGCTGGGACGTACACGTGACAGTGACAAATACCGGAAAGGTCAATGGAAAAGACGTAGTACAACTTTATGTGAAGGCCCCGAAGGGTGAACTTGACAAGCCTGAGAGAGAACTGAAAGGCTTTGCCAAAACCAAAGAACTCGCTCCTGGTGAGAGCTGTACTGTGAAGATCCATATTGCTGAAAGCAGTCTCGCTTCATATAACGAGAAAACGTCCAGCTGGGAAACCGATCCAGGAAAATATGTATTCATGGCATCAAAGGACGCATCCGACTGCCAGTTGAAGAAAGCCGTAAAGGTATCTGGGACAGACCGATGACTGGGATGCCGTCAATATGACGGGGCATCGGCAATCTTCAGTTGATAAAAAAACACCTGATGCAATTTCCTGCACCAGGTGTTTTTCAAATTATGCGCGAAAGCTTTACAGCGTCCTCTTGATCTCGACAATCTGGAATGCCTCGATGACATCGCCAGGCTTGATATCATTGTACTTGTCGATGCCGATACCGCATTCCATTCCGGTCATGACCTCTTTTGCGTCATCCTTGCCGCGCTTGAGAGATGAAAGCTCACCGGTATAGACCACAATGCCGTCACGGATAAGACGTACCTTGCTCTTGGCAGTCATCTTGCCGTCCTTGACAAGACAGCCGGCAATCGTTCCGACCTTGGAAATGTGGAAAGTCTGCTTAACCTCTGCAGTTGCGGTAACTTCCTCTTTCTTCTCAGGCTCAAGCATACCCTCGATACCGTCAGTAACCTCATTGATGGCATCGTAGATGATGGAGTAGAGACGGATTTCGATACCCTCTTTCTCTGCGAGGTTTCTTGCATCAGCAGAAGGACGTACCTGGAAACCGATGATGATTGCATCGGATGCAGTGGCCAGCATGACATCGGACTCGGAGATTGCACCCACTGACTTGTGGATGACATTGACACGAACCTCTTCGGTAGAGAGTTTGATCAATGAATCTGAGAGTGCCTCCACTGAACCGTCCACGTCACCCTTGACGATGATATTGAGTTCCTTGAAGTTTCCGATGGCGATACGGCGACCGATTTCCTCGAGAGTCATATGCTTCTGGGTCTTGATGCCCTGGATTCGGATAAGCTGCTCGCGCTTGTTGGCGATGGCCTTGGCCTCCTTCTCGTCGTTCATGATATTGAACTTGTCACCTGCACTCGGAGCTCCGTTGAGACCGAGAATGGAAACTGGAGTTGAAGGACCGGCTGTCTCGACCTTCTGTCCACGCTCATTGAACATGGCCTTTACACGTCCGTAGTAGCATCCGCTGAGCATCATGTCGCCGGTGTGGACTGTTCCGTCCTGCACAAGGATTGTCGCCAAGTATCCGCGGCCCTTGTCCAGAGACGACTCGATGACTGTACCGACGCCAAGTTTCTTAGGGTTCGCCTTGAGGTCCATGAGGTCAGTTTCGAGAAGGACTTTCTCGAGAAGTTTATCCACATTGAGACCCTTCTTGGCCGAAATCTCCTGACACTGGTATTTTCCACCCCAATCTTCTACGAGAATGTTCATCTGAGCGAGCTGCTGACGGATTCTCTCCGGCTGAGCGCCCGGTTTGTCTATCTTGTTGATGGCGAATACCATAGGAACACCTGCCGCCTGTGCGTGGTTGATGGCCTCGACTGTCTGTGGCATGACCGCGTCATCGGCGGCGATAATGATGATCGCCAGGTCGGTGAGCTGTGCACCACGGGCACGCATGGCCGTAAAGGCCTCGTGACCAGGAGTGTCGAGGAAGGTAATCCTGCGTCCGTCGGGGAGTACCACGTTGTATGCACCGATGTGCTGTGTGATACCTCCGGCCTCGCCTGCGATCACATTGGTCTGCCTGATATAGTCGAGGAGAGATGTCTTACCGTGGTCGACATGTCCCATCACGGTGATGATCGGAGGTCTTGTCACGAGGTCCGCCTCGTTCTCCGGCTCATCATTCTCCTGATTGATTTCATTCTGAATGTCTGCAGTGACGAATTCTACCTTGTATCCGAACTCTTCTGCGACAAGCACAAGTGCTTCTGCGTCAAGTCTCTGGTTGATTGACACCATGAGACCGAGACTGAAGCATGCCTCGATGACTTTGTTTACAGGAGTGTTGTTCATGAGGGTCGCGAGGTCATTGACAGTAACGAATTCAGTTACCTTGAGAATCTTCTTCTCAGCAGCCTCCTGAGCCATCTCCTCCTGAAGTTTCTGGGAAGCGAGCTCCCTTTTCTCCTTTCTGTGTTTTGCACCGAAATTGTTCTTGGACTTGCTGTCGTTCATCCTTGCGTAGGTCTCTTTCACCTGCTTCTGGATTTCCTTCTGCATCTCCTCCTGCTCGGCTTCTGTCATAGCAGGTTTGAACCTGTTATTGCCACGGTCTCTGCGGCGTTTTCCCTGTCCTGGCTGGTTGTTGCCGCCCTGACGGAAATCCTTCTTGCCATTGTTCTGACCGTTGTTCTGACCTCCGGCATTGCCCTGACGGTTTTTCTTGTTGCCGTCCTTTTTGTCGTTGCCGTCAATCTTGTTCACATCGACTCTCTCGCTTCCTCCTTTGGCAATGCGCTCCCTCTTGTTCTTGCTCTTCTTGGGAGCTTCGAATTTGGACAGGTCCACTTTGCCCACAATCTTCAGGCCTCCGGTAGAAACAGGCTCATCTTCGTCATTGCTGGAAGCAGCCTTCTGGAGTTTGTGCTCGGCCTTGAGTTTGGCCTTGTCCACCTTAGGATTGAACTCTTTCTGATTCTGAGTCTTGTCGCCTTTCTTGATGTCAGCCTTCTTGATCTGGTTCGCATGAGCCTGTTCCGAAGGGGTTTGGTCGGTAGGCTCTGCGGCTTTTGGCAGTTCGACTTCTTCATTAGGTTTTACTTCCACAGGCTCGCTGTGCTGAGGCGCAACTTCCTCTGAAGGTTTCACTTCAGCGGCTGGCTTAACCTCTACAACCGGCTCAGCATGAACTTCTTCCGTCTGCTGAGGAACCTCTGTAGGCTTGGTCTCTACGACAACTTCCGGAGCTGTCTGTACTTTCGGCGCTTCCTGGACTTCAGGTGCAGACGTCTCTTCCACCGCCGGTTTTACCTCCTTCGGAGCTTCCTCTACAGGCTTCTGTACAGGTTCCTCCTTCGCGAAACCACTTCCTGATGTTCCTCTGATGATGACGGTGCTTCCACCTGCAGCCTCTTCTTCCTCGTCCTCTTTCTTCTTGGAACCCTTTTCAATGATTTCCTTTATCTTAATCTGAACACGCTCTGACTCGTCCTTCGCCTTGGCATCCCCGTCGAAGGCCTTCTGAAGTTCAGGAATGAACTCGTCCGACACCTTGGCATTCGGATTCATCTCGACATCGGCGCCTTTCGCTTTCAGGAAATCCACCAATGTCTGAAGTCCCACATTGAATTCTCTTGTCAGTTTGTTTAGTCTGATTTCTGCCATATAAACCCCTTTTATTTAACTATTCTTCTTCAAATTCAGCGCGCAGAATGTTCATCACATCCTCCACGGTCTCGTCTTCCAGGTCAGCGCGCTTGGCGATGTCCTCAGGATCCAGAGCCAGTACGCTCTTGGCCGTATCACATCCGATGGACTGCAGCCTCTCGATGACCCATGGGTCGATTTCGTTGCTGAACTCAGTGAGGAGCACGTCCTCATCATCCTCAGCCTCGTCTTCCTTAGGCACCTCACGCCATACCTCGATTTCGCGGTCAACAAGCATTCCGGCGAGCTTGATGTTGCATCCGCCCTTACCGATACCCTTCTTCACCTCGTCAGGAAGCATGAATACCTTGATCTTGTCGTTCTCGTCCGTACCCATGTCGATAGATGAAATCTTCGCCGGGTTCAATGCCCTCTGGATGAGGAGCTGGGTATTGTTGGTCCACTGGAGAACGTCGATGTTCTCGTTTCTCAATTCCCTTACGATACCGATGATACGTGCACCCTTGACACCGATGCAGGCTCCGATAGGATCGATTCTGTCATCATAGGACTCCACAGCGACCTTGGCCCTTTCGCCAGGTATGCGGACTACCTTCTTTATGGTGATGAGTCCGTCATAGATTTCCGGAACTTCCTGCTCGAAAAGCTTCTTGAGGAATTCGTTTGAGGTTCTGGAAAGGACAATGTAAGGAGTCGTGTTGTTCTTCATCTCCACGCTCTTGATGATGGCGCGTACAGTGTCGTTCTTCTTGAAATGCTCACCCGGAATCTGCTCTGACTTAGGCAGTCTGAGCTCATTTCCGTCCTCATCGAGGATAAGCACCTCTTTTGCCCATGTCTGGTAGATCTCTCCGGTGAAAATCTCACCGATCTTGTCAGTGTACTTGTTATAGAGGTTGGCCTTCTCTATATCCATGATCCTTCCCTGAAGGTTCTGTCTGATATTGAGGATGCCTCGTCTTCCGAAATCCTTGAGTTCCACTTTTCTGGTGAAGGTCTCGCCGAGTTCGTAGTCGTCTCCGTTCCTGTTCACTTCAGCAAGTGCAATCTGAGTGTTGGGATTCTCCACGTTCTCCACCACTTCGAGATTCTGGTAGATCTCACAGTCTCCCTTATCTACATTGATGATGACGTCGAAATTGTCAGCAGAGCCGAAAGTCTTTGCCAACTGGGTCATGAACACATCCTTCAGTACACCCATCATCACCGGGCGGTCAATGTGTTTTTCGTCCTTGAACAGCGCGAAGGCTGCCTTGAGGTCGAGCTTTTCTTCTTCCATAACAGTTATTGTTTTTTATATTTTTTTTCTATTCGAATTCAATGTGCGGAGTGACGCTGTTCACGTCCTCGTAAGCGAAAGTGTCCACGTGTCTGACAAGCTCCTTCTTTTTCTTTCCAGGGACAGCCTCCTTTACCTCGTAGGCAAGCGTAAAGCCTTTCTCGTCAGCGCTTTCCAGTGTTCCGACAAGTTTCTTTCCGTCTCTTGTCAATGTCTCGACTTTGGAACCGACAGCCTTGATGTACTGCTTGAGAATCTTGAACGGCTGGTCAAGCCCTGCAGAAGTCACAGTAAGTGAATAGTCTTCCTTTTCCTGGTCGAAAATCGAGAGAAAACTGTCATTTACCGCGATGCAGTCATCCATTTCCACAGTGCCGTTTTCCGATTCAATGGCTATGACAATGTCATTGTCCCTGCTGATGGAAACATCGGTAATGAAACATCCACGCGCTTCCACTGTCTTAGTCATCTCTTTGTAAATCAGCTCTTTACTTATCATATTATTCTAAGCTTTCTTAAAAAAAGATAGGAGACGCATCCGTCCCCTATCTCATCTCACTTTGCAAAGGTAATCAAAATTTCCATAATAACCGAATTTACTTAAAAAATATGAACAACGCGATTTTCTTGCTAAAGTAATGTAAATGTGTTTACTTTGCAAAGCAGATGTTGCGTCGTACCGGATTTGGTATGTGGAATACGTTGAATAAAATAGTTTGAGAATATGGAATTTTCAGCCAAACAGCTGGCCAAAGTTTTGAGGGGAACCGTGGACGGGGACCCGGAAGTGAAGGTGACTTCATTCGCCAAGATAGAGCACGGAAAATCAGGTCAATTGTGCTTCTATGCAAATCCTAAGTATGAACATTATGTATATACCTGCAAGGCCAGCATCCTGCTTGTGAATTCCACATTCGAGCCTAAGGAAAAAGTCAGCTGCACCATGATCCGTGTTGCTGATGCGTACACGGCAGTTGCGGAACTTCTCAAGTATGTGGCTACCCAGAAGCGTACGGACCGCAGACACAGGGGCTTCCGCTCATCCTGGTTCCTCACCACCAAGTTCGGCAAGAAGGTATATCTCGGCAGCCATTCCTACGTGGGACATCACGCTGTCATCGGAGACTATACCAAGATATATGAAAACGTATATATCGGTGACAATACCGTAATCGGTTCACACTGCATCATTTATCCTGGCGTAAGCATCTATCCGGGAATGGTCATCGGTGACAATGTCATCATCCATTCAAACGCTGTGATCGGCTCGGACGGATTCGGAAATGCGCCTCAGCCTGACGGCACCTGGGAGAAGATCGAGCACATCGGCAATGTGATTATCGGCAACAATGTGGAGATCGGAGCCGGTACCACCATCGACAAGTCCGAGATGGAGTCCACCATCATAGGCAACGGCGTGAAAATCGACAACCTCTGCCAGATTGCGCACAATGTCGTAATCGGTGACAATACCGTTATGGCGGCGCAGTGCGGCATCGCCGGTTCAGCAAAAATCGGCAAGAACTGTATTCTGGCAGGCCAGGTAGGTATCGCAGGACACATTGAAATAGCTGACAATACGACTATTGCGGCTCAGGCCGGCGTCATCGGCAATGTGAAGAAATCAGGTCAGGTGCTCTTGGGTTCACCAGCCATTCCTATAAAGAACTATATGCGCAGTTATGCTATATTCCGTCAGCAGGGAAAAGAATAATTAGTATATTTGCGTGATTAAAAGATAATTTGATGAAGCAAAAAACACTTAAAGCCTCCTGCAGTTTCCAGGGAAAAGGTCTTCATACTGGAAGAATTGCTGAGATGACGGTAAATCCCGCTCCCGAGAATACGGGAATTGTTTTCAGAAGAACAGACCTTGGAGAGGGAGCCGTAGTCAGGGCATTGGCCGAGAACGTATCCAGCACGGCGAGGAGTACTACCATATCTGAAGGAGAAGCTTCAGTTTCCACGATAGAGCATCTGATGTCGGCATTGACCGGAATGGGCATTGACAATGCCGTAGTCGAGCTGAACAATGTCGAGGTCCCTATTCTGGACGGCAGCGCCCAGCCGTATGTAAAGGCCTTTTCTGAGGCCGGTCTGGTCGAGCAGGATGCTGATAGACAGTTCATTGATATTCCTGATGAAATAGAAATCAAGGACGAGAAGACAGGTTCATGGGTGAAAATCAAACCTGCTGCCGCTCCTTCCTACGATATTACGGTGGATTTCAATTCCAGAGTGCTCGGCGTGCAGTCTGCCGCATGGGACTTGTCCAAGGATTATGCATCTGAAATCGGCCCTTGCCGCACTTTCGTGTTCTTCCATGAGGTCGAGTTCCTCCTTGCGAACAATCTGGTGAAGGGAGGTGATGTGGACAATGCCATCGTGATTGTGGAGCATCCGGTTACTGACGAGCAGGTGGGACGTATGGCAGACCTGTTCAACCAGCCTAAGCTGGGTGTTACCCCGGAAGGCTATCTGAGCAATCTGAAACTGCATTTCCCGAACGAATGCGGCCGTCACAAACTTCTGGACATGATAGGAGACATGAGGCTTGCAGGCGGTTATCTCAATGCTGAAATCACCGCTTTCAAACCTGGACACACGATAAATACTAATGCTGCGAAGGCTCTGAGAGCCCTCCTGAATAAAACCAAATAAACTATGAATAAGATACATCCATTGGCTACAGTAAGTCCTAAGGCCGTACTCGGTGACAATGTAGAAGTAGGACCTTACGCATTCATTGATGAGAATGTACAGATTGGCGACGGTTGCAAGATACATCCTCACGCAGTCATTTTCCCTTATGTGAAAATGGGCAAGAATTGCGAAGTGTATCCGGGAGCTGTCGTAGGCGCAGTGCCTCAGGACCTCAAGTTCGAAGGTGAGGTTACCTATGTTGAGATCGGTGACAATGTTACTATTCGTGAGTGCGTGACCATCAACCGTGGAACCAAGGCAAGCGGCAAGGGCATTACCAAAGTCGGCAGCAATACTCTGATCATGTCCTATGTACATATAGCTCACGACTGCCAGGTCGGAAATCACTGTATTCTTGTAAGTTACGTCGGCATTGCCGGAGAAACTGAGGTCGATGACTGGGCCATCATCGGTGGTGGTGCAAAAGCGCATCAGTTCACTAAGGTCGGCTGCCACGCAATGGTCGGCGGCATGTCCAAGATCAACAAGGACATCCCTCCTTACGCAATGTGCGGCCGTGATCCTATCTGCTATGCCGGTGTGAACATCGTCGGACTCCGCAGAAGAGGATTCTCGGCAGAGACTGTAAGAAATATCAAGGATATCTACGATACCATATATTTCCAGGGATACAATATCTCTGACGGCTGCTCCAAGGTTGAGGCCGGCTTCCCTGATTCAGAGGAGAAGACCACCATATTGAACTTCATCCGTTCTTCCAAGCGTGGTATCGTAAGAGCCAATACATCCGGAGAGAAAGGCGATATCGACTAGTTATGTCAATGCTTTTGGACATGGCTTTCTTTCCGCCTGTATCCTATGTGGCGGCAATAGCTGAAGAGTTTACCCTGTCATCTGACGGGGTAAATTCGTATGTGCCGGCAATTGTCTATATAGAGGCCTGTGAGAACTATCAGAAACAGACATACCGCAACCGTTGCCGGATATATGCTGCAGGTGGCGTGGAGGCTCTTTCCGTGCCGATTGTGCATGAAAACGGCACTTATGCGCTTCCTGTCAGGAAACTGAGAATCGACTGGAGCAAGTCGTGGCTGATGAGGATGAAGCGGGCTATCGTGTCCGCCTACGAATCTTCTCCGTGGTTTGACTATTACAAGGACGAGCTGTTCGCCATTCTGGACAGGCAACACGAATTCCTTTTCGACCTGAACATTGACCTGCTCCGCTTCTTCCTGAAGAAGACTGGTATAGAGGCGGACATCCGTTTCACGGAGGTGTTTACGCCGCATGGCAGCACGGTATATGGCCGTGACCTGCGTGGCGTAATCCACCCGAAGCGGCATAATGACATACTTGAGCGTTTGGGACTGAAAAAGCCATACTGGCAGGTCTTTTCCCTGAAGTATGGCTTCATATCAGATTTGTCCGTCATGGACCTCTTGTTCAATGAAGGTCCGGATTCCATCTCTTACCTCAAGAGGCTGAAATAAATCCCCGAATCATTTTAGAATCTCCATCCGAAGGTGGCGACTACATCGTAGAACCTGGCTCTGTTCCTGATTTCAGGAGACAATTCACCGTCAATGTAGGAGTCATAAGGATATACGTACTCGTAAGGGTTCTTTGTCCATCTGAAAGCGAGGTCGCAGAAGAATGAACCTTTGGATGAATATCCCACTCCGGCAGCAAGCGAGTGCTTGTAGGCCTTAGGAGTCATCTTCTTGCCGGTGAGGTCGTCAATATATCTCTCCGGCGAGGAAGTGAAGTTGTAGCCTGCCCTTATAGCGAACTGCGGAACAGGTTTGACTTCAGCACCGAGTCTCAATGCATGTGCTGCTCCGGTGAAGTTCTTTATGTCGCGGTTTACGCCATTGTCGAAAACGGTGTTGTCGTTGGTGTCGGTTTCCTTGAATTTCATCGTGCTGTAGTCGCAGATCTCATAGTCGACACTGACAAGACCCCAACCGCCGAATGTGTAGGCTGCACCGAAATTGGCTCTGAACGGTGATACGAATTTGTATTTGTATTCACCCTTAGGAGATGTCGCATTGGCATCGAACACATTGCTCTGGTACCAGGTCTCTCCGGCGTGCTGCCAATGTTCCGTTATCCAGTTTGCTGTAGGAGTCTGGATGGCCGCACCTATGCGGAGCCCGTCGATAGGGACCGCGATTATACCGAATTTGGCATAGACGCCTCCGCCTTGCATGTCATAAGAGTATCTGTATCTCAGGCTGTTGAAATATGTCTTGGAAACGCCGCCTGAACCATTGTCGAATTCGACGCCGAATTTGTCCGGATCCACTGCGATTTCCTTGAAGTACTCGTTTCTGGTGTAGTCCATGGACACGATGCCCAAGTTTCCTCCGATATAAACCCTGTCAGAAATGTTGAGGCCGACATTGAACAGCAGATCATACTTGTTGCCATGGGACCTGCGTCCGTAAAGCTGGTCGATGGCGTCCGCGAGCTGAATGGTCTGTCCGCCTTTTCCGTCGTCAATGAGTTTCTCGGTCGCGCCTATGTACTTGTCATTCGCAGAGCCATAGGTGGACACCATTCCGGACTGCCAGCCGGTTACCTGATTCCATGGAACATTGGCATTGCCGTAATATCCGTTTTCCCCGTTCAGGAGGCTGGAGTTGACGCCGGGCATCATTGAAGCCAATGAACCAGCATAGGATGTGGCTGTGTTTCGTCCGCCTGCCGCCATGTCGTCCAGATAGTTTGCTGTGGCATTGGCAATGAATCCGAATGTCACTCTTTTCAGCCCGCGTCTGGCGTTGGTGTCGAAATTGAGGGTGAAACCGACGTTAGGCAGTGTGAACCTGGCTGAACTGTTGTTCAGAGTGCTGCCGTATGCCGTTGATTGTGAAGGTATTGCATTGTAATCGCTCGTGGTGGACACGATGCTGACGTTCGGGGTGAACGTGACCTGTGAAAAGCTGTTCACGGCCGAGCCTGCAGGGTTGAGGTTTATGGAACCCAGATCTCCTCCCAGTGCGGTGAACGCATTGCCCATGGAGATGGAGCGCGCTGTACCGTAGTAATTGTTCTCGCTGAACCTCAGAGCGTCCTGGACGTTCTGAGCCGCAGCATTGACCGAGACAGCCGCAAGCAGCGTCAACGGAATAATCTTTTTCATCTTCATATCTATTTCAGGTTTCTAAATTATCTTCTTCTTACACTTCCACCGCTACTTCCGCTTGAGCGGGATGCTCCACCGGAATATCCTCCGCCTGAGAAGCCGCTGGATGAACTGCGGTATGAGGAACCGCTGTTGTATGAACTGCTTGACGAGCTGCGGTATGACGAACTGCTGGAAGAACTCCTGTATGAGGAGCTGCTTGACGAGCTTCTGTATGACGAGCCTGAATTTCCGCTGCCATAGTTGTAGGAACTGCCGGAACTTCCGTAAGAAGATGAACTTCTGTAACTTGTGCCGGATGACTGGCTTGTGGCTGCCCTTCTGTAAGCAGGTGCGGATGCTGTCCTGTTAGATGAGGAAGCACTTGAAAACGTGCCGGCCGACCTTACTCCGGATGTGCTGGCCGTTCTGTAAGCGGTGTTGCCCGAGGTGCTCGTGCGGACGGACTGTCCGGAAGCCGCGCTGCGTACCGCCTGGCTTGAGCTGCTGCGTACAGTCTGGCCCGAAGCTGAACTTCTTACCGCCTGTCCTGCGGAAGAACTTGTGCGGATCGCCTGACTGGAAGATGAACTGCGTACAGCCTGGCTGTTTGCCGAACCGCTGGATGTGCGTACTCCGGACGCTGAAACCCTTCTGACAGAAGTCATTGACATGTCATTGCCTCTTGTCGATGTCGTCGCTGTGCCGGAGGCTCTCCTGACTGATGATGACGAGCCGGCATTTCTTCTGACTGTGGAAGATGCAACGCCCATTCCGTTTCCTCTGCTGCTTTCGGTCAGGCCTCTGTTGCCATAGTAGTAACTGTCCCTTCCGTGTCCGAAGCCATGGTCGTACCAAGGACCGCACCAGTGGTCATGGTAATAATGATGGTGATGGTAATACCACGGGTCGTGGTACCAGCTGTAGCCCCAGCCGTAATATACAGGTCTGCCCCAATACCAAGGATTGTACCACGGGTCTCCCCAATACCAGTCATCCCACCAGATGCTGCTTGAGTAATACCACGGATTCGCTCCCCAGTACCAGCTGGACCAATAAGGGCGGTAATACCATGAGCCCCAATATGTTCCAGGCCAATATGATGATGCCCATCCTGCCGCATATCCTGCTGCGAATCCGTCAGGGTACAGTGAATATGCAGGTGTATTGGTGACAGTGACTACGGTGCTGTTGTCCTGTTTGTTGAACTTCAATGTGGCTGAAGTGTTTTCCGGAATGAACAGTGTGTCTGTTTCTCCTGCCTTGAGGAACAATGTCGAGTTCTCCGTCTCCTTTACGAGTTCGTTTACTTTGTTGCGGGACGCAAGAACATCCGCTTTAGTTTCGGTTTTAGCAGGTCTGCTGTAGAATCCGTCCTGATATTGCTGGCTTGAAGCGTATTGCGATGCGGAACCGCAACTGGCCAATGCCAGGAATGCTCCGGAAAGAACCAAGATGTTTGTTTTCATAATCGGACCTCCTAGTTATATAAATAATTTGTATCTTTGTGCGCTGCATTGCAGCGATGGTATGTCTGCAATATTCATACCTCGCCGATGCTCGCATGTTAAATGCAAATATATGAATGTTATTGCATAAAGAAACCAAAAAATAAAATAAACTAACAAAAGATGGCAGATCAGATAACCAAAAGGTCAGACAACTACTCTCAGTGGTATAACGACCTGGTAGTTAAAGCGGACCTTGCAGAGCAGTCACCTGTAAGGGGATGTATGGTAATCAAGCCTTATGGCTATGCTATATGGGAAAAGATGCAGCACGTGCTGGACTCGAAATTCAAGGAAACAGGCGCAGTCAATGCTTATTTCCCGTTGTTCATTCCCAAGTCTTTCTTCAGCCGTGAGGCTGAGCATGTCGCAGGCTTTGCGAAGGAATGTGCGGTAGTGACACATCACAGGCTCATGAATGACCCTGAAGGCAATGGCGTGGTTGTGGATCCGTCATCGAAACTTGAAGAAGAACTGATAGTGCGTCCGACATCCGAGACCATTATCTGGAGTACCTACAAGAACTGGATCAAATCATGGAGGGATCTTCCTATCATGTGCAACCAGTGGGCCAATGTCGTCAGATGGGAGATGCGTACCCGTCTGTTCCTCCGTACAGCGGAGTTCCTCTGGCAGGAAGGCCACACGGCTCACGCTACGTCACAGGAGGCTCAGGAAGAAGCAGTGAAGATGGTCCATGTCTATGCTGACTTTGCCCGCAACTATCTGGCTCTCCCGGTCATTGTAGGCCACAAGAGCCCTAACGAGAGATTCGCCGGCGCATTGGATACCCTCACTATCGAGGCGATGATGCAGGACGGAAAGGCTCTGCAGTCAGGTACTTCACATTTCCTCGGCCAGAACTTCGCCAAGTCGTTCGATGTGCAGTACACCGACAAGGAAGGCAAGCAGCAGTATGTGTGGGCTACATCCTGGGGCGTTTCCACCCGTCTTATGGGTGCGCTCATCATGGCTCACGGCGATGACAACGGTCTGGTTCTCCCTCCGGCTCTGGCTCCGATTGAGGTAGTGATGGTTCCTATCTACAGAAGCGAGGAGGAGCACAATGCCGTTCTCGACAAGATGAATGAAATCAAGAAGGCTCTCGAGGCTGCCGGACATACTGTGAAGATCGATGACCGTGACACTTTGCGTCCGGGCTTCAAGTTCGCTGAATGGGAACTCAAGGGAGTGCCTGTAAGGCTTGCCCTCGGTGCACGTGACCTGCAGAATGATACGGTGGAGGTACACCGCCGCGATACACTTGAGAAGAAGACGGTTTCGTTGGAGGGCATTGACAAGTATATCGAGGACCTGCTCGTGGATATTCAGAACAATATCTATCAGAAGGCGTTGGATTTCAGAAACTCACGTATCGAGAAATGCGATTCCTGGGAGGAGTTCAAGGAGAAGATCACTCAGGGCAAGTTCCTGCTCTGTCACTGGGACGGTACTGCCGAGACTGAGCAGAAGATCAAGGACGAAACCAAGGCTACCATCAGATGTATTCCTGTAGATAGCGTCGTATGTAAGGAAGAGGGCACGGATATCTATTCCGGCAAGCCTTCACACGAGAGAGTTGTGTTTGCAATCGCTTATTAGTGAATGTTTTATGAAGAAGAGAATCCTTTTGATGTGCTTGTCCGCATTGGCATTTACATCTGTATATGCACAGGATGTCACTGATGCGCAAAAGGCTGCTGAAGAAGCTGCCAAGGCGATTGCAGGAGCACCTGAAGCTGTAGTCAAGACACCTAAACCGAGATATTGGACGAATTCCCTTCTTACGAAACTGGATTTCGGACAGACAAGTCTGACGAACTGGGCTGCCGGCGGTTATAACAACGTGACCCTGAAGTCTTTCATTGACGCGAATGCTAACTACAAGAAGAAAGACCTGTTCTTCAATAACCGACTTCAGCTCGATTACGGTTTCCTGTATTCTGAGGACAAGCCGTTCATACAGAAGAGCGATGACCGTATGTATTATGAGGGCAAGTTCGGCTACAAGGCTTTGCAGACATTGAACTATTCCGCTCAGTTCAACTTCAAGTCGCAGTTCTCGAACAGTTACAACTATCCTATGCCGTCCAAGCCGGCCGGTGCTGCGGACGATTGGGAGCCTGGCAAGTCCGACTGGAAGCAGAGCAGAAAGCTCAAGTCCGGTTTCTTCGCTCCTGCCTATACCAACATAGCGCTCGGTATTGACTGGGTTCCTACCAAATGGCTTACTGTCAACGTCGCTCCTCTTACCGGAGGTTTCGTGGTCGTTACGGATGAGAGCCTGAGGAAGTCCTACAGTATGGAACTCAAGAAGAAATACGAGAGTCTGGATGCGCTTTCCAGTGCTGATGCGGCTGCTCTGGTAGGGGATGAGAAAGTACGTTACGAGGCCTTTGTCGCTGCCAAGACTTCCGGTGACGCTTATCGTTCGGCAAGATTCGAGTTCGGTGCGCAGATAAAGATTGATGGAAAGCTTCAGATCAATGACAATTTCAAATATACATCACAGTTGGTGCTGTTCTCTGACTATCTCGACAAGCCGCAGAATATCCGCGTGAACTGGGATAACAGGTTTGACTGGCAAATCGCCAAGTATTTTTCATTGACAGTGACCACCAACCTCATCTATGACGACAAGGTGCTGGTGAAGACTGAGAAGACATTGAAGAAATATCCTGAAGGACGTAAGGCGATACAATTCAAGGAGTCATTGGCATTCGGCTTCTCATATACGATCGCTTCAAGACCGAGGTAACAGGCAATATGATGATTCAGAAATCATTTGACAGAACGATAGTGGGGCTGGTTCCGGAAAAGGAAACAGCCCTTCTTGCAGTAAGCGGGGGCATTGATTCCATATGCCTTGCTTCATTGTTCCTGAACAGTTCCTCAGGACGGAGGTTTGCTGTGGCGCACTGCAATTTTCATCTCCGTGGTGAGGACAGTGATTCGGACGAGGCGCTTGTGGCTGCCTGGTGCGGGCGGAACGGTGTGCGTTACCATAAGGCGGATTTCGATACGGAGCAGTACGCTTCGTCCCATAGTGTCAGTATTGAAATGGCTGCGAGAGAACTCAGATATGACTGGTTCGCGTCGTTGTGCCGGGACAATGGATACTATGGAGTGGCTGTCGCGCACAATGCAAATGACAATGCTGAGACATTGATTCTGAATCTTTTGCGTGGGACAGGACTGCGCGGAATTACCGGTATGCAGTTGGAGACAGTAGTTCCTGTGACCAGGGATGAATTGTCAGGTGTGCGTCTGTTGAGGCCGATGTTGTCTTTCAGTCGTGAGCAGATTGAGGAATATGTGGCTGCCAAATCTCTGGAGTATCATGATGACAGGACCAATGCTGAAACTGTCTATAAGAGAAACCGTATAAGGCATCTTGTTTTCCCCGTTTTTGAGAGTCTGAATCCGTCGTTCCTGACGACTTTTGCCCGGGAGATGAATGCGTTTTCCGAGGTGCAGGAGATTGCGGATGATTATTTCCTTTCTGTGCGTGATGGTGTCTGCGAGCCTGCCGGAAAGGATGAACTGCTTCGTGTCAATGCAGTAAGGCTTTGTGGCCTGAAGCATTATAAATATGTGCTGTACAGGCTGTTGGAAGCGTATGGCTTCAGAGACAGGCTTCTTGAACCGGTGGTGCGTCTGCTTGAAAGCGGCAAGACGTTTTCCGGTAAGGTCTTCGAGGCGCCGGGCTACGAGCTTATTACGGCAGGGGAGTGCCTGATTGTCAGAAAGGCCGCTTGGGTAGTGTCAGACAGTCCTGTCATAAGTGAGCGTGCTGATGCTCATGGGGATAGGGCTAATCTGCAGGGTGATCTGCGGGGTGATCTGCGTGGTGGTACGCGTGGTGGTGTGACGGTTGGTACGCCTGTCGGTGTGCAGGGAGGTAAGCGGGGCAGTGTGATGGTTGGTAAGTGGGGAGGTACGCAGAACGGTGTTCAGATTGATAAGCAGGGCGGTGCTCCGGGAGGTGCTCAAGTTGATGAGCAGGGCGGTGCTCAAGTTGATGAGCAGGGCGGAGAATCTTCACCGGTTGCGTCAGAGAATCATGGCTTGGGGGAGTGCTTCGGATTGGCCGGACGAGACTCGGCGTCAATCACGTCCTCTTTTGTTGGGTCCGGCTTGTCATACAGCGGATTGGCCGGACGAGGCTCTGCCCGCAGGTCACGCGGTATGTTGATGACCGGCGGAACAGTGATAAACGAGAATGAGGCCTGCTCGGTGGTCCGCACGACCGGCGAATATGTTTTCGATGATTTTCGTGTCAATGTCTCTGTTTCCGAAGCAGGCGCGGACCCGGTAGCGGATGCCAAGTCATTGGCCCGAGAGGGGATTGCGGCATTTTCGTCAGAAGCATTGACCTTACCGTTCCTGTTGCGCGGTTGGCAAAATGGAGACTGGATGCGTCCTGTCGGGCTCAATGGCAAGAAAAAGCTCAGCGATATCTTTACAGGTCTGAAAATGAACATTGAAGAAAAGTCCCGTGCTCTGGTCATTGTCCTGCCCGGTTCGGCAGGCGAGGGGGCGGAGAGTGGAGGCTCGTCCAGTGATGTTTCGGATAGTGAAGCTTCGAGGAGAGGGACGGATAACATTGGCACTGATGCGGTTCGCGGCGTGCGGGTGGCCGGCGTCTGCGGCTACGTTTCCGGTCGGTTCTTTTTCCGCGTCGATGAGTCTGTCATGGTTACTCCGGCCACTGCTTCTATACTGAAACTATATCTTCGCGCTTTGGAGAACGTTTGATGTGGAATGTGGCGGAGAACGGTGGTGTGAAATGTGGCGGGGAACTTTGATGTGGAATGCTCCAGAGAATAGTTACGTGAAATATGGCGGAGAACGGTGATGTTGGGGCGCAACGCGTAATCCTCTGATTATCAATAGTTAAGCCACTTTCAGAGTTGGTGTTTTTGCAACTCTGAAAGTGGCTATTTTGCTGAGCATCAGCGCTTTACGTGCTGCGCCTAATGTATCGTCCTGAAAAGAGTTTACCGAAATTTAACAACAAGTAGTTAGGACAAAAGTAGAACAACCTGCATTTGCGCGAATAGTATAAAACATTGGCACATAGCACATTAGTAATTAAAGCCAAAGCCAGGTTACATGAAAAAATGGGTAACCTGACTTTCACAAACTCCTGCAATCAATTGACAATCAGCAATATCCGCAAAATGTCAACATGCAGGTTGTTCGAAAAATTCACAGCGACGTCACGCCAGTGTTTAGGACAACTCCTAAACAAAGCAAAGAGGCCAGTCAGAAAGAGCGCCTCTAAAAGGCACGTGCAGCAGCAAGAAGCTCTCGTGAGGACCAGGCCCTCCTGCTTCGCAGGCACCTCCCTCTAGTGCCGAACAAGGCATCATCAGATGCCGGGCCGGAGTTGGCGGGCAGGGAAAGCCGTGCGGCGATGGAAAGCCCGAAGGCCCTGATCGCCCCCTTGAAGGGTGGAGTTAATAAGTCGTCATCAGACGACCGGCCGGGTCCGTGTATTTGCGACAGCAAATACGTGGAGGACGCAAAGGCCGCGCGGAGCGTCAGGGTTTGGGACAGAGTCCCAATAAAACAACAAGGTTAGGGGGATTGAGATAAGCAACTCCTCACGGGGGCAACCTTGCTGCCTGCCACATGTAGCGTGACCCGCAAACGACTAAATATCAAACATTTAGCCAAAATCAGAGTTGGTGTTTTTGTAACTCTGAAAATACCTAAAACGCTGATATATAGTCGATTGCGCGCTGCGCCTAATGTATCACGCTCACCTCCCATCCATCATTTTCACACTCTTGCCTGCCACTCCACGTTCCCACCAGTCACTCTACGCTCGCATCTGCCATTCCACGCTCCCACCAGTCACTCCCACCTGCATCCCCATTAAGCCCTCTGCACGCGCATCGCCGGTATCCTCACGCTCACATTGAGGCCCTGCCGGAACTGGGCACGCGCCCTGGCTACAACTGGATTTCGTAGATATAAGGCATTCTGGCGAACGTCCTCTCGGATGTTTCCCAGTTCCAGCCTTTGAAAGCCTTTTCAATCGAACTGAACGGCGTTCCTGCGAATGCGGAAGTGGTGCCACCGAATGATTCGAGCAGCATTTCCATCAATGTCTGAGGCTTTGGCAGGCAGTCCACGCTGTAGCTTTCACTCTCGTCGATGCCCGCTGCCGTGAGCGCATATCGGAACGCATCTGTCAATGTGCCGATTTCATCTACCATGCCTATCTTGAGGGCGTCGGAACCGGTCCATACACGTCCCTGAGCGATATTGTCCACTGCGTCTGTAGTCATATCTCTGCCCTCTGACACATTTTTAAGGAAGGCATCGTATATATCATTGACAGACTTCTGCATATAGGCGGTCTCCTGAGCATTCAGCGGCCTTGTTAGCGAATACATGTCACTATGCCTGTTCGAGCCGACAGAAGTTACATTGACATGGAAAATATCCTTGGCGGTCTTGCTGAAATCAGGAATCATGCTGAATACGCCGATAGAGCCTGTCAATGTGGACGGGTCGCTGAAGATTTTATCGCAACTGTTTGAAATCCAGTAACCTCCGGAAGCGGCGTAGTTGCCGTAAGAAGCGATTACCGGTTTCTCTTTCCTGAGCAGGTCGATCTCCTGCTTGATTTTCTCTGATGCAAGAACACTTCCGCCCGGAGATGAAACCCTGAGCACTACTGCCTTGACAGAAGCGTCTTCCCTGACCTTTGAGATTATGGAGGCGAAACGGTCACCTGCCACCTGCTCCTTGGCATCGCCATCTACAATATTGCCGTCAGCAAAGATTATCGCCACCTTGGTCTTGGCCACTTTCTGAACTGAGGCATTGACCATAACGTAGTCGCTGAACGGAATCAACTTCAAGTCCGAAAAACTGGATTCTACAGCCAGGTCGGTAAGCTTGCCCCTGAGCTCTTCTTTTGTAAGCAGCTCATCTACAAGGCCGTTGCTTCTGAAGTCTTCCGGTGTCGTCAATGTCAGATTGTCAACGAGAGAATTCAGCTTTTCTTCAGTGATGTCACGGCTGCTGCATATTTCCGCAGAAAGATTGCCCCAGATGGAATTTATCATTTCCTGGTTCTGGAGCATGTTCTCCTCACTCGGACTGCTCTTGATGTACATCTCGCCGGCAGACTTGAATTTGCCGTGCCGGATCAGCTGGACATTGACCCCAAGCTTGTCAAGCAGGTCCTTCAGGAAAATGAGCTGGGTGCCGACACCGGTCACCATGCTGGTGCCGCCGCAGTAATTGCCCATATAGACCTTGTCCGCAACGGACGCCAGATAGTAGGCGCCTGTGGTCGGGTTTTCGATATATGAAACCACGGCCTTGCCGCTTGCCCTGAAATCAGCAAGAGCCCTGCGGAGTTCTTCCATCTGGGCAATGCCAGACTGCAATCCTTCCGGACGCAGGAATATGTATTGTACGGCAGGATCAGCCGCTGCGGCCTTTATCGACTGCACCGCATCCCACAATCCTATTGTCTTGGTTTCATCGCCCTGCATTATGGCAACCGGATTGATTTCCTGACCCTGCTCGGCAAGAATGATTTTACTCAAGTTCATGTCCAGTACCCCGGATCGCGGAATTACAGGAGTCTCGTTCCCCAATGAGGCAAGTGCGCCCACGAAGCCGAAGAACAGGATAAATCCTACCACTCCCATTATGAACAGGCCGCATATTACGGCCAATGTCATTTTGACAAAATCTTTCATATTTATCAAAAATTTAGAATAATCAGTTTTGCTAATCTGTAGTAATCCCTATTGGCAATTCCTAATGCCGCGTCAGGATTACACATCACGCAAATTTACAAAAAATATATAGACGTGCATTTTTTTAATCATTACATATTTGTTAATTTTGCTGACTTAATTTTAGAATGCTATGGCACAGAAACCGTCTATACCTAAGGGGACAAGAGACTTCGGCCAGGAGGAAATGGCCGCCAGAAACTACATATTCGACACAATCCGTTCTGTTTACAGGACTTATGGATATGTCCAGATCGAGACTCCTGCCATGGAGAACCTTTCCACCCTTCTCGGAAAATATGGCGACGAGGGCGACAAATTGCTTTTCCGTATCCTTAACAGCGGTGACGCGTTCGGCCGCATTGACATTGAAAATTACAAGAACGAAGATGGTACGCTGAACAGCGGCAAGATTACTTCAGAAGTGTGCGAAAAGGGCTTGAGGTATGACTTGACGGTTCCTTTCGCGCGTTACGTGGTGCAGCATCAGAACGAGATCGCGTTCCCGTTCAGGCGTTTCCAGATACAGCCGGTATGGCGTGCGGACCGTCCGCAGAAGGGTCGCTACCGCGAGTTTTATCAATGCGATGCCGACGTTATCGGAAGCAAGTCGCAGCTGAACGAGCTTGAACTCGTGCAGATCGTTGACACCGTATTCACGAAATTCGGTATCAATGTCGCCATCAAGATCAATAACCGCAAGGTGCTCACCGGATTGGCAGAAATCTGCGGCTATCCGGACAAGGTTACCGACATTACGGTGGCCATTGACAAACTGGACAAGATCGGACTGGAGGCCGTGGAGGCGGAGATGATGGAGAAAGGTCTTGACGAGAAGGCAGTTGCAGTGATTGAGCCGATTCTGAAATTGGAAGGTACGACGGAGGAGAAGATCGCCGTAATGCGCGGCCTGATGGAAGGCAAATCCGCGTCCGGCATTGTTTCGGAGGCAGGTCTCAAAGGACTCGACGAACTTGCCGAGCTGTTCGGGTTCATTGACAATGCAGGTGTAAGCCAGAAGGCGGAGATGGATCTCTCGCTTGCCCGTGGCCTGAACTATTATACTGGTGCTATTTTCGAGGTGAAGGCTCTTGATTATGCTATCGGAAGTATCTGTGGAGGAGGACGTTACGATAACCTTACCGGTATCTTCGGCCTGCCTGGAATGTCCGGTGTGGGCATATCTTTCGGCGCTGACCGTATTTATGACGTGCTGAAGGGTCTGGACAAATTCCCTAAGGGCCTGGCCGGTTCAGCTACAGTATTGTTCGCCAATATGGATGCTTCCGTGCTTCCTTATATTGTCCCTGTAGTCAGGACTTTACGTGAGGCAGGGGTGTCATGTGAGATCTATCCGGACCAGACCAAGCTCAAGAAGCAGTTTGATTACGCGGAGAAGAAGGGGATTCCGTTCGTTTCCATCAATGGCGGTGACGAGGCTGCCGCCGGCAAGGTCAATGTCAAGAATCTTTCGACTGGAGAGCAGATGTCTTTTGCCAAAGAAGATGTCGATGCGCTCGTGACGTTCATTTGCAAGTAATTTTTTTCGGATTCATATAATTGCCGTTCCTTGGGAAACCTTGGTGCGGCAGTTGTCGTCAATACAGTTATGGAAAACAAGAATATTTTTTGGGGATATGTTGCGGGTATTGTCGCAGGTGTTACCTATGGCCTGAATCCGCTTTTCGCCAAGCCGCTTCTCGAGATGGGAGTATCAGTGGATACAATGCTGTCCATCAGATACTTGCTCGCAGTTGCGATTCTCGGAGTCTGGCTTCTGTTCAAGAAAGAATCCTTCAAAGTGAACAAGGCGCAGTTCCTCAGATTGTGCATACTCGGAGTGCTTTTCGGGCTCAGCAGTATGCTCTTGTTCGTGTCTTACAAATACATTCCGGCGGGTCTTGCCACGACCATAGTATTCCTTTATCCTGTCCTGGTAGCATTGATAATGGTATTTCTCAAGGTGTATCCGACATGGCAGGTCTGGCTGTCGATTCTGATGACCTTCGTGGGTGTCGTCATATTGTGCAAGCCGTCCGGCAGTCTTTCATTGAACATGACGGGACTCCTGTTGGCGGGAGCATCTGCGCTCTCCTATGCGCTGTATCTTGTGGTCGTGAACCGTAGCCGCCGGCTTCGTACCGTGTCCAATCTGGTTCTGACCTTCTATGCGCTGCTTACTGGTTCCATGCTGTTCATTGTCCATAATGCGTTCAACGGCGGCGGATTCCTAAGCGGCGTCCACGGCTGGTTCTGCTGGGCAAACCTTGCTGGTCTGGCGATATTCCCGACTCTGGTCTCACTCCTGACGTTGGCGATTGCGACCCGAGTGATCGGCGCCACCAAAACCTCAGTGCTCGGAGTCTTCGAGCCAGTAACAGCTATCGCCGTCGGCACCATATTCTTCGGCGAGTCGCTCACAGTCAATGTGATAGTCGGCGTGGCCATTACATTGGTCGCCGTGACCTTCATGGTCGTCACCGCCAAGAAATAGTCATCATAGTGATTTTGCCGAGCATGGGCTGTGAGTCCGGAGTTTTGCAGGGTAGGTATTGTGGATTCATGGTCGCAGTCCGAGTCAATTGGTCGGAATATTGTCGGGAAAGCCTCGTGAATTTTTGGTCGCAGTCTGAGCCGACAGGTCGGAGTATTGTCGGGAAAGTCTCGTGGATTCTTGGTCGCAGTCTGAGCTGACAGGTCAAAATATGGTCGTGAAAGCCTCATGGATTCATGGTCGCTGCCGGTCGCGTAAGGTGAAAATTGAAAATTATCGGAAAAAAGGTCTGCAAAAGTTTGCAATATAAAAAATAATGCTTACCTTTGTAATCCAATAACACCGCGGGGTAGAGCAGTTGGTAGCTCGTCGGGCTCATAACCCGGAGGCCGGAGGTTCGAGTCCTTCCCCCGCTACTAAGAATACGGATACTGAGAAATCAGCGTCCGTATTTTCTTATATTGCTACCGGAGATTGTAAATTGGTTTGTAATTTCAGAAAAGAGTTGTATCTTTGTAATGCATTATTTAGGTAGTGTATGACAAATAAGAGCAGGCATCCTTTCCCTAAAAGGGGTGTCTGTTTTTTTTAGGCTTACCGAGGGGGTACTTTGCGTAGAGGATATTGTTCGTTCAGTCATACATAAATATACCTAAATAATAATGCGAACAATTAAGTTTCTTGCGATAGTCACCATTGAAGTGGAGATTATCAGGCTTGTCAAGGTACGTGCGTATAAGCGTGTGCGTAACGGCAAGATAGAGAAGGTAAGAAGCCACTATAGGGGATATTAGGGTGTCTCCCATGGAATAGCTGAATACCGGATGCCGTAAGGCTGATTTCTGCTTTACCCCTCGGTTTTTTATATGTTTTCCAATCATCACAGCGCGGATGTCTCATAGGAGGAGTCTATAACTCGGGCGAAGTCATTGGTAAATTGGTTCGATAAGTTGATTATTTGTTCTACCAGGAAAAAGACGCTGAATTTCTCAGCGTCTTTTTTTGCTTATTGTTGCGCGTTTCTTTCGGAAACTTGGCTAAAGCAGGTAAGGGAGGCTTAGTGAAAAACTTGAGAGGCGGCGGTAACTTGTCCGTGTAAAACGGTAACTTGTCCGTGATTTGCATGTCTGTGAGGAACGGTAACTTGTCCGTGATTTGCATGTCCGTGAGGAACGGTAACTTGTCCGTGATTTGCTTGTCCGTGTAAAACGGGAACTTGTCCGTGAGAAAACGTTTTAGCCCGGACAAGTTGTATTTTAAACTTACTTGTCCGTGAGAAGGCGGGGTCCTACGGACAAAATCTGTCCGATTGGTAAACTATTATCAGGATTAACGTTTCATTTGTCCGTATTGATGAGAGTCGTTGTAAGCGTCTCCGCGGTTACGTCTTGACGCGTTAGGTTTTCAGTATGTTTGGCGCACCCTGTAAGGTGTTAAGTATCAGTGATTTAACTGTTTTTAGAGTTGCCGAAACCACAACTCTGAAAAGCGTTAAAGTGCTGATTTATAGTGATTTGCGCGTCACGCTAAATGACCAGCGATCATAGTCCGGTAAGCGTCTCCGCAGCTACCTCTTGTCCGCCCCTTTGCCAAACTTCAGGAATCATCTCCCGCTGTCGCCCTTCCGGGGTGACAGCCATTTTGCGGCACTCCAGAAGTTGCCACCACGCAGAAGCCTGGCATCAAGACCTGAAATCAACTTGCCGAAAACGAAAAACCAGCCTCAGGAGAGACTGGTCATATATATTATCAATCAACTTTGTACTAGAAATAGTAGCGGAATCCTACTGTAGGTTTGATGCCGAGACTGAACTGTACAGCTGAAGTGGTTGAATAATTATCGGAATCATCACCTTTGATCTTCAGGTAAGCGTAGTCAAGTGACAAGAGATTTACACTCAGTCCGAGATGTGCTGTCGGCCTGAACTCAAACTGACCGATGGCGAAATTCATACCGAATCCTGCAACTCCATTTTTCTGGAATTTAGATGAGGTGAGGTCTGACTTATATTGTCCAAAATAACCGCAGATGCCGAATTCCGGTGTGTAATACATATTACCGGTTACGTTAAGATAGTAAGCAATGCTTGGTCCGATAGCAAAAATATTCGTGTTGTCTTTCAGCCACTTGCCGTCCTTTTTGCTGGTAGGGGATGAAAACAGTTCGTAACCGAGCGACCCGCTTACTCTCCAGTTGTCTGCAAAGAAATATCCGAATTCGCCGGTCAGATTGAATTCAGTATCTGATGGCGTGGAATCACCTTTCATGGTTGTCGAGCCGACAGTAACACTGGTCTTGCTGGACCCGCCGGAAACGCCTAAAATTCCGCCACATACATATCGCCCCTATTCTGGGCGAACATTGCGCCGCATGTCATAGCTACGGCCGCTAACGTAATGATAAACCTTTTCATTTTCATTTTTGCTTAAAAAAAGTCCGACTAAGATAGGAATTATTTTGAGAATGTAAAGTCAAAGTTCAGAATTTCCTGCATGCTACAACGTCTCGAGAATCTTCTTGGCGGCGTTGATTGCGTTGGCGGCATAGTCTTCGGCGTCTGGGTCTTTGGTCAGGTGACGTATGAAGTCAATGTCCGGCATTACGAACAGGGACAGTGCCTGATTCAATTTCTGAAGAGACGCCGAGTCTCCGTTTTCTGCGAATTCTGCTTTCAGTACGGCGATTTTACGGAATGCGGTAATGCCGGCTTTAAGACGCTCGAACCTTATGGATGAGATACCGTCAGGGTAAACAAGATAAGTGTCGCCGGCCGCCCAGCTGGTAAAGCGGCTGTCATTCATAGGGTCGGCAGGCCAGCTGTTGTACGCCCATCTCAGGTATCCGTCCAAGCCTTTTGCCGCAATGTACCAGCCCATCCATTCTGCCTGCGCCGGGCCGCTGAACGTGAATGTGTTGGGCCAGGCCTCCGCACAGCTTGTGTACCAGGTGGTAGTCATACCGTTCTTTCTGCGCCTCTCCACTGCACCCTCAGGAAAATTCTGCTCCATCGGAATACAATAGTAGTCGAGTACATCCAGCAGTTCCTCGTGGCAGTTTCCGGCGAATGCAATCTTGAAATCAGGGTCAGCCTTTTTGATTACACTTACAGCATCGAGCATATGCTGCATCGGACGCTCGTCCATAGCTATCATGGTGATGTCAAACCATCCTTTCTCCTTGAGATGAGAGGCGAATGAACGGAGCATGACAGTCCAGAACTGCTCATACTCAGGCTCTCCAGGTTTTGCGCTCAGGAATCGGAAAGCATTTGCCGCCTGGTCGAAGTACTGGAACGACAGCCTCCACGGAATCATTGAATAACAGTTTATCTGGCTGTCCACACCCAGACTCATCATGAATTCCACCCATTTGTCAAACACAGTGTAGTCGAACCACCATGAACCATCTGCCTTCTTCAGCCAGGTAACCATACTCTCGAACGGGTCGTAAGTCTGGCCGTTCCACGGCTTGTGCATGATTGAAGTCGTGATGACCTTGCCGCCGGCATCAGCGTACAGCTTCATAATCGGCCGCATAAGAGCAAAATGCTCATCGCTGAAAGGTTCCACGTCATAATATCTCGAAACTGCATAAGGATTCTGCCAGAGGTCGAGATGGAACGGGTTTTCGGCAGGAAGCGTATGCTCTGATACCTCAATGTCGATGTTCAGGTCTGAAACAGACTTTCCGCCGGACATAAAGGAAATCTTTCCCCTGTATGTACCAGCCTGCACATCACGCGGCACATTTATCTTGACCCAAACAGGCTGGGCGCTGCCCTTTTTCATTGACAATGAACGCTCTATGTAATTTATCGGGTCGGCAACATAAGACGAGTCGAATTCGGAATTGATCCTCTCACCGCATCCTCCGCAACCGTCCTTGTTGATTTCATCCGTCATCACGAATCCTACAAATCCGGTCTCGACAGCACTCGACGGGATTACCGCCTTGCCTGACCTCAGCTCGCCGGCCTCAACAGAAAGACAGTCAATGTCCTTTTCAGAACATACCAGAGCTTGCGCATAAACCTCTTCGCCCCTCCATGCTGACAGAGTCAATGTCCTGGTCAAGACGGACAAGTCACCGATTTCGGAATAATGCTGAGGGTACCTGGTATCGGTGTTTCCCCAGCCGGCAGCGATCTGCCCAGGTATAGGGGAGACGATATCAGACAGTCTTACATAATATGGCAGCCTCTCTATAGGAACATCGGTCTTTATCACGCAAGGGCCGACGTGTATATCGCCCCTGTTCTGGGCGAACATTGCGCCGCATGTCATAGCTACGGCCGCTAACGTAATGATAAACCTTTTCATTTTCATTTTTGCTTAAAAAAAGTCCGCCTAAGATAGGAATTATTTTGAGAATGTATAGTCAAAGTTCAGAATTTCCTGCATGCTACAACGTCTCTCGATACAGATTGCGCAGCGCGTAATCTTCTGAATATCAATGATATAACCATTTTCAGAGTTGCGAAAATCATAACTCTGAAAAGCGCTAAAGTGCTGAGTTATAGCGACTTGCGCGACGCGCTAAATGTGACCAACGATCATAGTCCGGTAAGCGTCTCCGCAGTTACGTATAGTCCGCCCCTTTGCCAAACTCCAGGAATCATCTCCCGCTGCCGCCCTTTCGGGGTGACTGTCAGTTTGCGGCACTCCAGAAGTTGCCACCACGCAGAAGCCTGGCACCAATATCTGAAATCAAGGTGTCGAAAACGAAATGCCAGACTTTTTGGCATAAGGAATGCACACGAAAAAATTCGGCCGGGAGGCGACAGAAGCCGTGTTGGCTAAGGTGTACACCAGTCCGACCGAATTTACGAAGGATGTGGATGCAGTCAGTCAGTTTAAGACTGAGCTGGTAGCCGGAATGCTGGAATGAAGTCCAGGCAGCCGCAGAAATAGAGAACTGCGAAGGTGGCGATGAGAAGGAGGATTATGACTATAGAAAGCCATATCTTCCACGCCGCGGTCTTCTGCTTATAAGGGTCCGCGAGTCTGAGTTTCGGATATTTGGCAATGCTTGTGACCTTGCCGCCGAATACTACATTCACGAGGACCTTTGAGTTTATGGCCCAGCCGTTGGCGTTGAGGACAGGGCCGAGATTGCGCTTGCGGAGCTTGGTCCACGCGATGAAGCAGGACGGGCCGGAAATCACGAGCAGAAGTCCCAGCGTCATCAGCAGGAGCTTGTCGCCAGGAGTCGAGGCAATGCCCTTCGCAATATCGGTGATGGCCGTGCTTATGTATCCCAATGCCATACCTAAGGCAGCGAAAATACCGGCGAACTTGGCGATGTCGAATATCTGTTTCTTGTCGATCGGGGCAGCGGCTCCGGCAGCTGCAGGCGCTGTAGCAGCGACATTCTGAAGCTGTCCCTGAAGCTCAGAATTGATCTTGGCATCCTTGTCGGCAGCCGACTTGTTGATGATTCGCCCGCAGAACTCCCAGGCCTTGCGGTATGGAGCCCAGAATGCCTGCTTGATGCTTACTGGATTGTCCACAATCTTCGTGATGACGGCATCGTAATCGTTGCCCTGGAGATCGTAGAAAATACCGTTCTTGCCAGGTCTCAGGTCATTGATGTCACCGTCTGTCATCACTGCTACCGCGTCCATCGACTTTCCGAGTTTCTTGGATGAACACTTGAAATAAATCAGGAAAATGCCGCTGAGTTTCGCCATGTCGGCGTGTTTGGACATGTCTGCAACCCTGATGCACAGGTCGCAGCATCTCTGGTCAATGTAGAGCTGTCCGAGTTCGAACATGGCACGCACACCCGGCGCTCTCGAATAGAAATCAGCGAAAAGCACGAAGTTCTTCAGGAGCCTGTAAAGGTCTCTGTAGTAAAGCATCAGCTTCTTTACATCGTCGATGGAGTCGGACTCTGCCTTCAGAGCCTTGTCCTTTTCCACAAGGGCAAGCAACTCGTCTTTTCTGTTCTCCTTCAGAATCTCCTCCACTCTTTCGATACCGAGACTTTCCACCTCACAGCCTGCCTTGGAACCAATCCAGGAAGCATAAGCATTGAACTTGCCGAGAATGGTATTCCATTCTTTCTCATTGATTCCCTCCTTGTTTTCAGGGGTGAAGTCCAATGTCAATGACAGGAACTTGTCGAATGCAGGCTTCCAGGCAGGGTTGATTCCACCGAAAGGAAGAATTCCGCTCTCAGCAGGCTTTGCTATCGGGCAGGAAGCGATCGAGTCAATGTCAGTTACAGCCACATTGACAGATTCCGCTACGGTCTTGTCGAAAGACAGAAGTCTGCATCTTGTGAAAAAGTCCGATATCTTGTCTTTTACGGCATTGCAGGCCTCGTATGCCGCTGCGGTATTGTCACCGAAAGGAAGAATCTCTGCATTGGCCTTGCCCTTCCACTGGGCGTACTCGGCGCAAGCATTGTAGAATTCCTCGATAAGTTCTGCGGTGATTCCGGACTCGCCGCTTCTGTCTGATTCTGAGCCGATTGTGGCGATGCAGTCGGCGATTGTCCGTGCCTGAGCCTCGTTGTCAGCAGTTACGGATGTGATAATGCCGTCGCCATTGAATTTGGTGCCGGTGAAAATCGCTTTCGTGTCCAATGCATCCTCTACGCTGATTTCCTGCTTGTCCAGTCCGAGATTCCTGAGGATCTGGAGAGCCGAGTCGTACAGTTTCTTGCCTGTTTCATTGTCAGTATTTATCTGATCCAGACTCAGTACGCTGTCGCCTTTAAGTATAAGGTCTTTGTCCTTGATGACGGAGGTCAGCCACTGCGCGGCCTGGACGACTTCGTTTACCATTATCTTTCCATCGTGTTCTGTGTCAATGAGATCCAGCGTCTGTCTGTCGAATTCGAGTCCGTCCACAGGACAGCTGAGCACGGTCCAGAGCTTCTGGTCCAGTTCGCCGAGGTGGGCGATATCTTCTCCGGATGCGATTTTTACGCGGATTGCCCCGCCGAGTGAGCAATATTGCCAATCGTATGATGCCATAGTTATGTAGGTTTTTGATATTTTCAGATTCCGCAAATTTCATATAATTATCTGAAAATACAAGGATTTTATTATATTTGCTCGATTGGAGTATTATAAATTATTTTTAACCGGCGACAGCAGATGGCGAAGTACGCGGATACAGAAGAGAAGTGCAGACAGATCATAACGGATGTCAGGAACGGGGTGTTCGCTCCGATTTATCTGCTTATGGGCAGTGAGCCGTATTATCCGGAACTTGTTTGTGGAGAGATAGTTAAAAATGCATTGACCGAAACTGAGAGGGACTTCAACCAGTCTATATATTATGGTATCGACGCGGTGGTGGATGATGTGGTTTCTGAGGCGAGGAGCTATCCGGTCATGGCGGAGAGGCGTCTCGTCGTCCTTAAGGAAGCACAGAATGTGAAGGAGAGGGATATGGAACCGCTCGCACAATATGCGGCCGAGCCGATGGACAGCACTGTTTTGGTGATTCTTCTGCACGGAGCGTCGCTGGACAAGCGCAAATCCCTGTACAAGGCCATTTCCAAATGCGGTGTGGTGCTGGAGTCTGAGTCAATGCGGGATTACGAAATGCCCCAATGGATTACTTCATATTACAAGAAACTCGGACTGCAGATAGCCCCTGACGCGGCTGCACTGTTTGCGGAATATGCCGGAGTGGACATTGACAAGATAGTTCTCGAGACCGACAAACTCCGCAGAAGTCTTCCGGAGGGAACAGTGGCGGTGACTGCGGCTGACATTGAAAAGAATGTGGGCATCAGCAGACAGTTCAGCGTATTCGAATTGACTAAGACATTGGCCTATAGGCAGGCGCCGAAGGCTTTGAAGATCGCGGCGAATATCGGGTCCAGTCCGAAGTTCGTCATGTTGATGACTACCAGCGCATTATATGCGTATTTCTATAAAATCCTCAGACTGCACGCTGCATTGATGAAGAATCCGAGACTCTCTAATGGGGAAAAGGCCAAGCTGCTCGGAGTGTCACCTTATTTTATGGATGAATACGAGGCGGCTGCACGGAATTATCCTGTGAAAAAGTGTATGCAGATAGTGTCTCTGCTCGAGGAATATGACTTTAGAGGAAAGGGAGGAGACGGAGAGAGTGTTCCGCCGGCCGAACTGCTGATGGAGCTGGTTTCCAAGATATTGAACTGAAATTACTTATACAAATGGCATTAATTGAATGTAAGAACGTCTGCAAGAACTTCGGGACGAAAGTGGCATTGGACAATGTCAGCCTCGATGTCCCGGAAGGCAAGATCTATGGCCTTCTCGGTCCTAACGGAGCGGGCAAGACCACTATGATCAGAATCATAAACAGAATCACTATACCGAATTCCGGCGAAGTCCTGTTCAACGGCCGCCCTATCACTCAGCGTGATGTGGAGAAGATCGGCTATCTCCCGGAGGAGCGCGGACTTTACCGTAAGATGGAAGTCGGCGATCAGGCCATGTATCTGGCCCAGCTCAAGGGAATGAGCGAGAAGAATGCCCGCGCGGAGCTGAAGAAATGGTTCGTGAAATTCGGCATCCAGGACTGGTGGAAGAAGAAGGTGGAGGAACTCTCCAAGGGTATGGCGCAGAAGGTCCAGTTCATCACCACTGTCGTGCACAAACCGTCGCTGATGATATTGGACGAGCCGTTTTCCGGTTTTGATCCTGTCAATGCAGAGCTCATCCGGAAAGAAATTCTGGAACTGAAAGAGCAAGGTGCGACCATTATCCTCTCCACCCACAATATGGAGTCGGTCGAGGAATTGTGTGACAATATCGCATTGATAAACAAGTCCCATCTGGTGCTGTCCGGCGGCGTGGATGAAATCCGCCGAAACTACGGAAACAATCACGTGGAGCTCATCTATTCCGGAGAAAACGCATTGGCTCCGGTCGAGGGCCTGTTCTCGGTCATTTCCGATGATGATGACAACGGCCGTCATACGGCTGTGCTTTCGCTCGATCACGAAGGGCTTGGCAATGAGGTGCTTACGGCAGTGATAGGCCAGGGTCTGCTCGTGAATTCATTCAAAGAACTGCTTCCGAGAATGAATGACATATTCATCAAACTGGTTACAGAGGGCAAATAAAATCGGGAAATCATGAACTTGCATATAGTAAATATCATCATAAAGCGCGAATATCTGACGCGTGTCAAGAAGAAGTCGTTCATCGTCACCACGTTCCTCGTGCCGATACTGTTCGCGGCCCTGTGCATGCTGCCGTCCCTCATCATGGTGATGGCGAAAGAGGAGTCCAAGAAGGTGGCGGTAGTGGATGGGTCCGGAATCGTGATGCCTTTCCTCAGTAATACGGAAACCATAGAGTTTCAGCAGTTTGAAAATGCTGATCCGGAAGTGCTGAAAATGAAGCTGGACAGCGTGGGAATGGATGCGTTGCTGGTTATCAGCCCTCTGGATTCAGCGAAAAAGACCGTGTCAGCGGTTTCATATGCATCTAAACCGCTCGGTATGGAGACCTCCGAGTCGATCGAGCATAAGATCAATGATGCTGTCGAGGACTACAGGGTCAAGTCCTACAATATAGAAGGGCTCGAGAACATAATGGAGCAGGTAAAGCCGGACATCAGTCTCGTCTCATACAAAATCGATGAACAGGGTAAGGAAACTCTCAATGAATCAGGACTTTATATGATTCTGTCAATGGTTCTTGGCATGATTATCTACATGTTCATCTCGATGTTCTGCGGTATGGTCATGTCTTCGGTCATTGAAGAGAAAGCCAGCCGTGTCGTGGAGGTGCTGGTGTCTTCAGTGAAGGCCACAGAACTCCTGTTCGGAAAGATTATAGGCGTCGCCCTTGTGGCATTGACCCAATTCTTTATGTGGATTGCATTGACAATGCTGATTTTAGCGGTAGTCGGCGGAATTGCCGGGCCGGAGTTCCTGAGCGGCGCTGCTGCGGCGGACCCGACTGCGCAGATGGCGATGATGCCGGGAATGGATGCTGCGAGCGCTCCTGTGCCTTCGGAGATGTCAGCGATCCTTTCTACCCTGGGCAGTATCGATTATGTGCAGCTTATCGTGGTGTTCGTCCTGTTCTTCGTCTTCGGCTACCTCCTGTATGCGTCAATGTTTGCCGCTATAGGTTCGGCTGTGGAGAATGAGGCTGACAGTCAGCAGCTTGTGCTGCCTCTGACGATTCCTCTGATGATAGGATTCCTGATAGCGATGTTCGCCTACAAGTCGCCTGACAGCGCCGTGGTGTTCTGGGGCTCGATGATACCGTTCACTTCTCCGATGGTGATGCTGACGAGAGTGCTGTTCGGTGTCCCGACTTGGCAGATTGTGCTTTCGGTGTCGATATTGGTGCTGACATTTGTCTTGTGCGCCTGGCTGTCTGCAAAGATTTACAAGGTGGGTATTCTTATGTTCGGTAAGAAATCTACTTTCAAGGACCTTTGGAAATGGTTGAAAATGAAATAGATATGAGTATGAAAAGATTCTTCGTCGCTTTTGCGGCCCTGATTGTGACCTGGTCTGTGTCCTATGCGGACGGATTCCGGGTGGAATGGAAAAGGACGGCTATGGACCGTTCGCGAACTGGTGTTACGGTAGCTTCTGCTGATAATGTTAAAGAGGCGATGGGGGAGGTGCGCTGCGGAAAATACTATGCGCCGAACGGCAAAGTGTTCAGGAAAGGCGTTACGAAGAAGGTGGCTTCCGTCATGATCGGGGCGCAGCCGAAAATGGCTGACGTCAAGCAGGTTGTGGCGTATTCCACCAGCCATATGGTAAGTCATGCTCCGGAGTCCGCGCTGTCGGACTGGTTCATTGACCTCCTTATCTCCAAGTGTTCGGAACTTACCGGAAAGAGGGTGGACGTGGGCTTTGCCAATTTCGGCGGAATCCGTGTAGAGATGCCTGCGGGCGACGTCCTGCTGGATGATATCTTGTCAATGTTCCCGTTCAAGAACAAGCTTTGCTATCTGGAACTGAAGGGCCGCGATATTCGTGTGATTCTCCAGCAGATGGCATCGGAAGGCTGGCAGGTAATCGGGGGAGTGAGATGTGTCGCTGACAAGTCCGGTAATCTTGTTTCCGCTGAGGTAGGTGGTGAGCCGCTGGATGATGAGAAGGTGTACGGGGTAACGACTGTGGATTTCCTGCTCGACGGTGGAGACGGTTTTCATATCGGTCGGAATGCATTGGATGTGCAGATTCTGGACAAATATGTGATAGACGTGGTCCTGCCTCATGTGAAGTCTCTGACTGCAGAGGGCAAACCTATTGAATATCAGGTGGACGGTAGAGTAGAAATAGTAAAATGACGATAGTATGAAACATATAATTTCAGTTTTGGTTTCCATATTGGCGGCTTGCGCCCTGGGATTTTCGCAGGACCTTGTAATCCTTCATGTCAATGATACCCACAGCCACGAGGAACCGCTTCGTGACGGCGGAGCGCAGGGAGGCATGGGCGGAGTCATCGAACGTGCTGCCTATGTGGACAGTGTACGTACTGCCGTGGGCAAGAAGAATGTCCTTCTTCTCCATGCGGGCGATTTCAGTCAGGGAACGTCGTATTTCACGGAACTCGGAGGTGATATCGAGATTGATCTTATCAATGCGATGAAATATGATGTCGTGACGCTCGGAAATCACGAGTTCGACAACGGTATCGATGAACTCGCACGACGTCTGGACAATCTCAAATGCCCGGTGGTCTGCGCCAACTATGATTTCTCGGAACTTGTTCTCGGCAAATACGTAAAGCCTTATGCCATAGTGCGCAAGGGCGGCATGAAAATCGGCGTTATCGGTCTGCTTACGGATGTCACGCGTGTGGTTCAGCGCTCGATTGCCGACAAGATGAAGCGTTTCGATGACATCGAGGTGGCCAACAAGTGGGCTGACTATCTGAAGAACGAAGAGCATTGCGATATGGTGATAGCATTGACCCATATCGGCTTCGACAGCGTGGGAATGAACGATCCTGCTCTTGTGGCAGGCACGAGGAACATTGACCTTGTGGTCGGCGGCCACTCCCATACTTTCCTGACCGATGCCGAGTACAGGAACAATCTGGACAGCAGGCCGGTTCCGATAGTCCAGGACGGCTGCTGGGGCTTGTTCGTGGGGCAGGTAGATGTTTACCGGAATAAATAACTTGCTATGATGAATAATATTTCTGAGCAGGAACTGCTGAAGTCATTGTCCGAAAGGCACAAGTCTATTCTGAATATCCTGCAGTTGCAGGGCAGTGTCTCCGTTTCTGATTTGGCGGAGCGCCTGGAGGTTTCCGAGGTTACCATAAGGAAGGACCTTTCCGCGCTCGAGAAACAGAACAAACTTTACCGCACCCACGGCCGGGCTATTCCTATCAGTCCATATATCGGCGACCGTCATATCAATGAGAAGGAAAAGCAGTTCGTGCTCGAGAAAAGGGCAATCGGCAAGGCTGCCGCAGCTCTTGTCAATGAGCATGACTCTATCCTGATGGCGTCCGGAACATCCATACTGTATGCGGCGAAAGAAATAGCGGAGAAGAAGGATATAACTGTCATATCTGCTTCAGTGTCAGCGTCTTCACTCTTGTCCCAGAACAAGGGTATAGATGTGGTTCAGCTTGGCGGACTCGTCCGTGAGAGTTCTGTGTCCGTGGTCGGTTCGTTTGCCGAGGACATGCTCAAGTATTTCAACTGCAATCTTCTGCTGATGGGTGCCGACGGAGTGGACCTGGAGTTCGGTGTCACTACGACCAATATGATGGAGGCCAATCTGAACAGGATGATGATGCATACTTCCCAGCAGACCGTGCTGTTGGTGGACAGCAGCAAGTTCGGCAAGAAAGGCTTCAGCAAAATCTGTGACGTCAGTGAGATCGACAGGATCATCACCGACGAGAATATCCCGCAGATGTATCTGGAGAGCCTTCAGGATTTGGGAATAGAGGTGACTGTGGTGCCTATAGCCATTTCATAGGCAAGATGTTATAGGCATCTCATAGACAACTCGTTATAGGCAATACGAAAAACATCCTCGATTAGAGGATGTTCATTGACTGTTCGCGGATTTTTTCCAGTTCGTCCTTCATCCGTACTACGATTTTCTGGATGCCGGCGTGGTTCGCCTTGGACCCCGTCGTGTTTATTTCACGGCCCATTTCCTGGATGATGAATCCGAGTTTCTTGCCAGGGAACGCTTCGCCGTCGATGGTGTCCATGAAGTATTTGCAATGCTGGCGGAGGCGTACCTTCTCTTCATTGATGTCGAACTTCTCGAGGTAGTAGATCATTTCTTCCTCGAATCTGCTCTGGTCAGGTTTCAGCATGAGTTCGGCGATGGCTTTCTCGATTTTCGCCCTTACTGTGGCGATTCTTTCTCCGTCGAACGATTCCACCTCATCTTCGAGCTTGAGAATGTTGTTCACTCTGCTTGTAACGTCCTTATACAGAGCGACTCCCTCGCGAGACCTGTAGTCGTTTGTGTTGTCGATGGCCTGATCGATGGCTTTCTCCACAACCGGCCAGTTCTCGTCATTGATGATATCCTGTCTGGTATTGTCGATGACGTCCGGGAATCTCAGGACAGTGTTCAGGAACAATGCGGAGTCTGCATTGACCCCTAGCTTTTCTGACAATGCGCTGATCTGTCTGTAATATTCTTCGGCGAGGCTCTGGTTGATATGCTTTGCGGAAGATACTGCATTGGCATCGAATGTGACGAAAAAGTCGATGGTGCCTCTATGCAGCTTGTCTGCAATCTTCTGTCTGACAAGCAGTTCCTTGTCCTTAGGCAGCAGCTGTGACTTTATGCTGATGTCGGCTGTCTTGCCGTTCAATGTCCTCAGCTCTATGGTGATTTTCCCTGATTCGAGCTGCGCTTCCGCCTTGCCGTAACCTGTCATTGACTGTATCATACCTATATTTATTTTAGTGGTCGTTCAACATTTTTCCGAACGGCAAAATTACTACATTACTCACAAACTTTCAAATACTATTTTTCTACGACTTCCAGACTCGTCTTTTCAGCCATAATGCGAGTATAGGGTCTGAAATTTCGAGTTTTTTGGGAGCAGTCATCATTATCAAGTCCTTTTCGGTCAATGCTTTCTTTAATCTTGATATGTTTGCTGCTGTCCCAAGTTGGTAAGTGTCAAGAATTTCACTCCTTGTGAAACCGGTATGGACGCCATTTGCCAGCGCCCGAAGAAAGTTCATCTGGTATGCGGACAGGCTTTCCGTCTGCTGTATGAACAGTGGTTCGCAGGCATCGAGCATGCGGTCAATGCCGAATTCAACATCTTCTTTTGTCGCATGTCTGTCGGTGCGCAGCCATACTAACCAAGAGAGCTGCTGAACATAAGATGAGTATCTGTCTGTTACAGTGCATATTTCAGAAGCAAGTTCACGGGAAATTTCCTTGCCTGTCACTCTGAATCTCTCACAGATATATTCAACCCAATCGGTCTCCGAGATTTTGTCCAGATAAAATAAATCTCCAAATCTGTAGAAAGGATGACTCTGGCTCTGAAACATCTTCTCCATCATGTGCTTTTTGCTTCCGTAAAGGCAATACGATACGTTGCTCTGGAGTTGCCAGACGCTTCTGAGTTTTTTCTGAAAAGTGATAGAATCCGGAAAATCGGCAATTTGCTGGAATTCATCTATGCAGATAACGATTTTAATTCCTTTCTGCTTTGCTATAGTTTCCGGCAGTTGAAGAATGTCTTCCGTTACAGTGTTTGCACGGTTATATTCCAAAGCGATGGAAAAATCCGTAAGAGGATCTTGTCCTATGCTTATCTTTGGGATGAATCTGCTAAGAAATGTTTTGGCGTTTTCCATCCACTCTTCCCATTTGCTGGACGTGGCCCGCACTACAGCAGTTGCGAACGCATTTATGAAGTCATTCTCGGACCTGCAACCGAAGGCGTCAATCTTGGCTATTTTCAATGTGTCGCTTTCCACCAGAGAACAGACTTTTTCCACCAAAGAGGTTTTTCCCATTCTCCTTGGAGATATCAATATGGTATTCACGCCATATAAGAAGTTCATCTTCAGGCGATTTGTCTCTTCTTTCCTGTCTGTGAAAGTGTCCCCTTCGACTCGCACTCCGAATACAAAAGGGGCTTCATTTTCATTGGTCATATGCTGTCAATTTTCTGCAAATATAATATATTTTCAAAATTTAACAACCTTGTTTAAAACAGGTCTGTTAAATTTCTGCCAGGGAGACGAGTCTGGTGGCGCTGGTGAAATGTCGTCTGCTGTTATAAGAGCCCCAACAGACGGCTGCGCGATAGCATACAGGCTCCGATAGGGCCACCTTTCTTTCCGAGTTTTGAGAATTTGATGCTTGTGTCCTTGCTTACAATGATAAGCGAGTGGCGGTTGATGGCACTCTTGATAGGTAGCATCAAGTAATCTTTTGCAATAGCCAGCCTTCCGCCGATTACTACAAGTTCCGGGTTGAAGATATTGATCAGTCCCGCGATTGCCTGCCCGAGAACAGAACCGATTTCTTCAACGCATTCAATTGCGAGCACATCTTCTTCCATTAGTGCGTTGAGGATATCATCAATGTCGATATTGTCCGGATTCTTGACTTTTGTGGACACTGATGATGCTTTTCCTTCTTTTATCTTTTCGACAAAAATTCTGTGGAGTGCAGAGCCGGAAGCTCCCGTTTCAAGACAACCGATTTTTCCGCATTGACAAATCTGTCCGTTGTTGAGCATTGGAAAATGACCGATCTCTCCCGAGAATCCTGATTTACCGTATGATAACTTTCCATCGGTAATTATCCCCATTCCAAGTCCCCAACTCAGATTGATGAATAACATGTCCTTCTCATTGTTGGCTTCTCCACAGATGTACTCGCCATAAGCCATTGCGCGAGAATCATTTTCGACAAATACTGGTGCGCCAAGTTCTTTTTCAAGCACTTGTGATAGCGGTTTGTCCTCTCCGATGAAATATGAGAAACTATAACCTGTTTCGTGGTTTACCCGTCCTGTCAAGTTGATTCCATATGCGAGAATCTTCTCCTGAGGTATGCCCAGGGCGGTTGTGTGCTTTCTGAGCAATGCTGCCAACTTGAGCAGAGATGCTTCATTGCCTTCTAGTACGAAGGGAATATCCTCTTTGTAATCGACAAGTTTACCTTTGAAATTGGTGATGGCAATGCTTATATGGTGTCGCCGTATGTCGGTCCCCACGAAGTATCCTGCGGATTGGTTCAGTCCATAAATGCTGGGGCGACGTCCTCCGGATGTCCCTGTTTTGCCGAGGTCTTCAAGAAACCCATCGTCAATGAGTTCTCCAATCAGTCTTGTGACCGTGGGGATGCTGGCATTCAGTTCTTTGCTTAATTCTGCGATGCTGAAATCTCCATCGTTTATGCAAAGACCGAGGATTTTCTGCTTCATAATTGCTCCCTTGCCCTCTATATTGTCTAGAAATGAGTTCATTATAAAGTGTTGTTTGTGTGATGAATATTCTTTGTAATGGACTACAAAGATAATAAATTGAACAATCTAAATGGAAATGAATTATTAAAAATTTTATTATTCGCACGTGATAATTTAATTTAAACCAAAAATATGCACATCGTCATTAGATTTGTAATGAAAGTGTCTATTTCATTCTGATGGTTTTGGTTGGGAGCTGGATAAAAATATCTTATAATAAATTTATTTAACAATAATGTGACAATAATTAAAAAAAAATAATTACTTTTGTATTGTGATTAAAATATTAAAAAATCTATGAACGCTATTAAAAGGATGTCTTTAGGGGCTAATTTGCTGATGTTGACAATATTGGCCTCTTGTTCGAGAGAATCGGACTATGTGGGGTTGTCGCTAATCCCTCCTGGGACTATTACGGATAAAGTAGATCTCGATGTATGTGCCGGAATTGTGAATAAGGGGACCTCTGCGGAATCATACAATATATATATGTATCTCGGAGATCCTTCAGAAGAACGCTTGCTTCTTAACGAGTCTGTTACCTTAAATCCTGGCGAGAATTATCAGTCGAAGTATATCTTGGAGACTGAAGGAATGGTCGGAAAAAACGAGGTGTCCCTGAAAATCGTGACTGCGGATGGTAAGGAAATATCGAAAGCATCGGAATTCGAAGTTGTAAAATCAGATATCCGCTCCACTCGCCTGATTGACGGAGCTTGGGCAGGTCTGTATCATTGGAGTGAAGAGGAAGGAAAACTTTGGAATAAAGATATAAAGGAACTGAAAGAAGATCAATGGCGGGACGTAGTAAGATCGATGCATGAGATAGGGATGGAAGTCATAGTTGTTCAGGAGGCGTTTAGGAACAATGATTATGTCGGTCAGCATCAGACAACTGTTGAAAACTATAAGGGCCGCGCATTTTATCCGTCAGAACTTTACCCGGGACGAATGCCGATAGCATCAAAGGATCCTATTGAAGCGATACTTTCTGAAGCTGATGCTCTTGGCATGTCTGTAATGATGGGCGTTGGAATGTTTGCGTGGTTTGATTTTACGGAGCAGTCATTGAAATGGCATAAAAATGTTGCAGAGGAATTGTGGAACAGATATGGACATCATAACTCATTTTATGGATTCTATGTGTCTGAAGAATGTGCCGGAAATCTTTATAATTCAGAACAGACAGATGAAATGAAGGCTAAGCGCAAGAAAGAAATCGCTGATTTCTTCCGCGAGTTCAAGAAATTTACGCATACGATGGCTCCTGATAAACCAGTCATGTTGGCAACCAACAGTATGGGAGTTATGGATGGTGCTGATGCTTATCCGTCTCTTCTTGAAAATCTTGACATCCTCTGTCCATTTGGGTTTGCGCGTATGCCGGAGGGAGACCTTACCGGTAAAGAAGCGGCAGACTTGCTTCAGTCTTTCTGCGATGCTGCCGGTTCTCACCTTTGGTTTGATCTTGAAGCTTTTCTGTTTAACCCGGATATGTCTTTGTATCCACGTCCTATAGACGAAATCATAGGAGACCTCAATCTTTTGGATAATTTCGAGAAGGTTCTGTGTTATCAGTTCCCGGGTGTATTCAGTGACCCGTCTTGGTCGTTCTGTCTGGGTGAGGAGCGTACTAAACAGTTGTTCAAGGATTATAAAACCTATATGGATAAGGTTAAGTCAAATAGAAATTAATAACCAATAATATTTATAGCGATGAAATCGATAGTAAATGTTTTTTTGCCGCTGGCATGCTTGTGCTTGTTGGCTTCGGCATGCAAAACAGATGGTTTTGGGGCGAATCCATATGACCCTTCTACACCTGTTACCGTGTCGGAATGGCCTAAGGTCTTGTCTTTCTCTCCTGAAAAGGGACAGGCGGGAGATGTTGTCACGATTAAAGGAATTAATTTCGGCACCGCCTCGAAAGTGACTTTCGGAGGAATGACAGCGGAGTTATTTGAAATCATTGATGATGGAACTATTTCTGCTGTTCTTGGCCCTTACGGAAAATCTGGAGCCGTCGCTGTTACAAATCACAAGGGAGAGCGTTCTCTTCAGGGATTTACTTATATTTGGCCGGTCAAGCCTTCTGAAAATCCTAATCTTGCGATAGGAGCCAAGGCTACCGCTTCAGAACCATTTTCAGGTTTTTCTGCTGCCAATGTCAATGATGGTAACGACAAGTCATGTTGGGTAGCGTCCGGTAATGATCCGGCAGCTAGCCGTTGGGTTATGATTGAACTTGAAAAACTCTCTGAAATCAATATGGTGGTGACAAAGTGGGATCCTAATGCCGCTGCTACTGATTATAAACTTGAGGTATCCGAGGATGGTTCGACATTCACTGTTATTGCAGAGGAAGTTGGCTGGCTGTCTAATGGCGTGGACAATGGCGTAAAGAAAATCAAATTTGCTCCTGTAAACGCAAAGTTTGTCCGCTTGTCGTCCATGTATAATAGTGTGACACCATACAACATGACTCTCGGTGAGTTCGAAATTTACAATGCTGCGGAACCCGTCAATGTTGCACTCCAGAAGGTCGCAGACGCTGATTGCGAAGCTAATCCTGATTCCAAGTTCCATCTTGTTGACGGTAAACTCGCGAATATGTGGCAGTGTGATAAAACTCATGAAACACATTGGGCTACAATCAACCTCGGCGAAGCTACTGAAATAAACAATATCATCATATCTATGGACGGAGGTGCTTACGCTAAAGATATGAAGATAACAGTTTCTGAAGACGGGGAAACTTTCGAGGAAGTCTATAACGTGACAGACTGGTCTGCTGCTTCAGAGCCGAGGGAACCTGGTGAGACTGTCTGGACCAAGGTTGTTATGAATGTGACATTTGCAGAACGTAATGTAAGCATTATCAGACTTGATTTTGGAAGCGCAAGCGGACCTTGGGGAATTGGTATTTATGAAGTGGAAGCATATAGACAATGGTAATGTTTATGGGACTGTGTTCGAAAATAACGGCAACGCTTGCAGCAATCTGTGCGATGTCTCTTTCGTTCTGCTCGTGTGAATCGTCGAGTACGCTGCCTCCTCCTAATAAAGAGGATAATGGATCGGCCGAGTCGGACATGACAGAGATTTATGATTATGTCCGTTCTTATCAGACTGCTTATATCCGTTCTCTACAGCTTCCTTCTGGTGCGATTAAAGATAAAGGTGTGGATAATAGCAAGATTACACCATATTTTGCGCATTTTGCCGTGCTTGCACTTTTGACGGAACCTACGGAGCAGAATCTTTCCGTTGTTAAAAACTACATGTCTTGGTATTTCAGTAAGCTCAATGGTTCATCTACTGAATATAATAGCAAAGAGATAGCAGGATCAATATATGACTATTTTGCTCCTAATGAGACCACAAAAGGAACATACGATTCTGTGGACTCATATGCTGCCACTTTTCTTGAGATAGCAATTCGATTTGCTGAGGTTTCTGACGGATGTGCGACCTGGCTGAAAAATCATAAAGAGGAGTTGAGCAAAGTTACTTCTGCAATGGTGAAAACGATAGACTGCGCTGAAAATACTTTGCCCGGAGAAAATGCGAATGATGGATTAAGTATTGCCCATTATGGCTATCCTGTCAAGTATTTGATGGATAACAGTGAAGTCAATATGGGATTGAAGGCTGCCATTAAACTTAAAAGCAAGGGCCTCATTGAAATTTCATCTGATTTGGAGGCATTGCTTGCAGAAAACACAAGCAGTATCCGCGGACTTTATGATGAATCCAAGTCGAATTATAATTATGCCAAGGGTAATGCGTCGTCATGGAGCAAGTTTTATCCTGATGCGACAGCTCAGCTTTATCCGAGCCTGTTCGGCGTCGTCCCGGCAAGTGATCAGAGGTCCAGACTTGTTTATGACAAGTTCAATTCTTCTTTCCCGGATTGGTCTACGGGTAAGATGTATGGTTCTTTTCCATGGACAATGATTGCATATTCCGCCGCTGTAATGGGAGATAAGGAAAGGGTAGATGCTTATGTGACTCACATTTATGGCTTAAATGTAAAAGGAGAGCAAAAAGAGCATTGGTACGATGCGGAGGCTGGAGCATTACTGCTTGCAATAGATATTATCAGAAAAAAATAACACTAATTAATAAGGAAATGAAAACACAGATAACTTCCAAAATGCGGTTTCTTGTGACGCTTTTCGTTATGCTTGTTCTTGCGATACCTATGTGGGCGCAGAAAGGAAATAGGATAACTGGAAAAGTCGTGGATGAAAATGGAGAACCATTGCCGGGAGCGGTGGTGATGCTTAATGGACAGACATCCTCTGCTGTGGAAACGGACCTTGACGGACTGTTTGACATAGTAGCTTCTAAAGATAAAAATGTGCTTACTGTCAGTATGATAGGCTTCGAAACATTATCTGTTGAGGCCCGTATTGGACAAAGACTTGAGCTGGTTGCTCATGAAAGTGCGTATAGTCTTGATGGTGTAGTATTTACTGGATATGGTTCTATCGCCAAGAAGGATATGACCGGAGCTGTCGGAGTGATAGGCGGCAAGGAGTTGAAAGCGATGCCGGTAACGAGCGTGAACAATGTTCTTCAGGGCAAAGTGCCTGGTCTAACCATTACTTCGACCAGTGGAACACCTGGAGCCGGGAGTGTGGCGAGAATTAGAGGAATCGGCTCCATCACAGGAAGTACGACTCCACTCTATATTGTGGACGGATTGCCTCAAAGTGGAATCGATTATCTCAACCCGAATGATATTGAGTCGATAGCCGTTCATAAAGATGCTTCTGTGGCAGCCATTTATGGATCAAGAGGTGCAAACGGAATCATTGTCGTAACGACTAAGAATGGACAGCATAAAGAGCGTATGCAAATAGCTTACGATGGATATGCTGCATGGCAGAATCCATGGAAACGCCCTCATATGCTCAATGCTGAACAATATATTCAGTATAAGAATCTTGCGGCGGATAATGCGAATCAAGAAAGAATTCCGGCATTCGCCACCCAAGAGAAGATTGATGCGGTTCTTGATTTTGTCAGAAAGAATACGGGAGAGAATGGAACAGACTGGTGGAATGAGATTATACATCAGAATGCCTTCATGCAGAATCATAATGTCAGTATAAGTGGAGGCTCGAAAAATGTCGGAATAATGTCAAGTCTTGCTTATACCGGGCAGGATGGTATAGTCAAAGGTACCAAGTACCAGCGTGTTTCTTGGAGAAACAATTTTAATGCAAAAGTCTCTGAACATATATCATTGACAGGAAACTTCAGCATTATCAATGAGAAAAGAAATCTTGTTGACGAGAACAACCCTTTCACAGGTACTATTTTTTCAGCGATGGGCGCTGATCCTATCACGCCTGTTTTCAGAAATAATCTAGTCGATGTGCCGGCTCTCTTGTCTCAGATTAAAGATGGCTACGAGGCTGATAATCTCTACTCTCAGTATTCGGGAATCCTTTTCTCCAATAAGCGTAACCCTGTTGCACAGATTCAAAGGATGAGGCAAAGTGACTATAATTATCTCTATATCATGGGAGGTGCAGACCTGGAAATTAAATTCTGTGATTTGCTCAAATTTGATTCAAGGTTCGGTATGAATCTTTCAAGAAGTTCTGTGGATGGATTGCAGCCTAAATACAGGTTGAACGCAAACGATTACTCAAATGAGAACAAAGTTATTGCCAATAATTCACGTTCTGATTACTATGTTTGGGAACAGTTGCTTTCATATAACCACGTGAGTTTAACATTAAATTGTATAATTAATCCATAGTTCT
>ULSR01019516.1_pt1 | contig 51396 bp, 30 predicted proteins | sample 1956861 | NCBI WGS metagenome assembly ULSR01 (sample SAMEA4835713, study PRJEB28245) | human gut metagenome | biome: gut microbiome; material: fecal sample | place: Denmark | collected 2008 | reverse complement strand
AAACTTGATAGTTAATTATACAAAAATATGTTAAACTCACGATAACCAGAGTGCCGGCAAGTTTAAATGGGGCGTGCTGTTGGGAACATCTGCGGAAGTTACAAATGTCTCTTTTGTAGATGCTTCTATAGAAGGGCTGCCTAATAATGACAAGAATATGGCGGTTTTGGCTGCCGGTACAATCAATGCTAAGGTTGGTGGATATCCATATTCCAATTCTCTGCTTTCATTCTTCGGCGGTCTCAACTTTGACTACGATGAAAGGTATCTTCTCTCGGCAAATCTCCGTTATGATGGTTCTTCTAAGTTCGCCAAAGGACACAAGTGGGGAGTTTTCCCTTCTGTTTCAGCAGCATGGCGTTTTTCCGGAGAAAAATTCATGAAGTCTGCCAGTCGTTGGCTCAGTGACGGAAAGATTCGTGCCAGCTATGGACATATCGGTAACCAGAATATCGGCGGCGGAGCGTACATGTCGACTTGGGGAAGCACAATCTATGACCGTTATAATTTCGGCAGTCCTTCAACGGCTGTAATTGGAGCAGGCGTTACCTCTGTAGGCAACCCGGAACTTATGTGGGAAACCTCGCGTCAGTTTGACCTCGGTCTTGATTTGAGCTTCTTTAATGGGAGTCTCGATTTCGTAGCGGATTATTTCGTGAAGAATATTGATAATATGTTGATGATGGAACCTCAGCCTACCACCCTTGGCCTCGCTTCCTACCCTTATGCCAATGTCGGCTCAATGAAAAACGAGGGATGGGAGTTCGGCATCAACTGGAGAAAAGGTTTCGGAGACTGGTTCTTCACAGCATCTGCAAACATATCCACATATAGAAATGAAGTTACCTCACTCGGAAATGGCGATGCCATATATGGATATGCATATAATAACAACGTAGTCACTAAGACTGAAGTTGGAAAGCCGGTAGGTTACTTCTACGGTTATGTTACTAATGGTATTTTCCAAAATGCCGAACAAGTCGAGGGAAGTCCTCAGAGAGAAACAGCTGTTCCTGGTGATGTGAGATATAAGGATTTGAATAACGACGATATCATCGATGATAAGGATAGGACCAAGATTGGAAGTCCTTGGCCGGACTTCGTTTACGGAATTACACTCGGAGCTGCATGGAAAGGATTCGACTTCAATGTGTTTATCCAAGGCTCTCAGGGTAATGATGTGATGAATATGACTCTTTTGGACTTTGAATCAGGAACCGGATATATGAATGCCAAGTCGGATTATCTTTCCAGAGCTTGGAATGGAGAAGGCTCGACAGAGCGTTATCATAGAATCTCCGCTGTTCAGGGCGATAACCTTCTGGTTTCAGATTATTTTCTTGAAGATGGCTCATATGCGAGAATCAAGAATGTCCAACTCGGTTACGATTTCTGTAATTGTTTGATAAAGAAGAACAAGATAATCAGTCAGTGCCGACTCTATGTGAGTGCCCAGAATTTATTTACTTTCACTAACTACTCAGGGCTTGATCCGGAGATCGGTTCGTCAAATGCTACTGTCAATGGTATTGATTCCGGATTTTATCCGCAAGCTAGAGTTTGGACTATCGGTTTAAACCTTAAATTCTAAAGACAATCATGAAAAAGATAAAACTTATATTCGGAATGCTGTCTGTTGTCACGTTGGTATCGTGTTCAGATTTTCTGACCAAGGAACCTAAAGGGACCATGGATGAAGACAGATTTTTCACTACGCAAGACGCTGGATTCAAGAGTCTGATAAAATGCTATCAGATGTTGAATGACTTCTATCGCTTCGAGAGACCGCGCATGGATTTGTATAATATTTCGACAGATGACGCTGAAAAAGGCGGCTCTGATGCTGGTGACGGTCAGGCTGCTGCCGAGCTTACATTCGGCAAGCCGTTAGCCTCAAATACAGACCTTTATAATCTTTGGGAAGGAATGTATATGGGAATTGCACGCTGCAATACGCTGATAGAAAAAATTCCTGTAGCGGATATGATTGATGCTGCCGGATATCCGCTTACGAAGGAGGTGAAAGCCAGATATATGGCTGAGGCAAGATTCCTTAGGGCATTCTATCATTTTGAGCTTTGTAAAATTTTTGGTGGCGTTCCGATCGTGGATAAAACATTGACGGTAGCTGCCAGCAAGAGTTTGGTACGTGCGACCGAGGCTGAAACTGCTTCTTTCATAATCGATGAACTGAAAGCGATTGCAGATGATGAAAGTCTTCCTTCTAAATTGACACTGTCTTCAAGTGAACTAGGCAGGGTTACTCGTGAAGCGGTTTGGGCTATGCAGGCGAGGGTTTATATGTATTTTGCCAAAGATGACGAAAAGTTGTGTGCTGATGCCAGAGACGCGGCTAAAAGAGTAATCGATTCAGGGAATTATGAACTTGAACCTGACTATCAAGATCTATATCGTGCAAATGGATATCTTTCATGTGAATCCATATTTGTAAATATTCGTGGCGACGTGCCTTCTGAATATGTATATGGCTCTTTTCTCCCTTGTTATGCAAGTCCAAGATCAACAGGTGCCTACGGATTTGATCAGCCGACCCAAAACCTCGTAGATGAGTTTGAAAATGGTGACCCTAGGCTTCTTTATACCATTATTGAACCTGGAGATAAGTTCCCGACGGCGTCAGGATCTGAAACTCTTGACTTTTCTACATATCCTAATACTGGATATCATAGCCGTAAAGTCTTTTTGATCGAGAGCCGTCGTGGCCCGGGCTGGGGTGATGACGCGTGGTCTTTCCATCATATCCGTTATGCAGATGTGTTGCTTTTGTATGCAGAGGCGTTGATTCGCACTGATGGTGACAAGACATTGGCTGTCAAGTATATTAACGACGTAAGAACACGTGCTGACAATTCTCGTAATGGTGACAAGGACGCAGTTTCAAGAGTCCGCAAGATTGCGAACAAGCACCTTGTTCCAGTTAAAGAATCTGACGATCTTTTGGCTGCAGTCAAGCATGAGCGCCGTGTGGAACTTGCTATGGAATACAATCGTTTGTATGATCTCAAGAGATGGAATTGTTATACGGAAACGATGAATGCCTTCGCGGTTCAGCCTTATGCCAACGGCCGTGGAGCTGCATTCCGTAAGGGCGTGAATGAGGTGTTCCCTATTCCGCAGAGCGAGATAGACCGTACCGGAGGTTCCATAAAGCAGAATAACGGATACAATTAAAATAATCGCAAATAAGTGCTGGACGCAATAGCTTTCTGTTCAGCACTTTTCTAACAATAATTTTGATAATAATAAAATTGGCAATAAATGACTAATGTGGATTTTAAACAGATTTCTTCTCGTTATAAGAGAGAACTTTTGGAAAACTGTCTTCCTTTCTGGCTTGAGCATTCTCAGGATAAAGAGTACGGCGGATATTTCAGCTGTCTCAACCGTGACGGGTCGGTTTATGATACGGACAAGTTCATCTGGCTTCAGGGTAGGGAAGTATGGATGTTCGCGATGCTCTATAATAATGTAGAGAAAAACCAGCAGTGGCTCGATTGTGCAATCCAGGGCGCTGAATTCCTGAAAAAATACGGACACGACGAGAACTGGGATTTCTACTTCTCCCTTGACAGGAAAGGAAATCCGCTCGTTCAGCCTTACAATATCTTTTCCAATACATTCGCCTGCATGGCATTTGCCCAGCTCGCAAAAGCCACCGGCAATGATGAATATGCCCAGATTGCCCGCCGTATCTTCGGACGGATTCTCGAAAGGCGCTCGAATCCTAAAGGTCAATGGTGCAAGGCATATCCTGGAACTCGTCCGATGAAGGATTTCGCTCTTCCTATGATTATCTGCAATATGGCCCTCGAAATCGAGGATATCCTCGAGGACAAGTCAGTTCTGGAGCAGACTATCGACACTTGTCTGCACGAAGTATTCGACGTGTTCTATCAGCCGGAACTCGGCTGCATGCTGGAGAATGTATCTTCAGTGGACGGAGCTCCTGTTGATTGCTTTGAAGGAAGGGAAATCAATCCGGGCCATGATCTTGAGGCTCTGTGGTTTATGATGAATCTCGGAGTGCGTCGAGGCGACAAGGCATTGATAGAAAAATGTGTGGAAATCGCTCTTCGCGTCATTGAGCGCGGCTGGGACAAGGAATTCGGTGGAATATACTATTTCCTTGATGCCAAGGGAGTTCCGCAGCAGAAACTCGAATGGGACCAGAAACTCTGGTGGGTGCATATCGAATCTGCGATTGCCATGCTCAAAGGCTATCAGCTGACTGGAAATGAAAAATGCCTCGAATGGTTCTTGAAACTGGATGCGTATCTCTGGGATAATTTCAAGGATAAGGAATATCCGGAATGGTTCGGTTACCTTAACCGCCGCGGCGAGGTTCTTCTCCCGCTCAAAGGCGGTAAATGGAAGGGCTGTTTCCATGTCCCGAGAGGACTTTACCAGATTTGGCAGTTGGCTGAAAAATGTGGACAGCGTAAATAATTGTGAATATGACCGACAGACGGCACTTTTTAAAGTCTATGGCAGCGGCAGCATCTACTGCTGCTGTGGCATCTGTTCTTCCGACTGCTTGTGGAAGTGCTGATGACAGGGCGATTGACGGGGGCTTGGCCTCCGGTTCAGGTCTCATTGTCCCGAAAGGGCAGGGCCTTCGTATAACAGGAACATTCCTCGACGAGATTTCTCACGATATACCTCATCAGAATTGGGGCGAGAAAGAATGGGACAGGGATTTTCGCTATATGAAATCAATCGGCATAGATACGGTGATCTGCATCCGCTCAGGTTATCGGAAATTCATTACTTATCCGTCTCCGTACCTTTTGAAAAAGGGCTGCTATATGCCGTCGGTGGACCTTATCGACATGTTTCTCCGACTTGCGCAGAAATATGGGATGAAGTTCTGGTTCGGACTGTATGATTCCGGAAGATATTGGGATACCGGTGACTTGTCATATGAAATAGAAGACAACAAATTCGTGATTGATGAAGTCTGGGAAAGGTATGGGCGCAAATATGACAGTTTCGGCGGATGGTATATCAGTGGAGAAATCAGTCGTAGAACAAAGGGGGCAATCGATGCGTTCCATGCTATGGGCAAACAGTGCAAGGAGGTGTCAGGCGGGCTTCCTACCTTCATTTCTCCGTGGATTGACGGTAAGAAAGCCGTGATGGGCACTGCTCTCAAGACGCGTGAAGATGCTGTTTCCGTTCAGGAACACGAACGGGAATGGAATGAGATTTTCGACGGAATCCATGATGTGGTGGATGCGTGTGCATTCCAGGACGGGCACATTGACTATGATGAGTTGGATGCGTTCTTCTCTGTGAACAAGAAGCTTGCGGACAAGTATGGAATGCAGTGCTGGACAAATGCAGAGACTTTTGACCGTGATATGCCTATCAACTTCTTGCCTATCAAGTTCGACAAGCTTCGCATGAAACTTGAAGCGGCTGCTCGCTGTGGCTATGACAAGGCGATTACTTTCGAGTTCTCGCATTTCATGTCGCCCCAGTCGGCATATCTTCAGGCTGGTCATTTGTATGATAGATATAAAGAGTACTTCGGAATATGAAAAAAGAAAACTTCGGATATGTAGTATTCCTCTCGGTTGTAGCAGCAATCGGAGGAATACTTTTCGGATATGATACTGCAGTGATTTCCGGAACGACATCGATTGTCGCTACGCAGTTCGGACTTGATACCATTCAGCTCGGATGGTATGTGGGCTGTGCTCTTATCGGGTCGATAGCCGGAGTCGCTTCGGCGGGTGTCATCAGCGACCGTTTAGGACGTAAGAAGGCAATGCTGTTTGCTGCATTCATGTTCAGCCTTTCAGCAATCGGCTGTGCGATTTGCGGTTCATTTACGGAACTTGTCGTTTACCGTATAATCGGAGGTGTGGGTATAGGAGTAGTCTCTATTGTCTCTCCTATCTATATCTCAGAGGTCGCGATGGCAGACAGGCGTGGTGCGCTTGTGTCTCTTTATCAGCTGGCGATTACCATTGGTTTCCTTTTCGCCTATTTCATAAACTGGTGGATACTTTCAGTGGCTGAAACGGCGGCATTGGACCCGGCAGCGCGTTTTGTGTCTGATTTTATGAACAGGACAATGGTTGATGAGTATTGGCGAGGAATGCTCGGTTCTGAGACAATACCGGCTCTGCTGTTCTTCTTCATCATATTCTTGATTCCGGAGAGTCCTCGTTGGCTAATCGTTCATGGAGAAGGGGCTAAGGCGTCATCAGTGCTGCAGAAGATTTATCTTTCTCCGGATGAGGCTTCCCGCCAGAAGTCCATTACTGAAGATTCTATAAAGGGTGAGGTTAAAACAGAGTGGAAAGCACTCCTCTCTCCAGGTATCCTGAAGGCTGTCCTTATCGGCTCCGCTATTGCAATACTTGGCCAGTTCATGGGAGTCAATGCAGTTCTGTATTATGGCCCTGAAATCTTCAAGGAAGCCGGTCTTTCGTCTGGAGATGCCTTGTTCTCACAGGTCCTTGTGGGCTTCGTGAATATGGGAACTACAGTCATTGCATTGCTCATTATCGATAAAGTCGGACGAAAGAACCTTGTTTACTGGGGCGTTTCCGGAATGATACTCTCTCTATTGATGATAGGATTCTACTTCATCTTCCCTGAGCAGCTCGGAAGTATCTTCATGTTGGTGTTCTTCCTGTTCTATGTGTTCTGCTGCGCGATTTCCATCTGCGCCGTCGTATTTGTCCTCCTGTCAGAAATGTACCCGAACAATGTCCGTGGTATAGCAATGTCCATCGCAGGTCTGGCTCTTTGGATAGGTACATACCTCATAGGGCAGCTGACTCCATGGCTTCTTGCCAATGTTCCGCCTTTTGCTCCAGCCGGCACCTTCTTTCTCTTTGCGCTGATGTGTGTCCCATATTTGCTCATCATGTGGAAGCTTGTCCCTGAGACCACCGGCAAGACGCTCGAGGAAATCGAACGTTACTGGAAAGAACGCTAAGCCTTTCTGCTTGTCTCCATCATTTGCGTGCATTTATTCCCCAACCGTTTCTATTCCTGGGAACTATTGACTGAAAATCTACAACTTGTCCGGAAAACCCCGCCTTTCACCGGACAAGTTGTTAAAAATAAATAACTTATCCGTGAAACCCCACCTGCTTACGGACAAACTGCGCTCAGCGAGGTGGCAATGCCAAGTGGATAAAAGAATGTTAGTCAACAGAATGATATTCCGCCTGGTTGTTGCGGTCATTCAGGATGGCTGCCCGGTCGGCGTTGGCTGTGCCATATCCGCTGACGTGGCGATGGTATCTCTTGATGGAAATGATATCTTCACCAAGCACAGTCTCGATGTATGAGATTGTGCGGATGGTAAAATTGTGAGTGCCGCTCATCCATTTGGAAATTTCAGCTTCTTTCTTTCCTGCCGCCTTTGCGAAATCTGCCTGGCTCCATCTTTTGCGCTGAAGAATTTCCTTTATTCGTCCTGCAATCGCGAAGGACCGCTCACTTTCAAGTCTCGCCTCCTCAGGCACAGCGTTGAGCATTTCTGCAAAAAGAGGATTGACATAAATGGCTTTGTTCATGTCATTGAATCTTAAGAGTTATATTATAAATAGCAGAAGCAATATCAATTCCGTTATCTTCCATATCAGTCAATGCTTTGTCTATTGATTGAAGCGTTTTCACTTTTTCTGAAAGAATCGGGTCTTCTTCATATGTTCTTGTTTTCTTTTCTCCGCCGCCTCCAAGTATGAGTAGCGAATCTGACATACGGATACAATATAGTCTTAAACTGCCGCATTTGTCAGAAGATTTTCGACGGGAAAGAAGTAGAGGAATAGCACATATTCTATCCGTGAATTTTCCTTCTGGTCGAAAGAATGATTCTAACGCCCCTTCTTTGCCAATACTGTTAATTGTGGTCAAAACAGAATTTAGATCATTTCTCAGAGGCGATGATTGTGTGTCCTTGAATTCTATCAAAAATTCTTCTGTCTCAGTCTTCTCATTTTCGTTTAGCCGTATCGAAAAGATATCTGCTTTTTCTGTCAAAAGAAATGGTACAAATTCAACATCTTTCATCTCTAAAACTTTGCTGCTAAGTTAAGCATAATTATTTGAAGAAGAAAGGATAATTGTAAAATATGCTTAATTTATAAGTTAAGAACATCGAAAGCTATGTAAAGTACTTTGCGTCTTGTTCTATTCGTCCGGAAAGCCCCGCCTTCTTCCGGATAAGTTGTTCAAATGACCAACTTGTCCGTGGGAACCCGCCTTCCCACGGACAAACTGTGGAAGAACGTCATTTGACGGTTACTTGTGAGGAGGTTGGATACAATATTGAAAAAAACATTGCTTTTGCGGCGTGTTCTTGAGGCAATGAGAGTTTATTAGCTGAGGCCAACAGAATCGAAGTGTCTGACGAGAAGACGAGATAATGACAGAGAAAGAGTGCATGTTTGCAGGGGAACTGTATCTTAGCCATGAAAAACAGACAAAAAATCCGGCCGAAACGACCGGAAACAGATATAAAATTGAAATTTAATCAGTTGGAAGCAGAAATTGAAGGGATTTTCTGCTGCTTCGCTCGGATTGAAAACATTAAACGACAATCCCTAATTACTCACCAACTTCAATATCGAAAGTAGAGACGGGGAGACCTGTGGTCCCGGTCAGGTTCGCATCGGTCCAGGGATCCCATGCATATTTCACCTTCACGATGGCTGTTCTGCTGTCTGCCTTTGTGTTTTTGCTGTCGGCTGCGGCGTCGGGTCTGCCTGCATCCTGGGAGAGAATCACAGCGTCAGATCCTGAAATCTCCGCCGATGCAGGGATTTCGTTCCCGTCTTCGAGGCAAATCCTGAATCCGCGCACGGGCATTGTGCCCGGGACGGAAATGGGCCTGTCGAAAAGTACGGTGACATTCCCGCTGTCATTCAGGAAGGCTTTGGTGGCTGCTGGGGCGAGGCATTCGACCTGTTTCCCGTAGTCATTCCTCAGTGCGAGCCTTGCAAGTCGCTCTCCCACAGGTTTCTTCGCCCTCGGATGCACGTCAGTGGGGTGACCGAGGTCTGAGGAAACTGCCATCCCGCAATGTGGAATCTCCAGCGAGAGCAGCCTCTGGCTGTTGCGGAACTCCGGCCAGGTCGGACGTTCGATGCTTGAAAGCTGGACAAAGTAGAAAGGCAGGTCTGGATTATCCCAGGTCTGCCTCCAACAGTCCACAAGGGTCCTGAAAAGGATTTCGTGCTGCGGGATGTTCTCTGCGTTCGACTCTCCCTGATACCAGATTGCCCCTTTGATTGGAAATCTCTCCAGTGGACGGATGCCGTTTTCAAAAAGATATGCCGGCATAAAAGGATGCTGTATATACCCTCCTTTGAAGGCTGACATATTCTCCCGGGCTCTTCCCCTTGCCCATTCCATCACGGATTCATCCTCAAGCCATCCGTCACAGAATCCCGGAAGAACCTTCTCCAGAGCACTGCGGCTGATGAATGACTCGGTGGTCGTCCCGCCGACGGCATTGCAGATCAGCCCCACAGGTACATTCAGACTATCCCTGAGCATTTTGCCGAAGTAATATCCCACTGCTGAAAACTCCCCGGCAGTCTTCTCTGACGAGCAGTTCCACCGTGTCCTGTCGTAATACTTTCCCTGTGCAACCTTCCCCGCATCATCTTCGCTCCAGACCAGCCCCCAGGTTTTCAGATGGCTTTTCATGTCGTAGAACCTCAGCATCGGGTCATCCAGTCCTTCCTTGCTGAAGGTGTCGGCTCCCTTCAACTCAAAAGCCATATTCGACTGCCCGGAGCAGAGCCAGACCTCACCGGCTGCCACATTGCTGAAACTCAGGGTGTCCCGTCCGTCAGTCACGGTGAACGGTATTCCTGTCCCGGCCTTGAGTGCCGGCATACGGACCTTCCATGTTCCATCCTGTGCCGAACGGCATTTCCTTGTCGATGGCCCCAGGTTGACCTTCACTTCAAGACCCGGTGCAGTCCTTCCTGAAATTTCAAGAGGTACGTCCCTCTGGAAAATCATATCGTCGGAGTAGATTTCCCCGACGGACAGCCCTGAGGGAGCGGGAATGCTTTTCACAATGTCACTCAGCCTGACCTGCTGGAAGACAAGGTGCGAGGTGCTGCCTTCATAGAGGATTCCCACCTTGTCATTCCCGATGGAGGTGAGGCAGGAATATCCCCAGCCTTCCTCCTCGTCCAGAAGCAGACAGTCAAGCGGATTCCAGGTCATCCCGGCATCGAGGCTCGCCTTTATGCAGATGTGGTTCCTGCCTTTTCCAGGGGCGGAAACCGGATTTGAAAACAGGAGGATATCCCTTCCGTAGATGTTTTCGGAAGCCGGAATATTCAGCAGCCCCGCCATACAGACGGGTTCCACGAGGCTTCCTGATGAAGGGTGGGTCTTCCAGGTTTTACCCAGGTCATCAGTCACGCAGACGACCCTGCCCTGACGACGGTCGTTTCTGCAGTTCAGCATCAGTACTCCCGGAGCAATCTCGGCGACCTGGGCCTCGGTGGTGCGCTCACAGGCTCTGGAGTGGCAGTGCCAGGTTTCGCCACCGTCTTTGCTGTACATTATTCCTGAACTTGGAATCCCTTTGCTGTCAAGGCATTGCATCGGGAAAACCAGAGTCCCGTCCTGCATCGTGATTCCCCGTCCCGGCCCCTGGAGGGTTATCCTCCAATCGGGGCGCTTTACCTGACGGGTGATGTTGACAGGCTTGCTCCAGGTCTTTCCGTCGTCGGTGCTTTTTACCAGAACCATCTGTCCTGTCGAAATCGGTTCGTAGCCTTCTGAGGCAAATGAGAATGCGTGCCTGTTGCCAAGGCCGTGCGTCCACAGAGCGCAGACGAAAATCGTTCCTGTGTTGCTGTCCACAAGCACTGAAGGATCTCCGCAACCGTTCTGTCCCTGCGGAAGTCCTCCCCATTCGCCCATATCGATGATTGTTCGCATCTTCTCCCAGGTCTGTCCCCCGTCGGTACTCCGGCTGGCACCAACGTCAATGTTGTCCTGAAGGTCGTTCCCGGAGGTGTGCCTGATGTCGTACACTGCAATCAATGTCCCTTTAGGAGTGGTGACTAGTCCGGGGATTCTGTAGGAGAAGACATTGTCATCCTTGTAGTTGCGCAGTGCGATTCCGAACCTGTGACCCTCAAGGGAACCTTCGGACACGATTCTGGCCTGACGAAGTAAAGAGCCGCTCCCGTCCTGCACCGGGCATCTGAGTTCCACGGACTCCACTGCCACCCCGAAAGTCCCGCTCAGGTCCACTTTCCGCGAGTCCACCTCAAGACTCAGGTAAAAATAATTTCTGTCCCTGACAAGGCTTTTCCCCGGTTTCAGGACGATTCTCCCGTCTTTCCCCGACTTGCAGGATGCTGTCTGAACAGCAAAGGCAGGATGTCTCCAGGTGTCCTGCCCCGCGCCGATTCTGCGGAACTGGTCCTTAAGTATGTAGGATGTGGTCCGGGAGTATATTGCAGAACTGGTTCCCGTGTACATCAGCCTGGCATTCCGGATGGCCGATGGGTCAATTCCCGAGACGGTGACTCCGACACTCTCCAGTACGTCCTTTCCGGAAAACGACTCCAGGCAGATTTCGCAGATGATGTTGTGCTCCCGGTCCACTATGGTCGGGATGGCGGGAGTGAGGATTCGTGCCACCGGGGCGAACTCGAATGTGGTGAGGACTGCCTTGTGGTCCGTCGGCCACTTGCCTGTCACGGGGATGATGTCAGAATGATTCTCCTCCACGGTCCTTTTTCCCCGGACAATCGAACCTGCAGGTCCGAATACCTTGCTGTCCACAGGTATGAGGGACCCTTCCCCGTAGTAATAGATGAAATCGATTCTGTCCCTCTCGTCGCTTTCATGGGCCCAGGTCAGTTTCATAGGGTTACAGTCGGAGTTGTCGCTCGGGAAGGTGAAGCCCGGGGAGGACACAGGGTCAGGATTCACCACCCGGAAGGAATCCTCAAAACCGCCTTCGTAAAGCATTGTGGAGCAATCCCAAGGGACGACTGCTCCATTGTGGTCCCAAAGGGAGGCTGTCTGTGCGGTCCAGTCCAGATGCGACGGCTCGTTGAAATCCCCTGCCAGAATCACGTCGATGCCCTCGTCGATGTCGGCTCTGCTGAGCCTGATGAAATCCCTGATGGTGTCGTCCCTCCCGGAAGCCCGGTTCATTTCCAGAATCTTCTCCACTGAGGTTTCGGGAGCAGGTAACTTCTTCCAGGTGTTCCCGTCGTACCCCCTCGGATAGTAGCAGGCATAGTTCGTATAGTCCAGATGAGCGGCATATAGTGCCACCGGATGCCCTCCGGCATTGATTCTGACTCTCTGAACGGACCCGCAGCCTTCCCATTTCCTCCCGTCCTGCGCGAGTGGGAACCTGCTGATGACTCCGCTGTCACAGGTGGGGTCCTCTCCGTAGAATGTCACGCCCCTCAGGGCGAGAGCCTCAATCAGTCGAGGAATGAACCTCCGGCCTCCGTAATTCCTTATTTCCTGCATAAAGACCACATCGGCCCCGCTTTCGATGATATTGTCCACAAGGGCGTCAAATCCTCCAGGGACGCACGTACCTTCCTGCCAGACGTTGATTTGAAGTACTCCGATTCTGTCCTCTCCCTTGGCAAGTAGGGAGAACAGGATGAGAAGGATGACGGTTATCAGTTTTATACGTTTCATAAGAGATGAATTATTTAGATGACAAAAATTCAGAGTGACAAAAATACTGAATTATGCTGTGTTTCCATTTGGCTCACGGAACAAAAGGAGATATTTCGGAAAATTTTCTACCTTAGCCGACTAAAAACGGAATATTTTTATAGAAACACGCTTCCTCTGCTTATGAAACGGATATCTGCAATGAATCTCCTGCGTGCCCTGCTGACTGTGGCACTGACTGTCCTGCCTTGCATCAATGCCTTCTCCTCCGAGGTTCTTTCTTTCCGGAGTATTCCATCCAAGCTCTTGCCTACCAATGCGGTAAGGGTGCTGTTTAGTGACAGTGAAGGATATGTCTGGATTCCGACCTACAGCGGCCTTGTCAGGTATGACGGGTCTTCGACGGTGGTGTTTGGAATGAATGAATCGGATGGGGAGAAGTTTGACTGCCACATAAACGTGGTTTGCGAATCGGAGGGGAACAAGCTCTGGATTGCATCGGAAAAAGGCGTTTACACCCTGGACAAGAACAATGGTCAGATTTCCTTTGCAGGACCAGACCCACGGATGGGAACGCTCAATGCCTCGGACATTCGCTGCTCCAACGGGAGGGATGTATGGGTAGGGGGAAGTTCCGGACTGTGGCACATCGAGGCTTCCACAGGTGAATTCACCCCAATCCTGATGGATGGCAATCCCATTGAAGGGGTGTCTTCAATCTGCGAGGATGCGGAGGGATATCTCTGGGTGTGCTGCTGTGAGCACGGGCTTTACAGATATGACACGAAGACATTCTCATTCCGTAAATATTCAGAAGATTGTCTTTACTGGTCGAATGTGGCCTACAAGGACCTCAAAGGCCGACTCTGGGTCGGCACTTGGGGAAAGGGACTGCTCCGGATCGATGCTCCCTACGGCCCCGGGAATCTATCCTGCACCGTCTATTCCAACACGCCGGAGGCCGGATCCCTTCTGGATGATGTGATCTACGACATCGGACAGGATTCTGAAGGGAGACTGATGGTGGCTTCAAGAAGCGGCCTGAGCATTCTCGAAGACATTTCGGATCCTCTCTCTTTCGTCAACTACGCTCCGGGAGAACCCGGTCACGACCTGCCTTACAATGAGGTAAGCTCTATCCTCAGGACAGACGACGGGAATATCTGGCTGAGTATGTTCTGCGGAGGGGTCTTCAAGGTGGAAAATCCCGATGCCGACTTCAGGACCGATGCCCTTGAAAACATCAGGAAGTCTCTCAGGACCAATTCGGTACGCAGTATATTCCCGATGCCTGACGGTCGTCTCTGGCTTGGAATCATAGGTTTCGGAATGGTGCTTTACGACCCCTTTGGCGGCAGTTTCCTCTCTTACGAGAAATATCCGGCTTTCAGGGATTTCCCCTACACTTCGGCCGTTGATGTAATATCGCGCAGACGCAGTACTTCGGAAATCTGTTTCGGGACTTACAGTCAGGGGCTATGGCTTCTGGACCCGTCCTCCCGAAGCGGTGCCCGGAGGGTTATTTCTGAGGAATATCCCGATTTTTCTCATCTGGGAGTGACTGCAATCGCTGAAGACAATGCATCGAACCTCTGGATCGGAACAAGGAAAGGCGTTTTCGTGATGACACCCGGGAACAAGGTTTTTTCAATTGCGGATTATCTGCCGGATGCTGCCCTGGACCCTCTTTCGGATGTGATTGTGACCGACCTCAAGTCGGCTCGTGACGGCTCAGTCTGGATTGCTACCAACTACAACGGAGTGTATCGTCTTTCCCCTTCTGACGGCAGTCTGGTCAGATGGTCCCTTGGAGAGTCTGACAATGTTTCCTGTCTTTTCGTGGATCCGGCCTCGAATGTCTGGGCAGGGTCCTCTTTTGACGGGCTGTATCTCTACGACAGGAAGAAAGGCGAGTTCAGTCAGATCAACAATATCTCCGCCCTATATAATAAAGGTATTACAGGAATGTCCTCAGACATCACTTCCCGACTGTGGGTGACCACTTCCGATGCCGCTGTCTCCTTCACATACTCCGAAGGTGACAGAATCGGAGACGTGGACTATATTTCACTCTCGGATCACGATGCTTCGATGTCATTCAATGCCAGCACTCTTGTGAATCTGCCTGACGGGACGGTTGCCGCCGGTTCTTCCAAGGGAATCGTCTATTTCCCGCTGCGCAGCCAGACCCCGTCTTTCCCCGTGAGGGAGAATCTCTGCCTGACTGACTTCCGTCTCGGAGAGACTTCTTTGAGGTCGATGTCCCCAAAACAGCGCAGGAAAGTCTGCGAAAAGGATATCAACTATGCCGACCTGGTCAGGATAGACCACACGGTGCATTCGTTTTCAATAAGTTTCGCCCTTCTGAACAAGGGCGCCGGAAATCAGGACATATATTCCTACATCCTCGAAGGGTATGACCGGAAAGAGGTGATTGATGCCGAAGGGAGACACACTGCAAGTTATGAAAACGTACCGCCGGGGAACTATGTCTTCCGCCTGAAGACCCTCGGAAGGGACAAGACCCACGAGCGCATCCTGAGAATCAAGGTGTTGCGCCATCCTCTCCTGTCATCATGGGCTATTATGGCATATCTGCTAGTCTTTGCTGCTCTGGCCTACGGAATCTGGAGATACACCTATGACCGCATCAAGGCGCGTGAACTTGTGAGGCTCAGCAGGATGGAGAAACAGAAGGCTGAGGAACTCAATCACCTGAAACTCCAGTTCTACACCAATGTCACCCACGAACTGATGACCCCTCTGAGCATCATCAATGCATCGGTGGAGAGCCTGACAGTCGGAAAATGGAATCCGGACCTGCCCAAAGTCCTGTCTGTCAACACAACCAGGCTGACCAGACTCCTTCAGCAGATGCTCGAGTTCAGAAAAGTAGAGAGCGGGAATCTGAAACTGTCCGTCTCCAGGGGAAATCTCACGAAGTTCATATCTTCTTGTGTGGAGGCTTTCAGCCCTCTGATTGCCGGCAAGGCCCAGAACCTTTCCTTCACGAGTTCCCCGGACCAGATCGAGGGCTGGTATGACACGGACAAGGTTGACAAAATAGTGTACAACCTGCTTTCAAATGCCGCGAAATACACTCCGAAGGGCGGGGACATAAGCGTGAAGGTTTCATCCCAGGCCGACGGAATGGTGATGATTGACGTGGTGAACACGGGGGATATTATGTCCGAGAAGACCATCAAGGGGCTTTTCAAGAGATTCTACGAAGGTGACTACAGAAAGCACAACACCATCGGAACAGGCATAGGATTGTCTCTGGTCAAGGACCTTGTCACTCTTCACAAAGGTGAAATCACTGTGTCAAGCAGTCCGGAACAAGGCAATGTCTTCTCTGTCCGGCTGCCGATCTCGGAGGCGGCCTATGAGGAGGATGAAATCGGACAGGACACCTCCCAGGACAGTTGTCCTGTCCTGAATACTGCGACAGTGGTTCTGGAGCGTTCCGAGGGACTGTCGAATGACTACACCATTCTTTTTGTGGATGACAATCAGGAACTCTGCTATCTGGTGAAGAGTATGCTTGCGGAGCATTTCAATGTGCTGACGGCAGGGGACGGGAAGGAAGCTCTTGAAATCCTGGAACATTCGGATGTCTCGCTCGTCGTATCCGACGTGATGATGCCTCAGATGGACGGACTGGAACTGTGCAGGACAATCAAGTCCAGGTTTGAATACTGTCACATCCCTGTCATCCTTCTGACCGCAAAAAGTGCCGAGGAAAGCCAGATTGAAGGCTGGCAGGCTGGAACCGACGGGTATGTCTGCAAGCCGTTCTCGATGAAACTTCTCTATGCCCAGATTGTCGAGTGTCTGAGGAAGATTGAACGGAAGGGGGCTGACTTCCGGAAGCAGATTGTCCTGGATGTGGACAATATGGAGTACACTTCAATGGATGAGACTTTCCTGAGAAGAGCCATTGACTGCGTAAATGCCCACTACAAGGACTGTGATTTCGACCTTCCGGAGTTCGTCTCTTCAATGGGAACATCCAAGACTGTCCTGACGGAGAAACTCAAGGCCCTTACAGGGATGTCGCCGGGAGCATTCATCAACAATGTCAGGATGACCGTCGCCTACAAGGCATTGACCGAAAACAAGGATGAAGTGAGGATTTCCGACATTGCTTTTTCAGTCGGATTCAACGACCCGAAATATTTCTCCGCCTGCTTTAAAAAGAAGTATGGGATGACGCCGAAAGCCTATCTGGACAGCATTCGAGGGCAGGTTCTCTGATAAGTGGAGTTTTTGTGAACAATTTTCGACCTTACATAGTCTGTTGCTGAGTTAAATTTGCCGAAACCTAAGTTAATAGCAAAGCTAATGTCAAACGGATTTTGCAAAGGCTCACTGCTGATTATTTTATCAGCACTGGTCATTATCTCTGGCTCTTTCAATGCATCCGCCCAGACCGTGACGGCAACCGGAACGGTCGTGGATTCCTCGACAGGGGAACCTCTCATCGGAGCGGTCGTGCTCTTGAAAGCCAAGTCTTCAACAGACCACGTCATCACTGATTTAGACGGCCGGTTCAGCCTCAGGGCACCTGCCGGTTCGGTCCTTGAGATTTCTCTGATGGGATATGTAACTCTCGAAGTCAAGGCTGCCGCATCGATGGGCAAAATTGCTCTCGTGCCGGATGTCCATACTCTTGATGAAGTTCAGGTCATCGCCTACGGAAAACAGAGTAAGCTCTCCATCACTGGAGCCATCACTTCAATCAACACGAGCGAACTTCTGAAATCTCCAGCGGGAAGTGCAGCAAGCGCTCTTGCCGGAGCCGTCACCGGAATTTCCACCGTCCAGACTTCCGGACAGCCTGGTGCGGATGACCCTCAGATTTTCGTGCGTGGAACCGGTTCGCTGTCCAACACGGCTTCCAGCCCTCTCATTTTGGTGGACGGAGTCGAGAGGTCGTTTTTCCAGATGGACCCGAATGAAATCGAGAGTATCACAGTTCTGAAAGATGCCTCTTCGACGGCAGTGTTCGGAGTTCGTGGCGCCAATGGAGTCATCCTCGTGACCACAAGGCGAGGCACCGAAGAAAAGATGAGCATTTCGGTCTCAAGCCAGTTTGGCCTGACCCAGGCGTTGCGCAAGCTTACCTGTGTGGACAGCTACAACTACGCGACCCTCTTCACCGAAGCCCAGAAATCTGATGGTGTCTCCGACAAGAACCTCATCTTCTCCGACTATGTGACCGAGAGATTCCGCCAGGGTGACGAGCCGATAATGTTCCCGAATGTCAACTGGCAGAAGGAAATCTTCAAGGATTTCTCCTGGCAGACACAGCACAATGTCACCATGTCCGGTGGCGGGAAAAGATTCCGCTACTTTGTTTCATTGGGCTATCTGCACCAGGACGGTGTCCTGAAGCAGAATTATGAGACCTTCAATTCGAACTTCCGCTACGACAGGTTCAACTACAGGACCAATGTGGATGTGAACCTCACGAAGACGACCTTGCTCAAACTCAACATCGGAGGACGTCTGGGCAGCCGCAAGGAACCGCAGAACGAGGACCTCTGGAGGACCGTGATGTGGTGCGTGCCGTTCTCGAGTCCGGGTTTCGTGGACGGGAAACTCATCCAGAACGGCTTCAATCCATATATCCCGATCGGAGAAACCAAGTCTCCTTACGACTATTACTACAACTGGGGTCTTTACACCACTAACCAGAATGTCCTGAATCTCGACCTGGCTATCGAGCAGAATCTCGATTTTGTCACAAAGGGCTTGAGCGCACAGGTCAAGGGAGCCTACAACACTACCCACAGCGTGACAATCCTCCGTTCTCCGACGGGTACCGACAGTACCTGGATTCCGATTTACAAGGGCTCAGTCACACAGCCCGGAATGGATATTTCCGACCCTCGTTTTGACAACACTATCGTTTACCGGACCGAGGGCATCAGCAACCTCAAAGAGCCTCTTTCCTATTCCGAGACTTCTTCCGGCCGTGCCAGGGACTGGTATCTCGAGGGATCAATCAATTACAACCGCACTTTCGGAGACCACGCTGTCTCGGGTCTCTTCCTCTACAACCAGAGCAAGAAATATTATCCTTCCTCATATTCCGACATACCAACGGGATATGTGGGATATGTCTGGAGGGCCACATATTCCTACAAACAGAAATATTTGCTTGACCTCAATGCCGGCTACAACGGTTCCGAGAACTTCCTTCCCGGCAAGCGTTACGGTTTCTTCCCTTCCGTTTCGGCCGGATGGGTGGTTTCGTCCGAGAAGTGGATGAGCAAGGCCGAGGTGATTGATTTCCTGAAAATCAGGGCTTCGTACGGAGTTGTCGGCAATGACAAATATTCCGGAGAGCGTTTCCTCTACCTTGGAGGCTGGAACGGCAACCACAGTGCTGTTGGTGATGGAGCCTATGGCAGTTGGCAGTTCGGCATCAATCCGACCATCGGGATGCTGCGGGATGCGGTCGAGAGCCGCCAGGGCAATGAGGACGTGACCTGGGAGAAGGCCTACAAGCAGAATTACGGAATCGATTTGAAAATGTTTGACAACCGCCTGTCTTTCAACGGTGATCTCTTCTTTGAACACCGTAAGGACATTCTCTCCAAAAGGAAGACATCCCCGTCGGTGACAGACTACAAGCTCCCTCTTATGAACCTGGGAATCGTGGACAACTGGGGATATGAACTCTCTCTGGGATGGAGGGACACGCGCCCGAGTCGCAAGGTAGGCTACTGGATAACTGCGAATATGTCATATTCCAAAAACAAGATCATCTTTATGGATGAGGTGACTCCGAACGAGTGGTATATGGCCCAGACGGGACGCCCTACCGGACAGAGCTACGGTCTTGTGTTCGACAGGTTCTACCGTCCGTCCGATTTCGGCTCCGACGGAAATCTGCTTAAAGACGACGAAGGCAGGTACCTTCTTCCGGAGCAGCCCGGAACAAACAAACCGGGTGACCCTCTGTTCAAGGATTTGAACAATGACGGGAAGATTGACGGGAACGACTGTACCTTTTACGGTTACTCCGCCCGTCCTGACTATGTCTTCGGTCTTGTGGCGGGACTCAGCTGGAAGGGATTGTCGGTTTCTATGCAGTGGACCGGGGCCCTGCACGCATCGAGGGTGCTTTCGGGCGAGTACCGCACTCCTTTCGGAACCCAGAACTCCCGAAGCCTTCTGACCTATCTGGCTGACGGCAGGTGGACCGAGGAGAATATGGACAATGCCCGTTTCCCGAGACTTACATTCGTGAACAAGACCCAGTACACCAGAGATTCAGACCTCTGGCTGATGGACGGTTCCTATCTGAGGCTCAAGACGGCCGAGGTCGCCTACACATTCAAGGACAAGGCCCTCATGAAAGCCGGAATCTCATCTTTCAAAGTCTTCCTGAGCGGTTACAACCTTCTGACCCTGTTCTCTGAACTCGAGCAGTATGACATTGACCCCGAAGGCAGCACCGGAGACGGGACCTACACCTATCCAAACAACAGGATTTTCAACTTCGGCATTAATATAACGTTCTGATGATGAAAAAGATATTTACAAATATAATGGCTGCTGCCGCGCTCTTTGCCGCTTCTTCATGCAGCGACCTCAAATTCGGCAACGACTTTCTCGAGAAGGCGCCTGGAGCGGATATGACCCTTGAACAGATCTTTTCGTCGAAGTTGTATGCCGAGAGAGAACTCATCGGTGCATACGCCTCGCTCCGTACCTGTCTGACAGTCCATTCCAACAACGGAAATTACGAGTTTCAGAACGGAGGGAACAAGATTGGCTGGGACAATCTTGACACAATGACCGACCTGATGCAGAGCCACTGTACCTGGGGAGGTGTTATCAAGACCTACTATGCAGGCACCTACAATGCCGAGGCGGAGAATGAGGGGTACGGAAAATTCGGATTCCATCCGGATCAGGAAGGCGCCTGGACAGGAATCAGGCGCGCGTGGATTTTCATCAACAATGTGGACAGGGTCCCCGATATGACTGATGAGGAGAAAAAAGTTCGCAAAGGTGAGGCAAGGATGATCATAGCCCTTCAGATGCACGAGATGCTCCGTCATTTCGGAGGAGTGCCGATTCTGGATGACTATGCCACCCCGGAAAATGAAATGACTGCGGACTATTCCCGCAGAACGGTAAGACAATGTGTGGATTTTATTGTGAATATGTGCGATCAGGCAGCGAAAGAGCTTCCGTGGACTGTCGCAGATGCGGACAACGGAAGAATGACCGCTGCCGGAGCACTCGCACTGAAGGCAAGGGTGCTTCAACTTGCGGCCCGTCCGCTGTTCAATGCATCGACTCCTTACCTTCAGGCACAGGAACCTACGGCAGCCAACAAAGCTTCCGTAAAGGAGGATCCCGGACTGATGACCTGGCTCGGTTCCTACAAGCAGGAGAACTGGCAGGCCGTGGCTGATGCCTGTGAGGATTTCTTCAAGAAGAACACGGAAAACGGTGATGCCTACAGGATGGTGATGCCTCAGACAAATGACGCCGAGGGCTACCGTCAGGCTTTCAGCACCTGCTACGCTGATAGGGAATCCCCGGAAATCATCATCCACACCGGTAGGGCCATACCTACCTACTACAACACCTACCACAGAATGTATTTCGGTCTGACCGACCAGGGACAGGCAGGAAGGGGATATGGCGGAGGCTGCGTGACCCTGAATTTCGTGGATATGTTTACCGCTGCCGACGGCACACCTTCCGATTACAGAAAATGGCTTTCCGACCACGGTCACGACGGAACGGTTTACAACAATCCTTTCACGGGGAAGGACCCTCGTCTTTACGAGACGGTACTGATAGCCGGTGACCGTTACAGGACACGTTGTGCCGAGACCTGGATTGACGGTCTGGAACACGGAAGTTCAGCCAATCCGAAATGTGCCACGGGCTTTATTATCAGGAAGTTCCTTTGGGATTACAATGACGAGTTCCTCAACAAGGCCACCAATTCGGCCTATATCCGTCTTCCTGAACTCTATCTGATGTACGCTGAGGCTCTGAACGAGCTTGGCCGTTCCCAGGAAGCCCTTTCCTGGCTCAACAAGACCCGCACAAGGGTGGGCCTTCCGGAAATGACCCTTCCGAATGCCGCCAAGCTTCATTCGGGGCAAGCCCTTCCGGACTATCCTGAATGCGGCCTCCAAGGTGACAAATACCTTCGCGAGGAGATTTTAGATGAAAGGGCGAGGGAGTTCTGTTTCGAAGAAGTCCGCTGGTTCGACATCGCTTTTTGGAAGAGGGAGGACCTGATGCGTAAGATTCTCTACGGAATCCAGATAACCCGCAAGAGTGGTTCTTTCGAGGAGGGCAACCTTGTTCTCACTTATTCATACCCGTCAAAGATGGACCAGGGCAGAATATGGCAAGATAAATTCAGCCCGAAATGGTTCCTGAGCGCGTTCCCGTCCGATGAGATCAACAAGGGATATGGACTGGTCCAGAACCCGGGATGGTAGTAATTTGAAAATATTGAAATGATGAAAAAACAGATATTCATTACCCTGGCTCTCCTGTTGCTGTCAGCCTCACTCTCCTTTGCACGAGAAATAACCCGATCAGGGACACCGTCCTTTTTCTGGGTTACGACAAGTCTGTCAGCACAGACCTTTCAACAGTCAGCGCTTCAAGCATAGGGGTACAGGCCCTTCAGATTGTCCGTGGAAGACAGGCACTTGCAAGCATAGCCGGAATGCTTCCCGGAGTTAATGTGACAAGCGGAGGAAATCTTCCGGACAGCGGACAGGCAATGTTTGTCAGGGGAAGGGGCTCCTTCTCGGGCAACAATGTGATGTACATAGTTGACGGTGTCGAGAGATCTCCGGCGTTCATCGGAGCAGAAGAGGTAGAGAACATCACGGTTCTCAAGGATGCCGCCGCAATCGCAATCTACGGAAACAGGGGAACGGACGGAGTGATTGTCATCACGACCAAGAGGGGACATACTCCGGGAATGAGAATCAATGCCGAATACAGTTTCGGCGTCCAGACCCCGTTTGCAATGCCTCAGATGGCGGACGGCCTTACCTATGCCAATGCAGTTAATGAGGCACTTGCCAATGACGGCCTTCAGCCGAGATATACGGCTGCCGACCTTAAGGGAATCGCACAGGGCAGTTCCCTCTTCCCTTCGGTGGACTGGCAGAAGGAAGTTCTCAGGAAAACGGCATTCGTCCACGACCTGAACGTTTCACTGGAGGGAAAGGAGAAACGCTTCCGCTTCTATGTGCTCGCCAACTACAACGGCTACGATGGCCTGTTTAACAACACAAGGATGAATGACGGCTACAGCACCCAGTTCCAGAATTCCTGTCTCAAACTCAGGACCAACCTTGAATCGGAAATGACAAGGACCACCAGAATCAGGATCAATATGATGGGTCGTCTCTCTCAGACACAGCAGCCTTACGCGGGAACCTATGTCTCGGGAATCTACACCACTCCGGCAATCGCTTTCCCTCTCAAGTCCGAGGACGGTCTCTGGGCACGGTCGGAACTCTTTGCGAATCCTCTTTCGACCTACACCCAGAGTGGATATTCGGTTTCTCTCCAGAGAACCCTTCTTGCTGATATCTCGATCATCCAGGACCTGTCGATGCTGACACAGGGACTCTCCCTGACACTCAAGGGCGCATTCGACAACAGTGCGGTGATCAATGACAACAGGTCAAAGACCTACAAGTATGCAATGATGGCCTACGGCCGGGACGATAATGGAGACGTTCAGAAACTCAACTGGTCCGAATACGGCAATGACACCGACCTGTCCTTCTCATCTGCTCTTGCAGGCGGAAGCAATGTCAACAACAATTTCTCCGTAACGGCAATGGCTGACTACGACAGGACCTTCGGCAAGAATGGCGTGAAGGCTTCCTTCATCTGGTCGATGGACAGATGGAAAAACAGGGGAAAGTGCAATGTGTTTTCCTACAATGATTTCATCCTCAGGGCAGGATATGACTACGACCACAGATATCTCGTGGATGTAGTGGCGACCTGCTCAGGCAGTGCTTTCCTCGAGAAAGGAAAGAAATATCGTTTCTATCCTGCCGTTTCCGCAGCCTGGATCATCTCGAACGAGTCTTTCCTCAAGGATGCTTCCGGACTCGACCTTCTGAAGCTTCGCGCAAGCTATGGAATCACCGGTTACGATGCAAGGCTGGGTTACGGTCTGGACACTCCGAACAACGGCGGTGGCAGTGGATTTGTTGCAATGGTCGGCTCGTCCGAATCCGGAATGATGCAGGGCTCCTACCCTTCTTACGGGGCTCTCCCGGAAACGGACTTCAAGGCCAATGTGGGAATCGATCTTCGGGCCTTCGGAGGTCTTGAGGTAGGCATTGATGTCTTCCGCAACCACAGGAAACATCTGAAGGTGTCATCCTCCGGAGTATATTCCTCATTGCTCGGCCTCGGCTCGCCGTACATTTTCAACGGAGAGACCCTGAACTGGGGAGGCGAACTTTCCGCAAGCTGGAGCAAGACGGTTGGAGATTTCTCCTGGCACATAGGAGGCTGCATTTCCTACACTAAGGACAAGATTCTTGAAATGGGTGAGGAATACCATCCTTACTCCTATATGTACCGGACCGGTCACTCCATCACGGCCTTGACCCTCTATACCAGCGACGGCCTCTACAGCACTTCCGATTTCGATTCCAAGGGCAATCTGCTTCCGAAATACCCTCACAGCACCCTCGACGGAAAAGGAGTGAAACCGGGAGACATCCGCTACAAGGACATCAGCGGGGATGGCGTGATTGACGTGAATGACAAGCAGTATATGGATCAATACCACACCCTTCCTTCAGCCGTTTACGGTATCCAGTTGGGATTCAAATGGAAGGGTCTGGGTTTCGAGGCCACTTTCGACGGACGCATCAACCAGTATGCCATGCTCACAACCGGGTCAATTTACTGGCCGCTCTACAATGATGACAAGAACATCTCGATGCACTATTACAACAACCGCTGGACACCGGAAAACCAGAATGCCCGCTATCCGCGTCTGACCACCCTGAGCAACGGGAACAACTTTCAGGGAGGAAGTGATTTCTGGGTTGAAAAGTCCGACTGGTTCAAGCTTCGCTCGGTCTATGTTTACTACGGATTCCAGTCAGAGGCATTGATGAGGGCGAAATTCCGTGAGATTTCCATTTTCTTCCGGGGACTGAATCTTTTCTCTGTTGACAGAATCAAGATTTTCGACCCTGAGTCCATATCCCTTGGTTATCCTTCCGTGAGGTCATTCTCCTTCGGACTTAAATTCACATTCTAATTCTCGTCATATGAACAATATAATGAAATATATGGCTCTTTCGGCAGCCCTGATTGCCGGCCTGGGTTCCTGCGATTTTCTCGAACAGACGGAAAATACCTACCAGACCACCGACTATCAGTTCAGTTGTTTTGAAAACGTGAAGAAAGTCTGCTCCCACGTTTACAGCTATCTTGATGTTGACACCGAATGGCTGTGGTCAACCCAGAGCAGCGCCACCGACGATGCTGTGTATGCGTGGGAAAGCAATGGCATCAAAACCTATTATGACGGGACCTGGAGTCCCCGCAACACAATCAACGACTGCTTCTCTCATTACTATGCAGGCATAGCACAGGCCAACTATTTCCTTGAGAACGCTCCGGACGATTTTCCTCAGACGCAGTACCTGGAAGATTACAAGGACAGGATGCAGCAGTTGAAAAACTATCCCTACGAAGTCCGTTTCCTGCGTGCCTGGTACCATTTTGAACTGATGCGACGCTACGGTGACATCGTCCTGATGGATCATAGCGCCGACCCGGCAAAGGTCAATGAAATGGTTCCTTCGGATTTTCACACTGTGACAGAGTGGATTGTAGGAGAACTGGATGAGATTACACCGAAACTCCCGGTGAGCTATGCGGAATTTGTCACCGGAAGGACAAACAGAATCACAAGGGGAGCGGCAATGGCCTTCAAGGCGAGGGTACTTCTCTACGATGCCAGTCCGCTTCACAATCCGACCGGAGACAAAGCCCGCTATGAAAAAGCTGCGGCAGCAGCCAAAGATGTCATTGACAGTGGTTGGTATTCCCTTGTCAAAGAACAGAAGATCAACAACTTCAATGCAAAGGGTTACATATTCGGAATCATCCGTTCTGCAGGCAACGGTCTTGAAAGTTCCAATTTCCCAATGGGAGTGGAGGGCGGAAATTCAGGAGCTTGCCCGTCGCAGAACCTTGCCGAGGCTTTCGACCTGCTGGACGGTACTCCTTTCGACTGGGACAATCCTGCGCACCGTGCCATCGCACTCGACCCGTCAAAGAGAGACCCGCGTTTTGCAGAGACTTTCTATGTCAACGGCTCGATGTTCAAGGGTAAACCTCTGGAAATGTGGGAGGGCGGACAGAACGCACTTCCGAAGAAAGGTGCGACCCCGACTTCATACTACTTGCGCAAGAACCTCATAGAGGAGACCTCGTTCGTGACTGGAAATTCGATTTCATACCCTCACATCTATCCCATCATCCGATTTGCGGAAATGTACCTGATTTACGCCGAGGCCCTTTACCTTGCGACAGGTGATGCCTCTTTCAAGGGAAGTCTGGGACAGGTGAACTACACTATGTCTCCGCTGGAAGCCCTGAATGCCGTCCGTGCAAGGGCAGGTGTCGGTCAGGTGGGTGCGACGACTGATTTCCTGAAGACCGTTCAGAAAGAAAACCGCGTCGAGTTCGCCTTTGAGAATCATCGTTTCTGGGACACAAGAAGATGGAAACTCCAGTGCGGGGATACCCAAATCTACGGTCTTTCTCTCGTGAAGGATGAGGCGAGCGGGACAGTGACTTACACAAAGACCCTTGTACAGACAAGAAAATGGGATGACAAGTACTATCTCTACCCTTATTCCGATTACGAAAGATACAAAAACTCCAATCTCCAGGTCAATCCCGGATGGTAGGACAATTTTACAGACACAATATTAACAACACTTTTAATCAAACTTTTATGAAGCTCAAAAATTTGTTCCTGAGCGCTCTTTGCGTGATTTCGCTTGGAATGCTCTACTCTTGTACGGAAAAAACTCCTGAGGGACCTGTCTATTCGGACAAACCTTTTGATGCAATTTCCCTTGAAGTTGACGGAGAGACAGTTGAAGGCGTTGTCGTTGACAACACCGTTTCCTTCCGCTTCACTACTGCCGAGAACTTCTCTGCAGCAAAGCTCATCCTCAATGTGAATGACGGATGGAAACTCGTTTTCCCTGCGGATCCGGACAACTATGATGTAAGCACCGACCCGAACATCTACTTCACCGACCCTAATGGAAAGAAAGTTAAGTATGTCGTGACCATCACTTCAAATGCCCTTCCTGTGGCTGACGGTTCAAAAGTGTCAGTGGAAGGCGGATATGCAGTGAATTACAATGTGGCTACAAAGGCATTCGTCATCACTTACGCAGCCGGAATGGACCGCAGCAAGGTTACCCTTGTCTTCGGTGAAGGGGCATTGATGGAGGGAGCCAAGGTGGAAAATCCAACCGTTGACCTTTCAGAAGGTCCTGCAGAAATTTCCATCACAGTTGGTACCACAACAAGGAAATTCCCTGTCAGCATCGACTATTCCGCTGTTCTTGGCGATCCGAAAGCCTGGGGCTTCGAGGAGACTACCACCGATGCACAGAGGGCAAAGATTCCTTCTTTGACAGTCCTCAATTCCAAAGCTCTGAAGAAACAGGTACCTGCACCTAACACCGGGAAAGAGACACAGGCTTGGTGGGAAAACTCCGGTTATGAGGACCAGATTGCAAAAATGGGTCTTCTGGGAGACTATGATGCCAGCAAGGCAATGGTTGATATGAATACCTGCGATTTCACTATCGTTACTTTCAACGAGCGTGACTACAAGGGCAAGATCATCTCCGATGCGACTGCCGTTTCTTCCGGAAAATCAGCTGAAAGTGTAAATTCCCTGATTACAATGAGCGGCTGTCCTGCTGCCTGGACCTGCTGGGTGAAATCCGAAGGAAAGATCGTTTCCAAAGCATCCGGTTCCGCGTGGACAGGAGTGAATGCCAAGGGAACGTCTCACGGTCTTTGCTTCGGCTTTGACTCAAATGGCAAGATGGGCCTGAAGCGAATCACCCCTGACCCTAAAGCAGACATCTTCCACGTCCTTGGTGACTTCAGGAAGGCTTCCGACTTCGGTTTCGACTATGGAACCAAACTTGATGACACGTCATACGCTCCTTTCAGGGATGACTTCAAGGTTGAAGGTGAGGACTGGGCCGTTACAGGCGCTGCATATTTCAACCCTGCACTCGTTGTTGACGGCTACAAGGTCCGCTTTGCAGACGCTATGGCAAACGACGGTGACACCGAGGTCCTCGGACAGGGCTTCAATGGCACAAGGTCACGCTGCTTCATCGGCCGCACAATTGACAACAAACTCGGCCTTGCAACCATCAACGACAAGACTATGACCATTATGCAGGGTGCATACGTCCTTGCAGACCTCGGCTGGACCGATGTTTACTATGTCGGTGGTGACAACTATCAGGCAGATTCATTCCAGCCTACAATCGTCATCGACGGTAAAGTAGTAGCCGGACAGGAAGGTCAGATGGCCAAATATGTCATTGCATTCGAGGCGAAATAATTTCTGAACCATTATGCTCCGAACAGGCAGATATTTTCTTATGCTTGCAGCGGCAGGACTTTCTCTTGCCGCCTGCAGGCGGTCTGAAGTTCCCTCTTCAGAGATTCCTGACGGTTCTTTCGAGGTTTCGGTCGAAGGAATGCCTCAGGAGATGGAGGACTGGGACTGCATAGTCTATTCTTTCAAGGGTGAAGACTGCGTGGATGTGGCTGAGGGATCTTCCAAACGACCAGCCACGGTGCTTACTTCTGGGGAGAGGATGAATGTCATCGCTTCAGACAGGATGGAAAAATTTGTCATAGGGGCAAGGACGGAGGAACTTCCTCTGTCATCCTACTTTTTCTATCCCAAGGACACGGCCTCGGATTTGCCGGGGCTGTGGCATTGGGACGGAAAGTCTTCTCAAGCCTATGCTTCGGCGGTGCCTCTGACTCTTTTTACCCCGTCGTTCACTATGACTGTCACGGGAGCTCCTCAGACTCTGGTCTCTGCCAGGACGACAATCTCAGGCCTTGCGGACAGGATTTCCCTGCCGGGATGGATTACTTCGGCAAAGGACGGTGGCTGGTCGAAGACCTTTGAGGTGACAGGAGAAACGCCTGAGACAGGGGCTTTCCTGATGCCGATGTGTGGGAATGGTGACTGGATTCTGCCGGTGGACCTGAAGATTGACGGCCTGGAAACCGACAGGATTGACATATCCCTCACCAAACCTCTTGTCATGGGATGCAGTCTCTCCCTTGAACTGGATTTCTCCAGATTCGAGACTGACGGACTTCTCGCCTGCTGGGTGAAAATGTCTTCCGCAGACTCTGCACAGCCTGAAGTCTGGGGAAAGACGGTCCAGCTGAAGGAAGTCCTCAAAAAGAATATTCATTACAGCGTGAGCGTTCTTCAGGGCGACGGACAGTGGAAGGAGGCCTTTGTGCACGATGCCCTTGTGTCGGATGCTCCGAACCATCACACCCAGATCTGGAATGACTGGGACAACTCCAAGAGACTGCGCGACACTGCCAGTTTCGTGAATTTTACCGCAGATTTTGATTCTCCCGTGACAATCAGGGTGAAGAAACTCAGCGGATCCTACTCAAGCGTGAAAGTGCGCCCGACCCTCTCGGGAATCGTTCCGGTGGCCGTGGATGCCAACACGATCGAACTCACCATACCTTCCTGGCAGGCCAGGAAGTTCTCCATTGAATATGACGGGGACCGTTTCCACAATCTGATGGTCCTGCCCGAGAAACCGGATCCGGACAGACCTGACCCCGAAAATCTCCCTTCAAATGTCATCTACTACGGTCCCGGAGTGTGGAATCCGCAGTGGATTACCCTGAGGGACAACCAGACACTTTACATAGACGAGGGTGCCGTCGTCTATGCCAAAATCAATTCGGTCGGTGACAACACGGCCATCAAGGGCAGGGGAGTGCTCTCAGGAGCACGTCTCCCCCACACTGGAGACAGATATGCCAGCGGCTACCAGTTGATTGAAACCAATGCTACAAAAACCGGCATCCGCAACGGTTTCACGGTAGAGGGCATAACCGTCGTTGATTCTCCAAGCTGGACTTTTTCGATTTACCGCACTGACAATGTCCGAATCGAGAACACGAACATAATCTGCTGGATTCTGAACGGGGACGGAATCGATTTGTGTTCCGTCAGCGATGCCGTAATCCGGGGCTGCTTCATCAGGACTTATGATGACTGCATTACCCTGAAGGTCAATCATCTTTCCCTTGATGATACCAAAAACATCACCATTCAGGACAACCTCATCTGGGCTGACTTTGCCGGTGGCATCGTCGTTGGTCCGGAAAGCGGCTCAACACAGACCGGATGCATCCACGATGTGCTTGTTTCGAACTGCACCGTGCTTGATTATCCGACAAAAAACAGCAATTACTCCAATGACGACCGTGGAGGTCTGTGCATCAGCCAGTATCCTTCGGGCGGTACCACATCCGGCATTATTTCAGACATCAGCTTCCAGGATATCGTCATTGACAACATCCGTCCGAACGGCCGGCCTGTTTCAGTCTGGCAGAAACCATCGCAGGGAGGCTGCCTGATGGAAAGGGTGAAGTTTTCGAACATATCCATCCTTTCGGACACAGGGTGCGGAATCTCTACGGTGGTCTCGAATGAAAACACAATCAAAGGCCTGGAAATCAAGAATGTAACCTACAATGGGACGTTGATTCAGAACACTTCCCAATGGCTGGTCAGCGGTGATAATATAGAAATTGAATATTAAACAATATGAAAAAGTTGATGATGGCCGCGGCGGCCTACCTTTGCGCCGTCTGCTGCTCTTCTCCCAGTCAGGAGGACCTGTCAATTGTCCCGCAGCCGGGCGCAATCTCGCTATCCGGCGGATGGTTCCGCACGGACAGCGCTGAATTCCGTGCGAATCCGATGACCTGTGTCAACTTTGTCGATGACAAGTCAATCCCAGCCGAGGGCTACAGGCTGACTGTCGGAAGACGGAAAATCACTGTGAACTGTTCAGATGAGGACGGAGCTTTCTACGCTGTCCAGACCCTGCTGCAGATACTGACGGACAAGGGTCTGCCTTGTGTCAGGATTGAAGATGCTCCCCGCTTTCCTTACCGGGGATTCCATCTGGATGTTTCGAGACATTTTTTTCCTAAGGAGGAAATTTTCCTTCTGCTGGACCAGATGGCCCGCTACAAGATGAATTATTTTCACCTTCATCTGACAGACAACGGTGGATGGAGAGTGAAACTCGACCGTTACCCTGAGCTTACAGCCAAAGGTTCCTTCCGCACGCAGAAAAGTTGGATCGAGTGGTGGGACAAGCAGGACAGACATTATCTTGACGAGGGTACTCCGAATGCATATGGCGGTTATTACACCAAGGATGAACTCCGGGAAATAGTAGAATATGCCGCTGCGAACCACATCGAGGTGATCCCCGAAATCGAATTCCCGGCACATTCCGATGCAGTTTTCATCTCCCATCCGGAGTTGTGCTGCAAGGGTAGGGCCTACACAAGCGGTGAGTTCTGTGCCGGAAATCCGCAGACCTACGAATTCTTTGAAAATGTCCTTGACGAGATAATGGAGGTTTTTCCTTCTGACTACATCCACATCGGAGGAGACGAGGCCCGCAAGAAGGAATGGCCTCTCTGCCCGAAATGCCGTGCCCTGATGGAACGGGAGGGCATCCCGGACTACGATGAACTCCAGTGCTATATGATTGACAGGATTGAGGACTATCTCCACTCGAAGGGAAAGATAATGTGCGGCTGGGACGAAATCAGCAAAAACGAACTCTATCCTGAATCGGTGGTTTACTCCTACCGTGGTCAGGAATATGTCTCACAGGCAGCGAACAAGGGCCAGAAGGTAATATTCACCCCAGGGGCAGCCCTCTATTTCGACTGGTATCAGGACACTCCCCAGACCCAGCCGAGGGCAATGGTAGGTTATTCTCCTATCAGAAAGGTTTACCTGACTGAACCTCTTGCAGACACTCCGCAGAAAGCCCTTTTCAATGAGGAACTCATTCTGGGGCACAAAATCGACAGGGAAATCGAATGGATTAGCTCAGAGGAGGCTGCCGGCAATCTTCTGGGAGTCCAGGGCTGTGCCTGGAGCGAGTTCATCGATGACTGTCAGCATCTGGAATATATGGTCTTTCCTCGTCTTCTTGCAGTTGCGGAACTTGGCTGGACACCGTCACATCTGCGTGACTGGGACTCATTCAAACGCAGGATGAATGCTCACGTTGTCTCTCTCCGTTCAATGGGCCTGAACTGCTATCCTCTCTCAGACAGGATTGACATCAGTTCCGTGGCATCATCGGGAAGCGCCCTGGTCAGCCTGGAATGTGAAAAATATCCGTCGGAAATCCGTTACACAACCGACGGAAGCACTCCTTGCTCTTCCTCTCCTCTCTACGAGAAGCCTTTCGAGGTGACTGAGCCCGTTCTTGTGAAAGCCTCCCGTTTTGAATCAGGCACTCCTCTGGGTGTGGACTCCCTTTTCGTGGGGACGGATTCTTCCATGGTTGAATATTTCCCTTATGTATAACCGGACCATTGGAAAAACCTATGAGGAAGATTCTGACCCTTCTCCTGCTTCTGCCCTTAGCTTTGTCTGCGGCCTCCGGCCGTGGGACCGACTATGTCGTCGAAGTTGACCGCGGAGACGGCTTTGTTCCCGTAACGGTATATAAAGCCCTGTGTTCCGATTCTGCGGCTCATCACCCGGAAATCTGGAATGACTGGAACAATTCCAAGGCCCTAAGAGACACGATGTCCATAGCCCTTGTGGAATGTCCCGGGGACTTTCCTCTCAGAGTCAGGGTAAGGCGCAGGGATGCCTTTTATGATGTTCGCATCAGGCCAACTCATTACGGTATTGTTCCGGAAGTAGTTGACAACCACACGGTTGAATTTTTGGTTGATGAATATTCCCACAGAAAGATTTCGGTCGAATTTGACGACGACCGTGCAACGAACCTATTCCTGATTTGCAACATCCCCGACAGGGAGAAACCTTCTTTGGATGACCCTTCCGTGATTTACTACGGTCCTGGTGAGCATCGCGAAGGGAAGGTGGTTCTCAAGCAGGGACAAACCCTGTATGTGGACTATGGTGCAGTACTTTATGCTGCTGTCGAGATTCAGGGCAACGACTGCAGAATCGCAGGCCACGGCATCATCACCGGAGCGGAACTCCCTCACACAGGTACCCAGTGGGCCTGCGGCGAACTACTGATTGAGTGCAACAAGGACCGCAGTCCGGGAAGGAGGAATCTTGTCATAGAGGATGTTACCATTATAGATTCCCCTAGCTGGACGATTTCCGTTTACAATATGTCCGATGTCAGAATCGAGAATATCAACCTGGTCAACTGGATTCTGAACGGAGACGGAATCGATGTGGTCTGCTCCCGGGACGTGCTCCTGAAAGACTGCTTTATCCGCTGCTACGATGACTGCATTACCCTGAAAGTCAGGCACAATGCAAAGCCTATGTCCGACCTTGAAGACATACAGATTGAAGGCTGCCTCATTTGGGCTGATTTTGCCAGGGGTGTGGTGATTGGCCCCGAGGCTGGAAATGAGACGGTTTCATCCGGAGCAATCAGGAATTGCACGGTGTCTTCCTGCATATTCCTGGAACACAACACAATTGCACAGAAGGACGATGTCCGCGGTGCTTTCGCCATCCATCAGATCAAATCTCCGGAATGGAAGGAAGGCAGACCACCGCAGATGCAGTCCATAGTGGCGAAAAACCTTTATTTCGACCATCTCAGATCCTGTTCGAGGGCAATCGTGATTGCACAGGATGAAAATTCTGTTCCGGGTTGTGTGATGTCTGACGTGGAACTTTCCTATATTTGCATTGATGATGACGGAACTGCCGCTTCGGTTTTTGAAGCCAGGACTTTCCACAACAGGATTGACGGGTTGAAACTCAGTCATTTGAAGAGGAACGGCAAATCTCTTTTTGCAAGCCCCTGCCGGGGAATCGGCAATCCTTCCCCAGACGGCAAAGTGGATTTTGCCACCCCGGATTCCTCCGTCGTCATCAAAGGAAACATTGACAACCTTGTTGTTGAATAATTGATTATTACAATGAACAGATTGAAAACTATTGCCGTGGCCGGAGTGACGCTCGGAACAATTTCAGGTTGCGGCACTGCCGTTGAACCGGCTCTCCCCTGTGACAGTGCAGTGGAGAAAAGAATTGAAGCAATTTTAGGGAAGATGACCCTAGAGGAGAAGATTGGTCAGATGACACAGCTGACAATCGGGGTGATAATGGACGAGGAAAGGGAACACCTTGTGCCCGAACTGATGGACACCGTCTTCGGAAAATACAAGGTCGGCTCAATTCTCAATGTCATCGGCAACAGCGCGCCCCGGAAGGAAAAATATGTCCGCATCATCTCCGAAATCCAGGAAAAATCCCTGAAGGAAATCGGAATTCCGTGCCTCTACGGCCTGGACCAGATTCACGGTGCCTCCTACATAGCGGGAGCAACCCTTTTCCCTCAGGAAATCAATCTTGCGGCGACTTTCAGCAGAGGATATGCCGAGGATATGGGCCGGGTTACGGCCTACGAGACCCGAGCCGCTTTGGTACCCTGGACTTTCTCTCCGGTGATGGACCTTGGCCGCGAACCTCTCTGGCCCAGGATGTGGGAGAGTTTCGGAGAGGATACCTATCTCAACGCCGAACTTGCAAAGGCGACGGTGCACGGACTTCAGGGAGATGACCCCGGCAATGTGGACGGCAACCACATAGCGGCCTGCATCAAGCATTATATGGCCTATGGAGTCCCTGTGTCCGGACAGGACAGGACCCCTTCGAAGGTCAGTGATGCCGAACTCAGGGAAAAATATTTCGAACCTTTCAAACAATGCATCAGAAACGGAGCTCTTTCCCTGATGGTGAACTCCTCCTCCAACAACGGAGTGCCTTTCCATGCCAACCACAAGCTCCTGACAGTCTGGCTGAAGGAAAATCTTGCCTGGGACGGGCTGATAGTGACGGACTGGAATGACATCAACAATCTCTACTACCGCGACAGAATTGCCACAAGCGAGAAGGATGCCGTCAGGTTGGCAATCAATGCCGGCATCGATATGGCAATGGTACCTTCAACCTGGAAATTCTGCATCGACCTGAAGGAACTTGTTGAAGAGGGAGCAGTGGGTATGGACAGAATCGATGATGCAGTGCGTCGCGTTCTGAGGCTGAAAATGCGCCTGGGGCTTTTCGAGAATCCGGTATGGGACACTGACTGCTACACTGACTTCGCTTGTGAGGCATTCTCATCCAATGCCCTTGCAGCAGCCCTTGAGAGCGAGGTCCTGCTGAAGAACAACGGTGTGCTGCCTCTGAAGGGCACTGAAAGAATCCTTGTCTGCGGCCCGAATGCCAACTCTATGCGCTGTCTGAACGGTGGCTGGTCCTACACCTGGCAGGGAGATGCATCTGATGCCCACTCAAAGGATTACAACACGATTTACGAGGCTCTTTCCGGTCGTTTCCCCGGTCAGGTGACCTGGTGCCCAGGCCTGGAGTATGCTCCTGAAAAGGGGGACAACTGGTACGAAGAAGGCGAGCCTGATTTCAAGACCCTGCTCAGGGCTGCTTCCGGAGCGGATGTCATTGTTGCCTGCGTTGGAGAAAGAAGTTACTGCGAGACACCCGGAAACTGGAAGGACCTGAACCTCTCTGCAAACCAGCAGGAACTGGTCAGGGTGCTTTCACGCACCGGAAAACCTGTTGTACTGGCCTACAGTGGAGGCCGTCCGCGGGTCATCCGTGAAATTGAGCCGCTTTCCGACGCGGTTGTGGCATTGATGCTCCCGGGAAATTATGGCGGAGATGCTTTCGCCTCCCTTGTCGCCGGAGATGTGAACTTCAGCGGAAAACTTCCTTTCACCTGGCCGAAGTACACGGCCGGATATGCTCCGTACGACTACAAGGTCTCCGAGAATGTGGCCACTATGGAAGGGGAGTACAACTATGACGCGAAGATGGATTCCCAGTGGCAGTTCGGTGAAGGATTGAGCTACACTTCATTTGAATATTCCTCCCTCTGTTGCGACAGGACGGAGTTCTCATCGGATGATGTCCTGACATTCACGGTCGATGTGAAAAATGTCGGAAACCGTGCCGGGAAGGAGGCAGTGCTGCTTTTCACAAGTGATATGTATGCGAGCGAGGTCCCTGACGTGCGTCGTCTCAGGGCATTCGACAAGGTTGCCGTCGAACCTGGGCAAACTCAGAAGGTTACTCTCAGCGTCAAAGCCTCCGACCTTGCCTTTGTGGGCCAGGACGGCAGATGGCGTCTTGAGAAAGGTGATTTCCGTGTTGCCTGCGGTCCTCTCAGCCTGATTGTCAGATGCACTGAGGACAGAATCTGGGAAGAACCGGACATTCTTTGACTCTATGCTCCCGTTCCCGCGACTCCGCCTGTGCGCTCTGCTGCTGTTGTCCCTGGTTCTTTTTCCGGGGACATCCGTTGCTCAGCCGTCCACGCCCGACGGGTTCTCCAGCCGTTGGACTGACCCGCTCTTCCGCTTTGGTCACCCCTATTACAGCCATCTTTTCATCGACACGATCTACAAGGACAGCAACCCTTTGATTCCCTGTCAGAGCGTCTTTGACGTCAGAATCGCCGCCCGGCTGGGCTTCCGCTATGTCGAGGCGAATCTCCATCCTACGGCTACCCCCGGCAAGTACCTTGTCATTCACGGCTACAGGGGTATGCTGGGCTACCAGGTCGAAGACCTTGAAGGCAATTTCGCTCCCGAGGTGGTCATCAGCCAGACTCCTTTCGACACCCTGCGCACAAAGTACCGCTACCGTTCCTCAGATCCGCAATACCGCACCCCGATCACATCCCTCGAAGAATTTCTCCTCGAATGTCGCAGTTGTGGGGTTGCCCCTTTGATTCAGTATGTGGATGAAACCTCCCTGGAAATAATCCGCAGCATTATGGGCGACGACTACATCCTCTACGGCGGTCGCAGAAACCTCGGGCACAAGGGAATGATAATGGAGTACAAGTCCTTTCCCACCGTTGGGGAAGTGGTGGAGCAATGCCGGTATGTGGGAGCACCATATATGTACTGTATGGGAAATGTCAGCGCATTTTCTGACGAACAGTTGAGGCAGATTGCTGCCGGAGCACATTCCCACGGCTGTTATGTCGGTTTTGCAGGTTGCTACGAATCCCCGGAGACCTCCGCCCGGCTGTTTTCCCTCGGCTTCGATTTCTCCGCTTCCGGTTGGGACATCAATGAAATACGCCACGGCAATCTCTGCAACATTTCTCTTGAGAATAGTGTTTCCCTGGAACCCGGTGAACCCTTGAAACTCAAAAAGAAACGCCTGCCGGAACTTTTCCTTTCGGGAGCCAGCCTGAGAATCGCCTTCAAGGGAACCCTTCACATCAGGATTGGCAGTCACATCGACTCCGATTTCACAAGCGACGGCTCGACATCCATCCACCTGAGTACATATTTCCTTGAAGAAAGTCCCGATTTCAGCATAAGCGCCGTTGACTCTACGGAAATAACATATCTCACCTACAGGGTTTCTGAATTTTGATAATATATATGAATATAAAATATACCGTATATGAAAGGATATAAAATACTACTTGCCGCATTCGCGGCACTGTCGCTCAATGTCGTACCTTCCCTCGCGCAGAAGACGCCTCGTCTGGGTAAAGACCCCGTGAAAAACATAGTGAAGGCTATGAGCCTTGAGGAAAAGGCTGCGCTTGTCTGCGGAACCTGGTCTGCCGGATATGCCGGTGACGGGACTGTCGGAGGGAAGACCTTCGCGATGGTTGCCGGTGCAGCGGGAATCACAGAGGCTTTCGACAAGTACGGCATACCGCACACCGTGATGGCTGACGGCCCTGCTGGACTGCGCATTGACCCTCTCAGGAAAGATGATGACAGGACATACTGGTGCACGGCTTTTCCTGTGGGGACGATGCTGGCGGCTACCTGGGATTCAGAATTGATTGAGGCCTGCGGCAGGGCAATGGGAAATGAAGTTCTGGAGTATGGCTGTGACGTCATCCTCGGACCGGGACTGAACATCCACCGCAATCCTATGTGCGGCAGGAACTTCGAGTACTATTCTGAAGATCCGGTGCTCAGCGGGAAATGTGCTGCGGCAATGATCCGGGGCATACAGTCCTGCGGCGTGGGGACCTCCGCAAAGCATTTCGCGGCGAACAACCAGGAATCCTGCCGTATCCAGAACAATGCTGTCGTGCCTCAGAGGGCTCTGAGGGAGATTTACCTCAAGAGTTTCGAGATTGCGGTCAAGGAGGGGAATCCGTGGAGCGTGATGTCTTCCTACAACCGTGTCAATGGCATCTATTCTATGGAAAGCCGCTTCCTTCTGACGGATGTTCTTAGAAAGGACTGGGGCTACAGAGGCATTGTGGTCTCAGACTGGTTTGGCAAGAGGGACACCCCTGCCCAGATTCACGCCGGGAATGACCTTCTGATGCCGGGAGAACAGGCTCAGGTGGATGAAATCATTGCTGCGGTCCGCTCGGGGGCGCTTGCCGTGGAGGATCTTGACATCTGTGCCGGCAGGGTGCTGGAATATGTGCTCAAGACCCCTCATTTCAGGAAATATACCTATTCGGATGCCCCTTCGCTTGAGCAGAATGCCAGGGTTAGTGCCTCGGCTGCCTCAGACGGCATTGTCCTTCTGAAAAATGAAGACGGGGCATTGCCTCTGGCTGAGGGTGCCAATGTCTCCCTTCTGGGAGTGAACGCCTACGACGGAATCGTGGCCGGAATCGGTGCGGGTTTCGTGAACTCGTCCTACAAGGTGAATCTGGACGAGGGCCTGCGGAATGCCGGCTTCATCCTGAATCCGAAGACTGATGCGGTTTACAGAAGGTATATGGACTATTCCGAGGCTTTGCTCGGAGAGGAAAATTCCCGCAAGCATCTTGGTGACAGAACCTTCCCTGCCGAGGCTTTCCTCAGCGATGCATTTCTGGGGATGCGTGCAGCTGACAGCGACATTGCAGTCATCTCTTTCGGCCGTCTGAGCGGGGAGTACAATGACCGCTACACCAGGGATTTCTACCTTCATGAAGATGAACTGGACCTTCTGCGCAGGACCTGTGCCGCCTTCCATTCACGCGGCAGAAAGGTTGTCGTGGTGCTGAATGTCTGCGGAGTGGTCGAGACGGCGTCCTGGAAGGACCTTCCCGATGCAATCCTCGTGAACTGGCTCCCTGGTCAGGAACTTGGAAATGCCACTGCGGCAGTCCTTTCCGCTCAGGTGAACCCTTCGGGAAGACTCCCTATGACCTTCCCTCTGGATTACCGTGACCACCTTTCCTCCGAGAACTATCCTTTTGACTACACCTCAAAAAGGAGTGACTGGGAATATGATGCACCAGAGAGGAAAATCCGCAATCTTGGCTGGACGGAATACCTTGAGGGGGTGGATGTCGGCTACCGCTATTTCTGCACCAAAGCCCCTGAAAAGATATCCTTCCCTTTCGGCTTCGGCCTGAGTTACACTTCCTTCGAGTGGTCTGATGCAGCTCTCACCCGCAAGGGCAATGACTTTCGCGTGACCCTCAGGGTGACCAACACGGGTGACCGCCCGGGCAGGGATGTGGTGCAGCTCTATGCCTCTGCCCCGGAATCGGAGCTGTACAAGCCTGTGCGGGAGCTGAAGGCCTTTGCCAAGACCCCTGTGCTTTCTCCCGGCTCTTCGGCAACCCTCGAGCTCACCTTCTCAGCCTACGATCTGGCATCCTTTGACGAATCTCTCTCTGCATTCGTGAGCCAGGAGGGCACATACACACTCCAGCTGAACCGTGACGCCTCCACCATTGTCACAACCCTGCCGCTCACCCTGAAGAAGACCCTCCGCTGGCCTGTTACCCGGGCGGAATGATTTGTACGGAAATGTATCCTTTGCATTTTTTTATGGCATTTTGTCCGTGGAAACCTACCGTCTCACGGACAAATTGCATTTCGAGAGTCAATTGTTTCAGGAATTGGTGCTTCATAATCGAGACCACAAAAAAACATGGAAAAGCAATGAGCAGGAAAGCCTTTTTGTTGCTCATTGTAAGCATAGATTCGACTCGCTTCATTGGACAGTAGCCCGCTGGAACTAGCCTTATAGGTGCTGCAGAGTCAAAAAGATATTCTTCCACGACAGGACGCGATGCTCCGTCAGAACGCGACGCTGATGCCGCCGACTATGAGTCCGGTCATGCCGATGCCGAGTTCAACGAAGCCGCGTACCCTTTGGCCGCCGGCCTGGACGCAGACTGCTCCTGCCTGCCATGAGAAGAGAGGGGAGTAGTCGGTGCTCTTGGAACCTTCCTCTCGTAGTCGTCGATGAACATGATACCGGCTGAAAGCTTGGAATACATAGCCACGTGGTCCTTTCTGAACCAGAATATCTTGGTGGAAGGCATGATTACATAGGCGCTGTAATCGGAAGTGCCTGTCTTTACCTTGTTCTTGTCCACTACGTCAGCGCTTCCGCCAGACCAGCCGACGAGCCCTCCCACGGAGAACGTCTTGTTCAGGACTCTGTAATACTCGGCATTGACAGAACCATAGGCGTTGAAATTGTCGAACTGGGCATATCCGCCTGTAAAAAGGGCGACAAATGCGCCGGAAAACACGTGTGCCATATCTGCAAGAGTTAAGCGGCCGTAGCTGAGCTCGACCTCATTCCTGAATGCCGGCATGTTGTGTCTGCGGGATGTCTTTTCCGGTTTGTAAACTTCTTGAATGGCCTCCGGAGCGTCTGAGGAAATGGTTTCCTGCGCATTGGCCTGGAAAGAAAAGGCTGAAATCGCGATAATGGTCAGCGCTGAGATTAGGTGTTTCATAAGTCTATGTTTTTCGCGAATATAAGAAAAAAATGATATCGTGGAGATGGGCGGAGTCGAACCGCCGTCCAAACATCGCACCAAGTAGCTTTCTACACGTTTATCCGTCCTTTGGTTGTCGGCCCAGGCCTGCCGGAGGGCGGGCTAACCTTGGCTTATCCTTTAGGTCTTGGCGGAGTTTAAAGGAGTCCCTCCGTGCATCCGGTTTTGATGATACCCCGTACTCAGAACTGAACCGGCCTAAAGACTGCGGGATACTCGTCAGAGCCGCAACCTTGGCGGCCCGATTAAGGTGATCAACCTAGTTGATTACGCAGCGAGTGCATAGTTGTTGTTAGCAACTGAATTTACGGCCGCTGATATTAACGAGCAAACGTGCCATACGCTCGACGTGCTTACCACCCGACATCAATGCTGTCAAAACCAGAACATCCCCGGATAGTATTCTGCAAATATATACATTTGTCATTTGAAAATCAAATTTGCTCACATTGTCTATTTTGTTTAAATTTGAGAATTTGATTACATGTACTAAAAAGAATAATATCTAAACAGAATAATATGAAGAAGTTCTTACTTCCTGCAGCATTGATGCTGACATTGTTTTCATGCGCTCCCAAACAGCAGAAAACAACCCTGCCGGTCTATCTCGATGATACAAAGCCGGTTGAAGCCAGGGTAGAAGATGCCCTTTCCCGAATGACATTGGAAGAAAAAGTGGCAGTGCTCCACGCACAGTCCAAGTTCAGTTCAGCAGGCGTGCCGAGACTCGGAATCCCTGAGATCTGGTGCACCGACGGCCCTCACGGAATCAGGGCAGAAGTCTATTGGGACGAATGGGACCAGGCCGGCTGGACCAATGACTCCTGCACCGCGTACCCTGCATTGACCTGTCTTGCAGCGACTTGGGACAAGTCATTGGCCGAACTCTACGGCGTATGCATCGGCGAGGAAGCCAAGTACAGGAAGAAGAACGTGCTTCTCGGCCCTGGCGTGAACATTTACCGTACTCCGCTCAACGGCCGTAACTTCGAATACATGGGGGAGGACCCATACCTTGCAGGACATATGTCAGCGCCGTATGTGCGTGGAGTCCAGAGCAATGGCGTCGCAGCCTGCGTAAAGCACTATGCGCTCAACAATCAGGAGTACTGGAGGTCTAATGTCAATGTCAATGTCGATGACAGGACATTGTACGAACTCTATCTCCCTGCCTTCAAGACAGCTGTTCAGGAAGGCGGCGCGTGGGCGATAATGGGCTCATACAACCAGTACAAGAACCAGCATTGCTGCCATAACCAGTACCTCCTGAACGATATCCTCAAAGGAGAATGGGGGTTTGACGGCGTGGTAATCAGCGACTGGGGCGGCGTGCACAATACCGACCAGGCAGCCGCAAACGGCCTCGACATGGAATACGGAACGTGGACCAACGGTCTGACGGAGGGAAAGAGCAATGCCTATGACGGATATTTCCTCGCCCAGCCATACCTGAAGAAACTCAGAAACGGAGAGGCAGACCTCAAGACATTGGACGATAAAGTCAGAAGAGTGCTCCGCCTGGAAATGAGGACGAACCTCAGCGCAAACCGTAATCCTGGACGTTTCGGATGTGAAGAACATTCAGAGGCGGCCCGCAGAATCGGCGCAGACGGCATTGTCCTTCTCAAGAATGAAAGCGTGCTTCCTATCGACATTGACAATGTGAAGAAAGTTCTCGTAGTCGGAGAAAATGCTGTCAAGATGATGACGGTCGGCGGCGGAAGCTCTTCACTCAAAGCGCGTTACGAAGTTTCTCCTCTCGATGGAATCAGAACAGCTCTGGAAGGAAAAGCGGAAGTTGCATACGAAAGGGGCTATGTCGGTGACGTTTCCGGATCATACAACGGCGTGACCAGCGGACAGAACCTCAGCGAAAGCAGAGATGCACAGACATTGATAGACGATGCTGTCAATGCTGCCCGCGATGCTGACTACGTGATATTTGTAGGTGGCCTGAACAAGGCTTACGGACAGGACAGTGAAGGTGGCGACAGAAGAGGATTCGCGCTCCCTTATAACCAGGACGCCGTGATAGAAGCGCTTGCGGAAGTGACTGACAGACTGGTAGTTGTAAATGTGTCCGGAAATGCTGTGGCTATGCCGTGGATCGACAAGGCCAATGCAGTTCTTCAGGATTGGTATATCGGCAGCGAGGCAGGAAACTCCCTCGCTGACGTGCTGACAGGCAAAGTGAACCCGTCAGGAAAACTTCCGTTCACATATCCGGTTGCACTGGAGGACGGCCCTGTAAAGACAGTGGAACAGTATCCTGGAACCTGGACAGAAGGCGAGCCTGCACCTCAGCAGACCTACACCGAAGGAATCTATGTAGGTTACAGATGGTTCGAGCACAAGGATATCAAGCCTCTCTTCCCATTCGGATACGGCCTCAGCTATACTACATTCGAATATGGCGACGTGAAACTTTCGTCCAAGTCAATGAAACAGAACGGCACTCTCAAGGTGTCCGTGCCGGTGAAGAATACCGGAAAGGTAGCAGGCGCAGAAGTCGTTCAGCTGTATGTTGCTGATCCTGAGTGCTCTGTGGACAGACCGGTGAAAGAACTCAAAGGCTTTGCGAAACTTTTCCTCGAGCCAGGTGAAACCAAGACAGCCGAATTCGAACTGAAAGCAGAAGATTTGAGTTATTTCAATGCAGAGAAACATCAGTGGGTGGCTGAGCCGGGAGTGTTCAGAGTTCTCGTGGCGGCATCATCTGCAGATGTCCGTTCTGAGGCGGAATTCATTCTCAAATAATAGCCTATGTCCTTAAAAAGGATATATAGGGGATTGGTTGCATTGGCCTTATGGTCGTCTGCATTGTCCTGCAGCGTTGTCAGAGATGATTCTGAGGCGCTGCACGGGCAGGTTTCAGTATCCGGTGCATTCGCGCTGTACCCCTTGGCTGTGCAGTGGGCCAATGATTTCCAGGTGAGGTATCCTGACGTGAAAATCGACGTTTCGGCAGGCGGCGCGGGCAAGGGAATGACCGACGTGCTGAACGGAATGGTGGACTACGCCATGCTGTCCCGCGAACTTCATCAGGAAGAGGTGGATGCCGGTGCAATGGCGTTTGTCGTAGGCCGTGACGCCGTCATCCCCGTTTTCTCTTCGGACAATCCCCACATTGACCTGATACTCAAGCGTGGAATTACCGACAAGCAGGCCCGCGATATATGGGTGACAGGCAAAATCACCACCTGGGGACAGCTGCTAGGCACCAGGGACAGGCATAAAATCAATGTATATACACGTTCAGATGCCTGCGGAGCTGCCCAGACATTCGCCTCATGGTTCGATTCCAAGCAGGAAGAACTGCACGGTACGGCGGTTTTCGGAGACCCGGGAATAGCCGGAGCGGTGAGCAAGGACAAGTGGGGCATCGGCTTCAACAATCTGGCTTATGCCTATGATGCCCAGACGCATCGTGCGCGACCGGGTCTGGCTGTGCTGCCTATCGACATTGACGGCGACGGGGACATCGGTCCGGAAGAAAGGTTCTATGATTCTAAAGAGCAGCTGGTCAATGCGATAGAACTGGACAAGTTTCCTGCGCCACCTGCAAGGAATCTGTATTTCGTGACCAAGGGAGCGCCTAAGGACTCTGCTTCATTGGCTTTTCTGAAATATGCGCTTAAGGACGGGCAGAGGTTCAATGAGCCGGCAGGTTATGTGAAGATTACCGGAAAACTTCATAATGACAACATGAAGCTGCTCAGGACCGCGCGCAAATCCATGGACCTGAAGCGCAACACCACCGATAATGTAGTGGTGGTCTTCATCGCCCTGATAGTTTTCGTCGTGGCATTGTGCAGCGGTTCGGTTTTCCAGAAGTCCCTGAACAAGAAGCGGATATACAAGCAGAACCTGTCTTCGGCATTCATGTTCCTGCTGACGGTTTCGTCGGTTTTCCTGCTGATAGCGATGATAGGGGGACTGACATACAAGTCGCTGCCGATTCTCCAGGAAAATTCATTCTGGGATCTGATTTCTTCGTCAGAGTGGAAACCTTCACAGAAGAAATTCGGTTTCCTTCCATTTATAACAGGAACATTGTCAGTGACTTTGCTGTCGATAGCCATAGCACTTCCGCTTTCGCTCCTGACAGCCGTATCATTGACAGAATACTCCAAGAAAATCGTCAAGAAATTCGTGTTCCCGGCATTGGACATCCTCGCCGCGCTGCCTTCCGTCATTTATGGCGTCTGGGGTATCCTGCTGCTGATTCCGATAACCGGTTATACGCTTCTGACCGCTTCACTGGTGCTGTGCGTGATGGTGCTTCCTATCATGGTGAGCCTGTTCGTGGAGATATTCTCCACCGTGCCTCAGGACCTCAGGGACGCGTCAATGTCATTGGGCGCTACCACCTGGCAGACCACCAGGCGGGTCGTGCTGCGCAAATCATTGTCCGGAATATTCGCGGCAGTGGTGCTGGCATTGTCCAAGGCAATGGGCGAGACGATAGCCGTGATGATGGTCTGCGGCAGTATTCCTGCGATTCCGAAGTCATTGTTCAAGGGATTCTACACCTTGCCGGCATTGATCGGAAACAATTATGGTGAGATGGCGTCGGTGCCGCTGTATGAGTCGGCGATAATGTTCGCGGCTCTGATATTGCTTGTCATTGTGGTGATTTTCAATGTATTGTCCAGAGTTATTCTGTACAGAGTCCAGAAAGGAGAGTGATTATGGCAAAGTTGAAATCAAAATTCATAGAGGAAAACATTTTCCGGGTTCTCATGTGGATGTGCGTGGGAATCGTGCTTCTGGTCGTGCTTTCCATTGTCTGGACCATATTCGTAAAAGGTTTCGGTTCAATCTCTTGGGAGATGATTTTCCAAGTGCCGGGCCAGAACTGGAACACATCGGACGACGGAGGTTTTCTCAATGCGATTCTCGGTTCGCTGATGGTGGTTGCGCCCGCGACCGTGTTGGCCATGTTCATAAGCGTTCCTGTGGTGTTCTATATGAACCTTTACCGCAGACGTTCCAACTGGCTGTCCTATCTCGCCCGACTGGTCTATGACGTGCTTTACGGCATCCCGTCCATCGTTTATGGCGCATTTGCGTTTATGGTGATGGTGATGGTGGGAATGAGGGCGTCAGTGCTGGGCGGTATCATAGTCAGCACATTGCTGATTATCCCGATGTTCATCCGTAGCGGTGATGAGATTTCCAAGTCGGTGCCGGATGACATGATCGACGCAGCCTACTCGCTCGGTGCCACCAAGCTTGAAACCCTGCGTGTAGTGCTGAAACAGGTGCTGCCGGGCATGGCCACTGCCACGCTTCTGGCGGTGGGAAAGGCCATCGGTGATGCTGCGGCAGTCATGTTTACGGCGGGATTTTCCGATTCTGTGGCGGATTCATTGTCATCTCCGACTGCGACTCTTCCGTTGGCGATTTTCAACTGGATAACCATGCCGGACCCGTTCCCTGGAAGGGCTTATGCAGCGGCACTCGTGCTTACGGTATTGGTGCTGATACTTAGCCTGGGAGGACGTTGGATAACAAATCATTTCACCAAGAACAACATGTAAGATATGGATACAAACAACATAAACAAGCACCCGTTGTCGGTCGAGCATCTGAATTTGTCGATAGACGACAGACCCATTCTCAAAAACATTGACCTGGTGTTTCCGGAGAACAAGATTACCTGCATTGTCGGTCCGTCGGGATGCGGCAAGAGCACGTTGCTCAAGACTCTCAACAGACTGATAGACAATGTGGACAATGTCAAGGTGGACGGAAAGATAATGATCGGGGACAAGAATATCATCGGTGCCGGCTACAGTGACCTGATAGAGCTGCGCCGACGCATCGGTCTCGTGCCCCAGCGCCCGTGTCCGCTGCCGATGTCCATATTTGACAATGTCGCCTACGGCTGCAGAATACATGGAATGCATCCGAAGAAAAAGGAGCTTGCCGATGTCGTGGAGCACTATCTGACTGAAGTCGGACTGTGGGAAGAGGTGAAGGACAGGCTGCAGAGTTCCGCCATGAGGCTCTCGATCGGCCAGCAGCAGAGACTTTGCCTGGCAAGAAGTCTTGCAGTGGAGCCGGACTACATCCTCGCGGATGAGGCCACGAGTGCGCTTGACCCTGTCTCCAGCAAGATTGTGGAGGACCTTTTCGTGAAGCTGAAGGAGAAATATTCCATAATCATGGTGACGCATACCTTGCGTCAGGCGTTGCGTATCGCCGATTATGCAGTGTTCCTGTATCTCGGTGAGGTCATCGAAACCGGTGACGCCAAGCAGGTGTTCAACGAGCCTCGCGAAGAACTTACCAAAAAATATCTCGCCGGCGTGTTCAGTTAAAGTGTGTCAGCCCCTCTGCAGTTTTAGATTTAGCATAGCTTTAGTTATCTTTGTAAATTGTATAAATAATAGATAGAAAATGAGCGAACATTTAACGCATTTGAAAGAACTCGAAGCTGAGTCCATTTATATACTCAGAGAAGTCGCAGCGCAATTCGAGCGTCCTTGCATCCTCTTTTCAGGCGGCAAAGACTCCATCGTGCTCACTTATCTGGCATACAAAGCATTTTATCCGGCAAAGATACCATTCCCTCTAGTCCATATCGACACAGGTCACAACTTCCCGGAGACTATCACATATCGCGATGACCTCGTGAAGAAACTTGGCGCTGACCTCATCGTAGGCTATGTCCAGGACTCGATTGACGAAGGTAAAGTAAAGGAGGAGACCGGTTTCAATGCCAGCCGAAACAAACTCCAGACGGTCACTCTGTTGGATACATTGGCAAAATACAAGTTCGATGCAGCCTGCGGCGGAGCCAGACGTGATGAAGAGAAGGCCCGTGCCAAGGAGAGAATCTTCTCTCACCGCGATGAATTCGGTCAGTGGAATCCCAAGAACCAGCGTCCAGAGCTCTGGGATATCTACAATGGAATGAAGAACCCGGGCGAGCACTTCCGCGTTTTCCCTATCAGCAACTGGACTGAGATGGACGTATGGCAGTACATCTATCAGGAAGGTATCGAACTCCCGAGCCTGTATTACACCCACACCAGAAAAGTATTTTTCCGTGACGGTCAATGGCTTGCGGCAGAGCCGGCTGTGATTCTCAGACGTCCTGAAGAAGTGGTCGAAGAAAAGGAAGTCAGATGCAGGACCATAGGTGACATCACCTGTACCGGTCTGACACTTTCACATGCACACAAAATCGAAGACATCATTGACGAGATCGCTTCATCCCGAGTTACCGAGCGCGGCGGCAGAGCTGATGACAAACGTTCTGAAACCGCGATGGAAGACAGAAAGAAAGCGGGCTATTTTTAGGAAACGGAGCGGTTGGCCCAGATTGCCGGTCAGAAGGATCGGCAGATATAGTACGATGATTGACAGATACATAGAATAAAATGGAAACACAGAATACAAAAGGATATCTGAATATGCAGTTGCTCCGTTTCACTACGGCCGGCAGTGTGGATGATGGAAAAAGCACATTGATCGGAAGGCTTCTGTATGATTCTAAATCTATATTTGAAGACCAGCTGGAAGCAGTCGAGGAAGCATCACGAAGCAGAGGCAACGAAGAAGTGAACCTCGCGCTTCTCACCGACGGACTCCGTGCTGAACGCGAACAGGGAATCACTATAGATGTGGCTTACAGATATTTCGCCACCCCTAAACGCAAATTCATCATTGCCGACACTCCGGGACATATCCAATATACCCGAAACATGGTCACCGGCGCATCCACAGCTGACTTGGCAGTCATTCTCGTGGATGCCCGCCACGGTATCATGGAGCAGACCGTCCGTCACACCTACATCGCATCCCTGCTTGCCATAAAACAAGTGGTCGTATGTGTGAACAAGATGGACCTGGTGGACTTCTCACAGGAAGTATTCGACAAGATCGTGGCAGACTACAAGTCAATGTCCGCTTCCATCGAGCTGGATAACGTGACTTTCATCCCTATCTCCGCGAAACTCGGGGACAATGTGGTGAACAAGTCTGAGAATATGCCTTGGTACACAGGAAAGGCACTTCTGGATTTCCTCGAGACCGTTCAGCTTCCGACAGAAGCGGAAGACAGGCTCCGCTTGCCGGTGCAGTATGTCATAAGACCGATTTCTTCCAAATTCCCGGATTTCAGAGGTTATGCAGGACGCTTGGCCGAAGGTTCGCTCAAGGTCGGCGACAAAGTTAAAGTATATCCGTCCGAGATGACATCTATAGTAACCGGTATCTATCTGGGAGAAAAGGAGTTGGAAACTGCCGTAACTCCGGAGTCCGTAGATGTGACCCTTGCTGATGATATCGATATCAGCCGTGGAGACGTCATCGTATCAGTATCCGGTGTGCAGCCGATGATGGAACAGGATATTCTCCTGAATGTCTGCTGGTTCCGCAACTCCGCATTGCAGCAGGGCAAGAAATACATCATCCGCCACGCTACAGGAAAGACTCTCGGAATCGTAAAAGAAATCGAATACAAGATCGACATCAATACCAGAGAAAAGATTTACGATGTGGAGAAGCTGGTGATGAACGACATAGCTCGTGTCAGAATCAGAACAGCAGAACCTCTCATTTACGATTACTATAAGTCAAACCGCACGATGGGCAGCCTCATATTCGTAGAGGAAGGAACCAATGATACCGTCGGAGCCGGAATGATTGTCCCTGACGAAGCATAAACTATGTCCATCCAGTCAATGACAGTGGAAGAGCGCATTGCCTTCGCTGCCGCCAAGAATGAAGAATTCCTGAATCAGGAACCGCAGAAAGTGCTTGAATATTTTCTGAATGAGTTTCCTGAAACGTCCGCATTGTCTTCAAGCCTCAGCTATGAAGACCAGACCATTACCGACATGATGGTAGGCATACGCAAGGACGCGAGAATATTCACGCTCGATACAGGTCGTCAATTCCCTGAGACCTATGATCTTATAGACCGGACCAATATGCAGTACGGAATCAGAATCGAGGTCTTTTTCCCTGACTGGCACAATGTCCAGAAGATGGTCAAGGAGCATGGCATCAACCTGTTCTACGACAGCGTGGAGTTCCGTCACTTGTGCTGCAATGTCAGAAAAGTGGAACCGCTCAAGAGAGCACTGCAGGGAGTCGAAGTCTGGATCAGCGGATTGCGCAGGGAACAGTCTGTCACCAGAGCCAATATGCAGATGGTCGAGTACGATACTGCTGACAATGTCATCAAACTTAACCCTCTCATTCTGTGGACAGAAGAACAGGTAAAGGAATATGTCCGCAAAAACGGCGTGCCGTTCAACAAACTGCACAACGAGGGCTTCCCGAGCATCGGATGCCAGCCTTGTACAAGAGCTGTCAAGCCTGGTGAGGACATCCGCGCCGGACGTTGGTGGTGGGAGGACCCGGACCATCGCGAGTGCGGTCTCCACAGCAGGAAATAGATCTCTTTCGTGAATCCGTCAGGCTTTCCCGGAACCGGATATCAGATTATTACGGAGGTTTCCATACCATTTTCCCAATCGATGATGGAAAGGTATGTGAGATCTCCGGAATAGTTTATGCCGATGGATATGTCGTCAAGATCATCTGCATTCCAGTCATATCCTTTCTTTCTGAAAATCTCATACAGGTCATATTCCTTCTCGACTGATTTTCCGTCCTTTGGCATCAGTAGCAGTTTCAGGTTCGGTTCCAGTGAATCTTGTCTTGGCAATACCGCTGTGAATACATTCCTGTCAGAAACGGTTGATTTGCAGACATATCTGAACTTGCCCGTAAGGGGGCTTCTGTCCTTGAGCGACACACCTGCGGTTTCGCCCGTCACTACCATTTTGTATGGGTATTCGTCCTTTCCAGGATTGGAACAATGTATGGTCAGTTTGCTCCACCATTTGTGGAACACCGCCCGAGTGAATGCCGTTTCTCCAGTGCAGTCCACATATTGTGAACTGACCATGAGGCTGTCCGCCTCGTCTCCTTCCATTATCCCGATATAAAGACCATTACGGATACTGCTTTTCAATCCTTGGATACATGTTACCAGATGAACGGATTTCTGCACTTCTGTAGTGTATTGCGCAGACTGGGAGTCCAATGATATCTCATTGAGCCCGTCAGTGGAAATATTTATGTCACCTTTACCTTTATCTGCAGTGCTGAGATCCACTTCCAGCAGGCATGGACAGCCGCTCCTGACTTCCTTTACGGAGCAGGACGGTGTCAGAAGAAGTAAAAAGGACAGTATCTGTAATGGTCGCGAAATCATGTCAAAGTCTATATTTCGTATTCAAAATCGGCTCCTTCCTGCCATCCCTCTACCACAGTTATACCGAACGTACATTCGTAGGCGGTTACAGGAACATCAGGACTCAGTGAACCCGGACGGGTGATAGTGAGGTCAGTGATGTTGTAGGTCTTGTTTCTTTCGATTCCTTTTATGGAAACCGGATAATAATATGTCTTTCCCCCAAGAGTGGTTTCTATTACAAGCCTTGTGTAGCGAGGCCCGAAAGTATTTGACTGAGAGTCGGTTTCAGTCCTGTTCGGATATACATAGAAAGCCCTGGTTCCGCTATATGGTTTGGCTGGAGTCATGGCAGTGTCCTCGATGTCGTCATAGATGAGCGCATCAGTTTCA
>ULSR01069305.1_pt1 | contig 51853 bp, 45 predicted proteins | sample 1956861 | NCBI WGS metagenome assembly ULSR01 (sample SAMEA4835713, study PRJEB28245) | human gut metagenome | biome: gut microbiome; material: fecal sample | place: Denmark | collected 2008 | reverse complement strand
CGATATATGCTGGAAGGGAGGACGATACGTGGTGGGTACATGGAGGAAACGTGGTAGATGTCAGGACAGGGAGAAGATCAGTAGAGCATGCCAAACATCCATAGAGGGATGATGTTGCCGTAGCCTGTCTCGATGTCGTCCTTGACGACGTAGCCGTTTTCTATGCTCTGCAGCTGGCGTTGTCGCTTCTTTTTGCCTCCTACCTCAAAGGTGTATTTCCCATCGATGAGGAAGTCGGAGACGGGGGATGTGGTGACGGAACAGAGAGATCGGGTCTGGTTGAAGAAGAACGTCTCGCGAACCGTGCTTGTCTGCAAAGATACGTCTTTTTGTGAAATTGCACTATGTTGTGTGCAGTTTTTGTGGAAAAATGCACTGAGGTGAGTGCGATTTTGGGTAAAAACTGCACTGAAGTGAGTGCGATTTTGAAGAAAACGCCATAAGTCGGGCCACGAAGGAAAGGTTAATAGTGCATAAATATCAGATGGAAGTTGGTGAGGATAGCGTTTTTCTCCCTATATTTGCAAGCAGTATAGTCCGAGGCTGTCCTGTGGGGCGGAGACGGGCAGGAAGGAGGAAAACGAAAGAGGAACAAAAAAGCATAGACCAATGAAGAAATCAAAATGGTGGGCCTCGCTGTCCCTGGCCCTCGTGATGAGTACGGGCTTGGCCGTGGCAGTAGGCCAGGGTGACAAGGTGATGCAGCGTCAGAGCGACGGCACGTATGTTGTCAATACCGTCACGCTGTGTCCGACGGTGCGCGGCTTTAAGGGCGCAACGCCCCTGTTTGTCTATATCAAGGGCGGCAAGGTGGTGAAGGTCGAGGCCCAGCGCAACCAAGAGAGCCCGAAGTTTTTCCAGAAGGTGAGACAGGGCCTGCTGCCCAAGTTTGCAGGCATGAAACTCAGCATGGCAGCCAAAGCCTCGGAGGTAGATGGCGTGACGGGCGCGACGATGTCGAGCCGGGCCGTGAAGAAAAACGTGGCGGCCGCCGTGAAATACTATCAGGCGCACAAGTAGCGGCAGGCGAGAAGCCATACGGACGACGGACGCCACACCCGGTGCTGATGAGATCAGTACCGGGTGTGGCGTCCGTCGTCTGTGTAGTTGAGGCTACGGAGCCTGTCGTGCTCCGTGCTACAGAATCTCGGCTATCTGGACCGCATTGAGGGCAGCCCCCTTGCGGATCTGGTCGCCCGTGAGCCAGAGCGTGCAACTATGGTCGTCGGCCAGGTCCTTGCGGATGCGCCCCACGAAGACGTCATCCTTGCCCGCCGACTCCAGGGGCATGGGATAGACATAGTGCTGGGGATCATCGACGAGGGTCACGCCAGGAGCCTCCTGGAGGGCGTGGCGGATCTCCTCTACCGAGAGCGGGCGCTCGGTCTCGAACCAAACACTCTCGGAATGGCTGCGGAGTGAGCTCACGCGGACGCAGGTGGCACTCGTGCGAACGTCGGAGTGCATGATCTTGCGCGTCTCGTGATACATCTTCATCTCCTCCTTCGTATAGTCGTTGTCCGTCATCTTGTCGATCTGTGGTATGACGTTGTAAGCCAACTGGTGGGGGAAGTGGCTGATACTATGGGCGCTGCCCGTCTCGAGAATCTCCTTGTACTGCTGCTGCAGTTCGCGCATGGCCTCGGCGCCAGCCCCCGAGGCGCTCTGGTAGCTGGCGATGTGGATCTTGCGGATGTGGGACAGGCGCTCGATGGGGTAGAGGGCCACGACCATCATGATCGTCGTGCAGTTGGGGTTGGCAATGATGTTGCGCGGATGGCGCTTGGCATCCTCCGGATTGATCTCTGGGACGACGAGAGGCACGTCCTCGTCCATGCGAAACTGGCTGCTGTTGTCGATCATCACGGCCCCGTGGCGCGTGATGGTGTCGGCGAAGCGGGCCGACGTGCTGCCTCCGGCACTGGTGAAGGCGATATCGACGCCACGGAAGTCGTCGTTGTCCTGGAGCAGGCGGACGGTATGGGGCTTGCCCCTGAAGAGGTACTCGCGGCCCGCGCTACGTTCGGAACCAAACAAAAGAAGGTCATCGACCGGGAATTGGCGCTCTTCGAGAATGCGAAGAAGCTCTTGTCCTACGGCGCCGCTTGCGCCAACGATAGCTATTTTCATTTTTCTGTTCCTTTCTCTTAACAAGTAATATATGGCGCAAAATTACGAAAAAGCGAGGACACAGTGGTGCGTAATTGCGTGTTTTTTGTTACCTTTGCAAAAAATTAAGGAATCGATATGCTGCTCACGACCCAGTATCTCCCCATATCACAGCCGCCGCTGATCTTTCTGACGGTGCTCCTGATCATCCTCTTTGCGCCGATTATCATGGGCCGGCTGCGCATTCCCCACATCATCGGACTGGTGCTGGCAGGCGTCCTCATCGGCCCCTACGGCCTCCATGTGCTGGAGCGCGACGCGTCGTTCAGCCTCTTCGGTTTCGTGGGTCTCTTCTACATCATGTTCCTCGCCGGTCTGGAGATGGACATGGAGGGCCTTCGGCGCAGCCGAGGGCGGGTGCTGCTCTTTGGCGTGCTGACGTTTCTGCTGCCCTTTGTGCTGACCTACTTCATGGCCGTGGAGCTGCTGGGCTACACGCAGATGGCCTCGCTGCTGCTGGGCTGTCTCATGGCCTCCAACACCCTCGTGGCCTATCCCATCGTGGGTCGCTACGGACTGGGTCGCCATGCGGCCACCACGCTCAGTGTGGGCGCCACGATGACCTCGCTCTTCTTCGCCCTGGTCTCGCTGGCGACGATCGTCAACCAGTTTGAGGGCGCCTCGGGCCCAGGCTTCTGGCTGTGGTTTGCCGTGAAGTTTGCGGCCTACTGTGCGGGCACGATCTTTCTCATCCCCCGATTGACACGCTGGTTTCTGCGCCGCTATAGCGATGCGGTCATGCAGTTTGTCTTTGTCCTGAGCGTCCTCTTCCTCTGTGGCGCGCTCTCCCAGATGATTGGCCTGGAGGGCATCTTCGGTGCCTTCGTAGCCGGACTGATCCTCAACCGCTTCATCCCGAAGGTCTCGCCGCTGATGAACCGTCTGGAGTTTACGGGCAACGCCCTCTTCATCCCCTATTTCCTCATCGGCGTGGGTATGCTCATCGACCTCCACCTGCTTTTCGAGGGCGGACGCATCCTCCTGGTCGTGGCCTGCATCACCTTCTTCGGCACGGCCGGCAAGGCCCTGGCAGCCTATCTCGCGGGGTGGCTCCTGCGCTTCGACCGCCAGGCTCGCCACCTGATGTTTGGTCTCACCTCCGCCCATGCTGCCGGATCCATCGCTATGGTGATGGTGGGCCTGCGCATCCAGGTAGCCCCGGGCGAATACCTCTTTGGCGACGAGGTGCTCAATGGCATCGTCATTATGATCCTCTTCACCTGCGTCATCTCCAGCCTCGTGACGGAATATGCCGCCAAGCATATCGTCCTGGCCGAAAAGGAGCAGCCACAGGAGGACGCCGGGGTGCAGGATGAGACGGTGCTCATCCCCGTGAAATATCCCGAGTATGCCAACCGCCTCACCAACCTCGCCCTGCTCATGCGCAATCCGAAACGCGACCACGACCTCGTGGCCTTGAGCGTGGTCTATGACGATGCCAATATCGATCGCCAGCGATCCGAGGGCGCCAAACTGCTGGAGCAGGTGACGAGCTACGCCGCCTCGGCCGACGTGAAGATGCAGAGTCAGCTCCGCGTGGCGACCAATATTGCCAATGGCATCATGCACGCCTTCAAGGAATTCAGGGCCACGGAGGTCGTCATCGGCATGCACATGCACTTCTCCGACTCCACCACCTTCTGGGGGAAGTTTCACCAAAGCCTCTTCAACGGCCTGTCGCGACAGATCATCATGGCGCGCCTGATGCAGCCCCTCTCGACGCTGCGTCGCATCGTGGTCTGTGTGCCCTCGCGCGCACAGTTTGAGCCAGGCTTCTACCGCTGGCTTGAGCGTCTCTCCCGACTGGCCGAGAATCTCGACTGCCGCATCGCCTACCATGGGCGCCAGGACACGCTGACCCGCATCCGGCAGTATGAGCTCAACCACCATGAGAGCGTGCGCGCCGAATATGTGGAGATGGAGCACTGGAACGAGCTGCCGACGCTGGCCGCCCAGATCAAGGAAGACCACATCTTCGTGGTCGTCACCGCGCGCAAGGGCACGGTGTCGTTCAAGAACGCTATGGAGCGCCTGCCAGAGGAACTGACCAAGTACTTCTCAGGCAAGAACCTCATGATCATATTCCCCGACCAGTTTGGCGAGGACAAGACCGACGTGATGACCTTTGCCGAGCCCCAGCATGTCGAGGACCGTTCGGCCTACGAGGCGGTGCTAGGATGGCTGTATCACAACCTCTACCACCGGCTGGCCGTGGCAGCGAAGAAAATAATCAGAAAAACGAAGAAGAAATGATAGACATCAAAGGTATAACGAAGAGCTTCGGCTCGCTACAGGTGCTCAAAGGCATCGACCTCCACATCAACAAAGGGGAGGTGGTGAGCATCGTGGGTCCCTCGGGGGCGGGCAAGACCACGCTCCTCCAGATCATCGGCACGCTGGACAAGCCCGATAGCGGGTCGGTGGTGGTCGATGGGGTAGAGACACAGCAGTTGTCGGGGCATAAGCTCAGCGAGTTTCGCAACCGCCATGTGGGCTTCGTCTTCCAGTTTCATCAGCTCCTGCCGGAGTTTACGGCCATCGAGAACGTGATGATTCCCGCGTTTATCGCAGGAAAATCGACCTCTGAGGCGCGGAAACGGGCTGAGGAACTGCTGGACTTCATGGGTCTGGCCGACCGGGCGCGCCATAAGCCCAGCGAACTCTCTGGTGGCGAGAAACAGCGGGTGGCCGTGGCACGCGCCTTGGTCAACCGACCGGCCGTGATCCTCGCCGACGAACCCTCGGGAAGTCTGGACAGCAAGAACAAGGCGGAGCTCCACCAGCTCTTCTTCGACCTGCGCGACAAACTGGGGCAGACGTTCGTTATCGTCACCCACGACGAGACGCTGGCGCAAATCACCGACCGCACCATCCATCTGCGAGACGGCATGATCGTCGGTGGCGATGAGGATTCGCAAGGCAACGAGGCTTTGCAGGGCGAGGTGTAGGCGGGCGTGACACGGCTCGGCGGGCAGTCTGTCCATCCATGCCCTGTTTTGTGGACCGCCCTCCCGTCATTCATAGAAAAAAGTAGTAGGACCATTTAGACTATCAACACAGATGATCAAGATAAAACTCGGCGATTACAATGACCTGACTGTTCAGGAAGTGGCTTATCGTGAGGGCAAAGGCGAGCGCTTTGGCCTTTACCTCGATGGCGGACGTGACGGAGAAATCCTCATGCCCGACAAGTATGTGCCCGAGGGCACGCAGGTGGGCGACACGCTGCGCGTCTTCGTCTATCTCGACCAGGAGGAGCGACCCATCGCCACGACCGAGAAGCCGCTTGCCCGCGTGGATGAGTTTGCGTATCTGCAATGTGCGTGGGTCAACCAGTATGGTGCGTTCCTCCATTGGGGCGTGATGAAAGACTTGTTCTGCCCGTTTCGCGAGCAGAAGAAGCGCATGGAGGTGGGACTGAAGTATATCGTCCATATCCATGCCGACGAAGAGAGCTACCGTCTGGTGGCCTCGGCCAAGGTGGAGCACTATCTCCACGACTATGCGGAGGACTACGACGCTGCCGCCCGTAGGGGAGAGATCGAGGCTGCGGAGGAAGAGACGGACGCTGTGGGCTTCCGTCCCTACCATGTGGGCGACGAGGTGGAACTGCTCGTATGGCAGAAAACGGACCTCGGATTCAAGGTCATCGTTGACAATCGCTATCCCGCATTGATCTACGAAGATCAGATCTTCCAGTATGTCCACACGGGCGACCGTCTGCGGGGATTCATCAGCCGCATACGTGAGGATGGCAAACTCGACTGTTCGCTCCAGCCTACGGGCAAGCGGCAGACGCAGGACTTCGCCGATACGCTCCTTGCCTATCTCCAGGAGCACGACGGTCGCTGTCCGCTGGGCGACAAGAGCGACAGCGAGGACATCAAGCGCGTGTTTCATGTGAGCAAGAAGGTCTTCAAGCGGGCTGTCGGCGACCTCTACAAGCGTCGCCTTGTCATTCCCGGTCCCACGTCGGTGGTGCTCACGAAATAGAGGTGCGCGCTTTTACGTGTAGGTATAATTGCCGTGCAGAGAACAGACTTGTGCACGAAAGGCTATACACTAAGACCTTCTTAGTAGAAGCAAAAGAACAATAAAAAATGGCCTGACACCCTGGTTGGCAGTGTGTCAGGCCATCTAACCTCTCTGCGGCTATCGAGGGCCGCATGGGAAACACCAAAAGATTCTATTTACACTTTCCTGACAAGGCGCTGAAGCCTATGCGGCGATCATCGAGAGGAAGTATTTGTGTATGTGCAAATCGCTGTCCAGCTCGGGATGGAAAGCCGTGACGAGCTGGTTGCCCTGTCTTGCCGCCACGATATGGCCATCGACGGAGGCCAGGACGCGCACGTCGTCCTCCACGCTTTCTATATAGGGCGCACGGATGAACGTGGCAGGGAGACCGGTGCCCACCTCCGCCATGTCGAGGGAGGTGTGGAAGCTACCCAACTGTCGTCCATAGGCGTTGCGGCGCGCGCGGATATCCATCGTGGAGAGGCGTGGGAACTCCTCGCCATCCACCTCCTTGGCCAGCAGGATCAGTCCGGCACAGGTGCCGAAGACGGGCAGTCCGCCGGCAATGGCTTCGCGGATGGGCTGGAGCAGCTCCAGGTCGTGGAGCAACTTCAGCATCGTCGTCGACTCGCCACCCGGGATGACCAGGCCGTCCTTGGGCTGGTTCCAGTCGGAGAGCTGGCGCACCTCAAAACATTCAGCGCCCAGCTGCTGGAGCATTCGCTCGTGCTCGATGAATGCTCCCTGCAAGGCTAATACCGCTATCCTCATTATTGTCCGCGCTCGGCCATGAGGATCTTGATCTCCTGCTCGTTGATGCCAACCATCGCCTCGCCCAGGTCCTCGCTCAGCTCGGCAATCTTCTTGGCATCCTTGTAGTTGGTCACGGCCTGGACAATGGCAGCGGCACGCTTCACGGGGTCTCCGCTCTTGAAGATACCCGATCCGACGAAGACACCCTCTGCGCCCAGCTGCATCATCAGCGCAGCGTCGGCAGGCGTAGCCACACCACCAGCGGCGAAGTTCACCACAGGCAGTTTGCCATGGTCGTGTACGTACTTCACGAGGTCGTAGGGAGCCTGGAGCTGCTTGGCAGCCTCGAAGAGCTCGTCCTCGCTCATGCCGACGAGGCGACGGATCTCAGCCTGCATCAGGCGCATGTGGCTCACGGCCTGGACGACGTCGCCCGTGCCCGGCTCACCCTTGGTGCGAATCATCGTGGCACCCTCGGCAATGCGGCGGAGCGCCTCGCTGAGATTGCGTGCGCCACAGACGAACGGCACCTCAAACTGCGTCTTGTCGATATGGTAGATGTTGTCCGCAGGGCTCAGCACCTCGCTCTCGTCGATGTAGTCGATCTCGATGGCCTGGAGAATCTGTGCCTCGACGAAGTGGCCGATGCGGCACTTGGCCATCACGGGGATGGAGACGGCGGCCTGGATGCCCTTGATCATCTTCGGGTCGCTCATGCGGCTCACGCCACCAGCAGCACGGATGTCGGCGGGAATGCGCTCCAGGGCCATGACGGCGCAGGCGCCAGCCTCCTCAGCGATGCGTGCCTGCTCGGGGGTCGTTACGTCCATGATCACACCGCCCTTCAGCATCTGGGCGAGGTTGCGGTTCAACTCTTGTCTGTTCTGTTCCATGATTTTATTTTCTTTTTATTGTTTAATATTCTGTTTTGGGTTGGCAGCGAGACTGCTTCGGCGAGGGCATAGGAAGGGTAGGTCAGAGGTGGAAACCCCTGACGCAGCTTGTGGGAAGCGAGGGCGCTACAGGCGCGCCTACTCCTTGTTCTGCCGTCGAAAGTCGCTGGGTGTCATTCCCGTCAGTTTCTTGAAAAACTTCGAGAAATGGGCTTGTGAAGAGAATCCGCAGCCGTAGGCAATCTCCTGGAAGGTGTGGGTCGTCAGCATCAGTTCCTGATGGATGCAGGCCAGCAGGGTGGTGTCGATGATCTGCTTCGGGGTCTTCTCCCCCAGTTTGCGGCACACCTGCGAGAGGTAGCGGGGTGAAACGTTGAGGCAGTCGGCATAGAACGCCACGTCGCTATTGGTCTTCGCATGCTGCTCCACTGCCGAGACAAACGCCTGGTAGAGTTCCATGCTTCGTCCCTGTGGCTCCGCCGTGCGTGCCATCATTCCCTTGGCAAACCGTGCGGCCCGCTCCTGTGCCTCCTCGATGGAGAAGTTTTGGCTCAGATAGACCGCCACCGCACTGCAATAGGTGTTTTGTGCGCCGTGGAGCGTGTGCTGCTGTGGGGCGACGAGCGTACAGAGCGGGATGAGGCGACGCTGGATCTGTGTCAGCACGTCCTCGCCCATCAGTCGGTCGCCCTTGGCCGAGACCGAAGCAGGGGCATAGACCACGAAGCGCGGACGGTAGCGCAGGATTGCGTCGATGATGACGTCGAGCGTTTCTACCGAACGAATCAAGCCCACCTTGATCACTTGCGGCTCGATATCGTTGACCACAGCCTCTATCTGACTGCGGACCACGGCAGCGGGGAGATCGTAGAACTCCTGGATGCCGAGGGTGTTCTGCACCGTGATGCACGTGATAGCCGACATGGCGTAGCCGCCCAAGGCCGATATGGTCTTCATGTCGGCTTGCACGCCAGAGAGGCCCGTGCCATCGGAACCCGTTATCGTCAGTATCGTGCTGCTCTCTTTCACGCATGCAAAGGAACGCATTTTACTTGAAACGACCTAAAAAAGTTCCCTATTTGACAACGGAAAAGCACGTTTGGCAAAACTTTCCCCTGCTTTCAGCTCTTTGTTTGTGCCTTTTTTCGCCTTTTCGTCGTAACTTTGCAGCGAGAAAGTGATAAGCCAACGATGCAGAAACAATTTTCAAGAACGCAACTTCTTTTGGGCCGTCCTGCCCTCGAGACGCTCGCTGCCAGTAGGGTGGCCGTCTTTGGCGTAGGCGGCGTGGGCGGTTATGTCGTCGAGGTGCTGGCCAGGAGCGGTGTGGGCGCCATCGACGTGATCGACAACGACCGTGTCTGTGTGACCAATGTCAACCGCCAGTTGCTTGCCACCCTTTCCACGGTAGGACGCCTGAAGGTCGATGTGGCCGAGGAGCGTATTCATGCCATCAATCCCGACTGTGTGGTGCGCAAACTGCCGATGTTCTACCTTCCGACGCGGGCGGACGAGATAGACCTTGCTCAATATGATTATGTGGTGGACTGTATCGACACGGTGACGGCGAAGCTCGACCTGATCCGTCGCTGCCATGCTCTCGGCGTGCCCCATCTATGCTGTCTGGGAGCAGCCTTCAAGCTCGATGCTACGCAGTTTGAGGTGACCGACCTCTTCAAGACCATCAACGATCCGCTCGCCAAGGTCTTGCGCAAGAAGCTCCGCAAGGAGAACATCCGCCATGTGAAGGTGGTCTATAGTCCGGAACTGCCCTTGGAGGGCCTTCCGCAGGAGGTGACAGACTGTGCGTTTCGGGCGCGCTGCCCAGAGGCCGACCAGCAGCGTTGTGGGTCGGAGCAGGGAGTCCCGGCCTCCAACGCATGGGTGCCTGCCGTGGAGGGACTCATCGCAGGGGGCGAGGTGGTGAAAGATCTCATCGCACGGGCAGGAACCATGCGTGTTGCCCCCACAGAAGGGACGGAGGCATAGCGACGGGTGGCCACGGTCCTCAAAGACTGCCAGGAGGGCAATCAGTAGTAACGACCATAGAGATAATCCATCAAGATGAAAGCATATACTTATATAGAAAAAGGAAAGTTTGCCCTGACGGATAAACCGAGACCGACGATACAGGAGCCCACCGACGCCATCGTGCGCGTGACCTTGGGAAGCATTTGCTCCAGTGACCTTCATATCAAGCATGGGAGTGTGCCAAGGGCGGTGCCGGGCATCACCGTGGGCCACGAGATGGTCGGTGTGGTGGAGGAGACGGGAGCCGATGTCAAGGGCGTGAAGGTCGGCGACCGCGTGACGGTCAATGTGGAGACCTTCTGTGGCGAATGCTTCTTCTGCAAGCATGGCTATGTCAACAACTGCACCTCGCCCCATGGCGGCTGGGCTTTGGGATGCCGTATCGACGGTGGACAAACGGAGTATGTGCGTGTGCCGCTGGCTACGCAGGGATTGAACCGCATTCCCGATGGTGTGACCGACGAACAGGCGTTGTTGGTCGGCGACGTGCTGGCTACAGGCTTCTGGGCAGCACGCATCAGCGAGATCACGGAGGAGGACACCGTCCTCATTATCGGGGCTGGGCCGACGGGACTCTGCGCCCTGCTCTGCGTGATGCTGCATCGGCCACGGCGCATCATCGTCTGTGAAGCGTCGGCAGCGCGCCGCGACTTTGTGCGATCCCACTATCCCGACGTCTTGCTCACCACGCCCGAGGAGTGTGAGGCAATGGTCAAGGCCCACAGCGACCATGGTGGAGCTGACCGTGTGCTGGAGGTGGCGGGCGCCAAGGACTCCTTCCGTCTGGCTTGGCAGTGTGCGCGTCCCAATGCCATCGTCACGATCGTAGCCCTCTATGACGAGCCACAGGTGCTCCCCCTGCCCGATATGTATGGCAAGAACCTGACCTTTAAGACAGGAGGTGTGGATGGGTGCGACTGCGAGGAGACGCTCCGGCTGATAGCGCAGGGAAAGATCGACACCACGCCGCTCATCACCCATCGCTTCCCGCTCGCCGAGATAGAGAAGGCCTATCGCCTCTTTGAGAACAGGGAGGACGGAGTGATCAAGGTGGCTATCTATAATGAATAGGCAGGCTGATATTTTTTCCTCATTTTTCTTTGCGTGTTTGTTGAAAAACTCGTACCTTTGCAACCGTTTTCAAGCAAGTAAAGCCTCTTGTAACTTATCAGTTTTACGTTTGGAGTGAAATTAGGCGGACAATGGAGTCCTCGCTGCTTTAGGAAACGTCCTTTATGATTCAGGGCAAGTTACAGACATCGCAAAGTTATTCTTTTCGGGTAAACAACAAGGTACACAGATTTCACAGTTGGGGAGTTTGTGTACAGATATAGTGTGTGCTTGTGCGTAGGAGTGTCCGTCGTTGTTAGGCGGACGCTAACTTGTGCATAAGCACTCCATGTTTTGGCCATCCATGTGATGGCAGTTGATAATCAAACCTTTTTATGAAGCAGACAATGAAAATTTGGGCTGTGACCCTTGTGGGCATGGCCTCGGTCTTTGTGCCCTCTGCGCTATGGGGACAAAAACAAAGTTTGACAGGACAGCTCCAGCAACTCTTTGATTGTGCGGAGCAAAACAACGCCTCGCTGATAAGGATGCGTGCCGCTATAGCGACGGCAGAGGCAGGGGAGGAGACTGCACGTCTAGCCCAGCTCCCCGACGTAGAGGCGCAACTCTCCATCTCCTATCTGGGTGATGCTCGCTTGTGGAATCGCACGTTTGGCGAGTCCATGGCCGCGCCGATGCCACATTTTGGTAACAACTTCCTGCTGCGTGCCGAGCAGGTGGTATATTCGGGCGGAGCCATCACTTGTGGCATACGACTGGCTGAGCAACAAACCAAGATGCTCCGTCTCTCTGCCGACGAGCAGCGCCAGCGGGTACGTTTTCTCTTGGTCGGCCTCTACCTCCAGCTTCATAGCCTCCGCCATCAGGAGACGGTCTATGCCACCAACCGCGAACTGGCTCTTCGGCAGATCGAACTCATGAACCATCGTCGCGAGCAGGGGGTCTCCCTGCGCAACGACATCACCCGCTACGAGCTGCAACTGCAGCAGATAGCCCTGGGACAGACCACGGTCAGCGACCGACAGAGTGTCTTGACGAAGCAGTTGCGGACGGCTTTGGGCACGGATAGCGTGCCGCTGGCGATGCTCTCCGACGATGCTTTCGAGGGTGTGGAAATGGCTGTCGGCAGCGAGGAGGACTGGTTGCGGTTGGCTTGGGAGCAACACAAGACGTTGCAGCGGTCGGCCTTGGCGGTGGACATCAGCCTCACGCAAGAGCGCCTTGTGGAGGCGGAGCGTTACCCACAGGTGGCGCTGGTGGCGGAAGACCATCTCGACGGCCCGATCACCATCGAGGTGCCACCCATCAACAAGAACTTGAACTATTGGTTTGTTGGCATCGGCGTGCGCTACAACCTGGCGTCGCTCTACAAGACGAAGCGCAAGGTGCAGCAAGCAAAAAGAGCCACGGCCGAGGCGCAGACACAACTCACGGTGGCGCAGCAGACGATCGGCGACGACGTGCATGCCGCCTATGTTGACTTGGGCACAGCACGATCGGAACTGCAGACACGCCGGAAGGCCGTGCAGCTTGCGACGGAAAACTACGAGGTGGTGGGCAAACGCTATAAGAACGGACTGGCCCTCATCACCGATATGACCGATGCGGCCAACGTCAAACTGGAGGCGGAGTTGGCCCTGGTCAGCGCGCGCATCAACTTGGCCTATTGCTATTATCGGTTAAAATATGCCTGCCAATGCTTGTAGGCAATATCCTCTGCAGTACAAAGAAAATCCTGCTGGCCGTATTTCAAAGGCCAGTATGTCATGAACAATAAAAAACAATTATGAAAAAAACAACGATACTTCGCAGTTTCTACAATCTCATCGTCCTGCTGCTGCTCATTGCGGGCGTTTACCTGCTCGTCAACCACTTCGTCCATTTTGGTGACGGGGAATTTACGGACAATGCCACCGTGCAGCGACAGATCACTCCTGTCAACACGCGTGTCTCTGGATTTATCAAGGAGATACGTTTCGAGGAGTTTCAGCAGGTGCACAAAGGCGACACGCTGGTCATCATCGAGGATAGCGAGTTTCGCTTGCGCCTGGCCCAGGCTGAGGCCGACTTGGCCAATGCCTTGGCTGGCAAGGAGGTGACTGCCACGGGCATGCAGACTACCGACCAGAGCATCCGTGTGGCTGACGCGGGCATAGAGGAGGCAAGGGTGCAACTGGACAACGCCCGTCGCGAGGAGGAGCGCTATGCCCAGTTGTTGAAGGACGACGCGGTCACGCCGCAGCAGTATGACCAGGTGCACACAACCTATCTTGCCGCACAGGCCCGCTACGAGCAGGCTACTCGGAGCATAGGGACGCTCTCCTCTGCGAAGCAGGAGCAGGGACACCGCGTCAAGCAGAACAAGGCGGGTATAGACCTGGCCCGATCGCAAGTGAGGATGGCCCGACTCAATCTCTCCTACACGGTGATCACGGCTACCGCCGACGGCGTGGTGGGCAAGAAGCAGATCCACGAAGGACAACTGGTGCAGCCGGGACAGACGCTGGTCGATATAGTTGATAACACCGACCTGTGGGTGGTAGCCAATTTCCGGGAGACGCAGATGCCCCATATTTCTGTGGGGAGAAAGGTGCGGATGACGGCTGATGCCGTGCCAGGCGTGGTGTTCTGGGGTACCGTGGAGCGCATCAGCGATGCTACGGGATCGGCCTTCTCGCTCATTCCGCAGGACAATGCCACAGGTAATTTTGTCAAAGTGGAGCAACGCGTTTCCGTGCGGATTCGCTTCAAGTCTCAACGGAACATCCAGCGGCTGCGGGCTGGGATGAACATGGAGTGTACTGCCCTCTAACGACCATTGTGCTATGACAGAAAAGAAAACAGGTGGAGGCGGGCCCCCGATGGTCTTCAGCATGCCGATGTTCTACGACTGGATCCCCCGCTGCATCCGTCCGTGGCTATATATAGTACTGGCCTTCTGTTTCCAGTTTTCCAACGGCATGTACCTTGGCGCGATGAATCAGGTCGTCGACCAGTGGGCAGTGATGCGCGAGGATGTGCAGATGTGCCTTTATGCTACGCTCACGGGGATGGCCCTCTACTTCGTCGTCTTGTTTCGCATGAAGTTTCGCTTCACCAACCAGAAGCTTTTGATGAGTTCCGCCCTCATCATCTTCCTTTGTCAATGGTTGGCTACGCTGCGTCTTCCACTCCCTCTGCTTTGGGGGCTCTGTGTGGTTTGTGGCATGGCGAAGATACAAGGCACGTTTGAGTGTATGTCGAACATCCAACTCTGGATGACTCCCAAGCGCAATTTCGGTGTCTTCTTTCCTTTGCTCCATATCATCCTGCTTGTCTCTATAGAATACTCGGGATTTTTGGCTGCATGGTTTGCCTATGAGATGCATTGGGAGTATATGCACTATTTCGTTATGTTGCTCATGCTACTGGTGCTTCTGGTCCAGGCGGCACTTACCCGTCCTGTCCACGCGATGCCCAAGATAGTGCCCCTACGTGGTATCGACTGGTTGGGTGGTGTGCTCTGGATGGCATTGTTTCTTCAGTCGGCTTGGTTGCTCTGCTATGGCGACTGGCTCGACTGGTGGCACTCTCCCCAGTTTCGCCTGGTCTGCGGCACGTCGATCATCACCTTTGCCGTCTGCTTGCAGCGCATGCTCTTTCATCCCCATCCGTTCTATGAGCCAGCCATGTGGCGTTATCCCAATGTGGTGCCGATTATCCTTCTCATCGGCGTGGTGGAGGCCTTGTTTTCCTGCGAGCATGTGCTGGAGATGGTCTATTACGAGGAGGTGATGCACTATGACGACTTGACCACAGAGACCTTGGCCCAATGGTCGCTTCCGGGCATCCTTGGAGGCTGTCTGGTCAGCTTGGGGTGGCTGAAACTGATGCGTTGGAACGTGTATAAACTCATTGCCTTCGGGCTGATGTTTTTCTCCCTCTATGTGGGTGGATACTATGTCTTGCTCGACAGTGGGCTGAATATCGAGATGCTCCGCATACCGCTGATGTGTCGTGGATTCTCCTATGCTATCCTCTGTATCGCCTTCATGTGGTGTCTGCACGAGATGATGTCGTTTGAGCATTTCTTCCAAGCACTCTCGATATTCAATGTCCTGCACATGTTTGTGGGAGGGCTGGTGGGTGCTGCGCTCCACTCCTACGGCATGAAATACTACATGGCCGATGGTTTTGCCCGTTGTTCCCAGTATATAGACCGTGTGCGGATGTCTGCCTCTCCGGCCGATTTCTCCTCTGTCGTCTCGCGTTTGGTGGAAAGCGTGATGGCGCAAAGCATCAAGATCCTCTTCGGGTGGACCTTGCTTGCTGGGTTGTTCTTCGCCCTGCTGATGTTGCTTTGGGACATACCGATGGTGCGCCACCAGATCAAGCATATCCCCTCTTGGCCGCGTGTGGGCATGGGGGTGTGGCGTGGCTACCGTCGTCAGCAGAAGTTGCATCGCTTGCGCGTGATGCGGAGAGAGGCGGCGAAATAATAGTCTCGGCAGAGAAGAAAAAGAAATGGGGACTGACCTCGTCGAGAGGCAGTCCCCATGATGGTAAATGGTGGGTGGAATAGTGCAAGGCCGTCGGCCTAATTGGCCATCTCGGATATAAACTGGATGCGTACCAACCGTATCTCCTCTTCGGTGTAGTCCTCATTCAGTTCGTCCATCGCCTTGTCGATGTCGTCCGTATCGCTTTCCATGAAGTAGTCGTAGATGTCGTCTATCTGATCCTCGTCGTACGTGTCATCGAGGTAGTAGTCGATGTTGAGCTTTGTTCCGCTGTCCACGATATCATCGAGCTTGTCTATCAGTTCGTCGAAATCGAGGCCCTCGGCGCGTGCGATGTCGTCGAGTGAGAGCTGGTGGTCGATACTCTGGATGATCTTCACCTTTTGCATCGACTTCTTCGCCACCGTCTTGACGCGGTACTCTTCGGGACGGACGATATCGTTCTCCTCGCAATACTTTTTGATCAGGTCGCAGAACGGTTGGCCATAGCGCTTGGCCTTGCCCGCTCCGACTCCCTGGATGTTGAGCAGCTCCTTCTCGTTGATAGGATAGATGGTTGCCATCTGTTCCAAGGAAACGTCCTGGAAGATGACGTAAGGAGGACGCTCCAGTTTGCGGGCCATATCGTGGCGCAGGTCCTTGAGCATGGCGAAGAGTTGCGGGTCGAGCACGCCGAAACCGCCTTCGCCTCCCTCTTCATAGTCCTCGTCCTTAAACTCTGCGTCCATGACCACCTGGAAGGGCTTCGGGCTTTTCAGGTATCGCTTGCCTGCTGCGGTGAGTTTCAAGATGCCATAGCTCTCGATGTCTTTGCGCATATAGCCGTTGAGCAGTCCTTGGCGGATCACGGGATTCCATATCTTCGGGTCCTCGTTTTCTCCCTCGCCAAACTCCTCCAGCTCGTCGTGGTGGTGAATCCTGATATCATCAGTAGCCCTGCCTTTCACGAAGTCGATGAGATACTCCTGCTTGAAGTTCTCCTTGAGCACGCCTACGGCCCGCAGGACAATGGCGAGCTGCTTCTCCGCATCAATCCTTTGCTTGGGGTGTACGCAGTTGTCGCACATCCCGCAGTTGTCCTTCGGATACTCCTCTCCGAAGTAGTGGAGCAACATTTTGCGGCGGCAGACCGACGACTCGGCATAGGCGGCTGTCTCCTGAAGCAGTTGGCGTCCGATGTCCTGTTCGGCGATCGGCTTGTTCTCCATGAATTTCTCCAGTTTCTTGAGGTCCTTGTATGAGTAGAAGGCCACACAAATGCCCTCCTTGCCGTCGCGTCCAGCGCGTCCCGTCTCCTGGTAGTAGCCCTCCAGCGACTTGGGAATGTCGTAGTGGATGACAAAGCGCACATCGGGTTTGTCGATACCCATGCCAAAGGCGATAGTGGCAACGATCACCTTGATGTTCTCCATCAGGAAGTCGTCCTGCGTCTGCGACCGTGTCTCGGAGTCGAGACCAGCATGATAGGGGGCGGCCTGGATGTCGTTGGCTTTCAATATCTCTGAAAGCTCCTCCACTTTCTTGCGCGAGAGACAGTAGATGATGCCGCTCTTGCTCTGGTGCTCCTTGATAAACTTGACGATCTCCTTGTCCACCTCCTTCGTCTTGGGCTTCACGGCATAGTAGAGGTTGGGACGGTTGAAGGAGCTCTTAAACTCTGGCGCGTTGTCGATGCCCAGGCTCCGCTTGATGTCCGTGCGCACCTTGTCGGTCGCCGTGGCCGTCAGGGCTATGACGGGTGCCGTGCCTATCTCGTCGATGGCGTGGCGGATTTTGCGGTATTCGGGTCGGAAATCGTGTCCCCACTCCGAGATACAATGGGCTTCGTCAATGGCATAGAAAGTGATGTGGACGGTTTTGAAGAACTCGATATACTCCTCCTTGTTCAAGGACTCCGGGGCGACGTAGAGTAGCTTCGTGTGTCCCTTGACGATATCCGACTTCACGCGGTCTATCTCAGCCTTCTTCAGCGACGAGTTGAGGTAGTGGGCCACGCCGTCCTCCTCGCTGAGGCCGTTGATGACATCCACTTGGTTCTTCATAAGTGCGATGAGGGGTGAGACGACAATGGCCGTCCCGTCCATCAACAGGGATGGAAGCTGGTAGCATAGGCTCTTTCCGCCGCCCGTGGGCATGAGGACAAAGCTGTCGTTACCGTCCAGGAGGTTGCGGATGATAGCCTCCTGGTCGCCCTTAAACTTGTCGAAGCCAAAGTAATGTTTGAGTGCTTCGGTCAGATTCACTTCCTTTGTCATTGTTAATAGTTGATGTATTCCGTATCGTAGGGGTGATTCCTGTCCATCCGTCTCCGTAGGGGAGGGGAGGACTGGCCCCCGCCCCGTCAGGTCCTTTCGGCCCTGTCGGTGGTGGGGTTGTGGGTGATAGACACACTACTTGCCTTGTTCCAGACGGCGCAGGCTGGTCGATTTCTCCAACTCCTGCGCGGCATAGTCGCGCGTCACTTCCAGTTCCTTCACGTCCTTGGAGGGCAATTCAAACATCGCCTCGTTGACCACGCTCTCTACGATGGATCGCAGGCCACGCGCGCCGAGTTTGTACTCCACGGCCTTATCGACGATGTAGTCGAGTGCGCCGTCGGTGAAGGTGAGTTTGATGCCGTCCATCTCGAAGAGTTTGGTAAACTGCTTGACGATGGAGTTTTTCGGCTCGACGAGGATCTTGCGCAAAGCTTCGCGGTCGAGCGGCTTCAGATAGGTGAGCACCGGCAGTCGTCCGATGATCTCGGGGATGAGTCCAAACGCCTTCAGATCCTGAGGCAGAACATATTTCATCAAGTCGTTCTTGTCGATCTTTGCCGTGTTCTGTATGGAGTTGAATCCCACGACGTGGGTGTTGAGTCGTCGGGCTATCTTGGTCTCGATGCCGTCGAACGCTCCACCACAGATGAAGAGGATGTTCTTTGTGTCCACCTGTGTGTAGTTTTGGTCCGGGTGCTTGCGTCCGCCCTTGGGGGGTACGTTGACCACCGTGCCTTCGAGGAGCTTGAGGAGTCCCTGCTGCACGCCCTCGCCGCTGACGTCGCGCGTGATGCTGGGGTTGTCCGACTTGCGGGCAATCTTGTCGATCTCGTCGATGAAGACGATACCGCGCTCCGTCTCGGCCACATCGTAGTCGGCCACCTGCAGGAGTCGCGAGAGGATGCTCTCCACGTCCTCGCCGACATAGCCCGCCTCGGTGAAGACGGTGGCATCGACGATGGTGAACGGCACGTCCAGGAGTTTGGCTATGGTGCGTGCGAGGAGCGTCTTGCCCGTTCCCGTGGATCCGACCATGATGATATTGCTCTTCTCGATCTCCACGCCCGTCTCGTCCTCGGGCTGCTGCAAGCGCTTGTAATGGTTATAGACGGCCACGGCCAATGATCGCTTGGCCTCGTCCTGCCCGATGATATATTCGTCGAGGTAGGCCTTGATGTCCATTGGCTTGGGCACCTCGGCCAGCTTGCGGGCTCCTCCCTTTCCTTTTTTGGGGTCGTCGACAGCTCCTGCCGTCTCCAGTATGTTGTAAGCCTGCTTGATGCAGTCGTCGCAGATGTATCCGCTCAGGCCCGAGATGAGCATATTGACATCATCCTCCGACCTTCCGCAGAAAGAACATTTCTTTTTAGGCATATTCTCTCCTTAATATATTAATGAGATATATCGTGAGTTGCTATTCCGTGATTTATTCTTTAGCCGAGGCTTCGTCGGCACCACCTTTCTTCACCATGATCTGGTCGATCATGCCGTATTCCTTGGCCTCGTCGGCCGTCATCCAGTAGTTGCGGTCGCTGTCCTGCCACACCTTGTCGAACGGCTGGTGTGAGTGCTCTGCAATGATGTTGTAGAGTTCTTTCTTGTATTTCTGGATCTCGCGAGCCTCAATCTCGATGTCGGAAGCCTGTCCCTGTACGCCACCGAGCGGCTGGTGGATCATCACGCGGCTATGCTTGAGCGCGGAGCGTTTGCCTTCCTTGCCCGCCACGAGGAGTACGGCTGCCATCGAGGCCGCCATGCCCGAGCAGAGGGTAGCCACGTCGGAGGAGATAAACTGCATGGTGTCGTAGATGGCAAGTCCTGCCGTGACGCTTCCGCCCGGCGAATTGATATAGATAGAGATGTCTTTATCCGGATCTACGGAGTCGAGGTAGAGCAGCTGCGCCTGCAGCGTGTTGGCGGTATAGTCGTTCACCTCCGTGCCGAGGAAGATGACGCGGTCCATCATCAGTCGTGAGAAGACGTCCATCTGCGTCACGTTGAGCTGGCGCTCCTCGAGGATGTAGGGGTTGACGTACTGCTGCTGGGCCCTCATCACTTCGTCGAGTACGAGGCCGTTCATGCCCAGATGGCCGACGGCGTACTTTCTAAAATCGTTCATTTTTACCTTTCTGTTTGTTAGCTGTTAGACAAAAAGTAAAGAGGTTATCGACCTCCTTCCCTTTGTCTGTGGACAAGGATCGCGCCACCCTTGATAGGGATGGTGGTCATTATCCACACACAAAGTTAAGAAAAAAAATCGATAACCTCTTGAAAAAAGAAGTTTTTTTCTGAAAAAGGCTTGTTTTTAAGCCTCCAGCATCTTATTGAAGTCTTCGAGGGAAATCTCCTTCGTGTCGAGCTTCACCACCTCCTTCAGGGCGACGGCCAGCTTGCGGTCGATGGCAGCCTCCACGAGCGGCTCCACATTCTCGCGCTTCTTCAGCATCTCGTCGGCATACTTTTCGATCAGCTCGTCGGGGATGTTGCCCATGCCGTACTGTGCGAACTGTGCGCGGGTGGACTGGCGGGCGATCTCGCGGATATCCTGCTCCTCCACCTTCACGCCGGTCTGCTCGACCAGCTTGTTCTTGATGAGGTGCCAGGTGAGCTCCTTGATGCTGCGGTCGTAGTTCTCCTCGACAAACTTCTCACCCTTGTCCTGGTTGTTCTGCAGCATGACGCGCTTGAGGATGTCGTTGGCGAAGGTCAGTTCGCCCACCTTCTTCTCGCAATGCTTGCGAACGTCCTGCATGAACTTGAAGTCCTCGTCCTGCACGAGCTGCTGGCGCACGCCCTCGGCGATGGTCTGGCGGAAAGCAGCCTCGTCCTTGATGTCGGCGTCCTGGCCATAGACGGCCTTCCAGAGCTCCTCGTTGTTCTCAGCAGGCACGAAGTGGGAGATCTGCGTGATCTGGAAAGAGAAGTCGCCCGTGTAGTCTGCCAGCTGGTCCTTCTCGACCTTCAGCAGGGCGGCCATCTCGCCATCGCTCTCAGGATAGGCGTTGCGGGGATTGAAGGTGATGATGTCGCCGAGCTTTGCGCCCTTGAAGAGGTCGCGCTGGGCCTCTACCTTGATCTGTGACGGCATCAGCTTGGCTGCCTCCAGGGTCAGGCCACCCTCGATCGTGTTGCCCTCGGCGTCGAGCTGGCGCAGGTCGCCCTGCAGCAGGTCGTTGGCCTCGGCGTCGTAGCTCTCGGCCTTGTCGTCCATCTTGCCAAAGCGGCGGCTGAACATCTCCACCTGCTGGTCGATGAGCTTGTCGTCCACCGTGATGTCAAAGTACTCCACCTTGTCGCGCTTGTTCAACTTGAGTTCGAACTCAGGCTCGATGGCGAGGTCGAAGCGGAACACGTAGGGAGCGTCCTTCTCCAGGTCGATCGGCTCGTCGCCCTCGTGGGCTATCGGCTGGCCGAGGACGGCCAGTTTGTTGTCGGTGATGTACTTCTGCATCTCCTTGCCCAGAAGCTCGTTGATGATGTCCACCTTGACGGAGTTGCCCATCTGGCGACGGATCAAGCCCATCGGCACCTGGCCCGGACGGAAGCCCGGCATGTTGGCGCGGCGGCGGTATTCCTTGAGTTTCTTCTCGACATCTGCCTTGTAGTCACCCTCTTCGACGGTCAGCGTCAGCACGCCTCCCACCTTCTCGGGGTTCTCAAATGAAATCTGCATTTCTTCGTTATTTTGTTATATTATTATTAATTTTTGCTTTGGGCGTATCGTGGCCCGTTCGCACGAGGCCACAAATAGGGTTGCAAAGTTAGCTATAATTTAGGCAATTACCTAATATCAAGGTGTAAAATTTGATTTTTTAACGGCAAGCCATGGCTTTCCCGCCTCGCGAAATAGCATTTCGTGGGCATTCATAGACCATGGTCTCGCCTTTCTTTGTCCGCTTTTGGAGCAAAGTGTAAAGGAAAAGTCCTACTGTTCGCTCGGCTCACCCGATAACCGCTGACCATTCCTTACATTGCTTTTCAAACGTATCCACGTTTATGTGACAATAGCGGTCAAGCGAACGGGAGGTCGTGGGAATCGTCTCCATACACTTCTTTTAAAAACGTCGCAAACTCCTTGGAGTAGCTGGTTCCTTCTGCCTTCATGCCATAAGAGTCGGAGAAGTATCGGTTGTTCTGCTTGTCGTACCATTTGCGTCTTCTGACGATCAGACCAACACTTTTGTCACGGATCGGGAAGTCACGTATAGTTACGGCTTCGCAGAACCCTTTAGATTCAATCTCTGGGTTGTCTTTGTAGTCGGCCTTAGCAGATTCGTCAAGATAGATGCGGGTGAGGGACGACACTTCTTCTACGCGTACTACTTCAAAATTTGAAAGTATCTCTGATGGCAGAATCAACTGTGCCAATGCTATTAGTCCTTGATTGCTCATGGTGCAAGGTTGTTGATTTTCTGTAGAATCAAAGTATCTTTCCTCGGGTTTATCGGCTGATCCCTCGCTCTCTCCTTCTTGCTCCTTGGCCTTGCGCTGTTCCTCGATGAGCTGGAAGTCTTTTTTGCGTAGCACGAAGCTGTTGGTGAGGTACTTTTCCTTGACGATCTTGTTGTTGGCCAGTTCCTCTGGTGTGCCCTGGAAGAGGATGCGGCCCTCGAAGAGCATGTAGGCGCGGTCTGTGATGCAGAGCGTGTCCTGGACGTTGTGGTCGGTGATGAGGATGCCGATGTTGCGAAACTTCAGTCGCCAAACGACGCTCTGGATGTCCTCCACGGCTATGGGGTCCACGCCCGCGAAGGGCTCGTCGAGCATGATAAACTTCGGGTCGATGGCCAGGCAGCGTGCAATCTCCGTGCGTCGCCGCTCGCCTCCCGAGAGTCGGTCTCCCAGGTTCTTGCGCACCTTCTGCAGGCGAAACTCCTTGATGAGGCTCTCCATCTTTGCGACCTGCTCGTCGTGGGAGAGCTTGGTGCGCTCCAGCACGGCCATGATGTTGTCCTCGACGCTCATCTTGCGAAACACGCTTGCCTCCTGCGGCAGGTAGCCGATGCCAGCATGGGCGTGCTTATAGACCGGGTAGTCCGTGATTTCCGTGTCGCCGAGATAGACATGGCCGTCGTTGGGCACTACCAGTCCTGTCGTCATGTAGAAAGACGTGGTCTTGCCGGCTCCGTTGGGTCCCAGCAGTCCTACAATCTCTCCTTGGCGGACGTTGAAGTTGACGTCGCTCACCACGGTTCGCTTGCCATACCGCTTCACCAAACCCTTGGCGTGGAGCATGGCCCGCTGCTCGGTTGCACCTTCGCCCTCGGTCTCCTCGCTGCCGATAGGTGTCGCCACCAGTCGCTCGCTATCGTTGTCGCTCATATCCGTTGTATTCATTTTTGGATTGCAAAAGTAAGAAAAAAGATGCTAATATCGCCCGTCAAGGACAAAAACTATCCCTGCGGATGCAGTTTTTAAGGGGATTTTGGTTACTTTTGCACCAAAGTTTCATATAAACCCATCGCATGTTAATACATAAGTGGCTCACCATCTTCGGCAAATACCTCATTCTGATGGGGCGTGCCTTCTCTCGTCCCGAGCGTATGCGGATGTTTCTCAAGCAGTATGTCAAGGAGATGTCGCAGCTCGGCATCGACTCCATTGGCATCGTCCTGCTCATCTCCTTCTTCATCGGAGCCGTCATCTGCATCCAGATGAAGGTCAATATCCAAAGTCCGTGGATGCCCCATTGGGTGGCGGGCTACGCTACGCGCGAGATCATGCTCCTGGAGTTTTCTTCCTCCATCATGTGCTTGATCCTGGCGGGCAAGGTGGGGTCCAATATCGCCTCAGAGCTGGGCACGATGCGCGTCACGCAGCAGATCGACGCCCTGGAGATCATGGGTGTCAATTCGGCCAACTACCTCATCCTGCCGAAGATACTCGGCTTGGTGACGATCATGCCCTTCCTCGTGATCTTCTCTTCCGCGCTGGGCGTGGTGGGAGCCTACTCCACGGCCTATGTCGGCCATATCATCACTCCCGAAGACCTCACGGCCGGACTGCAGCACGATTTCGTGCCCTGGTTCTTGTGGACGAGTATCATCAAGAGCCTTGTCTATGCCTATATCATCACGAGCGTCAGCTCCTATTTCGGCTATACCGTCGGTGGCGGATCCGTAGAAGTGGGCAAGGCCAGCACGGCAGCCGTGGTCAATAGTTCGGTGCTGATCCTTTTCTGTGATGTGTTCCTCACCCAGTTGCTCAGTTAGTCAAAACAGTAGAAAGCCATGATAGAAGTCAAGCATATAGACAAGTCCTTTGGCGATAAAGCCGTCCTGCGCGACATCAACGCCGTCTTCGACGACGGCAAGACCAACCTCATTATCGGTCAGTCGGGCGCGGGCAAGACTGTGCTGATGAAGATCCTTGTGGGCCTCCTCGACCCGACGGGTGGCGAGGTGCTCTACAACGGGCGCGACTTTGTGCGCATGTCGAAGCGCGAGCGCGTGCAGATGCGCCGCGAGATGGGCATGATCTTCCAGAGTGCGGCCCTCTTCGACTCCCTCTCCGTGCTGGAGAATGTGCGTTTCCCCCTTGATATGTTCTCCAATATGACTGCCGCCGAGCGCGACCGAAGGGCGCAGGAGTGTCTCGACCGCGTCAACCTCAACGGGACGGGAAGCAAGTTTCCAGGCGAGATTTCTGGAGGTATGCAGAAGCGTGTCGCCATCGCCCGCGCCATCGTCATGAATCCGAAGTATCTCTTCTGCGACGAGCCCAACTCCGGCCTCGACCCGAAGACCTCGCTCGTCATCGACGAGCTCCTCTCCGGCATCACCAAGGAGTATGGCATCACGACGATCATCAATACCCACGACATGAACTCCGTCATGGGTATTGGCGAGAACATCGTCTTCATAGCTGATGGCAGAAAGGAGTGGCAGGGTGACAAAGACTCCGTCATCTCCTCGCGCAACAAGAAGCTCAGCGACCTGGTCTTCGCCTCCGACCTCTTCAAGAAAGTCAGAGAGGTGGAGCGGGAGGAGAAATAAGAACCTTTTCGTTAAGCCAAATGAGCAGAACCGAGCTTGCTCGAGTTATGCCATGGCGAGAAAAGGTGCCATGTAATGGAACGTTTCCTATCGCATATACCACAGACTGTCGCGCCTCACCATCGGCACGACCACCTGCTCCTGTGTCTTGTCGCCATAGACGAGGGTGAGAAAGACGTTGGCCGTCTGCGTTTTCTCAGCATACTGGTAGTTGCTGATGCGGACGCTGTCGATGCCCTTGTGGCGCTTCTGTTCGTTGTCGGCAAACTGCTTCAGGATGGCTTTCATCTGCTGTCGGTAAGTCTCGGGCACGGTGTCGGCCTTCAACTTCCCCTCATAGAAACTGTCGAAGCGGCCTGCCGCCAAGCTGTCGTAGTAGATCTTGGCCGTTCGGGCCGCCAGTTCGCCTTGGTTGACCGTCTCCTGCGGCTTGTCGGAGCACGACCCCAGGAGCAGCGACAGGGCGAGAGCCCCCGTCCCCAGCAGCGAGCCGAGGAAGGGGCGTAGAGAAAATGCGTGCATCATTTCTGGCGGATGAAGATGTTGATCGGGGTGCCGATGAGCGACCAATGCTCTCGCATCTTGTTCTCCAGGAAGCGACGGTAGGGCTCCTTGATGTATTGCGGCAGGTTGGCGTAGTAGACAAACGAGGGGATCTGCGTGTTGGGCAGCTGCGAGCAATACTTGATCTTGATATACTTGCCCTTGGTCGAGGGGGGCGGCGTGTTCTCGATGATGGGCAGCATCACCTCGTTGAGCTTGTTGGTGCCGATGTGGATCTTGCGGCTGTCGAAGACTGCCTTGGCCAGTTCGAGCACCTTGAAGATGCGCTGCTTGGTCAGGGCCGAGGTGAAGATGATGGGGAAGTCGGTGAAGGGCGCCATGCGGCTGCGGATGGCGTTGGTGAAGGTGTCGATGTGCTTCTGGGTCTTCTCCTCCACCAGGTCCCATTTGTTGACCACCACGACGAGCGACTTCTTGTTTCTCTGGATGATCTGGAAGATGTTCATGTCCTGTCCCTCGATGCCACGCGTGGCGTCGATCATCAGGATGCAGACGTCGCTGTTCTCGATGGCGCGGATGGATCGCATGACGCTATAGAACTCCAGGTCCTCGCTCACCTTGTTTTTGCGTCGGATGCCTGCCGTATCGACGAGGTAGAAGTCGAAGCCAAACTTGTTGTAGCGCGTGTAGATGCTGTCGCGGGTCGTTCCTGCTATCTCGGTGACGATGTTACGGTCCTCGCCGATGAAGGCGTTGATGATACTCGACTTGCCGACATTGGGGCGTCCCACGACGGCGAAGCGCGGCAGGTTGTCGTCGACCTCCTCCTCGGGCACGTCCTCCAGTTTCTCCAGGATGATGTCGAGCAGGTCGCCCGTGCCACCACCCGTGATTGCGCTCACGCAGATCGGGTCGCCCAGTCCCAGCTTGTAAAACTCGGCAGCCTCGTACGATCGTCCGCTATTGTCTATCTTGTTGGCCACGAGCAGGATGGGCACGCTTGCGCGGCGCAAGATCTGTGCCACGTCCTCGTCCCAGTCCGTGATGCCCGTCTCGTTGTCCACCACGAAGAGCACCAGGTCGGCCTCGTCCGTGGCTACGCGCACCTGCTTGCGGATGGCGTCCTCGAAGATGTCGTCCGACTTGACGACCCAGCCTCCTGTATCGACAAGCGAAAACTCGCGCCCGTTCCAGAGACATTTGCCATACTGGCGGTCGCGGGTGGTGCCAGCCGTCTCGCTCACGATGGCGCGGCGGCTATTGGTGAGACGGTTGAAAAGCGTTGATTTGCCCACGTTCGGGCGGCCAACGATAGCTACTAAATTTGCCATGATGTCTGTTTAATTACTGAAGTTTAACATTCTTCGGCCCTCGCCATCCGATGGCGAGAGTATGCCCTGCATACAGTTAGGGCCGTTTTTTCTTGTCGTTTGTCCCGTCCGTCGCTTGGCGGGCGGGGTAGGGGTGAGCGTTTTTTGGGGGTACTGCCTCTCCCGGGGGATGTGGCTCGCGAGAGCGCGCGCCCTTATTGTGGGTCGTAGCCGAAAAGGCGCAGCTCGCGCTTGGAGCTTCGCCAGTCCTTATCGACCTTGACGTAGGTCTCCAGGAAGATCTTCTTGCCGAAGAACTGCTCGAGCGACTTACGTGCCTCTGCCGATACTTTCTTGAGGGCCTGTCCCTGGTGGCCGATGATGATGCCTTTCTGGCTGTCGCGCTCCACGTAGATGACGGCATTGATGCGGATCAGCCGTTCGTCCTCCTTGAATCGCTCCACGGCCACCTCCACGGAGTAGGGTATCTCCTTGTCGTAGTAGCGGAGGATCTTCTCGCGGATGATCTCGGAGACGAAAAACTTGGCGGGTTTGTCCGTGAGCTGGTCTTTGTCGAAGTAGGCCGGGCTCTCGGGCAGGAGTTCCAGGATGCGCTTCATCAGGATCTCCGTGCCAAACTTGTTCTTGGCCGAGATGGGCAGTATCTCGGCCTTCGGGAGCAGCTTGTGCCATGTCTCCACGAGGTCGCCGAGCTGGTTTTGCTCGCTCTCGTCGATCTTGTTGATCAGGAGGATGACGGGTATCTCCATCTTCGAGACTTTCTCCAGGAAGTCCATGTTCTTGGTTGGCGTCTCGCGCACGTCCGTCACGTAGAGCAAGATGTCGGCGTCGGCGAGTGCGCTCTCCGAGAATGCCAGCATCATCTCCTGCATCTTGTAGTTGGGCTTCAGCACGCCCGGGGTGTCGGAGAACACCACCTGTGCCTCTGGCGTGTTGACGATGCCCATGATGCGATGGCGTGTGGTCTGGGCCTTGAAGGTCGCTATACTGATCTGTTCGCCCACGAGTTGGTTCATGAGCGTGCTCTTGCCCACATTCGGGTTGCCCACGATGTTGACGAATCCTGCTTTGTGCTGCATAATGATGTTGTTGTGGAGTAAACCAATTTGACGGATTGAGAAGAAGGCCGGGTGTGGAGTCCGTCTCCTGCCCAAAGCGAAAAAAGCTCAGAGCGTCAGGCCACGGGGAAGCGTCGCCGCTCCCTTGCGCCTCACGTTCTGAGCCCCATACTTATTTGTTGTGAAGCCGTCCGCTACTTCGCCGCTCCTACCGCGTCGCCGTCGTAGGCCCACTTGCAGTAGGATGCTCCATGGGCAAATCCGGCTGCGAAGGCCGTGAAGATGACGTTGTCGCCCTTCTTGAGCAGCTTCTCGTTGTCCCACATGGCCAGCGGAATCGTTGCTGCCGACGTGTTGCCGTAGCGGTCGATGTTGATGATGACCTTATCGAGCGGTATCTCCGCGCGCTTGGCCACGGCCTCGATGATGCGGCGGTTGGCCTCGTGGGGTATCACCCAGTTGATGGTCTCGGGAGTCAGTCCGAATCGGCTCATCATCATCCCAACGTCGTTGCTCATCTCCGTGACGGCATAGCGGAAGACCGTGCGCCCCTCTTGATAGATATAGTGGAGCTTGTGCGACACCGTGAACTGTGACGGGGGACATACTGATCCGCCCGCTTTCAGGTGAAGGAACGGCAGTCCCTTGCCATCGGTACGCAGGTAGGATCCCTGCATGCCGACACCCTCCTCCGTCGTTCCCTCTACGAGCACCGCGCCCGCTCCGTCGCCGAAGAGGACGCAGGTGTTGCGGTCGGTGTAGTCGACCATCGACGACATCTTGTCGGCTCCGATGACGATGATGCGCTTGTAGCGTCCGCTCTCTATCATCGAGCAGGCCAGGTCGAGCGTGTAGAGGAATCCGCTGCAGGCCGCCGCCGTGTCCATGGCGAAGGCGTTGTGCATCCCCAGTCGCCCGACGACGATGGAGGCCGTCGAGGGAAACTTGTAGTCGGGAGTAGTCGTGGCGACGATAAGCGCGTCGATGGAGTCGGGATCGGCTCCCGTCTTCTCCAGCAGCTGGCTTGCGGCCTTGCGAGCCATGTAGCTCGTGCCCAGCCCCTCCTCGGTGAGGATGCGCCGCTCCTTGATGCCGACGCGCGTCTGGATCCACTCATCGGTGGTATCGACCATGCGCGACAACTCCTGGTTGGTGAGGATGTAGTCGGGCACGTAGCCGCCGATACCGGTGATGATAGCGTTTATCTTCTCCATTTATGTCAATGAGAAGGTGTTTACTCGGCGGTAGCGACCTCCACGGCCAGCTTGCCGCGGTAGTAGCCGCACGTGGGGCATACGGTGTGATAGACGTAGTAGGCGCCACAGTTGGGGCATACGGCGAGCGTGGGAGCTACTGCCTTGTCATGCGTTCTGCGCTTGAGCGTACGAGTCTTCGATTGTCTTCTTTTAGGATGTGCCATAATTTTTTAATCTGTTTTGTTTTTTAATTCTTTTTCTTGAGTTGTTCGAGTGCTGCCCAGCGCGGGTCTGTGGCTTTCTCGTCTCCCTCTCCGCTTCGGACGGCCGAGTGCTCCTCGAGCACCCGTATCATGGCAGGGTTGCATTTTCCAGGTGCATGCACGTGCCTGACGGGGATGGCGAGCGCCGTCAACTCGTAGATGAGCCATGCGACATCGAGTATTCCTTCGTCCTCGGCCACCGTCACACAAGCGTCATCCTCTGAGCTTTCCTCTCCAAACTTAGCCTCCATGCGCTCCTGGGCCTCGATGGGCAACTCCATGTCTTCCAGGCAGCGGTCGCAGCTGACTGTCACCGTGCCCGTGATGTGGAAGTCGAGGAGAAAGGCGTCCTGCGAGGTGCGATCGATGGCGAGCCTCACGGACAGGTTTCCCCTCCTCACCTCGGGTGCGTCTATCGCCTCGAAGTAAGCGTCGTCCAAGCTCAGCGTCCGCTCCGTGCGGCCATAGTCCAAGCTTTTCAGATCTATGTGGAGGTAGTCTAAGTCCATAATCGGGGTGCAAAGGTACGAACATTTTTCCGATTATCAACAATTTGCAGTTAAAAAATGGTATTTCTTCACCCCGTGGGGGCCATAGTGCGGCTCCTTGGGGCGGCTTGGGGGGCTTGTGGCGCATCTGTGGGCCTTTTTCGCGGCTGCTTCCTACTTCCGCAGCTCGATACGGAAGGTCGTGCCCTTGCCCACCTCCGAGCTGCGCACGTAGATGCGTCCGTGGTGATATTCCTCCACGATGCGCTTCGCCAGGCTCAGTCCCAGTCCCCAGCCTCGCTTCTTGGTCGTGAAGCCGGGCCGGAAGACGTTGCCGATGTCTTTCTTGCGGATGCCCTTGCCCGTGTCCGTGACGTCGAGGATGGCCTTCGTCTCCGTCTCCTCCACGTGGATCGTGATGGTGCCCTGCCCGCCGCCCATGGCGTCGACGGCGTTCTTGCAGAGGTTTTCTATCACCCACTCAAAGAGCGATGCGTTGAGGCTGACGACGATGTCCTCCTTGGGCAGCTCCTTGACCATGCTTACCTTGCGCGAGGTCCTTCGGTCCATGTAGTCGATGACGTGGTCGATGACGTCGTTGAGGCTGGAGGGCACGGGCTCGGGGAGCGATCCGATCTTGGAGAATCGGTCGGCGATGAGCTGCAGTCGCTCCACGTCCTTGCCCATCTCGGCCACGAGCGGGTCTTCGGGGTAGCTCTCCTTGAGTATCTCCTGCCAGGCCATGAGCGAGGAGATGGGCGTGCCGAGCTGGTGGGCCGTCTCCTTGGAGAGTCCCACCCACACCTTGTTCTGCTCGGCCCGCTTGGAGGTGAGCAGGGCGAAGATGGCCACGACGACGAAGATCATCACCACGCCCAGCTGGATAAACGGGTACCAGGCCAGGCGCTTGAGCATCAGCGAGTCGTCGTAGCAGACGTTCATGTAGTCGCTCTTCACCTGTTCGCTCAGCGAGATGCGTATGCAGCGCCCCGAGGCCTGCAGCCGCTCGGCCATGTGGGTCAGGTAGCGCAGCGAGTCGGCGTAGTCCTTGCCGCTCACGCGTACGTTGCGGAAGTCGGTCACGACGCCGTCGCGGTCCGTCACCACCACGGGGATGGTGTTGTTGTCGTTGAGCACGCGCAGCACGAGGCTCAGGTCCGTGTTCTCGTCGGCCTGCGAGAGCGACTTCATGGCCTGCGCCCACACCTCCATGCGTGCCCGCTCCTCCTTGGAGAGGTCGCGCGTCAGGAAGTGGGACACGATCAGCGAGGCCACGGCTATCAGTACTGCCGCGGCCACGAGGAGAATCTTCACCTGCCGTATCCTGTCCGTCCATTGCATAACATTCTTATAAACGGTCTCGGAGCGGGTTTTATTGCGTCGCAGAGAGGCAAAATGGCTCTCGCAAAGTGGGATCGCGGAAGGTTTCCGTGGTATCGGCAGTCCTTTTTGAGAGTTTGCCGCCCAAACTCTGCTTCGTCTGCCGAGTCGAAAAGCGGGTCGAAGTGTGGGTGACGGGCCTATGAGGAGAGGAAAACGATATTTTTATCAGTCTTTTGGCGAAGAAAAGACTGCGGTAGCGGGCTTTGATACGCTTGTTGGTTTGATGATATTGTTCTTGTAGTTGGTGTAAGTGGTTGGTTATTAGTGTTTTGTGAGATTAGCTTACTCGAAATGTTTCAGTGTTTCAGCGTTTCAATGCAAATATAACCTAGGTGTAGTTTTTCCTTTCCTTTCTCCTATTGTTGTATTGCAAATTATTATATATAATATATAATATATAATATATAATATGTTATAACAATTAGTCTCCGTAATAAGTGTAAATGGTAAAATTAAGGTATGGGCTGATAGGGAGGAGGGAGTAGTGGGGCATGCTTTTTTTTGATTGAAACGCTGAAACACTGAAACGCTTGGCTTTGTGGCTCGCTCCTGTGGCTTTGTCTTTGTCTGGTCCTGCTGCTCTGTGGGACGGTGTCCGCTTTTTCTCTTCAAGGCAGTTAGCAAAGCTTCGGGATGGTTTCGGGATGGTTTCGGGAAACAGGCAAGGGTAGTCAGTCCAAACAACCTTGCTGTCCATGTGGTTTTTCTATATGGCCCTGAGAAATGACGCGGGCCCTTGGCTCTGCGTGTGGGCTTTCAGTCCACGTTTCTGTCATGGCTCCTCAGCGTGGCGTGTGCAATAGAAAAGTCGTGATTGTCGAAAAATTCCCCTCTAAATTTGCAGGTGTCGGAAATAAGGCGTACCTTTGCACCCGCATTTCGGAAGAAGGGCGTTTAGCTCAGTTGGTTTAGAGCATCTGCCTTACAAGCAGAGGGTCGGCGGTTCGAATCCGTCAACGCCCACAGGGGTGGTTCCCGTGGCTTCATTCGTGGGGCTGCGGGAATTTTCTGTTTTCCCCCTGACAGTTTCCCTCAAAAGGCCTCTCTGCAGACGATTTTTTAGGATAACATAGACTGCACAAGCACAAATGAAGAAAGGACTATTTGCCCTTGCCCTGGGCACGTTCACCCTGGGCATCGCCGAATTTATCATCGAGGGCATCATTACCGACATTGCCCACAACATGCATGTTTCCATCCCAGAAGCAGGCCACCTCATCTCGGTCTATGCGCTCGGCGTTTGTGCCGGAGCCTTCTCGCTGATCATCATGCACAAGTATCGGCCCAAGCATATACTGATGTTCCTGGCCTCGCTCATCACCTTCGGCGCCATGGCCGCCTCTGTGGCGCCCACCTACTGGATCCTGCTCTGCGCCCGGTTTGTCGCAGGACTGCCCCATGGCGCCTACTTCGGCACGGCCACTATCGTGGCGGTGAAGATAGCACGGGAGGGCAAGGGGACCAATGCCGTGGCGATGATGTGCGCAGGCATGCCGGTAGCCAATTTGCTGGGCGTTCCCCTTGGTACGTTTCTCAGCCATACATTCAGTTGGCGCGTGCCTTTCGCCAGCTGCATCGTCCTCGGACTCCTCACCCTGTATATGATCCACCGATGGGTGCCCGACGTCGAGGCTTTGCCCAACCATGGCATGAAGGCGCAGTTTCGCTTCCTACGCAACCTGGCGCCCTGGCTCATCATTGCGGCCACCTTCCTGGGCAATGGTGGCATCCTCTGCTGGTTCAGCTACATCTCGCCGCTGCTGCAGACGGAGGGCGGATTCAACCCTGCCAGCATCTCGCTCCTGATGATTCTTGCTGGTGGCGGTATGGTCGTGGGCAATCAGGTGAGCGCCCTGTTTGCCGACCGCCTCATGCCGGGCCGTTTCACCTGCTACCTCCAGTTCTTGGCCGCCGCAGCCCTCCTGCTCACCTTCTTCCTCGCCCCCATTGGTTGGGTCTCGGTGGTGCTGATGTTCGTCTGCTGCGTCTGTCTTTTCGGCATCGGGTCGCCTGAGCAGTTTCTGATCGTGAAGCATGCCGAGGGTGGCGAAATGCTGGGTGGCTGCTGCATCCAGGCCGCCTTCAACCTGGGCAATGCCGTAGGCGCTTTTCTGGGCGGAATCCCCGTGGCGATGGGGTTGGGATACAACTTTCCCGCCCTTATTGGCGTGCCGATGGCGTTGGCTGGCGCCCTCTGTCTGCTGGTCTTCCATCGGAAGTATGAGCAGCGGTAGAGGCTAAGGCGAGACGATCTGCGTCTCTTTGCTGGCAGTCGCCTTGCCAAGGCTTGCCCTGATGCTGCGTCGGAAGGTCTGGCAGAGGTCGTGGCTTTCTCCACCACGCTTCCTCCAAGTATCCGCCACGCTTCCTCCATCTACCCACCACGTATCGTCCTCCCTTCCAGCATATATCGATCTCATATTGTTTCCGTATTGTTTCCGTATTGTTTCCGCTTCCGTAAGCGAGAACGATAGGAGAACAATAGGAGAACGATACGGGATCGATACGGGATCAATACGTGATCAATACGTGATTGATACGAGACCGATACGAGAACGGTCTTTTCCGACTCCCAACCGAAGATATTGATAAGAAATTTAACTTTTTCGTCATCGTTTTTTTTGATTATATTTTACATTTCAGCCAATCGACGCGCCCTGCAATTCATGTGATTGATGGCTGGCTTGCAAATTGCCATGGCGCAGCCACTATACAAAAATAGCCTTCCGTCCAGCCAAGTGCAAGCCGATTAGCATGAATTAACGCCCCATTAACTATTTCTCCGTATCCATTTAACAAAATCAAAATCAGGCAAAAAGCCCTTGCTGCGCCCATCTTCTTCGCCCTTTCCCGCATTTCTGTCAATGAGAAGGCCGCTTCGTCCGTCTTCTGCGTGTTGTCATAATACGTGGTTTTGGATGGGTCTTAGTGGTAAACAAAGCCAACAAAGTGTTTTTTGTGATATCATGCAATTGAGGTCGTGATGGTTCTCCAAGCCTCCTTTTCATAACGAGCTATATAGCCGTTGTCTATCCTGTATTATTAAAATGGCATTTTATATTTTGCCACAAAAGTTTAAAATGCCATTTTAATAAGCGAGTAGTTTTCTTCATCTTGCTTTGTTGTTTTGTCGTCTGTGTTGGGCTCGTGGTGAAGCTTGGTACAGATGCTTGCAAAATTAAATATTTTTTTGGGGGAGAAAGGAGACGTTGACGAAAAGAGGCGAGATTTTAAGGACTTTTAGCCACCCGTATGGCAGCGGAACGGAATAAATTTCGTAATTTTGCAGCGTTTAATATATATAATGATGAAGCTGGATACATTGACCGCCATTTCTCCTATTGACGGACGCTACAGAGGCAAGACCGAGCCCCTGGCCGACTATTACTCAGAGTTTGCGCTGATACGTTATCGCGTCCGCGTGGAAATCGAATACTTTATCACGCTCGTGGAGCTCCCCCTGCCGCAGCTCAAGGGCTTCGACACGGCCCTCTTCGACCGTCTTCGCAGCATCTACCGCGACTTCACGGAGGAGGATGCCGCCCGTGTGAAGGACATCGAGAAGGTGACCAACCATGACGTCAAGGCCGTGGAGTATTTCATCAAGGAGCAGTTTGACGCCATCGGCGGACTGGATGCCTACAAGGAGTTTATCCATTTCGGACTCACCTCGCAGGACATCAACAACACGAGCGTGCCCCTGTCCATCAAGGAGTCGCTCCTGGAGGTCTATTATCCCCAGGTCGAGGAGCTCATCGACCAGCTCCAGGCTTATGCCGAGGAGTGGAAGGACGTGCCGATGCTCGCCAAGACCCATGGCCAGCCCGCCTCGCCGACGCGCCTGGGCAAGGAGATCGAGGTCTATGTCTATCGCCTGCGCGAGCAGCTCGACGCCCTCAAGGCCTGCAAGTTCACGGCAAAGTTTGGTGGCGCTACGGGCAATTTCAACGCCCACCACGTCGCCTACCCCGAGTGTGACTGGCGCGCCTTCGCCAACCGCTTCGTCTCCGAGAAACTCGGACTGGAGCGCGAGCAATGGACCACGCAGATCAGCAACTACGACCACCTGGGCAGCATCTTCGATGCCATCCGCCGCATCAACACCATCATGATCGATCTCGACCGCGACGTCTGGATGTATATCTCGATGGAGTATTTCCACCAGAAGATCAAGAAGGGTGAGGTCGGCTCGAGCGCCATGCCCCACAAGGTCAACCCCATCGACTTCGAGAACAGCGAGGGCAACCTCGGCGTGGCCAATGCCGTGCTGCAGTTTCTCGCCGCCAAGCTGCCCGTGAGCCGTCTGCAGCGCGACCTGACCGACAGTACCGTGCTGCGCAACGTAGGCGTGCCCGTGGCCCACAGCATCATCGCCATCCAGAGCACCCTCAAGGGACTTCGCAAACTTATATTAAATAAGGAGAAAATCGCACAGGACCTCGACAATATGTGGCCCGTCGTGGCTGAGGCCATCCAGACCATCTTGCGTCGCGAGGCTTACCCGCATCCCTACGAGGCCCTGAAGCAGCTTACCCGCGGCAACGAGAAGGTGACGGAGCAGACCATCCACGACTTCATCGCCACGCTCAACGTCAGCGACGAGGTGCGCAAGGAACTGCTCGCCATCACGCCGCACAACTACACAGGTATCTAATCAAGACAATTTTATATATTACTTGGCCGTGAGGCCATATCTATCATTCAAAACAATACTGTTATGGCAGAAGAATTAGAGAACAAGCAGGAACCCGTTTACGGACAGGATGAGCGTGGCCGCGAGGCCAACTCTTCTGAGAGTCAGGGTAATAGTGAGCAGAAGGATTATCGCTCATCGCGGCCTCAGCGTCCGCGCATCCACTCGCAGCGCGCTTACAGCAGCGACCGCAGCAACCAAGGTGGCGAGGGCGGTTTCCGTCCAGAAGGCTTCGGAGCAGGACTCCAGGGCGCGCAGGGCGGACAGTATCAGGGCGGCTATCGCCCGAGAAACAATTATCAGGGTGGCTACCAGCAGCGTCAGCAGGGTGGCTATCAGCCCCGTCAGCGTCAGCAGGGCGGCTATCAGCAGCGTCAGCAGGGCGGCTACCAGCAGCGTCAGCAGCAGGGTGGTTATCAGCCGCGTCAGCAGCAGGATGGCTATCAGCCGCGTCAGCAGCAGGAGGGCTATCAGCCGCGTCAGCAGCAGGGCGGCTATCAGCCGCGTCAGCAGGGTGGCTACCAGCAGCGTCAGCAGGGCGGCTACCAGCAGCGCCAGCAGGGCGGCTACCAGCAGCGCCAGCAGGGTGGCTATCAGCAGCGCGGCTATCAGCAGCGGGGCTACCAGCAGGGCGGCTATCAGCAGGAGGGCTTCCAGCAGGGCGGCTACCAGCAGCGTGGCGGCTACGGACAGCCCCGCAGGCAGCATACGCCGGGCTACAATCCCAACGCGAAGTATTCGCTCAAGAAGCGTATCGAATATAAGGAGGAGAACATCGATCCCAACGAGCCGATTCGCCTGAACAAGTATCTGGCCAACGCCGGAGTTTGCTCTCGCCGTGAGGCCGACGAATATATCCAGGCTGGTGCCGTGCTGGTCAATGGCACGGTAGTCACAGAGCTTGGCACGAAGGTCTTGCGCTCCGACGAGGTGAAGTTCCGCGACCAGCCCGTCACGATGGAGAAGAAGGTCTATGTGCTGCTCAACAAGCCGAAGGACTATGTCACCACGAGCGACGATCCGCAGCAGCGCAAGACCGTCATGGACCTGGTGAAGAACGCTTGCGAGGAGCGTATCTACCCCGTAGGACGCCTCGACCGCAACACCACGGGTGTGCTGCTTCTGACCAACGATGGCGACTTGGCCAGCAAGTTGACCCATCCGAAGTTCCTCAAGAAGAAGGTCTATCACGTCTATCTCGACAAGCCGGTCACGGCTACGGACCTGCAGAAGATCGCCGAGGGCATCGAGCTGGAGGATGGAGAGGTGCATGCTGACGCCATCGAGTATGCCAGCCCGACGGACGAGAAGCAGGTCGGCATCGAGATTCATAGCGGCAAGAACCGCATCGTGCGCCGCATCTTCGAGAGCCTTGGCTATCGTGTGGTGAAGCTCGACCGTGTACAGTTTGCCGGTTTGACGAAGAAGAATCTGCGCCGCGGCGACTGGCGTTTCCTCACCCAGAAGGAGGTGAGGATGCTGCGTATGGGCGCATTCGAATAAGTACTCATCTCACAACACCCTCATCCCGTCTTCTCCTTATATATATAGGGCCTCGGGGAGCCGTGCGGATTGTAGTTCCGCATGAACACTACCAGCGCTCTGTGGAGAATAGGGGATGGGGATGCTTGTAGAGAGCAACAATCTTCAAACAACACAAGAGATGAAAAGAACAAAAGTGGTCGATGCACTCAAGTGTACCGACTTCGGAAAAGACATAAATGTGAAGGGCTGGGTGCGCTCGCATCGCAGCAGCAAGGCCGTAGATTTCATAGCCCTCAACGATGGCTCGACGATCAACAACATCCAGGTGGTGGTAGATCCGGCCACGGTGGATGCCGAGACGCTCAAGAGCATCACCACGGGAGCCTGCCTCAGCGTGGTCGGCACGCTCGTGGAGAGTCAGGGCAAGGGACAGACCAGCGAGATCCAATGTAAGGAAATCGAGGTCTATGGTCTTTGCCCGGCCGACTACCCCATGCAGAAGAAGGGTCAGAGCTTCGAGTACATGCGCAAGTATGCCCATCTGCGCCTGCGCACCAACACCTTTGGCGCCGTCTTCCGCATCCGCCACAACATGGCCATCGCCATCCATAAGTACTTCCACGATCACGGATTCTACTATTTCCACACGCCGATCGTGACGGCCAGCGACTGCGAGGGCGCGGGCAACATGTTCCAGGTGACGACGCTCGACCTCGACCGTGTCGCCAAGGCGGGAGAGGTGGACTACTCCAAGGACTTCTTTGGCACGAAGACCAACCTCACCGTGAGCGGCCAGCTCGAGGGTGAGCTTGGAGCCACGGCCCTCGGCGCTATCTATACTTTCGGACCGACCTTCCGTGCCGAGAACAGCAACACGCCGCGCCACCTGGCCGAGTTCTGGATGGTGGAGCCCGAGGTGGCCTTCCTTGACCAGGAAGGATTGATGGACCTTGAGGAGGACTTCATCAAGTATTGCGTCAACTGGGCCCTGGACAACTGCCGCGACGACCTGGAGTTCCTCAACAAGATGATCGACAAGCAGCTTATCGCCACGCTCGAGTCGGTAGTCAAGGAGGACTTCGTCCGACTGACCTACACCGAGGGTATCAACATCCTGGAGGAGGCGGTCAAGAACGGTCGCAAGTTTGAGTTCCCCATCACGGGTTGGGGAATGGACCTGTCGAGCGAGCACGAGCGCTACTTGGTGGAGGAGCACTTCAAGCGCCCCGTCATCATGACCGACTATCCGAAGGAGATCAAGGCTTTCTATATGAAGAAGAATGCCGACGACAAGACCATGCAGGGCACGGACGTCCTCTTCCCGCGCATCGGCGAGATCATCGGTGGATCCGTGCGCGAGGAGAACTACGACAAGCTCGTGGCCGAGATTGAGGCCCGCGGCATGAAGGCCAGCTCCTACGACTGGTATCTCGACACGCGTCGCTATGGCTCCTGCCCCCACGGCGGTTTCGGACTGGGCTTCGAGCGCCTCATCCTCTTCGTCACGGGTATGCAGAATATCCGCGACGTCATACCCTTCGCACGCACGCCGAAGAACGCTGAGTTCTAAAGACCGCGGAGCTCTCATGTTTCCCGAGGGGTCTCAAGAACGCTGATCTCTCAGGTTTCCCGAGGGGTCTCAAGACCGCAGAAGGTTGGTCCGCGTGGCGCGCTCCTCGCAACATGACGAAGTGCCGCGTCGTCGTCGGCAACAGATACTAAAGACCAAGGCCATCTCTCCTCCCGCAAGGGCAGGCGAGGTGGCCTTGACTTCTTTTCCACCCCATGGGAAAAGGGAAATACTGGTGGGGTAAGAATTTTTGTGGGCTTTTTCTGCCTTTTTGTTTGGCACTCCCCATTTTTTTTCTTAACTTTGCATACCAGAATATATCAATACTAACGAAAAAATAACAAGACAATGGACAACAACCAGAAGCCGCAGCAGCAAGGCTTGCAGATCGACCTCAGCCCCGAGGTATCCAAGGGCATATATTCTAACTTCGCCATCATCTCTCACTCGAAGAACGAGTTTGTAGCTGATTTCGCCATGTTGCTTCCCGGCATGCCGAAGGCACAGGTCGGTTCGCGCGTGATCCTCGCTCCGGAGCACGCCAAGCGTCTGCTCGCAGCCCTCAACGACAACATCACTCGCTACGAGAAGGAGTTTGGCAAAATTGAATTGCCGCAGCAGGGTGGTGCTCGCACCGTCGCCCCGTTCGGTACGCCGAAGGGCGAGGCTTAAGCCAGGCTAAGTGTTTTAAATTTTCATAATGTGAAGTTTTTGGCATCCGGTCCTCTTCATCGAGGGCAGGGTGCCTTTTTTGTGATAGTATTTCCAATCCTTGCGGGGCGGATATACTGTACTTGTTGTTTGCTTCATAAGCAGGCTGTATTGAAAGAACGCTAACCACCCCAGCCGGATGAGCACAAAAAAGCGCACCCATCGGAATGTCGTGCCATAGTTTGACCATTCCAATGCGTGCGCGGTCGTTGGGGTAATCGACTAAACTATTGCTTGTTGCCGCCTCCTGTCGAGATGCCGCCCACTATATCGTCGTTCTCGATGGTGCGGTCCACAGACTTCACACCTCCGCGGAGCGAGCCAAAGCGCCACGAGATGCTGATGCCTACATGTCGTTGTGAGCCCAGCCATGTCTGGGTGCCACGGAAGTCGCCCTGGACGGTGTGGGAGGGATAGGAGCGCAGGTCTGGGCCAAAGAGGTTGCCTGCCGACAGGCGTACCGACAGACGGTCTTCCTTGAGGAAGGAACGGCTGAGCGAGGCATACCAGTAGTGGGAAGGCTCGGAGTAGGAATAGACGCTCTCCACCTCGTTGCCGATATTGAAGCCTCCGTTGAGTCCGAAGGTGAGTTTCCAGGGCAGCTTCTGGGTGAAGTTGATGGTGTTCCAGCTGCTCCATCTGCTATGCTCAAGCCCCGTCTGGCTGTCCTTCTTGGTGAGATAGAAAATGTTGGGACCTCCACCCAGGTTGGCGCCTCGCCAAAGGGCGGTCTGCACGTAGGCCCAGAGCATCCAGCTACGGCTGTGGAGAAGGTCGCCATAGGTTGTGACAGAGAGGCCGTTTTGGTCAAACCATAGCTGTCCGATCTGGTTGTTGCAGAACGTATGGCTGACGCCACCCATCCAGGTGCCTTTGGTCGTGATGTAGTTGTACTCCAGTTGCAGGTTGTAGTTGCGCGAGCTGTTCAGCCCCGGGTTGCCATAGCTTAGGGAGTTGGGGTTCCTTTCCTCGGCGGGGTTGAGGTAGTCGATGCCCGGGCGGTTGATGTTGGATGAGAATGAGAGCTTCAGCGACTGTGCGTCCGTCAGGGCGTAGCGCACGGAGGCCGAGGGGACCCAGTCGTTGAGCCGCTTGTGGAAGCCAGACTGCGACCCGTCGGGGTATTCTGCCTTCAAGAAGCTATATTCATAGCGCAAGCCTACTCGTGCCTGGATCTTGCTGCCCGAGTAGAGCCACTCCGTGTAGGCTGCTCCTATCTGGGTGTTGTGCTGGAAGAGGGAGTGCTGGTTCATCTCCTCCGCCCCCGTATAGGTCAACCATACGTCCGACTCACTCGTGCGGAAGATGTATTTCGCACCCGCATTCCACTTGAACCACTTCCCTAGCGGGCGTACGTAGTCGAGCTGGAAGGTATGCTCGTCAAACTGCGTGCGGCTGTTGTTTTCGTAGCCTGTGTAGCTGACGGGCAGGTTGAAGATGTTCAGGTATTGCTCGGTCTTGTCCTGGTGGGAACGGGTGGTCTGCAACTGATAGGATGCGGTGAACACCTCTCCCTCCTTGCGGGTCTTGTGCTGGTAGTCCAGTCGTCCTCCGAAGTTGTAGGCGTAGTAGGTCGGGAGCTGGGCGTTGACATTGTAGAAGTAGGCCAACTGTCCGTCGCCATTGGTCATACGCTCGTATCCGTTCACGCTTCCGATGCCCGCATTGTAGTAGTAGCCACCAAAGTTGAGAGTCAGAAGGTTGAGCGAATCGACCTCGTAGCTTGCGCTGATGTTGCCGTAATGGACGTTGGTCATCGTGGTATTGCGTAAGCGCGACTCCATCGTCTGGTCCGTTTTCAGGTACTGGCGGGTCGCGTCGTTGCCTTGGTCTTTCTTGTCGTGCTGGTATCCATAGTTGATGGACGTGGCAAACTTGCCCTTCTGTATCGTCAGCATAGTACCCATGCCCGGCCCTTGGCGCAAGGGGTTGTAGTTGGCCGACACCGTGCCCGTCACGCCTGCCAGGTGGGAGTTGTTCTGCATGACGAGGTTGAGGATATATTGTGTGCCCTCGGCATCTTCTTTGGCGCCTGGGTCGGTGATGACCTCCACCTTTTTGATCTGTGAGGCAGGGATCGACTTGAGCACGTCCTTGAGGTTTTGTGAGGAGAGGGTGGGGTCGGGATGGCCGTTGCGATAGACCTTGAACGAGGGCGATCCCTTGATGCTGATGTTGTCCTGACCGTCTATGGTCACGAGGGGCACGGAACGGAGCATGTCGAGGGTGTTCTTGGTGCGTGCCGTCTCGTCGTTGGCCACGTCGTAGGTCAGCTTGTCGATGTCGTTCTTGACGAGTTTTCGCTGGGCCGTCACCGTGACGTCTCCCAGGTCGTAGGACATCGTGTCGATGGCCAGCGAGTCGGGCTCAGCTGCCGTGGCTGGAAGGGCGGCCATGGCGAGGCTGGCAGCCATCCCTCTCCATGACAAATAGTGGAGGATTGTCCTCTGTATTTTGCCTTTGGTGTTGTCTCTTCCCATGATGAATCGTTCTTTGTTGTCTTTAATATCTCTTGTTGCGTCTCCTCCCCTCCCGATAGGAGAGGGGAGGAGGCGGGTATTATTTCATTTTGCTTTCTTCCCACTTTTGGGCTACTTCATCGATACTGATGTTGAGCAGCCGCATCTGGCGGAACAGTTCAGGCAGGGTGGTCTCCATAAACTCCTCCTGCCGTCTCTGGGCGATGTGGTGGCGTGTATCCTCGGCGACAAAATAGCCCATGCCGCGCTTGTTGAAGATGATTCCCTCGCGGGCGAGCAGTTCGTAGCCTTTGATGGCGGTATTGGTGTTTACTTGTAGCAGAGCCGCATACTCTCGGACGCTGGGTATCCGACCGCCAGGCGGATAGTTCTCCGCCATGATCTCGTCGGCCAAACGGTCGGCTATCTGCTCGAAAATGGCCTTGTTATTCGTGAAACTCATAACTGTAGTCCTTTCCTTGCTTGAGATTAGCGACCAATGGTCAGTTTTTCTTCCTTGACGTTGCTGCCCGTGCCGATGTTCTTCGTCAGCGAGCGGATCGTGCCCGAGAGGTCCACGTTGCTCGCCCCGCTGGCCGAGAGGAGTGCTGTGCCGCAGTTGTTGAACTTCAAGTCGGCCTCGCTCGCGCCGCTAAGGTCTGCCTTGATGGTCTCCACGCCCGTGAGGGAAGCTTCCAGTTCGCTCGCTCCGCCCAGCCTTGCGTTGAGCTCGCGACTTTCTACGTTCTTCAGCTGAATGTCGCTGGCGCCAGATGATTGCAAATTGACTTCGCCGCAAGTGATGTGATCAATATCGATATCGGATGCGCCATCAGCCTCTATATGGGCTTTGGCACAACGGAGCGTGCCCAATTCCAGGTCGCTTGCCCCACAGGCCGTGAGCTTGAAGTCGTCGGCTGTCTGGATGTGCTTAGCCTTCAGGTCGCAGGCGCCGCTCACCTCTACGCGTCGAAGTGACTTCGACTGGATGGTGATCGTGATCAGGTCGATCGGGTTCTTGCCAATCCTCGGACCCTTGTTGGGCAAAGGCTTGCAACTGAAGTAGAGTCGCTTGCCCTTTTGTACTACCTTTACGTAGCCGATCTGTTTCTCCGGGCCTTCTACCGTCACCTTGGGGGTAGTGCCTTCGGCATAGACGACCTGGAGGCCGCCTGAGAGGTCTATTTCGTCGAAGTCGGCTACGGCGACGTTCTGCTTGCGGCTGGGGCCAAACTCCTCTTGGGTGGAGTGGACCCTACAACTACTGGTCACTAGGATGGTGACAAGGGCGATGAGTTTGATGCAAATGGTTTTCATATTCTTGTCCCTTTCTTTTATGGGGGATGGCCTGTCTTGCACCTGTCGCTCTTTCCTATATACGCAGCAAAATGCAGTTTTGTGACATAAGCCCCCTAGTATTTAATGATATTTACCAATTGAAGAAGCGATTGTTAATGACCTGCAAGCGCTTGAAGATGCGAAATGACAACCAGTAGTTGAGCACGGTCAGCAGCAGGAAGAGGATGGACGTGCCGTGCATGAGGGCGTCTCCAGCCCACGGCACGAACTCGATACTGTAATCGCTGTCCTTCAGCGTATCGAGGAATAGGAAGCCACCGATGGCGATGGATAACGTCGTCAAGGTGGCAAGCGCGCCCAGGGTGATGGTGGCCGATAGCCAGCGCAGCTTTTTGAAGAATAGGCCGCTTAGAAGATATAACGAGTGGAGCCAGAGGATGTTCGGAAGTCCGGCCCATGCTATCTGTGCGTTCTCGCCAAAAAACTTGCTTAGCAGGTCGAAGGCGTCGGAGAAGGCGAGCGGGGTGAGCAGCAATGCTTGCTTGTGGTCGGTCAAGAGCGAGATGAGCCATTGCACCACGTCGGCCACAAAGAAGGAGACGAGGGGAACGACAAAGGCTGTGAGCAAAACGCCGATATAGCTGGTGAGGAATTTCTCGGCATTGGAGGCCGGCAGCATGAGGAGCGACGTGCGCTCTTGCTTGCTTAGCAGGTTGGGGAACACTTGGACGCCGCAGAAGGCGAAGCAGCCTATCCACAACAGGGTGAGGTCGTCGCTCTGCGTCTGGAGGTCTCTATGGGAGACATACTTGACGAAGAGGAACATGAGGATGAATGCGGATGTGGCTACGCCCGTAATCTTTAGCAGGGTGGCACGGTGAGTGGCAAGCTGCCATTGGGCGTATTGCTTCATGCGCTGTATATTGAACTGGGTCATACTGTTTCTTTTGTTGGGTTCTACAATTTACATTTGAATCTTGCCTAAGGTGACGGCCGAGAAGAACATCTCCAAGTTGAGTTGTGTCTCCGGCTCGTTGGCTGCATGGGGGACGATCACGTTGTTGCCTTGGAGAGATGGTTCGGCATAGAGCACGTCGTTGCTCATCTCGTTGGCCTGTCGGGTCTCAAAGCTGTAGCGCTGCGTGATCTCGCCCACGCTTGCGTCGCAAAGCAGACGCGACTGGTCGAGGATGACGACGTGATCTATCAGCTGCTCTACGTCGTGAACCTGGTGGGTGGAGATGATGAGTGTCGTGTCGTCCGACAAGTTCTTCGCCACTACTTGACGAAACGTGGCTTTCGAGGGAATGTCCAGGCCGTTGGTAGGCTCGTCCATCAACAGCCACTCTGTGCCTGCGGCAAGGGCGACGCTCATAAACACTTTCTTCTTCTGACCCATCGAGAGCTGGCGCAGGTCGCGGACGTCGGGCAGTTCGAAGGCCGAGAGGCAGTCGTTGAGCACCTGCTCGTTGAAGCGGGGGTAGAAGGGACGGATGAGCGAGACGTATTTAGCAAGCGACATCTCGGGCAGCGAAAACTCTTCCGGCACGAGGAAGATGCGGCTGAGCATCAACGGATCGCGCTGGGCCGATTCCATGCCGTCGATATAGAGATGGCCCTTCTTCGGGCGGAGTAGTCCCGAGGCGAGGTAGAGTAGGGTACTCTTGCCCGTTCCGTTGCGCCCCAAGAGACCATAGGTGTGGCCCGATTCGAGCTTAAGCTGGAACCCGTCGAACACCTTGCTTGAGGCGCCCGGGTAGGAAAAGCTGAGGTTCTGTACTTCAATCATATCCTTGTCTGTTTTTGGTTTTTATTCGTTATTGTTCTCTTGTTATAGTGTACTACTTAAATAGTACGCTGCAAAGTATGTGTTTTCTCTTTCCGGTGCAAGTTTTGACATAAAAAAATGCGCGTAAACACCAAATTAGTAAGAAAAGTTGTCAAATATACCGTTAGCTGGCCTTGTCCTTGCTCTTTATTCATGCTTTTTTCTCGGTTTCAGTTTGCTACCCTTCTTCTATTCTTCTGCCATGTGCTTATTAGATAGAGGATTTGCTTGCGCGCGTACATTATATAGTATATAAAGTGACGGAACCTCGGAGGTGATCCTTCATCATGCTAATAACCCCTTTTGTATTGTGGTTTTGTGAGGCGCCGTCGTCGTCTTATTCGTTGTAGTTTGCTGGATTTTCACTTCTGCTACAGAGGATCGCTCATAGTTTATGCTGGTTAAAAAATACAAATGGATATTATTTGTTGCTAATATTTTCTGGTCCACAAAATTTTCCTCTCTATATAGTTAGGTCATTTCGGGAAATCTTCGTACCTTTGCACCTCGAAATTGCATAGTGGTAAAATGTCCTTTTGGGACGATACGCTGCGATTCGCAAAACGTTGATAATAAACAAAATAAATATAAATAAAAAAGTAAAACAATGCCTACTATTTCGCAATTAGTAAGAAAAGGCAGACAGGTAATCGTGGACAAGAGCAAGTCTCCCGCGCTGGACAACTGTCCTCAGCGTCGTGGTGTTTGTGTTCGTGTCTATACGACGACCCCTAAGAAGCCTAACTCGGCAATGCGTAAGGTTGCCCGTGTGCGTTTGACCAATCAGAAGGAGGTCAACTCCTACATCCCCGGAGAGGGTCACAACCTTCAGGAGCACAGTATCGTGCTGGTTCGTGGCGGTCGTGTGAAGGATCTCCCTGGTGTTCGCTATCACATCGTCCGTGGTACGCTCGATACGGCTGGTGTAGCCAACCGTACGCAGCGCCGCTCTAAGTACGGCGCAAAGCGTCCTAAGGCTAAGAAGTAAAATTCTCCCGTTCTGCGAGGGCCGAGTAGTTTCTGGTAGAGACAAGAACTTGACCCTCGCGGAATAAACAGCCACCCCAACCCCTAACCGAAGATAACAGGCGGAGATGTCTGGTATCAAGGTGTAAGAGCTAAAAATCGAAAGAAACATCGTTTTGCTGGAGAATGGAAATCAATAAGGTTGAGTAAACGCCCAAGTGTGGGCATTGAAGAACGCAAAGACGACAGCCTCCGCAGAATAGAATTTCAAATAATAAAATGAGAAAAGCAAAACCAAAGAAGCATGTGATCCTCCCGGATCCGAAGTTCAATGACCAGAAGGTCACCAAGTTTGTCAACCACCTGATGTACGACGGTAAGAAGAATACCTCTTATGAGATCTTCTATACTGCCCTCGAGCTCGTAGGCGCCAAGGTGAAGAGCGAGGAGAAGACCCCGCTTGAGGTTTGGAAGCAGGCCCTCGACAACATCACTCCGCAGGTGGAGGTGAAGAGCCGCCGTATCGGTGGTGCTACGTTCCAGGTTCCTACTGAGATTCGTCCCGACCGCAAGGAGAGTGTCTCCATGAAGAATATGATCGCCTTCGCACGCAAGCGCGGTGGCAAGAGTATGGCCGAGAAGTTGGCCGCTGAGATCATGGACGCATTCAACAACCAGGGTGGTGCGTTCAAGCGTAAGGAGGATATGCACCGCATGGCTGAGGCCAACCGTGCTTTCGCACACTTCAGATTCTAATCTTTTCACACATTAAGGACAAGGTAATAAGACAATGGCAAATCGCGATTTACATTTGACCCGTAACATCGGTATCATGGCTCACATCGATGCCGGTAAGACGACCACATCAGAGCGCATCCTGTTCTACACAGGTAAGACGCACAAGATTGGCGAGGTACACGATGGTGCGGCCACAATGGACTGGATGGCGCAGGAGCAGGAGCGTGGTATCACTATTACTTCCGCTGCCACCACATGCTCTTGGGAGTATAACAAGAATAAGTATAAGATCAACCTGATCGATACTCCGGGTCACGTCGATTTCACGGCCGAGGTAGAGCGCTCGCTGCGTGTGCTCGACGGAGCTGTTGCTACCTATTCCGCTGCTGACGGCGTTCAGCCGCAGTCAGAGACTGTGTGGCGTCAGGCTGACAAGTACAACGTGCCGCGTATCGGTTATGTCAACAAGATGGACCGTTCGGGTGCCGACTTCTTTGAGACCGTACAGCAGATGAAGGATATCCTGGGTGCCAATCCGGTTGCTATCCAGATTCCTATCGGTGCTGAGGAGAACTTCAAGGGTGTCGTGGACCTCATCAAGATGAAGGCCATCCTGTGGCACGACGAGACGATGGGTGCCGAGTACGACATCGAGGATATTCCTGCTGACCTCGTTGACGAGGCTGAGGAGTGGCGTGAGAAGTTGCTCGATGCTGCCTCAAGCTTTGACGATGAGCTGATGGAGCTCTACCTTGATGGTAAGGATATTCCCGAGGAGATGATCATCGCTGCTATCCGCAAGGGTTGTATCTCTATGGAGTGCACGCCGATGCTGCTCGGTTCTTCTTACAAGAACAAGGGTGTCCAGCCGCTGCTCGACTATGTTTGCGCCTTCCTTCCCTCTCCGCTCGACACGGAGGCTATCGTGGGCACGAACCCCGATACTGAGGAGGAAGAGGATCGCAAGCCGAGCGAGAATGAGCCGACTGCAGCTTTGGCCTTCAAGATCGCTACCGATCCGTTCATGGGTCGTCTGGTGTTCTTCCGCGTTTATTCCGGTAAGGTCGAGGCTGGTTCTTATGTCTATAACCCGCGCTCGGGCAAAAAGGAGCGTATCAGCCGCCTCTTCCAGATGAACTCCAACAAGGAGATCCCCATGCAGTCCATCGACGCTGGTGACATCGGCGCTGGTGTGGGCTTCAAGGATATCCGCACGGGTGATACCCTCTGCTCTGAGGAGCATCCGATCGTGCTGGAGTCTATGAGCTTCCCTGACACGGTGCTTTCCATCGCCGTGGAGCCGAAGAGCCAGGCGGACATCGCCAAGCTCGACAACGGTCTTGCCAAGCTGGCCGAGGAGGATCCGACGTTCACCGTCCGCACGGACGAGCAGAGCGGCCAGACGATTATCTCTGGTATGGGTGAGCTTCACCTCGATATCATCATCGACCGCTTGAAGCGCGAGTTCAAGGTGGAGTGCAACCAGGGTAAGCCGCAGGTTAACTATAAGGAGGCTATCTCACGTGCCGCTCAGAGCCGCGAGACCTTCAAGAAGCAGTCTGGTGGTCGTGGTAAGTTCGCTTGTATCGACGTCACCATCGAGCCGAAGGATGAGGACTTCAAGGAGGGCGACTTGCAGTTTGTCAATGTCGTCAAGGGTGGTAACGTGCCTAAGGAGTTTATCCCCTCTGTTGAGAAGGGCTTCCGCGACTGCCTCTCCAATGGTGTGCTCGGTGGCTTCCCGATGACGGGCCTGAAGGTCACGCTCACCGATGGTAGCTTCCACCCGGTCGACTCCGATCAGCTCTCCTTCGAGTTGGTCGCTCACCAGGCCTTCAAGAAGCTCTGCCCGATGGCTGGTCCGGTCCTCATGGAGCCGATCATGCGCGTAGAGGTAGTTACGCCGGAGGAGAACATGGGTGACGTTATCGGCGACTTGAACAAGCGTCGTGGTCTGGTTCAGGGTATGGACGAGGCTCGTAGCGGTGCTCGTATCGTCAAGGCTATGGTTCCGTTGTCGGAGATGTTCGGCTATGTGACCGCCCTGCGTACCATCACCTCTGGTCGTGCTACTTCTTCTATGGAGTACGATCACCACTCACCGGTTTCCTCTGCTCTTGCCAAGGAGATCTTGACGGAGCTCAATGGCCATCCCGAGTTGGTGAAGTAAAATGAATCTTAACTGTCCCGGGAGGGAGCTTTCTCTCCCGGGATGGTATGAGATATAAAGGATGGTGGACGCCAGCATAGCGAATGACTCTTATGAGGGCGTATCCCCGTCTTTTTCAAGAACAAAATTATTTTATTCAATTAATTATTTTAAAACGACATGAGTCAAAAAATTCGCATCAAGCTGAAGTCTTACGACCATCAGCTCGTTGACAAGTCGGCCGAGAAGATTGTCAAGGCTGTCAAGGCTACGGGTGCTATCGTCAGCGGCCCGATTCCATTGCCTACGCACAAGCGTATCTACACGGTCAACCGTTCGACCTTCGTAAACAAGAAGTCGCGCGAGCAGTTCCAGCTCTCCGATTACAAGCGTCTCATCGACATCTACAGCTCTACCGCCAAGACGGTGGACGCGCTGATGAAGTTGGAGCTTCCGTCGGGTGTTGAGGTCGAGATTAAGGTTTAATGCCTACGTTTTATCTATTCAAGTCATTTAGAAACACATTATTGAAATGCCAGGATTATTAGGAAAGAAAATCGGAATGACATCCGTTTTCAGTGCCGACGGAAAGAACGTGCCGTGCACTGTTATCGAAGCTGGTCCTTGTGTTGTAACCCAGATTAAGACCGTTGAGAAGGATGGTTACAAGGCTGTTCAGTTGGGTTTCGGCGAGGCTAAGGAGAAGAATACCTCCAAGCCGATGCAGGGACACTACAAGAAGGCCGGCACAACGCCCAAGAAGCACTTGGCCGAGTTCAAGTTTGATGAGGACTACAACCTCGGTGATACCATTACGGTGGAGCTGTTCAACGACGCTCAGTTTGTAGATGTCGTCGGTACCTCCAAGGGTAAGGGTTTCCAGGGTGTTATGAAGCGTCACGGATTCGGTGGCGTCGGTCAGTCTACCCACGGTCAGGATGACCGTGCTCGCAAGCCGGGATCTATCGGTGCCTGCTCCTACCCCGCTAAGGTGTTCAAGGGTATGCGCATGGGCGGCCAGATGGGAGGCGACCGGGTTACTACCCAGAACCTCAAAGTGTTAAAGGTAATTCCAGAGCACAATCTGCTCCTCGTAAAGGGCAGCGTGGCTGGATGCATTGGTTCAACCGTAATCATCAACAAGTAATGGATATTAACGTATTGGATATCAAAGGTCAGGAGACCGGCCGTAAGGTGACTCTCAGCGAGAGCGTCTTCGGTATCGAACCAAACGATCACGTTATCTACCTTGATGTGAAGCAGTACATGGCTGACCAACGCCAGGGTACGCACAAGAGCAAGGAGAGAAGCGAGGTTTCTGGTTCAACCCGCAAGCTCGGACGTCAGAAGGGTGGCGGTGGTGCTCGCCGTGGCGACATCAACTCACCGGTCCTCGTAGGTGGTGGTCGTGTCTTTGGACCGAAGCCCCGCGATTATCGTTTCAAGCTCAACAAAAAAGTAAAGAATCTTGCTCGTAGATCAGCACTCTCCTACAAGGCTCAGGAGCAGGCTATCCTCGTGGTAGAAGATTTCAACTTTGAGGCTCCGAAGACGAAAGATTTCGTAAATATTGCTAAAAATCTTAAAGTAGACGGCAAGAAGCTCCTTCTTCTTTTGCCGGAAGCAAATAAAAATGTATTTTTGTCTGCTCGCAACCTCCAAAAGGCTCATGTGATGGTAGCAAAAGACGTCAATACGTACAAGATTTTGGATGCTGACGTGCTCATCGTCACGGAGAATTCGCTGAAGGCAGTTGAGGGTATCTTGAACAAGTAAAACAAAAAAGGAGACATAAAACATGGGATATATCATTAAGCCAATCGTCACTGAGAAGATGTCGAAGCTGACGGACAAGTCTTCTTTGGACAAGACCCGCACGAAGAAGGGCGAGAAGTACACTATTCCGGCACAGCCGAAGTATGGCTTCATCGTCAAGCCCGAGGCCGGCAAGGCAGACATCAAGAAAGAGGTCGAGGCTCTGTACGGCGTCAAAGTGTTGGCTGTCAACACAATGTGCTATGCAGGCAAGCGCATGTCGCGCTACACGAAGCAGGGTCTTGTGAAAGGCCAGCGCAATGCCTTCAAGAAGGCAATCGTCACCCTCAAGAACGGTGATGCTATTGATTTTTACAGCAACATTAAATAAAAAATGGCAGTACGTAAGTTAAACCCGGTCACTCCGGGTCAAAGACACAAGGTTATTGGCACGTTCGAGGATATTACTGCATCCGTGCCAGAGAAGTCTCTCGTTTACGGCAAACGTTCTACCGGTGGTCGAAACAACACCGGTAAGATGACTGTCCGCTACATCGGCGGTGGTCACAAGAAGAAGTTCCGTCTGGTCGACTTCAAGCGAGAGAAGGATGGTGTTCCAGCTGTAGTGAAGTCAATCGAGTACGATCCTAACCGTTCGGCTCGCATTGCTTTGCTCTTCTACGCTGATGGTGAAAAACGTTACATTATTGCTCCTAATGGACTGCAGGTAGGTGCTACGCTGCTTTCTGGCGCAGAGGCTGCGCCGGAGGGGGGGAACGCTCTTCCTCTCTCACGCATTCCTGTCGGTACGGTGATCCACAACATCGAGCTCCGTCCGGGTGAGGGTGCGCGTTTGGTTCGTTCGGCTGGTAACTTCGCTCAGCTTACTTCTCGCGATGGCGCATACTGCGTTATCAAGCTTCCTTCTGGTGAGACTCGCCAGATCCTCTCCGCTTGCAAGGCCACTGTGGGTAGTGTAGGCAACTCTGATCACGCTTTGGAGCAGTCTGGTAAGGCTGGACGCTCACGCTGGTTGGGTCGTCGTCCTCACAACCGTGGTGTCGTCATGAACCCGGTCGATCACCCGATGGGTGGTGGCGAGGGTCGCCAGTCTGGTGGACACCCGCGTTCACGCAAGGGCTTGTATGCTAAGGGTCTTAAGACTCGCGCACCGAAGAAGCTCTCGAACAAGTACATCATTGAGAGAGCTAACAAGAAGTAAACTTATTAAGCGTTAAATTATGAGTCGTTCAATCAAAAAAGGTCCGTACATCAACGTATCGCTTGAGAA
>ULSR01007956.1_pt1 | contig 53984 bp, 49 predicted proteins | sample 1956861 | NCBI WGS metagenome assembly ULSR01 (sample SAMEA4835713, study PRJEB28245) | human gut metagenome | biome: gut microbiome; material: fecal sample | place: Denmark | collected 2008 | reverse complement strand
GAAAAAATGTGTATATTACTATATTTGTAATTACAACAATTATCGCAGCTGGGTTAGCAATATTTTTTAAAGTGGATGGCGATAAAAAAGTAAAAAATATGGAGGCTAAAATTGGGAAAAATGATATAGAACAAAGTGAAATAACAGACTCTGAAATTTTAAACAGTGAGAGTAATCAATCAATTAATAATATATCTGAGAAGAATAATTCTGTTCCTACAAATGATTTGTTCGCAGTTGATAGTCAAAATATGCTATTAGCTAAAATAATTGATGGAGATCTATATTATTTTCTTTTAGATGAATCAAAAGATTTTGATTATATTGCCACTAATATACCAGATAAATATTATGTAAAGTTAGATTCTGGAGTTAAGAGAATAAAAACTATTTCAATTGGAAGTGATACTAACATTTCGTATCTTGTAATAAAAGAGGATGGAACGGTTTATCAAATGTATGTAACACTTAGTGATGATTTGAAATCAAAAAAAGTCAGTTATAATAAATACAATGCGTTTTCTGATGAAAAAATTGATGACGTTTTATCAATAGAAGGGCACCCTGGTTCAAAAGGGGGGATTAGCGCAAAGGTAAAAATGATAGATGGTAAAATAAAAGATATAAATAACTAATAACTAATTTTATGTTATGTAATTTATAAATTATATGGGGGTTATATTATGGAAAGTAAAAGAAAAAATGTGTATATTACTATATTTGTAATTACAACAATTATTGCAGCAGGACTTGCAATATTTTTTAAAGTGGATGGCGATAATAAATTAAAAAGTATGGAGGCAAAAGTTGAAGAGAGCTCAAAAGAAGTTAATACCAATGAATCTAGTAAGGAAAACGATGAAAGTCAAAATTCAATTGATATTTCAAAAGATAATGTAGATAAAGATTTTAATCTACCAGTACTTGATGGAAATAAATGTATAAATAATTTGGATAAAGGGACAAAATATAATCTTTTCTCAAATTTTGAAGGAATTTCTTGTAGATTAAGTAATGATAATAAATCTGTTATGTTTTGGTTTGATTGGAATAGTGTTAAAAGTACATATGGTGTAAATATTCCAAGTGGAGTCGTTGAAGCTAGTAAAGAAGTACAGATTTCAAATTTTGATAAAGAAATATCTAGTATATATATATTAGGATTTGGGCATGAAGTGGGTAGAGAAACACTATTGTTTTTAATGAAAGATGGTACAGTTGAATATATGCCTATTGCAAAAGCTTTAAAGGAACAAGAATTTAAATCATATGGAATGTTACCTGATGTTGAAAAAGTTTCTTTAATTAGTCAAGGAAATTGCGCACCAGAATTTGGGGGATGGGCAGATATATTTGCCATAAAAGATGATGGAAGTTTTTATATTTTGAGTGAAATACTAAAAGGTACAGGAAATTACAATTTCTAATTCCTATTTTATGATAATAGTTTATTTATAAGGACTTGTTTATATTTTAAGCAAGTCCTTTTCTTTATGTTAACATGCTTTAAAAATGTAGTTTTTTGTAAAAAAGGGTTTAAAAATTAAAAATCATGTGATATAATCATCCCAGGTGATTATATGAAATATAAAGTAATTGAAAATATTAACCCTAATATATTCAGAGGGTATGATATTAGAGCAATTTACGGAAAAGACTTAGATGAAAATATAGCATATACAATAGGACTTGCATATGCAAAGTACATAAGAAATAATGGGTATGATAGATGCGTTATTGGAAGAGATAATAGAAGTTCATCACTTCCACTATCTGAAGCTTTAATTCAAGGTATAATTGAAGGCGATAATATAGAGGTTATTGATATAGGTTTAGTTACAACACCAATGTATTATTATGGACAGATATTTTTAAATGATGGTAAAAATATAATGCCTGGAATAATGATTACTGCAAGCCACAATCCAAAAGAGTATAATGGTATGAAGATGACTGTAAATGACTTTGGAAATGCTTGTGGAGAAATGATACAACAGTTTAGAAGATTTGTTGAAGAAAACTCTAAAAAAGAAGTAAATAATGAAAGAGATGTTATAGGTCATGTTGTAAAAGAAAACGTTAGAGAAGGATATCTTAATTTAGTAAAAAAATCAATTGATCTAGGTGATAAAAAAATAAAAGCAGTTGTTGATACTGCTAATGGAACAGCATCAATTATAGCACAAGAAATGTTTGATATGTTTAAGGATAAAATAGAGATGATTCCTTTATATATGGAATCTGATCCTGATTTTCCAAATCATCATCCAGATCCAAGTGTTGAATCTAATAATGAAGATTTAAAAAAGGCTGTTTTGGAAAACAAAGCTGACCTTGGAATTGGTATCGATGGTGATGGCGATAGAGTAGGAATTATTGATGAAAATGGAAAAATGATATTTGCTGATTTTTATGCAATAATTATTTGGCGCTATTTAATGGATAAAGTTACAAACAAAAAAGCTTTATTTGATGTAAAATGTACAAAATCTCTTGCTGATGAAATTGAAAAATTGGGTGGAACACCAGTATGTTATAGAACTGGTAATTCATACATGAAAGCTAAAATGAGAGATGACGATTTTATGTTTGGTAGTGAACTATCAGGACATGTATGGTTTAGAGATAAATGGCCTAATATTGATGATGGACTATATGCAGGTTTAAGACTAATTGAAATAATGTCTAAAACTGGCAAGTCTATAACTGAAATGTTAGAGGGAATAAACAAATATTATTCTACACCTGAAATTAAGTTTGAAGCAAGTGATGATGTTAAATTTAAGATTATAGAGAAAATTAAAGAATATTGTATTGATAAAGGATACAAAATAAATGATATAGATGGCGTTAGAGCAGAATTTGATAATGGATGGGCATTAGTTAGAGCATCAAACACAGGACCTAATATTACAGCTAGATTTGAAGGTAAAACTGAAGAGGATATGGAAAAAATTAAAAAAGAATTTATGAGTTTACTTAAATAAAGGAAGAAAAATAATGGATTTTGCAGTAAATTATATTGATAATAATTATAACTCAAGGTATCATTTTGATAAAAGTGTTTATTTAAAATATCCAGGATTTTCTGCAAGTATAGAGGAAATGGTTTCAATGCCAAGGTTAAAAAATAAAATATTACTTCATGGCATTGTACCATCATCTGGTTCTATATTTGATGAACACTTATGTGATAAAATGGATGAATGGCTACAAATTTTTAAAGAAAATGAGAATAAGTGGGTATCACTTCATTTTTATTATGAAGAAAAATTTTGCCCTTTAGATAAAGCAGAGGAAGTATGCAAGAGTAATATAGATAAAATTAGGCAAGTGTTACCTAATATTCCTATTGTTATTGAAAACGTACCTTATGCACATAACGATTATAAATGGTGCCAAGAGCCTGATGTTATTAATTATTATTGTAAAAAATATGAATTAGGACTTTTACTTGACATTTCACATATGTGTGTATATACTGGAAATAACAATTTAGACATTAATGAATATTTGAAAAAATTACCATTAGACAAAATTTATGAAATACATATTTCTGGATGTTATACAGACGAAGATAAAAAATATTACGATACCCATTTTGAATGCTCTAATGAAATATACGAGTTATACAAAAAAGTATTAAAAATAGCCAAAAACGTAAAAATGACATCACTTGAGTTTCCGGTATATAACGATATACCAGTTGTAATTAAATATTTAAAAAATAGTACATATGATGAATTATACAAGTTACAAAATGTTCAACTTAATAAATTAAAAGAAATTTATGACAATAATATAAATAGAAACAAAATATAAACAAGAAGGAGAGTTATAATGAGTTTTATAAATAAATGCAAAGAAATATACCAATATAGACATATGTTAAAAACATTAGTAAAACAAGATATAAATGGGAGATATAAAGGATCTTTTTTTGGGTTTTTATGGACATTGCTTAATCCATTACTTATGCTTTTTGTATATTCTTTAGTATTCCAATTTGTATTTAGGACAGGAATAGAACACTATTCTATTTATTTATTTATATGTCTTATGCCTTGGAATGCTTTTGCAAATACAATTGCAATTGGAACAACGTGCGTATCTAATAATGCAAGCATATTAAAAAAGGTATATTTCCCAAGAGAAATTTTACCACTGGCTGTTGTTATAAGTAATACAATACAGTATTTCTTTAGTGCTGTTATAATATTTATAGCTTTGCTTGTATCTGGAGTAGGAGTATCTTGGTATGCGTTGCTTTTACCAGTTATAGTGTTGATACAGTCTATTTTTTCTTTAGGAATAGTAATGATATTATCTGCAGCAAATGTATATGTAAGAGATGTACAATACATAATGAATCCTGTGATGATGATATGGATGTATGCATGTCCAATACTTTATAGTATTTCAATGATACCTGAAAGATTTTTAAAGATATATAAACTTAATCCGATGGTAACAATAATGCAAGGATATCAAGATATATTATATTCAAAGACATGGCCTGATTTTAAAAATTTGGGAATAGTTTTCTTAATATCTATTGTTGTACTTATTATAGGATATTTAGTATTTAATAAATTACAAAGACGTTTTGCAGAGGAGGTTTAATCGTGGCAAAAAAAAGTAAAAAAGAAGATATAGCAATTTCTGTAAAAAATGTTACAAAAGAGTTCACAGTTTATGAAGATAAAGCCTATTTTTTAAAAGAAAGACTTGCAAATTTAAAGAGAAATAAAAAAACAAAACATGTTGTTTTAAAGGATATATCTTGTGATATAAAAAGAGGTGAGTCTGTAGCTCTAATTGGAGTAAATGGTTCGGGAAAATCTACGCTTTTAAAACTTATGAATAAAATAATATATCCTGAAAAAGGAACTATTACTATGAATGGTAAAGTATCTAGTATGATAGAACTTGGCGCTGGATTTAATACGGATTTTACAGGTAGAGAAAATATTTATTTTAATGCTTCAATGTATGGCCTTGGGAAAAAAGATGTAGATCCTATTATAGATAAAATAATTGATTTTTCTGAACTTGGTGATTTTATAGATGTACCAGTTAGAACTTATTCATCTGGTATGTATATGAGACTTGCATTTTCAATAGCTGTAAATGTACAAGCAGATATTTTGCTTATTGATGAAATACTTGCAGTAGGAGATGCTCATTTTCAAGATAAATGTCTAAATAAAATGAAAGAGCTAAAAGCTGAAGGTAAAACAATGGTATTTGTTTCTCATAGCGTACCACAAGTAAAGAGTTTTTGTGATAGAGCAATATGGCTATATAATGGAACGAAAAGAATGGATGGATCTACTGATGATGTTATAGATGAATACTTAAAAGTACAAGGGTAATGTAAAAAAAAGTTATTATGAGGTGAGCTTTTTTGAGTGAATTAGATTTTTTGATTTTGAACGTACTCCTTTAAAACGTAAATATGATAGAAAATTTAATTATAGTAAAGATGATATATTAATTTCGATTATAACTCCTTACTATAATGCTTCAAAGACGATACTTGATACAGCTAAAACAGTTTTAAATCAAACTTTTAGTAGCCATAAAAAGTTCTAGATCATATAAAATAATGGAAAAGATTAGAAATATTGTACATAAATAAAATAAATTTATAATTGAGGTGAAAATATTGAATGAATTAGATTTCTTTGATTTTACTAAAGAACCAGGAAAAGAATTAAAAAAACATATAAATTTAAAAATTGAGAAACCTTTAATTAGTATAATAACAGCATACTATAATGTAAAAGATTATATAATGCAAACAGCAAATTGTATTTTTAATCAAACTTTTCCTTTTTGGGAATGGATTATAGTAGATGATTGTAGTAATGATGATAACAAAAAAATACTAAAAGATTTAGAAAAAATGGATTCTAGAATTAAGATATTCTATAATGAAAAAAATCTTAAGTTACCAGGAACTAGGGACGTTGCCATAAGTAAAGCATCAGCTGAATATATATATATATTAGATCCAGATGATTTAATTGAAAATACAGCTTTAGAAACGGCATATTTGGCAATGAAAACACATCCTAATGTTACTTGGGTATATTCTGATGTTGTTGGCTTTGGCACACAACATTATTTATGGAATCCTAAATTTGATACTTATAGAGAAAAAAGAGAAAATTTACTTTGTTGCAATGCATTAATTAAAAAAGATGCTGTATTAAAAGTAGGGGGATATTCTAATGTGCCAGAAAAGGTTTATGAAGATTGGCACTTATGGCTTAGAATGCTAGCAAATGGAGCAGTTCCTTTGAAAATGTCATATTATAGTTTTTGGTATAGGAGACATGATAAGGGAGTTTTAAGCGGAATAAATTCTAATACTAATTCAAAGAAAAGAGCATTAAAAGAAATAGCAAAAGTTGGAAAAAATATTACTAAAAAGGCAAATGCTATTCAATATCCTATATCGGATAGTTATAAAGATTGGTCAACACATCCTCAAGAATTTAAGTTTGAAATTCCATTTATTAAAAGCAAATCAAATTTTAAAAGTATTTTATGTATATTTTCGTGGCTTACTATAGGTGGAGCAGATAAGTATAACTTAAATTTGTTAGAAAAACTATATAGTGAAGGATATAAAGTTACAATTGTAACTACTGTTCCATCAAAATATATCTGGAGACAAAAATTTGAAAAATATTCTGAAGAGATATTTGATTTAACCTCTTTTTTGGATAGAAAAGATTGGCCAGCTTTTATTAGTTATTTAATTAAATCAAGAAAATTTGATTTAATATTTCAAAGCAATAGTACATATGGATATTACTTATTACCATGGATTAAATGCAAGTATCCAAATATTCCTATTATTGATTATATTCACATGGAAGAATGGTATTGGAGAGATGGAGGATATCCTAGAGATTCGATTGCAGTTGAAAAATATATTGATTACACATATACGTGCTCTAGCCATTTAATTGGTGAAATGAAAAAAAAGATGAGCAAAAAGAATGATAAAATTGAAGTGGTATATATAGGAACTGAAGAAGATAAATTTAACCCTGATATTGTAGATGTTCCAAATGATAAAGAGCTAGAAAAAATTAAAGACAAAAAAATAGTTATTTTTCCTTGTAGAATTTCTGAGCAAAAAAGACCTTTGTTAATGGTTGAAATATTAAAAGAATTATTGAAAAAAAAGAATGACATAGCTTTTTTAGTCGTAGGAAATGGTAAAATGCTAAACGAAGTTCAAGAAAAGGTTGAAGAGTATGGATTGTCTCCAAATATTGTATTTCTTGATGCAAAAGATGATATAAGGCCATATTATAAAATTGCAGAAGCTACTTTGATATGTTCAATGATAGAAGGAATTTCTTTGACTGCTTATGAATCTTTAGCAATGGGGGTTCCTGTAATCACTTCAGATGTCGGTGGTCAAAATGAATTAGTTGATAATGATAATGGTAGGGTTGTTAAGTTATGTCAGGATCCAAGTAAAGATATTAATAATTATAATTATTCAAAGGAAGAAATAAACAGTTATGTAAATGCTATAATTGAAGTGATGGATAATAAAAAATTAAAAGAAAATTGTAGAAAAAGAATATTAGAAAAATTTACAGTAACTCAAATGCAAGAAAAAATGTTTAAAATTATAAAAGATAGAATAGAAAAAGGAACCGAAATAGATCCTGAAACTATAAAGAATGATGGTAACATAGCAGAAAGATTAGTTGTTATGTACAATGAGTTAAGCAGAAATTTTTATATTAATCCTGATGCGCCAGAGAAAACCTTTAAAGAAAGATTTGGAGCAAAAATGTGGAAATATAAATCATATAGAAAATTAATAAATTTGTTAAAAAAAGATAGCTAGAGTAAGGAGAAAAAGCATATGTTTACGTTACATCAGTTAACATATAATTTTAATGATAAAAAGAAGTACTTGCCTGATTGCGAAGTGATTATATATAAGGATAAACTAAAAGAAATAGAAAAAAAAATATCAGTTTATAAAGATTCGGCTTTATACAGAGATTACTTAAGATTATACATAATATATGAAAATGGAGGATTATTATTAGATGGAAAATTTGATATAGTTTCCAGTATTGACACGTTATTGGAAAATGATATGTTTTTAGGGTTTAAAACTGAAAATACTATTTCAACTGAACTGATATGGGCAAAGGAAAAGAAGAATAAATATATAAAAATAATACTAGATGAGATTGAGAAGCGTTTTAAGAATAGCGAAAAAGAAAACGATATTACAGATATTATTTCTAAAGGTATAGGCATTAATTTAAGAAATAAAATAAATTCGACTGTAAAGATCGCTGAAAATTCATATATCTATTCTTATGATTATTTTTATCCACTTGATTATGAAAATTCTGGAAAGAAATTTTCTGAAAATACAAGAGTTATTTTTTATGATAATACAAAAAAGTTATCTTTAAAAAAACAAATAAAACTAAGTGCATTTAAAAAATATGGAAGTTTGTCTGTTAAATATATTCAGACTTTAAGTGATATATTAAGATTTCGTTTAGCGTCAAAAAAATATATTATTATGCAAAAAACAGCTTTTGATAAAAAGAAGAAAAACAAGGTGACTAGTAATGCTATAGAAATATTAGATAATATAGCTCTTAATAAAAACGAATATATTATTTTTCACAATTCAAATTGGCTAGGTGTAACTAGTGCAACTAAAGAATTATTTGATAACTTAGTTCCAATAGAAGAAATTTATGATAATAATAAAGCTAAACTACTTGCAAGAAAAATAAATGAGATTGGAGTTAAGCAAGTAATTTTTAGTGCTTTTGCAGATGGTTGGGAGCTACTAGCTAGAGAAATAAAAAATATAAATAGTAATATAAAGATAAAAGTATTTTGGCATGGAAGTCATTCTCAAGTTATAGATACAATAAATTGGAGAACAAATGTAAAAGCTTTAAATTTGCACAGAGAAGGGATTATTGACGTTTTTGCTACGTGTAAAGAAAGTATAGTTAATTTTTATAAGTCTCAAGGTTATAGAACGGCTTTTATAAAAAATACAGTGCGTTTAGATAATTCATTAAAAGAAGATATAATTAAAAACAAAGCAAAATATTTTTCCTCAAAAGACTACTCTAAGGATAAGATACAAATAGGAATATATAGTGCTAATATGGCTTGGCGAAAGAATATGTTTAATCAAATTGCAGCATCGTCTTTAATTTTGAATTCTAAAATATGTACCTTACCTTTAAATTTTGATGGACAAGTTTTTTCGTCTAAGTTAAATGAAGAAATCGAGGGAGAAAGTAAGGGCGTAAAAAGAGAAGTTTTACTTAGAAAAATGTCTGAAAACGATATTAATTTATATGTTACATTTTCTGAATGTGCACCTATGCTTCCAATAGAAAGCATGGAAGTAGGAACTCTATGTATATCTGGTAACAATCATCACTATTTTAAAGGTACCAAACTAGAAGAATATTTGATTGTAGATAGGGAAGATGATGTTATTGAGATAGCTAAGAAAATAAGATATGCTTTAGATAATAAAGATGAAATTTTTAAGTTATATAATGAATGGAAAAAAGATTACGACATTCAAAGTAAAAAAAGTGTAGATGACTTTTTAAATATGTAATTTTGTGAAAGGAAAGTATATGTCAAGACATACAGAGAAAATAATTAGTATATTTTTTAAAAAAGGATATGACGAAAAATATAAAGAAAACATTATCAATCAGTTAAAAGCATGTATTAATGTAGATACAATTGCTTTTTATAACCCAGAATGCATTGGGGTGATGAATTCTACAAAGGATTTGTTTAAAAATACAGTAGCATTAAAAGAAATATTTTCAGATAAATTATCAAATGAAATAGCTGACGCAATAATAGCTACAGGCGTAAAGCAGGTCATATTTAGTTCTATAACTTTTGGATGGATGAATTTAATAGAAAATATATATTTAAAAAAAAGTGATATAAAAATAAAATTCCTATGGCATGGATCGCATGCTATGTTAGTACAAAAAAATGAAGCATATTTTTTATACAATATTATGGAGTTACTTGATAGGAATATCATACATTCGATTGGCTTTTCGAAGGAAAGTATGGCAGAATTTTACAAATTAAAAGGATATGATGCATATTTTGTGCCTAATACAGTAAGTAATTTAAAGACGACTAATACTCCTTTTAATAAAAAGACTGATAAGAAATATATAGGATTATATTCTGCGGGAAATAGATGGGAGAAGAATACTTTTAATCAGTTAAGTGCAATTTCAATGTTAAGAGGTTCTGTTATTGATATTATTCCTGTAACAGAACTTGTCTCTGATTTCTGTAATTTAATGAATATAGAAATTAATGATAGAAATATAGGATATTTAAAAAGACAAGATTTATTAAATAGAATGGCACAAAATGATCTTAATTTGTATGTTACTTTTACAGAGTGTTCTCCTGTTGTTCCACTTGAAAGTTTAGAGCTAGGAGTACCTTGTATAACTGGTAATAATCATCACTATTTTAGAAATAGTAAATTATATGATTATTTAGTAGTTAAATCTGAAGATAATATAGATGAAATATATAGTAAAGCAAGAATTGCTATTGAAAATAAAGATGAGATTATTAAATTATATAAATCTTGGAAAAAAGATTATGATGTTTTTTTTAATCAAAAATTGTTAGAATTTTTACAAGGTTAGGTGAAAAAATTGAATAATGATATATTACTTTCAGTTATTATTCCAGTTTATAATACAGAAAAATATTTAAAGAAATGTTTAGAATCTGTTATAGTAGCATTAAAAAATTTTAAATATACTTATGAAATTATAATTGTAAACGATGGCTCTACTGGAAATGAAGAAAAAATAATAAAAGAATATCTAAATAATAGGAATATTGTTTATTATAAAAAGAAAAATGGTGGACTGGCAAGCACAAAAAATTTTGGAATAAAAAAATCTAAAGGAAAGTATTTAAGTTTTATAGATTCTGATGATTATATTGATCCGGATTTTTTTAATGAAGCTTTTAACAATTATATTACTGATAAATGTTTATATGATATTGTTATATATGATTGGGAGGCAATAGACACAAAAAACAATACTAAGTATGTAGTTGAAGCAAAGAATAACAATTATGTCGAAAGTAAATGGGGCTGTATAGATGTTCCAATAATGCCATCATCATGTAACAAAATAGTAAAAAAAGAATTGTTTAAAAATTTGTCATTTCCGGATAGATATATATATGAAGATTTAGGAACTACGCTTATTTTGTTTTGCAGAACTGATAAAATAAAATATGTAAATAAACCTTATTATAAATATTATTTATCTGAATCTTCAATAATGAGAAGTGATTTTAGTGAAAAAAACTTGCAAATGATAGATATATTTGATATACTTTTTACAAGGCTAGCTTCTGAAAGTAAAGTTACTTTAGATGATAAGCAAAAGATGGAATGTATGGTATATACAAGAAGATTTTACGAAGATTTATTAGAGCCTATATCAAAGCAGAAGTTTTCAAAAAGATATAATCTTATTAAGTTGATGTGTAAAAAAATAAAAAATACTAATAATATAATGATAAATAATCATTACTTTTTAAAAGAAATTGCTAACAATAGAAGAATAAAAAGAATTTTTAATAAATTGTTATTATTTTGTTTAAATAAAGAATTAATTTTAATTTTAACAAATTTAATAAATAAAAAAATATATTATAAATTAGTTCATGTAAAATATGTTGACAATATTTATTTTAAAGCTTCAAAAGGAGAGTAAAAATAAATGAATAAAAATAATGAAAATGTTAAAATAATACATTATTGCTGGTTTGGACCTCATCCACTTTCAAAATTAGCACTAAGATGTATGAAAAGCTGGAAGAAGTTTTTACCAGGTTATGAAATAAAGTTGTGGAATGAAGAAAATTTTGATTTTAAACAAAATAATTTTATAAAACAAGCTTATGAACAAAAAAAATGGGCATTTGTTTCAGATTATGCTAGGCTTAAAGTTTTATCTGAGTATGGAGGAATATATTTAGATACAGATATGGAAATAACAAAAGATATATCAGATATACTTTTAAATGAGTGCTTTTTAGGAGTTGAAGATTCTGGCTTAATTAATGCAGCTGTTATAGGTGCAAAAGAGCCTCATAATAAGTTTATTGACGAATTGATTAAATCTTATGATGAAAAAGAAAAATTTAATAGTGAAGATATCTATGCAATGACAATTCCAAGACAAATTACTGAAAAATTGAATAAGTTAGGCTTTAATAAAGAGTTTAATGATATACAAAAGTTTTATGATGGAAAAGTAGTAGTGTATCCAAGAGAATACTTTTATCCTTTAAGTTATGACCATCAAGATAACAAGTTTACTGCTAATTCATGTATGATACATCATTATGATGCGACATGGGCCAGTAAACCAGAAAAAGCAAAGCTGTTTTTTAGACGACACAATATGAAATTTATGCTTAGAAGTGTAGATATTTGTGTTTCAATAAAAATGAGAATATGTAGAATAATTAATAAATTAAGAGGTAAGAAAAATGAAACAGAATATTAAGTATATCGTAATTTTTGTGATAGTTTCAATTATATTAGAAAGCAGTATTTTTTTATATAATAATATTGTTAAAGATTTATTTGAAAAATATCATTTTATAAATAACGAAGTAAAAAGTGTCGAAATAGCAAATTTTAATTTTTCGGCCATAGAAGATGAATATTATGATATTATGGAATTAAAAGTTCCAAAGGAAATGATAATTTATAACGTTAAATTATCATTTAAAGAACAAATTTATAATAGTTTATATGTTAGAATAGTAACAGATTATGGAGAAAAACTATTGTTAAAGTCAAATTATCCTGCTACAGAGTTTAAGACATATTATAAATCAGGTATTAATACAGCTAACTTAAAACTTATATTTCCTAAGAATACTATACAAATAGAAGATATAAGTTCAGTGCAGTTAAATACTAATTTAAACTATATGCCTACGACAAAATTTTCTATTTTTAGGTGTATATGCCTATTTTTTGTATTTTTAACTAGTTATTTGATTTTTAAAAATAAGGGTAAAATTTGTAATTGGATTAATAATTTAAAATTGGAAAGTTTTTTTGTGACATTAATCATAGCTTTTGGAGTGATATATACATTTGTTAATGTTCCTTTGGTTAGATATGATGAACACGCCCATTTTTGGAGAGCTTATGAATTATCACAAGGAGAGTTAAGAACTAATCCTCAAAATACTTTTCCAAAATCTATAATAAATTTATTTTTTAGAAATGATGGCACTTATCCAAATAGGGAATTTAACTATGACACTTTAATTAATCAGTTAAATCAAAAATTAAGCCCTAATGAAAAGATAAGTTTTCCTGTTGGAGCAAGTGGCGGGTATAGTATTATTAATTATTTAGCTACTACTGTTGGAGTTTTTATTGCTAGAAATTTATATTTGAATCCTATTTGGATTTTTTACATTGGAAGATTGTTTAATGTTTTTACATATTCTTTGTTGAGTTATTTTGCTATTAAACTTGTTCCAAGTAGAAAAATGAAGAAAATTATTGGAATAATAGCACTATTTCCTATGTCAATTAATTTAGCAGCTTCATTTTCACCAGATACAATTATTAATGGATTTACATTGCTGTCTATTTCATATGCCTTAAAATTAAAGTTTGATGATAAAATAAAAAAAATAAGTATGAAACAAATTGCTTTGTTTTCAATTTTTGCATTAATTCCAACAATTTGCAAGATAGTATATATTTTTTTATTTGGATTTTTGTTTTTCATTCCCAAAGAAAAATTTGCTAAAAAAAATTCAAGGTTGTTGTACTTTTTACTACAATTTCTAATTATAATACTCTTATATTTTATATTTAATATTGTTTTAAAAGGAAATGGTCAAGTACCTATTGATAAAAATCCTATTGAACAAATAATATATTGTGTCTCTGATCCTATACGAGTTGTCAAAATTTTTATATATACATTAACTACTTATTCTACTGATTATTTAACAGAACTTGTAGGAGGTTGGAATACCCCAACAATCCTATCAATAATATTGTCAATAATATTGTTGATAGTTGCAATGGAAGATGATAAAGAGTCTTTAAAATATTCTTTTACAAAAAAAGAAAGAATAGCTTTACTTATTATAGCTATATTAGAGATTATTAGTGTTTTTCTAGCATTGTATATTGATTGGTCTGTAGCTCAAACTCAGTATGTTATGGGAATACAAGGAAGGTATTTTATACCAATATTACCTATACTATTACTTGCAATAAAGTGTAATGTCTTTAAAATAAACATTACAAATAAGAGGATAAAGTATTTTATTTTAATTATATCTATTTATATTGTAACAATTATATATAGCATACTTACTTTTATGAAATAACTTTAATAATATGAATATAAAAAGGAGTAGATATGAAAAAGATTTTTAATATTATTTTTGCAATTATACCTATTTATTTGATAAGTTTTATTTTAAATAATTGTAGAAATTTATTTTTTAATTATAAAAATCAAAACTTTATTTTTGAAAATATTGAAATAATTAATATGCCAATAATTGTATCTTTAATAGCAATAGCTTTTATCGTTTTGATAAATAGGGGGAAAATACTAAAAAATAAAGTTTTCATTTCTTCCATTATTGCTATTTTGGGAATTAGCATTTTAAATGGAATATTTAAAGATAAAAATTTAAATAATTATATTTTATTGTATTTTTTTATTTTGATTGAATCATTTGTCATATCAAGAATTATAAAACAAAAGTTCAATATATCAATTTTTATTTTAACTATATTCATGATTATTTTTATGACTATTTTGGCAATAATTAATCTGTTAGTTATTACTAAGTATTTTCTTATATGTTTGTCAATTGTTTCAATTATATACTTAATATATGTTGAAATAAAAAATAAAGGTATTAATGTTGAGCAATTAAATGAAAAAAGTTTAGGAATAATGATATTTTCTATAATGTTTATTGTTTTTATAGCGGGTGGAATAAATAGATATATTCATATCTATGACGAATATTCACATTGGGCTTTTGATGCTAAAGCAGTTATAGAATATGATAAATTAAGCACTTGTGAAGAAGTAATGTCACCAACTAGGCATTATACCCCCGCACTTTCGGTGTGGCATTACTTAATACATATTTTTATAAATAGTACGAATGAATCACATCTTTATATTGGTCTTTCAATTTTTATACTTATTGCACTAATGCCTTGTTTTAGCTTTATAAAAAAAGGAAATAAAATCTTGACACCTGTTTTTGTAATAGCAATATATTTTTCTTGTTATTTATTAGGTGATGTTTATAATTATACAGCTCTATACGCGGATTATGCTTTATCTGCTGTATTTACATCATCTATAATATTTACTATTATATTTAAAGATAATACAAAACAAATGAAAAGGTATTTGCTTTTAGGTTTTATTTTATGTTGTTTGATAAAACCTGCTGCTATTGTTTTGACAGGAACTTTTGTGCTCATTGAAGTTATTAAGGAAATATTAGAAAATAAACAAGAAAAGTATAATTTTAAGATCTTTTGCTATAATTTTAAATTGGCTATTAAAAAATGGTGGAAAATTGGTGTAGTACTCTTACTTGTATTTATAGGTTGGAATGTATATATTAAAATATGCAATAATACTATTACTAATTATTATGATTTTAGATTGTTACCACCATCGCTTGAAACAAGTATAACTGCAAAATTAAACTTATATACGATTGGAAGAGTTCTATATAATTTGTTAAATTCGCTTAATTCAACTATAATATATTCTTTTGTCGAATTAAAGCTATATCAATATATAATTTTTATGATTATAATGGGAGTTTTTATTGTTTATCTTAATAAAAAGCATGAAAAAAATTGTAGCTACAAAACCGTTATTGCATATATAATAGGATATTTTGTATTTTTTGGATTGACATTTATTTCAATATTTTTAATGCTTACAAAGTACGAAGCAGAAAATTTGGCCTCTTTCGGAAGGTATTTAAATCCTTTTCATTTTGCTATTTTGATTTTATTAATTGTTAATATTTTTAAAGAAATAGATTTAAAAGCGAAAAGTAAAAGAGACATTGTATTGTGCGTTGTTTTATTAATATATATTGCTGGGATAGGAATTAATAATATTTTATATTTTATTTGTGATTATCCAACAGAAAGGAAAGCAACTTATGATGTAAGTTATGAAAGACAAGAAAAATTTAAGATTGTAAATGATAATACACCTAAAAACAGTAAGGTTTATGTTATAGATCAAACAGATAAAGACGGGATAATGGCTATGTGGTATTCAAGATACTATATGTTTCCTAGGAGGGTAAACGCTTCATCGTCTGTAATTGGTTGGAAAATAAGAACAGAAAAAAACTCTTGGGATCTTATGGATTGGGGATTAACATCTATTGATTTACAAAATCAATTGTATAAATATGATTTTGATTATTTGTTTTTGTATACATATGATGAAGAATTTTTTGAACAAATTAGTTTTATGTTAGAAGTACCATTTGATGAAGTTATCAACAAATATACTTTATTTAAAGTTCAAAAAAATGATAATAATATTACCTTACTTCCGGTAATATAAAAAAATAAATTTAAAAGGAGAGTCAAAATAATATGATCGATGAAAAAAAAGTTATTTTTATAATACCAGCATATAATGAAGAATTAAATATTGCCAGAGTAATTAATGAAATAAAGAACGAATTTAAAAGTTCTAAAATCCTTGTTATAAATGATTGTTCAAAAGATAAAACTAAAGATATCGTTAAAAAAGAAGGAATAACTTGTATTACGCAAACTTTCAATATGGGATATGCAATGGCAATACAGACAGGTATAAAATATGCAAAAGACCATGATTATCAATATGTTATACAATTTGATGCAGATGGACAACATATTGCTAGTGAAGCTAAAAAGTTGTTAGAAAAAATTGAAGAAACAAAATGTGACATTGTTATTGGATCAAGATTTTTAGAAAAAGGGTCCTACAATCAAACATTTTTTAGAAAGTTAGGAACTAATATATTTTCTTTTTTAATAAAAGTATTTTGTAAAAAGAAAATTACTGATCCGACATCTGGATTTCAGTGTTTAGGTAGAAAAGCTATTGAGAGATTTAGTTCTTTTGGAATGTATCCTGAATTTCCTGATGCTAACTTAATAATTGAGCTTCTATACAATGGTTTTATAATAGAAGAAATACCTGTAAAAATGAGACTTAGAGAATTTGGAGAAAGCATGCATGGGGGAATTCTTAAGCCTATAAAATATATGATTAGTATTTTATATACTATTTGTATAATAATTCTTAGAAATGTTTTTAGAAGAAAGAGAGGTGCAAAATAATGAATATTTTTTATATTATTTTAGGAGCCTTGTTATTCATATATATATTAGGTGTAGTTGTAAAGGGAAATTTTGACATATACGAGAGTATATTTTGGCTTATTGGTACAATAGTCATTTTGGTACTTTCAATTTTCCCAAATTTAATTATTTGGTTAGCAGGACTTATTGGAATTGAATATGCACCATCTTTATTGTTTTTATTAGTTGCTGTATTTTTAATATTTATTAATTTTAGAAATACACAAAAAATAGTAAAACAAAAAGAAAAAATTTTATCTCTTGCACAAGACGTAGCTATACTTAAAGAAGAGATAAAAAATAAAAATAATAAATAAAATTTAAAGTAAAAGTTGGAGGAAATATATATGGATTATGATGTTTTAATAGTAGGTGCTGGCTTTGCGGGAAGTACACTAGCACATAAATTTGCTGAAATTGGAAAGAGAGTTTTAGTAGTAGATAAAAGGAGCCATGTTGGCGGTAATATGTATGAAGAAGTAAGAGAAAATGGCGTGAGAGTTCATAAGTATGGACCACATATTTTCCATACAAATGATAAGGAAGTTTTTGAATATTTAAAAAAATTTGCAGAATTTTATTTTTATGAGCATAAAGTTATAGGTTATATTGATGGAAATTATGTTCCGATTCCTTTTAATTTTAAATCTTTAGAAATACTATTTGATGAGAAAGAAAGCACTGAAATAAAAGAAAAACTTTTATCTAAATATAAAGATATAAAAAAAGTTTCTATTTTAGATCTTTTAAATGATGCAGATGAAAAAATAAAAAAATTTGGAGAATATGTATATAATAAAGTTTTTGTAAATTATACTGCTAAACAGTGGAATATTCCAATAGAGCAAGTGGATACTTCAGTAATAAACAGAGTTCCAGTTTTGTTAGGATATGATGATAGATATTTTCAGGATAAATATCAATTTATGCCAAAAAATGGTTATAATGAAATTTTTCAAAATATGTTAAATAACTCAAACATTGAAGTTAGGACAAGCGTAGACGCGAAGGATATAATTAATATTAAAAATGGTGAAGTATTTTTAAACGGAAATAAATTTTTAGGTAAAGTTATATATACTGGTCCATTAGATGAATTGTTTGATTACGAATATGGTCCTTTACCATATAGATCTTTAAATTTAAAATTTGAAGACAAAAAAGAAAATTATTACCAACCATCTTCTGTAGTTAATTATCCAAATGATAATGAATATACAAGAATTACCGAATTTAAATATTTATCTAATCAAATAATTGAGGGAGATACAACAATTTTAAAAGAGTATCCACTTACTTATGATTATAGAAATAGTGAGCATGTACCTTATTATGCAATATTTAATGATGATAATATTAAATTGTATGAAAAATATCGTTTAAAGACATCTAATATAAAAAATTTATATTTATGTGGTAGGCTAGCTGAATATAAATATTATAATATGGATGCTGTAGTTAGAAGAGCTTTAGATTTGTTTGAAGAAATAAAAGGGGAATAAAAAATGAAAGAAAAAAAGTTAAGTGTTATAGTTCCATGCTATAAGGTTGAGAAATATTTACCAAGATGTTTAGATTCGTTGGTAAATCAAACATTAGAAGAAATTGAAGTTATATGTATAAATGATGGCTCTCCTGATAATTGCATAAATATTTTAAAAGATTATAAAAAGAAATATCCTGATAAGATTGTAATTATTGATAAGAAAAATGAAGGTGTTTGGCGTGGAAGAAAAGATGGAATAAAAATTGCTACAGGTGAATTTATAAGTTTTGTTGATAGCGATGATTATGTGTCACTTGAATGGGCAAAAAAATTATATGATGCTGCAATATCTCAAGATGCAGATATATCTGTTTGTGGTTTTGATCGTATAGATATGGAAACAGGAAAATTATATTCTAGAGAAATGTGTAAGTCAGAAAAAACAGTGATAGATTTGTCAAAAAACCCTGAAGATGTTTTAATGATAAATGGTGCACCTTGGAATAAAATATATAAAGCTCATCTTTTAAAAGAAATGGCTGATTTAGAGCATCCTCCAAAGATTTTAGATGATATGATGTTTTTACTTCTAATATATATAAACGCAAAAAAAATTGTATTCATTCCAGATAGCTTAGTATATTACATGGTAAGAACAGATTCAATTATAAATACAATAAAAGAAGAAAAAGTTGACTCTACATATCAAGCAATGTTAGAAGTTAGAAGAGTATATGAACAAAGTGAAAATAGAGCTAAAATGTTACCTGTAATAGACGGTATGGCTTTTCTACATTTAGGAGTATCTTTAATGTTTAGGCTTTCAAATGATCCAGAATGTAATTTAAAGAAAGCTATATCTAGAAATAATAAATTTATGGATGATTATTTCCCAACTTGGAGACATTTAAAGTATATAAAATTATCGTATATGTTTAAGCATGGATTTAAGAATTTTAAAATATGGGTTATGAAAATATTTTATAAGTTGCATATGTTCAGAGCTTTTTTAAAGGTATATAATTTTATGATAACTAAATTAAAAGTTGATATAAAATGGTAAAGGAAAGATATTTATGATTAAAATAATTTTAATATGCATTTATTTAATATTAACACTTTCGGGGTTAGTATTTATGAAAAAAGGTGGAAATCCAGGAAAATTAAAACTTAATAAAAAAGAAATAAATCTTTCAATGAGCCCTATAAGTGCTTTAGGCTTTTTATGCTATTTATGTAGTTTTTTACTTTTTACAAAAATAGTAGTAATCTTTGATTTGAGTTATATTATGCCAATTGTAACTGGTGTAGTGCAAATAGCAACGTTAGTTGTGGCAAATATATTCTTTAAAGAAAAAATTAGTAAAAAAGCTATAGTAGGAGCAAGTCTTATTATTTTAGGAATATTCATTATGAATTTTTAGGAGGAATATATGAAGAAAAGTATTTTAGTAGTAATATATATAATACTTACTTTAGTAGGTTTGGTATTAATGAAGTTTGGTGGAAATACGGGTACAATCAATTTCAGCAATTTTGACTTGAATTTTTCTATGAGTTTTGTAAGTTTACTTGGATTCATTTCATATATAGCCAGTTTTTTATTATTTACAAATATAGTAGTTAAATTTAATTTAAGTTATATTATGCCGATAACTTCAGGTTTAATACAAGTATTTACTTTAATTTCTGGCTTTCTTATATTTAAGGAAACAATTACAATTAAAGGAATATTAGGAGCTTTTATTATTATTATTGGAATCATTGTAATGAATGTAAAGTCAAAAAATTCAGATAAACTTAATACAATTTAGGGAGAGATTATGAAAAAAGTAACTTTTTTAATGCTGCATTTGAATTATGGTGGAATAGAGAGACAAGTAACAACACTTGCTAATGAATTAAGTAAAGAATATAAAGTAGAAATAATTTCTTTGTATGATATATTGAGTGGAAAATCATTTTATGATTTAAACTTGAATATAAAGGTTAGATATATATTTAATTATGGGCCAAATAAAAAAGAAATTTTAAATTCTTTAAAAAGATGTAAGTTTTTAACTTTATTTAAAGAATTAATTAAATCTATAAAAATATTATATACAAAATATTTTGGTATGAAAAAAATTATAAATAAAATAGATACTGATATATTAATTTCATCTAGAATTGAATTTTCTAAACAGATACATAGAAGTGATGTTATAACTATTGCACAAGAGCATTCATATATAGATACTGATAAATATATAAAAAAGGTAAAAAAATCTTTTAAAGGAATTAAGTATTTGGTAGTAATGACTAATAAAGCAAAAGAAAAATATGATTTGTGGTTAAAAAAATGCAAAAGAAAACCAAAAGTTGTTGTTATTCCAAATATGATAAAAGAAAATACTTCTGGTAGTATTTCAGCCCTTAATAATAATCAAATAATAAGTATAGGAAGATTAGAGCCTGTTAAAGACTTTTATACTTTAATATTGGTATTTTCTTTACTAATAAAAAACTATCCAAAGCTAATTTTAAAGATAATTGGAGAAGGAAGTCAGAGAGCTCAACTTGAAAATTTAGTAAAAGAGTGTAATCTTCAAAATAGTGTTGTTTTTACTGGAAAACTTAATGAAACTGAAATTAATGAAGAGTTATTAAAATCTGATGTGTTTGTACTTACTTCAAAAAGCGAAAGTTTCTCTTTAGTTTTATGTGAAGCTATGAGCTATGGTGTCCCTTGTGTAGCCTTTGATGTTGATGTGGGGCCTAGAGAAATTATAGCAAATGGCGTAGATGGATTTTTGATAGAAAATAGAAATTTGAACTTAATGGTTGAAAAAATTCAATGCATTTTAAATGATAATTTTTTAAGAAAAAAAATGGGCAGTAATGCATATATTAATGTTGAAAAATTTTACCCAAAATGTAATGCTGATAGATGGAAAGAAATATTTTAAAGGCGTAAATATATTAATTGAAAAAATTAAAAATACAATTTTAAGAAAATAGTATTGTAATACTAAATCAATTGTTATATAATAAAGTGGTAATGTATATTATACATTACCACTTTATTTGGAGGTAATTTTATGAAAAAAATATTAGTAACAGGTGGAGCAGGGTACATAGGTACACATACAAGTGTTGAGCTTTTAAACGCAGGATATGAATTAGTTATATTAGATAACTTTTCAAATAGTAAACCAGAAGCGTTAGAAAATGTAAAAAAAATAACTGGAAAAGATTTTAAATTTTATAAAGGAGATATGATTGATAAAGATTTTCTAGATAAGATCTTTACAGAAAATGAAATAGGTGCAGTAATTGATTTTGCAGCATATAAAGCTGTTGGAGAGTCAGTACAAAAACCAGTTGAATATTATACAAATAACGTAGCAACAGTTTTATCTTTACTTGATAGAATGAAAGCACATAATGTAAAAAAATTAGTATTTTCATCTTCAGCAACAGTTTATGGTGATCCAGAAATTGTTCCTATAACAGAAGATTGCAAAACTGGGGGAACAACAAATCCATATGGAACATCAAAACTTATGGTAGAGAGAATATTAAAAGATTTATATAAATCAGATAATGAATGGGATATTGCAATACTTAGATATTTTAATCCAATCGGAGCACATGAAAGTGGTTTAATAGGAGAAGAGCCTAACGGAATACCAGCAAATTTAATGCCATATATTGCAAAAGTTGCAAGTGGTAAATTAGAAAAATTATCTGTGTTTGGAAATGACTATGATACACATGACGGAACTGGTGTAAGAGATTATATTCATGTTGTAGATTTAGCACGTGGACATGTTAAAGCTCTAGAAAAATTAGATAAAGAAGGAAAAGGTCTGTACATATATAATCTTGGTACTGGTACAGGATATAGCGTACTTGATATTGTAAATGCTTTTGAAAAAGCAAACAATATAAAAGTTCCATATAAAATAGCACCAAGAAGAGCAGGTGATATAGCAAAATGTTTTGCAGATCCTAAAAAAGCAAAAGAAGAGCTTGGATTTGTTGCAACAAAAACACTTGAGGATATGTGTAAAGATGCATGGAATTTTGAAAATAAATAATTATGAATATTAATAAAGCAGAGGAATGTTAGCCTTTGCTTTTTCTTTCCCTTTTTATAAATAAATTACATAATAATATTTGACAAACATAAAAAAATATAATATAATTTATGCTATGTAAGAAATTAAGAGGTGGATGTTATGTCTGAAAAACAAGATATTTTTCAAAGTTTAAAAGAAGACACAAAAGAACTAAATAAAATGAGAAAAACAATAGATAGATTTAAAGAAGATTTAGAAATATTAAATAAATCTTCACAAGATAGGGAGGATTAGTTATGACTTTTTCTGATGATTTAAAAAATAATGTTAACATAGACATAGATGAATATGAACAAAAAGTTGATACAAGGCTTGATGAATTATTAAATAAATATATTAAAGGAAATGATGGATTTTTGGAAGAATATTATGCATCTACAGGAGTTGGAAATACGGATCTTTCTAAAATTCCATTTGAAGAAAAAAAAGCTATTTTAGAAGAAGAATTTAAAAGTTCTGATCATGATAATAATACAAGCTTTTATGATGAATTTCAAAATAAATATGAAGCATATGTTGTAGAACAAGAAACAGGAAAAAAAGAAGTTATTGAAATTTTACTTGCAGTACAAAAAAGATTTGCTCAGAGGATAAAAACTGTAAGCAAAAAATTAGAAGAAGCAAGCAAAGAGTTATCTGAACAAGAAAAACAAATAAACAAAAAAGAAGAAGAAATAAAAGCTGAAGAAGAGGCAATGAAAGTTTTAGGTAATGAGATAGAATCAATACGTAATGAATTAGATAAATTAAATGACGAAATAACAAATTTAACGTTTGAAAAAGAAGATTTAGAAGCAAAAGAAAACTTATCTCCAGAAGAAGAGAAAAGACTTGAAGAAATAAAAAGTAAACTTGATTTCATGGAGAAGGAATATTACGATAAAGAAAAATTAAGAGATAGTAAGGTAGATGAGAAAAAAACAAAGCAGGATAATATCCAAAAGTTAAAGAGTGAAAAATCAGATTTAGAAAAAAATCATGAAGAATGTAAAAAAATATATGATGATGCAAAAGAATCTTTGGAAAAAGCAAAAGAAGCATATTATAAAAATGGGGAAGAAATAAATAAAGTTGCCAAGGAAAATGGTATAGATGTTGAAGCAATTTTAGATGAAGATAAATCTAAAGAAGATAGTAGTGAAAAAAACAAGCCAGATGATAAAGAAGAAAAAAAGGACGGAAAAGATGCAAAAGAAGCAAAGACAGCTTCTTCAGCTGGTGGCGTTGCAAGTGCTACTATACCACAAGAGCAAGAAACATCTGCTAATATGCCTGTAGAATATTCTCAAGATGCAATGAATGACTTTGTTAAATGTTCAAATTCTAACGATAGAAGAAATAATTATATAGATAGTCCTATAGGATATGCTAATTTATGTAATTCTCTTCAAAATAGAGGAATATTTGATTTTTGGAAAAATCACAAAGTAAAAAGAGCGTTAAGATATAACAATAAAGAAATGTTAGAAAATATGAAAGAAACTTCAGAATATACAGATTTATTAAATAATGCACTAGGAGCAGAACTTTCCCCTAACGAAAAACAAGTTTTTGAAATGTTATTTGATAAAAATTCTGATCAAAATATATTAAATGGATTTTCAAAGTATACAGAGCAAGATATGGAAGATTTGTATAGTGTGATAAATAAATTAAATAATAAAGATTTTAAAAATAATCCAGAACTTGCAATGAAAATTAATTCTGAAATAATACCATATATAAAAAGTGGAGTTTTAAATGATTTTGCAAATAGGAAAGTACTTGGAAGGTTTAATTCAAAGCATGATATGACAGGAAAAAATCAACATATAAATAATATATCAATGGAAGCATTTAATTATTCTTGTAAATATACACCTGTTAAACAACCTGTAGAAAAAGTAAATAATAGTTTTACATCTCACTTAACTGAAGGTGTACAACAAGAGCCAACTGTAAATGTACCAACAAATTCAGAGCCTCAAAAGTCACCACAGAAAAATGGACCAACAAGATAAATGAACAAGACAGTTTTAATTACAGGTGGTGCAAAAGGGATTGGAAACAGAATTTCATTTGATTTTGCAAAATCAGGATATAATGTTTGTATAAATTACAACAAATCTGAAAGAGAAGCTATGCTTTTAAAGGATGAGCTAGCAAAAGATGGTTGTAGTGTAGTTATATATAAAGCAGACATAACCAAAAATGAAGAAGTACACAAAATGGTAAATGATGTTATTAATACTTTTGGAAAAATTGATGTGCTAGTAAATAATTCAGGTGTTTGTGATTATAACCTATTTACAGATATTAGTAATGAAAAGATAAAAGAATTAATCGATGTAAATATTTATGGCACTATAAATGTTACAAAAGAGGTTTTAAAACAGTCAATGATAAAAAATCACGAAGGTAACATTGTAAATATTTCATCTATTTGGGGAATAACAGGCGGTTCATGTGAAGTTATATACTCTATGACAAAAGCTGGGATAATAGGGTTTACAAAAGCTTTAGCAAAAGAAGTGAGTATGTCAGAAATTAGGGTTAATGCAGTTGCTCCAGGAGCTATAAAAACAGAAATGATTTCTAACTTAACAAATGATCAATTAGAAGAATTAAAAAGTGAAATACCGCTTAATAGACTTGGGAATGTAGAAGATGTCTCAAATGCAGTAATGTTTCTAGCATCTGATAAATCAAGTTACATTACAGGTCAAGTTATAAGCCCAAATGGAGGCATGGTTATATAATAAAAAATTCGATCTTATGTTTTACATGGATCGAATTTTTTATTTTTATTGAAAATATCATAAGCTTAATAAATTATATTCAATAATTTTATTTTTTTATTTTTTTTCTCTGTTCATATTTTCCCACTCTTTTAATTTTATTTTATATTCAATCATTTGAGTTAGATATTTATAATACATATACTGCTGTTCATAATACATATTTGGACTTACCATTTGTTGTACTTCCATACCAGGCATTGCTTGAGTTTGAGGAATATTTTGTGCTTGAGAATTTTGCATGTTTGAATTTTGTAAATTAAAATTATATGGATCAAAAAATCCTTGAGTTTTATCCATTTTATTCATACCTCCAAAAAATATATAAAAAATGTATAAATTAAATTATTTTATACATAATAATAATGTAAACACATTCAAAAAGTTTACCCCCCTTCTTTTTTGTGGCCTATATTTTTATAGGCTACTTTTTTTCGTATAACATAATATATAAACAAAAAAATGATTATTAAAAATGTAGATATTAAATATGAGATTTTCATATTGGAAATATAGTTTGCTCTTTCATAATTATCAATATCGCTATATACGCATATAGTTTCGTAATCAATTATATTTGTATATGTTAATACAATATATGTAATAACCATAGATAATATACCATGTATAAATTTTGAAATAACAAGCTTATTAAATGAAAAATTATATTTAGATATGCAAGAATATATTTGAGATATAATGCACATACCACTAAATCCAAGTAGAAAAGATGTAACAATTATTTTTGTCTTTATATCAAGCGTACTGTTTACAACGTTATTTGCACCACCAGTTACTTCAAATAATCCAGATATTATTGATGAAGTACTATTTGAAATATTCATAAATTTTAGAATATTATCTAAAATGCAAAACAACAAATTAAAAATAATCATAAATCCTAAAATCATAGATAGCGTTACAAAAGTACTTTTAATACATTTTTTTATAATTTCAAATAAATTTTCATTTCTACTTTTATTATTTTGGTTAAAACTATTTAAATTTTGAACTTTTTTGTGTATAATAGTAGAAGGTTGTTTTTTACGGATAAGAATACCAATTAATATAGATGAGATATAATGTGAGGTCGCAAGAAGTATTCCTATATAAATATTATGAAAAATTCCAATTCCTATGGTAGATAGTATAAATGCAGGATTACAGTTATTTATAAATAAAAGAAGTTTATCAGCTTCATATTTTGAAATCTCGCTATTTTCGTAAAGTTTAGATACAGTTTTAGCACCCATTGGAAATCCACATAAAAAACCTGTTATAACAGCTGGAGATGACTTTTCTGAAATGTTGAAAAACTTTGATAAAAATTTGCCACATGTTTTTTGAATGGTTCCTAAAATATCTGTATTTAGTATAAATTCTGTAAAAAATATAAATGGAAAAAGAGATGGTATTATACTTGAAATAAAAATAGAAACACTCTTTTTTACGTTTTCAAAGTTATCTTTTGAAAATATTAGTAATACTGAAAGTGATATACAAAAAATAACAATATTTAATATATTTTTTAGTTTATAACTTTTATATATTTTCATAGTAACACCTAAAAAATAATATGATAAAGGAGATAGTATTATGCTAGTTTCAAATGAATGGAAAGATTATGAATTACTTGACATGGCAAAAGGACAAAAACTTGAAAAATGGGGTAAATATATATTAATAAGACCAGATCCACAAATTGTATGGGATAAAAAAACTAATCCAAAGTTATGGGAAAAGGCTGATGCAAAATACATAAGGAGTAATACAGGTGGAGGACATTGGGAAAAATATAGTAAAATTGATGAAAATTGGAGTATAAGATACAAAAATTTAGTCTTTAATCTAAAGCCAATGGGATTTAAACATACAGGTTTATTCCCAGAGCAGGCAGTAAATTGGGATTATATAATATCTAAAGTATCACAAAGAACTAAGAAAAATCAAGAAGTAAAAGTTTTAAATCTTTTTGCATATACTGGTGGTGCTACAGTTGCTGCTCTTAGTGCAGGAGCATCTGTATGTCATGTTGATTCATCACAAGGAATGGTAAACTGGGCAAAGGAAAATGTATCTTCAAGTGGACTTAGAGAAAGACCTGTACGATTTTTAGTAGATGATGTTGTAAAATTTGTAAATAGAGAGATAAGAAGAAATAACAAATATGACATGATAATTATGGATCCGCCATCATATGGTAGAGGAAAAAATGGTGAAGTATGGAGCATAGAAAAGGATATAAACAATTTGCTTTGTTTGTGTTCAAAAATTTTATCAGACAATCCTATTTCTGTTATTATAAACACATATACTGGAGGACTGTCAGGTACAATCATTGAAAATGTCGCAAAACTTGCTTTTAGTGAAAATAGCCCTAAGAAAATATTTCACAATGAAATTGGTTTAAGGCAAAAGAATTCAGAATTTGTTCTTCCATGTGGAATAACAACTATTTGTGAATTTTAATATAATCACAAAATACAGAAATGAAATACCACAAAATATGGAAATGAAATATCTCAATATATTGAAATATATGATTTCTTATTGTATACAATATTTAGTTTACTATATTATCGATGATAGATCCATCTCTTGCTGTAGCTGCTTTAGGAGTTTCTCCTAAAGAATTAATGTTAGATAAGGTACTGACATGGCATATACCACTTTAAATGGAGTTCTTGTTGTTCCCAATAGGTTGTTTAAAAAATTAACGAGGTTAATAAATTTTGTATTGTAAATAAAAGTAAATTGTGGTAAAATATATTGTAGTTTAAGGAGGAATATTATGTTATCAGATCCAAATGTAAAAAAAATAGTACCTAAAGTAGGAAATAGATATCAAGCTGCACTTGCAATTGCCAAAAGAGCAAGGGATATTGAAAAAAGAAGAGTAATCGAAAATGATCCAGATATTACAGATGCTGTTGATATAGCTGGAAAAGAAATAGCAGAGGAAAAGGTTTTTGTAAAAATTAATGATAAATTTACTATAGACCCACAAGAAGAACAAAGTGAAGAAGAGGATACTTCAAACGAAAAATAATAATCAAATATAGTGGCTATATAGCCACTATATTAGGTTATATTAAGGAAGGTGTTAATTTTGAAAAAATATTTTGGAACAGATGGAATAAGAAGAGTAGCAAATATAGGCCTTACACCTGAACTTGCATATAAAGTGGCAAAAGCTGGTGCATATGTTTTAGCAAAACATGCTTCTAATACGCCAACTATTTTAATTGGTAGAGATACAAGATTATCAGGAAATTTAATAGAGAGTGCTATGATTGCAGGATTTTTAAGTTATGGAGCAAATGTAAAAGTATTAGGAATAATTCCTACACCTGCAGTAGCATATTTAACAAAAAAACTTGGTGCAGATGCTGGTGTTGTTATATCTGCTTCTCATAACTCTTTTGAATTTAATGGAATAAAATTTTTTAGTAACAAGGGAATGAAAATACCAGATAGTATTGAAGAAGAAATTGAAGAAATTATGGATTCAGAAAAACTAAATGATTTAAATGCTAGCGATGATAAAATTGGTATATCTGAAAACAAAGAAGAAATGATTTCTGATTATGAGGAATTTATAGTACAAATTTTTGAAAAATCTATTAAGGATAAATTACCAAGTGGATTTAAGGTTGTAATAGATACAGCAAATGGAGCAACATATAAAATAGCTGAAAAAATATTTACAAGACTTGGAATTAAATTTAAAATAATAAACAATAATCCAAATGGTATAAATATTAATAAAGATTGTGGCTCTACACATCTTGAAATGTTAAAAGAATATGTTACATCTAATAAATATAATTTAGGTATTGCATACGATGGTGATGGAGACAGATGTTTAGCAGTAGATGAAAATGGAAATGAAATTAACGGAGATATTATGCTTGCAATCTTATCTAAATACTTAAAGGAAGAAAACTCTCTAAAAAAAGATACTGTTGTAGCAACCGTGATGAGTAATTTAGGGCTTGATATTTATTGTAAGAACAATAGTTTAAATCTTGAGAAAACAAATGTAGGAGATAGATATGTCTTAGAAGAAATGTTAAATAAAGGATATAATTTAGGTGGTGAACAATCAGGACACATTATATTCTTAGATTATAATCCTACAGGTGATGGAATTTTAACATCACTTATGCTTATTAGAAGTATGGTTAAATACAATAAAAAGGCTTCAGAACTTGCAAGTATTATAGATATCTATCCTCAAGTTTTAGTAAATGCTAAAGTAGCTTTAGATAAGAAATATTTGTATAAAGAAGATAGTGAAATTTCAAAAATGATACAAGAAGTAGAAGAAAAACTTAAAAATGAGGGAAGAGTACTTATTAGGCCATCAGGTACAGAACCTTTAGTTAGAGTAATGTTAGAAGGAAAAAATATAGATAAAATTACTCAGTATGCAAATGATATAGCACAAATTATTGAAAAGAAATCAAATTTATGATAAATACTAATTAATGAGATTTACTTAGCATTCATACTTTAAAAGTATGGGTGCTTTTCTTGACACTAAAACTTATGTTTGGTATAATGTATCTAATTAAGAGGTGTAGTATGATAGTAAAGGTACTTATAAATACGTCAGTAAGTAAGTTAAATAAAGTGTATGATTATAAAGTTCCAGTTGAATTAGAAAGTAAAATTGAACTTGGTAAAAGAGTAGAAGTTAGTTTTGGAAGAAAGAAAGATTTAGAAGAAGCCATTATAGTAAAAGTTATAGAGGATGAAAAATATGTACCAAAATATAAACTAAAAGAGATTTCTTCTGTTATTGACGAAATTTCATATATTGATGAAAATAGACTTAAACTAGCAAAGAATATTGCTTATTTATACTTTTGTAATGTGTATGATGCTTTAAAACTTATGCTGCCACCAGGAACTGGTAGTAAAAAAAGCAGTAAAAAAATAGATGGAAAGAAAGAGACAGCTGTTAGACTTATAGTTGATGCAGAAAAGATAAATCAGGATATAGATGATGGAATTGTTTCCTCTGCAAAACATATACGATTACTTACTTTTTTAATGAGTAATGATTTTGTTTTGTTAAGCGATATAATAAACGGATTAGATATATCAAGAGCTATTGTTAATACTGTAGTTAAGAAAGGATATATTGAACTATATAAAGTCGAGAAAGAAATAGATTTATTAGATGAATTAAATGTTAAGAGAACTTATCCGATGAGCCCTACTCATGAACAAAAAAACGCTATAGATATAATAAATGGTAAACTTTATGATGAAAAGTATGATGAATGTTTGTTATTTGGAGTTACAGGAAGTGGAAAGACAGAAGTTTATTTACAGGTAATAGAAACGGTATTATCACAAGGAAGAAAAGTAATTGTATTAGTACCTGAGATATCTCTTACTTATCAAACAGTTGAAAGATTCGTTTCTAGATTTGGAAATAATGTTGCTATATTACATAGTAGAATGACTATAGCTAAAAGAAAAGAAGAATATAAAAGAATAAAAGAGGGAAAAGTAGATATAGTTGTTGGTGCAAGGTCTGCAATTTTTGCACCTATTGATAATTTAGGTATGGTTATAATTGATGAAGAACATGATTCAAGCTATTACTCTGGTTCTACGCCAAAATATTCTACAAAAGAAATTGCAAGATATATTTGTAAAAATAGCAATGCTCTTTTACTTCTTGGATCTGCCACTCCTGAGGTAACCACATTTTATAAAGCTAAAAGTGGAAATATATCATTATTAACACTTAAAAATAGAGCTGGAAATGCTAAACTTCCAAGCATAGAATTAATTGATATAAAAGAAGATAGGCTTCTTGGTAATACTTCAGTTTTACCTATAAAATTAAAAGAGGAAATTCTTCAAAACATAAAATTAGGTCAGCAAACAATGATTTTTTTAAATAGACGAGGATATACGTCATATCTTACATGCAAAGATTGTGGTAAAGTATTTAAATGTCCAAATTGTGATGTTGCAATGACGTATCATAAAAAGAGTAACCTTCTACTTTGCCATTATTGTTCACATGTGGAGAAAAACATAACTACTTGCTATAACTGCGGAAGTACTAATATATCATCAGGAACTATTGGTACACAAAAAATAGAAGAAGAGTTAAGAGAAATATATCCACAAATTTCAATTCTTAGAATGGATGCAGATACCACTGTATCAAGAAATGCACAACAAGATATTTTAGATAAATTTAAAAAGAATAATGTAAATGTTTTAGTTGGAACTCAAATGATAAGCAAGGGTCATGATATTTCAAATGTAACACTTGTGGGAATACTTGGTGTTGATAATATGCTTGCAATGAATGATTATATGGCTAGTGAAAAAGCATATTCAAATATTTCTCAAGTGGCCGGAAGAGCAGGACGTGGAGATTTATCTGGAAGAGTTATAATTCCAACATCAGATTTAAATAATTATATTTTAAATGCAGTTATAAAAGGAGATTATACTGAATTTTATGAAAAAGAAATAGAATATAGGAAAATGTTTAACTATCCACCATTTACAGATATTGTATTATTTGAACTTTCATCATCTAATTTTAATATTGTAAAATCAGAATCTGAAAGACTTTATAATATTTTAAATGACTCATTGGCAAAATATAAAGTTTTTAGTCCAAAGTCACCTTTTGTAAGAAGAATAAATAATAAATATAGAATAAATGTACTTGTTAAAGCAAAACTAAATAAAGAGGTATATAGCCAAATATACGAGAAAATAAATATATTTAATAAAAATAAAAATAAACAATTGAATTTTGTTGTAACAAAAAATCCAACTAGTATATCTTAAATCAAATATACAATATTTTTAAAATTGTCTTGATAATTGTTTTTCTTTATTATAAAATATATATGTATAAAAGAGAGGTATGATATATGAATTTAACTTTTTATGGGGCTGCCAAAACCGTTACAGGTTCATGTACAATGGTTGAAGTAGCAGGAAATAAATTTTTAATAGACTGTGGAATGTTTCAAGGAAAAATGACAGATCAAATGCTAAATTATGACGATTTTCCATTTGATGTAAATGATATTGATTTTATGATTTTGACTCACGCACATATTGATCATAGTGGTAGAATACCAAAGTTATATAAAGCGGGATATGCAAATCCAATATATGCTACACATGCAACAGTTGACTTATGTGGTATTATGCTTGCAGATAGTGGTCATATTCAAGAAAAAGAAATTGAGTGGGTTAATAAAAAAAGAAGAAGAGCTGGAAAAAAAGAAAATGAACCTATGTATACTGCACAAGATGGTATTGACTCAATGAAATTATTTAAAGGTGTCGATTATAATAAAAAAATAACAATTAATGAAAATATTTCTTTTACTTTAGTTGATGCAGGACATATGCTAGGATCTAGTATAGTACTTCTTGATTTAACAGAAAATGGTCAAACAAAAAGAGTGGTATTTACGGGAGATTTAGGTAATAAAAATATGCCTATTATTAAAGATCCTACATATATTGAAGGTGCTGATCATTTAATAATGGAATCTACGTATGGAAATAGATTACATGGAAAAATGGAAGATCAATCAGACAAATTTATAGATATTTTACTAAGAACTATTGAAAGAGGTGGTAATTTAATTATACCATCATTTGCAGTTGGTAGAACGCAGGAAATCTTGTATGAAATAAATAAATATGCTGCAAAAGAAGGATATGCTGAAAAATTAAAAAATATACCGGTTTATGTTGACAGCCCTCTTGCTGTTAATGCAACAAAAATATTTGAAGAAAATCCAGAATATTATGATGAAGAAGCTGTAAATTATTTAATGAAAGGTGATAATCCTATTGATTTTGAAAGCTTACATTTGGTAACTACCTCAGATGAATCTAAAGCCTTAAATGATGATCCAACACCTAAGGTAATTATTTCTGCAAGTGGTATGTGCGAAGTTGGAAGAATTAAGCATCATTTAAAACACAATTTATATAGACCAGAATGTACAGTTTTATTTGTAGGATATCAGGCAACAGGTACGTTAGGTGAAAAAATACAAACAGGTTCAAAAATTGTTAAAATTTTTGGGGAAGAAATTGCAGTAAAAGCTGAAATTGAATATTTAGACGCATTTTCAGGGCATGCAGATAGAGATGGACTATTAGAGTTTATTGACAAAATGAAAAACAAACCTCATAATATTTTTATAAACCATGGTGAAATAGTTTCACAACAAGTATTAAAAACATATATTACTGAAAAATTTAATATACCTGTAACCATCCCAAATTATGAAGATACATATACAATTGATGGCGAATTTGTTGGAACAAAACAATTAACATATAAATCAACAAGATTTGATATATTAGAAATGCTTTCATTCTTAAAGCAAGATGTTGATGATGTAAGTAATTTGGTTAAATCTGAAATTAAAACTACAGTTGATACCGATACCTTAAAAGACATTTATGAAAAATTAGATGAAGTAAAGAAAGCATTAGGAAATACAAGAGAAATAAACAGAAAATAATAATATAATGAATACTCCTTTTTTATATAACATATATTTTAATGTAAATATATATTATAAAAAAGGGGTTGTTTTGTTTGCTAATTAAAACTATTAATATTGATAAATCTAAAAGATTGTGGTTTATAATTATATGTGCACTTTTTGTCGCCTTTTTACTTATAGCAATTTCTTTTTTGGGTATATATAACGCAAATAATAATGGTAGCAATGAAATGAAAGATATTTTTGATATAAAAAACTATAATACAAAATATTCATTAACTATATTTAGCAATAAAACGAAGAATAGCTATGAAGTAGAAGAATGGTACTTGTATAATAATGAAGAAGAAAGGTATAGATTTGACTTTACAAATGACTTGCAAGATAAAATATCATATATTATATTAAATAATGAAGTAAGAATAAATAATACAAGGGAAATTAGTAAGTTTGATTTAAGAGAATATTCAACTTCAGATAGAAATATTTTTAGTTTTTCAACATTTATTTATTTGTACAATTATATACAAAGAGAAACTTCTTGTGGAAATATCGAATCAAAGATTGTAAATGATAAAACTCATTATTTAATAAAATTAAACGAAAATAAAATAAATGAAGTAGAAGAACTTAAATTTTTGTTAAAAGAAGGATTAAATTTATCTTCATTTGAAGCTGTTGTTGATAATAAGTCAAAAAAAGTAGAACAGTATGTAGTTTTAGATGAAAAAGAAAATGTAGTTATAAATGTAAATTACTTAAAATTTGATATATTAGATAAATTTGATGAGAAAATATTTGCAAATTTTGATAAATAGTGTATAATATATGAAAGTGAGGAATATATTTTGAAAGTAAAAAGAGGAGATATATTTTATGCTGATTTAAGTCCTGTTGTTGGTTCAGAGCAAGATGGGATTAGACCTGTATTGATTATTCAAAATGATATAGGAAACAAATACAGCCCAACTGTAATAGCTCTTGCTATAACAACTAAAAGTAAAAATAGGATTCCAACTCATATTCCAATCAAAGCAGGTAGCTGCGGATTAGAGAAAGATTCAATTATTCTTGTTGAACAAGTTAGAACTTTAGATAAGGTAAGGCTAAAAGAAAAAATAGGAAGTATTGATGAAATAACATTAGAAAAGGTTAAAGAGGCTCTTAAGTTAAGTTTTAACATTAGATGTGATTTTGATGATTTTTTTAGTGATTGGTAATATTTTTCTGTATTAGGAGTGAAAAAATATGGATAAAAATGATAATAAACATACAAAAATTTTTAAGACAAAATCTTTAAAGAAAAAGACGAAGAAGAATATCGAGGCTGGTAAAACACAAGTAGTTTCAACTAAAGATATTAATTCTAAAGCAAGTAGCAAGAATGCAAAAAAGAAAAGAAGAAAAAAAATAATAAAGATTTGTTTCTTTGTTTTCCTTGCTCTTTTTATTATTTGTGCAGGACTAGTTATAGGTGTTATAACTGGTGTAATTGACAAGACGGATAGTTTAAATCTTGAAGATTTGAAACTATACAAAGAAACTTCATCTGTATATGATAAAAATGGTAATCAAATAGGTGCTTTTTATGATTCAGAAAACAGAGTAACTGTTGAATATAAAGATATACCTCAGACTGTTGTTGATGCTGTTGTATCTATTGAAGACGAAAGATTTTTTAAACATCATGGTGTTGATTTAAAAAGAACCACAGGTGCGATATTTACATATATAACGCATGGTGGAAAATCAAGCTTTGGTGGAAGTACAATTACACAGCAATTGGTAAAAAATATAAAAAACGATAAAGAAGCAACATGGACAAGAAAGATTAGAGAATGGTATAGAGCTATAGCTCTAGAAAATAAACTTTCAAAAGAAGAAATTTTTGAAGCATACGTAAACCAAATATACATGGGAGATGGATGCTATGGATTTGAAGTGGCATCAAGAAATTATTTTGGAAAGCCTTTAAGTGAAGTAAATTTAGCTGAATCTGCAGTATTGGCTGCAATTATACAATCACCAGAGTCAACTAATCCATATAAGAGTGAAGAAGCTAAAAATAAGCTTTTAGAGAGAAAAAATTTAGTTTTAAAGCAGATGCTAAAACTTAAGAAAATTTCAGAAGACGAATATAATGAAGCTTTAAATTATGAAATTGTATTTAAGAAAGAAGATGATTCTGCAAAACAATCTTCAAATGGTGCACAGTATACATACTATGTTGAAGCTGTAAGAGAAGCTGTAATTAATGATTTGATGGAAACATTAGGAGTCGAAAGAGGTATTGCTATTACAAAGTTATATGGTAATGGTTATAAAATATATACACCTTTTGATCCAGATGTACAAAGTGCAATTGATGCTGCATATAACAATTCAAAATTATTCTATACTGATAGTAAAGGAGACTTTATGCAGTCTGCTATGGTTGTTATTGAACAATCTACAGGATGTGTACTTGGACTTATCGGAGGAGCGGATGAGAAGACTTCAGACCTTGTTGTAAATAGAGCTACGCAATTAACAAGACAACCAGGTTCATGTATGAAACCTTTAGGTGCATATGGACCGGCATTTGAACTTGGATTATCATCACCTGGAGCAGGTTTAGATGATTGCGAGCTTACAGAAGGAAATTGGCATCCAGGAAACTATTATGGTTATTTCAATGGCTATGTAACAGCAAGAAATGCAATTGCCAAATCTATGAATTTACCTGCGGCAAGAGCAAATTTAAAAGTTGATATAGATTATGCATATAACTTTGCGAAGAATGCCGGCCTTAAGAGTTTGGTAGCAAGTGATAAAGCTCCAGCAGCATTATCACTTGGTGGACTTACATATGGTGTTACTGTTATGGATATGGCAAATGCTTATGCTACTATTGCAAATGGTGGAGTATATATAGAGCCAAGACTATATACTAAAATTACAGACTCTAAAGACGAAGATGTAATTGTGAATAATATAAACTCTAAACGTGTTATGAAAGAATCAACAGCATTTATGCTTACAAGTTGTTTACAAGAAGTTGTAAAGACAGGAACAGCAGCTGGATATGTAAGACTTTCAAATATGGATGTTGCTGGTAAAACAGGTAATACCAATAATGACTATGATCAATGGTTCTGTGGATTTACTCCATATTATACAATTGCTTGTTGGAATGGATATGATAAAGTTGGCGGCAAAGCTGGACAAAAAGCAATTGGATATAGAAAGATAGGATCTTATCCTTACACTTCAGTTTCACTATTTAATAAAGTTGTAAATAGTATAAGCAAAGGTAAACAATCAAAACATTTTGAAGTTCCAAATTCTGTTACAAAAGTAGAACTTTGTAAAGTCTCTGGATTGGTTCCTACAGATGCTTGTAAAAATGATCCAAGGGGAAGTCAAGTTGGAAGTGATTATGTAGCAAAAGATTCAATACCAACTGAAACATGTAATATTCATAAAACAATAAAAATATGTAATGAAACTGGTAAAATTGCTACAGAATATTGCCCAAACACATCAGAAAAATCATTTATAACAAGAGACTATACACCAAATGTAAAACCAGCTGATTGGGCATACATGGCTCCTACAGAAAATTGTAATGTTCATACTTCAAAAAATTCATCATCAAGTAATGATGAAGAAGAATCAAATGGTATACATATTTATAAAAATACAAATACAAATAATAATAAAACTAGAACAAAGAAAAACTAGTGATAATATAAAATAGGAACAAGTATTATTATATATTTGCTCCTATTTTTTTACATATTTATACAAAACTGTTGAAAAAACTTTTTTATTTTGATAAAATAATAATGTTAATTTGTAATATTATAAAGCGGGGTTTTTAAATGAAAAAAGAAGTTAATAATGAAGAAAAAAAGAACAAGAAATCAAAAGCGAAGAAAGTGTTAAAGTGGATAGCTTTTTTCCTTATATTCCAGATAATATATGTTCCAATTCTTTCAATTGTACTTATATATTATGGACCATTTACTAATACAAGAGATATGATAGTAACAACAGCAATGACAACTATGAGTCATCAATATTTTGCAACTTTATTTTTAAGTAAAGAAAAAATTGATGAAATATTAGCGAAGAATAGGCCACAAGAGAATATAGAAGATCAAAGTTTATCAGCAATAAACATTGGATCTGGAATATCTGCTGAAGATATGAATGGAATTGAACTTAAAGACGTAAGTAATGATAGCTATACAGGTAAACTTTTAATTATAAATGATCCATCTCGTGTTAAACTTGTATCATCTCCAAGGCTTGGAACTTCAGGCGCTACTACATCTCAAATTGTCGCAGAGAACGATGCAGTTGCAGGAATTAACGCTGGAGGATTTCAGGATGATGCTTTGGGTACAGGTGGAAAGCCAGCTGGGCTTGTTATTGAAGATGGACAGCTTAGAACAACAAATACAGGTGCATCATATAGTTTAGTTGGAATGGATAAAGATAATAAAATGGTTGTTTCAAATTCAATGACATATTCTAAATGTCAGCAACTTAATTTAAGATGTGCAGTTTCCTTTGGACCAGTTATTATTATTAATGGAAATGCTACAATAAAAAGCGGAACAGGCGGTTGGGGTATGCAACCAAGAACTGCGATAGCTCAAAGAAAAGATGGAGCAATATTAATGTTGGTTATTGACGGAAGACAAAAAGGAAGTCTAGGAGCAACACTAAGGCAAGTTCAAGATATTCTTTTGGATAATGGAGCATATAATGCCTTTAATTTGGATGGTGGAGCTTCTACAACTATGGTATATAACGGAAATGTTGTAAATAGTCCAAGTGATATATTAGGTGAACGTTATGTTCCAAATGCTTTTATAGTAACAAAACCGAATAAAAAATAATTAGAAAGGAAGAATAACTTTGAAGGAAAGAAAAATAAAAGAAAAGAAAGTAAGAAAAAAAATAAATAAAAAGAAATTATTTATTAATTTAGCTATATACTGGGCAATTGGAACAATTGTAACAGTAGTTGCTCTTTATCTTGTCGAAAGATATGTTATTTCCTTATCAGGTGCAGATGTAAATGAAAACAAAAAAGAAAATAAGGAAAAAGGTGTAAAAACAATAAATATTTCTAAAAATGCTAAAGACATTCAGTATTCATATGATAATAAATATTATACATATTTATTTGATTCAAAAGTATATATAGGAAGCATAGAATCAGGGGAAATAATTGATACTATCGAGGAAAGTAATCCAATTTGTTATTTTGACTTGTTATATGACAAAAATTTAATTTTGTATTTTACAAAAACAGATAATGGAACTTCAGCCACACTTAAGTTAACTACTTATGATATTGGTACTAAGAGAAAAATAGAATATAATACCTTTACAGTTAAAAACTTTAGTAGAATAAAAAATATGGATATGTCGCCAGTAATAAATATGATTTATATTAATGTTGAGCAAAAAACAGGAAATTCAACTAATAATATAATTTATAAAATAAACTTGTTTAACACTATGTCTCAAATTAAATCAGGACTTATTGTAGATAGAATGATTATGTTACAGCAAACTGATAGAGTATATTATGAAGATTCAAACTCAAATATTTACTATTCTAATTCTAAACTTGGAATATTTAAAGAAAAAGTAAATATGATAGGAATAGATACAGAAGATATACTTTACTTCATATCTCAAGATAATAGTAAGGTATATAAAGTTAAGAATAATAAGATAACTGATACTATTGAACTTAAGGATAAAGACGTTAAATCTACCTACTATAACAATGAAAGAGTATTTGTTATTTATTCTGACTATGTTATTGAAGTATCATCTGATAAACCACTTGAAAGTGTTGGAAAAATTCCAAATAATGTTTCTTTTGAAGCAATAAAATCTAATAAGATGTATGTTAGAGTTGATGATGATACAATTAAGCAAATTACACTTGATTTAAAAGATATAGAGTATGATAGTCAAGATATTGTAGATGGCCAAGAAAAAACTACTAATAATACAACTAATAATACTAAAAAAACAGAACAACCAAAAGAAGAGAAAAAAGAAGAAACATATAAAGTTCCTAATGTTGTAGGAAGTGCATATAGTAGTCAAATAGATGGCTTTACATTACAAAAAAATATTGTAGATAGTGAAAAGCCAGCAGGAACAATAGTTTCACAGTCACCAGCAGCTGGTTCGCATAGCACTAATAAAGTAATATATGTTAATGTAAGTTCTGGTAGTTAATTTAGGAGGTTAATAATGAATATATTTCATGCAATTGTTTTAGGAGTTATACAGGGAATAGGAGAATTTCTTCCTATTTCCAGTTCAGCTCACTTAATATTAATTCCATACCTTTTTAATTGGAGTGAACATTCACTTTCATTTGATGTAGCACTACACTTTGGTACATTAATAGCAGTACTATTTGTTTACTTTAATGAGTGGTGGAAACTTTTTAAAGGGGCATATAATAAAATTGTTCATAAAAAAAATTCTTTTGAAAATAGGATGTTTTGGTATTTAGTAATTGCAACTATTCCTGGTGCTTTAATAGGTAAAATATTTGAAGAACCAATTGAAAATGTTCTAAGAACTAATTATGCTTTAATTGCAATTGCTCTTGGAGTTATGGGAATTCTTATTTATCTAGGAGACAAATGGGCCGCAAAAAAATATGATGGAAAAGAAACTGAATATAAGGATTTAACATTAAAGCAGACATTCTTAATTGGACTTTCTCAAGCTTTGGCAGTTATTCCAGGATTTTCACGTTCAGGAACTACTATTCTTACAGCAAGATTGCTTGGTGTATCAAGAAGTGCTGCAGCTAAATTTACATTTTTACTTTCTGTACCAATAATTTTTGGAGCCGCTGTACTTAAACTTCCAGATATGGTGTCTAATTTTAGCTATGAATTAATAGTAGGAATTGTAGTTTCGGCAATTGTGGGAGTATTAAGTATCAAATTTTTACTTAAATATATAAAAAATCATGATTTTGCAGTATTTGCATATTATAGAGTAATTATTGCAATCATTGTACTTGTAAAAGTATTTTTCTTTTAATTGAATTAAGATAGAAGACGTTACTATTATATAGTTAACGCCTTTTTTCTGCTTAAAAGCATAAAAATTGACATAAGACATAAATAATGTTATAATTAATCACAAATTTAACATGTATCTAAAATTAATATTGAGGAGATTTTTTATGGATTATTTATTTTTTATTATTTATGTTTTGATTTTTTTAATAATAAGTATATACTTTTGTTTATCCGTTAAATATTTTTCAATTAAATATAAAAAAGTTGAGATAAAAAAGAAAAGGAGAATTTGCAAATTTAAATTTTATTTATCATTATTATTGTTTTATTTGTTTTTAATTGCTACAACTTCATGTATAGTTATTAATGAAAATTGTACAATGATAATTATAATCACATTAAATTTTCTTGTTTGTTCATTAATTGATAAATCCGAAGTTTCAAAATTAAATAATGAAGCAGACAAATAACTGATTAGAGGAGTGACTATTATGTTATTTATATTGTATATTTGTTTTGGATTTGCATTTTTATCTTTGATTGTTTTAGGTATAATAAATATTCTAATATTGCCTAAGAAAAAGATTTTATCAAGAATATGTTTTGGTATAAGTGTTTTTGAAATATTTTTATCATTAATTACTTTCTTTACTGAATTTGTTACAAGTGGAAATTTTGATGTTGCGTTGATTGTTTTAATAATTCCGTTTGTATTGTCAGCTTCACTTTTTTATTTAAACATTAAATAGTTGATTAAAAAATTCCGCGTTTTTACACGGAATTTTTATTATTTTAGGAAAATATCTTTTATTTTTTTATAATTTAATATATAATAATTATAAAAAAGAGAGGTAGTTATATATGGAATATCAAGAACTTATAAAAAATATAAAAATACTTTTAGCAGATGATGATGAAGATTATTTGCTAATGACGGATAGCTTTCTAAAGCAATTAGGCTATAACGTTGAAACTGCTTCAGATGGTAAACAAGCAGTAGAAAAACTTCTGTCAGGAAATTATCAAATTGCACTTCTAGACTACTTTATGCCAGGACTGAATGGAGAAGAAGTAATTACAGAAATAAGGAAACATAATAAAGAACTAATAATAATTCTACAAACTGGATTTTCAGGTCAAAAGCCACCAATTGAGACTATGCAAAAGTTAAATATTCAGAATTATTTTGATAAAACTGAGGGGATTGATAGGTTAAATTTAGAGTTAATTTCAGCTGTTAAAATTTTTAACCAACAAACGGAAATTGAACTGTCTAAATACAAAACAAAAACTATAGGTGAACTTATGAACAGTATAGCAGAAGAAATTAAATCGGATATGCTTTCTGTTGGAGCAGGTATAGAAGTAACTAATATGATGATTTCAAATGTAGATGAATTAAAAAATAAAGAAGAAATTCAAAAGCTAAAGAACTTTTATGAAAAAAATAAAAATTCTTTAGAAAGAGTAGATAAAATCTTAGATGCGCTTATTGCTGAGTCTACTGGTGAAGAAAAAATATTAAAATGTGATGATATAGTAGATTTAATTTCTTTAATTGTAAAAAATGATGCAAAAAAGAAAGAAATAAAATTCACTACACATACTGCTTTAAAATCATCTAATTATATTGCAGGAAGTATTAATCAGTCTATTTTTATAATTTCAGAAATCGTTAGAAAATTAATAAACAAGTCTAATAGTGGAGATAATATTGAATTTGTATTTACGGAAGATGAGTCAAATTGGCTTTTAAATTTAAACTCTGAAAATATTTTTAAAATTGATGAACTTGATGTTTTCATGATTAGAAGAGTTGTAAGTAGTATAAATGGCTTTAATATAGACTTTGAGAAAAATAAAATAAGTGTTCAAGTTAAAAAGACAATATAAAATTTATAAATACTAAATCTATAAATTTATTCGGGTTTAGTATTTTTTGTTATTTTTTCTTGAAGTATTTGGCTAAATATAGTATAATATACGTAGTTAATGTTGGGGTTGTGTAGTAATAATTTGTGGATATATAATTGATGTATTTAGAAATTATTATTACATCCCCAGAGTAGGAGGAAAAATATGTATAAAAAATTTGAAACAGAGTTTGCAGGGAGAAGTTTAGTTGTAGAGACAGGGAAAATGGCATCTCAAGCTAATGGATCTTGTTTGGTAAGATATGGGGATACTGCAGTTTTAGTTAATGTAACTATGTCAAAAGAACCAAGAGATGGTATAGATTTTTTACCACTTTCTGTAGATTATGAAGAAAGACTTTATGCTGTAGGAAAAATTCCTGGAGGATATGTAAAAAGGGAAGGTAGACCAACAACAAAAGCAATTTTAGTATCAAGAGTAATTGACAGGCCACTAAGACCTTTATTTCCAAAGGATTATAGAAATGATACATCAATAAATGCTTTAACACTTGCGGTTGATCCAGATATTTTACCTGAAATACCAGCTGCTATTGGTGCATCTATTGCACTTAATATATCTGACATTCCATTTGATAAGTTAGTAGGTTCAATAAAAGTTGGAATTGTAGATGATAAAATTGTTTTAAATCCAAATTTAGAGCAAAGAGAAAAATCAACTTTAGATCTTACAGTTTCTGCTACAGAAGACAAAGTATGTATGATTGAAGCTGGTGCAAAAGAAGTTCCAGATGAAAAGATGTTAGAAGCTATTAAGGCTGGACATGAAGAAATAAAGAAACTTTGCAAATTCATACAAGAAATTAAAAGCGAAGTTGGAAAGAAAAAGGCAGAATATAAATCTTTTGCAGTTCCTGAAGAAATGGTTAAATTTGTTGATGAGCTTGCAACAGAAAAATTAAAAGAAGCAGTTCAAACAGATACTAAGAAACAAAGAGATGAAAATGTAACTAATGTAGATAATTTTGTCATAGATGAATATATAAAAAAATATGGCGAAGAAGAATATCAAAATAATAAATCTATGTTATCAGAAGCACTATACAAAGCTGAGAAAAAAGCAGTTAGAACATTGGTAAAAGAAGAAGGAAAAAGAGTAGATGGAAGAGCACATGATGAAATTAGACCTCTATCATGCGAAGTAGGTTTGTTTAATAGAGTTCATGGTAGTGCATTATTTAATAGAGGACTTACTCAAGTTCTATCACTTGTAACATTAGGCAGTGTTTCAGAAGAACAAACTTTTGATGGACTAGATGAAGAAGTTACAAAAAGATATATGCATCATTATAACATGCCAGCATATAGTGTTGGAGAAGCAAGACCTGCAAGAGGACCTGGAAGACGTGAAATTGGACATGGTGCTTTAGCAGAACGTGCTCTAGAGCCTGTAATACCTTCAAAAGAAGAATTTCCATATGCAATTAGGGTTGTATCAGAAGTTTTAAGTTCAAATGGTTCAACTTCACAAGGCAGTATTTGTGCATCAACACTTGCACTTATGGATGCTGGAGTTCCAATTAAAGCTCCTGTTGCTGGAATTTCTACAGGATTATTTACTAACAATGGAGATACTTCGGATTATGTAATGGTAACTGATATTCAGGGAATAGAAGACTTCTTTGGTGATATGGACTTTAAAGTTGGTGGTACAAAAAAAGGTATTACGGCTATTCAAGTTGACATTAAAATTGATGGCCTTACATATGAAATAATAGAAGAAGCTTTTGCAAGAACTAAAAAAGCAAGAGAGTATATACTAGATGAAATTATGTTAAAAGAAATTGACAAACCAAGAACTAATTTATCAAAATATGCTCCTAAAATTGAAAGTATAAAAATTAATCCATCTAAAATCGGTGATGTAATTGGTGCTGGTGGAAAAACTATAAACAAAATAATTGAGGAAACTGGTGTTAAAATTGACATTGAAGATGATGGAACAGTTTTTGTTTCAGGAGTAGATGCAAAAATGCTTGATAAAGCAATAACTACAATAAAATCTCTTACAGAAGATGTTGAACTTGGTAAAGTGTATATGGGTAAAGTAACTAAGATTTTACAATTTGGAGCTTTAGTTGAAGTATTACCTGGTAAAGAAGGACTTTTACACATCTCTCAAATTTCAAATGAAAGAATAAAGAAAGTTGAAGATGTGTTAAAAGTTGGAGATGACATTCTTGTTAAAGTTACTGAAATCGGAAAAGATGATGGAAAATTTAGTTTAACTGCAAAAGATTTAATGAAAGTTTAGGTGTTTATATATGCAAGTATATGCTTTTGTTGGTAAGACAGGAACAGGAAAGAGTTATAACGCACAGCGTATTGCAAAAAAATATGGAATTAGATATATAATAGATGATGCCATATTAATTAGGGATAATAAAGTAATTGCAGGAAAATCTGCTAAAACAGAGGCTAGTAAAATAGCCTCTGTTAAGGCAGCTATATTTTTAGATGAATCTAGAAAAAAGCAAATGGCTGATTTTATAAAAAAAGAAAAAATTGATAAAATATTAATTCTTGGTACATCTGATAAAATGGTAAAAACAATTGCTGAAAATTTAGGGTTAGATGAAATATGTCACACAATATATATTGAAGAGGTAGCAACAAAGGAGCAAATAGAAGAAGCAAGAAGATCAAGAACTGAAGAAGGTAAGCATATTGTACCAGTTCCTACTTTTGAAATAAAAAAACAATTTTCGGGGTATTTTTTAGATTCCTTAAAAATATTTAATTTCTTCAATAAAAACGCTGATGATGAAGATGAAGATAACTATGAAAAGACGATTATTCGTCCAACATATAGTTATTTAGGTAATTTTGTTATTTCTGATACTGTAATTAATGATATAATAACATATAGCGTATCAAGAGTACCTGGTGTAAGTAAGGTAATGAGAGTAAATACAAATAAATTTATAGATGGTATGAAATTGGATATTGATATTGAAATTAAGTTTGGATATAATATTCCAAAACTTAGTTCTGAAATAAAGAACACAGTGATTTATTCGGTTGATAAAACTACAGGTATAAACTTATTTGGAATAAATATTAATGTAAAATCTATTAGTAAATAAACTATTTATATTTATTTTAGTTGAAAAAATAGATAATATGTAGTAAAATATGTAGCGAGGGTGATAGTAAATGGAAACTATGAGATTAACTGAAAAAAAGAAAAGCTCAAAGGGAGTTGTGATTGGACTTTTACTTTTTTTCATTATAGGTGGAACAATATTGTATTTTGGATTAAAAATGGAGGAAGAACCTGAAGTAGTTGGAACAAGTACAGATAACACTGAAACACAAAGTTTGGTTGATGTAGATAAAGCAAATAAAGATGAATTAACAAAGAAAAACCAGAGTATTGAATATAGTGTAACTGATAAGAGTATAAAAGATTCATCTAATGCAAAAATGAAAGCGAAAATGACTCTTCCTGTTATATCTATTGAAGGTGAAGAACTTTCAAGTATAAATAGTGAAATAAACAAGTATTATACAGATATGTTTAATAGTCTAAAAGAACAAATGGCTTCCGCTTCAAGTAAATATACATATACAGTAACTTACAATGTATATGAAAATATGATTGAAGAAAATAAAGTTATATCTATAACGATTTATGAAAGAATTGTTGATGATTCTGCAAAGAAAAATACTATGAATAAAATAAAAACATATAATATTGATGCTGCAACTAAGGAACAGATAACTCAATCAAATAATATTGCACAAATTTTATTTGGAAAAGATTACAAAACAATTATAAGGAACTCTATAAAAGATTATGTCGTTTCAAATAAGATGATGAAAGAGTCAGATTTCAATTATACATACACAGGAGTAAAACCTTTTTATATCAAAGAAGGAAAACTTCATTTAATATTTAATGAAGGAGAGCTTGTAGATAGTAAATATGGAGTATTAGATATTACTATAAATAATTAGGAGGAATATTAATGGTAGATTCAATGGAAAAAATAGTTAATCTATGTAAACAAAGAGGATATGTATATCCAGGTTCAGAAATATATGGTGGACTTGCAAATACATGGGATTATGGTCCATATGGAGCTGAACTTAAAAACAATATAAAAAAAGCATGGTGGAAAAAATTTATTCAAGAAAACAAAGATAGTTATGGAGTTGACGCTGCAATTCTTATGAATCCAAGAGTTTGGGAAGCTTCTGGACATGTAGGAAGTTTCTCTGATCCTTTAATTGATTGTAAAGAATGTAAAACAAGACATAGAGCGGATAAATTAATTGAATCATTTACTGATGAAATAAATCCTGATACTTTAAATGATAAAGAATTATATGACTACATCGTAGATCATAAAATACCATGTCCAAACTGTGGTAAGGTAAATTATACTCAGATAAGAGAATTCAACTTAATGTTTGAAACCAAAAGAGGAGTTGTAAAAGATCAAACTTCTATTGTTTATTTAAGACCAGAAACTGCTCAAGGTGAGTTTGTTAATTTCTTAAATGTAGCAAGGACATCAAGGAGCAAAATTCCATTTGGAATAGGTCAAATTGGTAAGGCATTTAGAAATGAGATTACACCTGGTAATTTTACGTTTAGAACAATTGAATTTGAGCAAATGGAACATCAATGGTTCTGCAAAGAAGGAACAGATAGTAAATATTATGAAGAATATAAAGAAAAACAAATGAACTTTATAACTTCAATAGGAATAGATAAAGACCATCTTAGATTTAAAGATCATGAAAAATTAGCTCATTATGCTAAAGAAGCATGTGACATACAATTTAAATATCCTCATGGATGGGATGAGTTATGTGGAACACACAATAGAACAAATTATGATTTATCAAGACATCAAGAATATAGTGGAAAGTCAATGGAATACTTAGATCCAGAAACTGGCGAAAAATTTATTCCATATGTTATTGAAGCATCTCTTGGATGTGATAGACTTACACTTGCTGTTCTATGTGATGCATATTCAGAAGAAAAGATAAATGATGATGAGACAAGAGTTGTATTAAAATTACATCCATCTATTGCACCTGTAAAAATTGCAATTTTACCTCTTTCTAAAAAATTATCTGAAGGAGCTGAAGAAGTATATTCATTACTTTCTAAGAAATATAATTGTGATTATGATGTAGCAGGTTCAATAGGTAAAAGATATAGGAGACAGGATGAAGTTGGAACTCCTTATTGTATAACTTTTGATTTTGATTCTTTAGACGATAAATGTGTTACAATAAGAAATAGAGATACAATGGAACAAGAAAGAGTTAAAATTGAAGAACTTTTAAATTGGTTTGATGGAAAATTTGAAATATAAAGAGGTGGTTTAAATGGAAAAAAGAAAGAATATTGTAAAATACACAGTTGTTGGTATTTTAATATTTTCAATGGTATTTTCAATGTTTGCTGTCCTTATATCAGCAATACAAAATGTATAGGTGGTGACCTTTATGTTCCATACAATTTGGCTTAGAATAATAGAGTTTATGTATTTATTAAAAGATGTTCTAGACCTTACTAGTCCATGGAGAGTTTTTGTACTTGTAATGGACCTTGCAATAGTTCTATTTATTGCATATTATATAATTAGAATTTTAAGGCAAACAAGAGCAAAACAAATAGTAAAAGGTATATTGATGCTTGTTTTCCTTGTTATAATTGCAAAAGTTTTTAATATGGTAATATTGAATTTTATCTTGACTAATTTCGTAACTTATGGGGTAATATTGCTAATAGTCGTATTTCAACCTGAAATACGAAACGTATTTGAAAAACTTGGGAGAAGTAAGCTAGTTGGAGTTTTTGATATGGATGATAACATCATGGTTAAACATTCAATATCTGAGATTGTAAAAGCAGTTGAAATAATGTCCCTAAAAAAAATAGGAGCTCTTATTGTAATAGAAAGAAATACTAAGGTATCAGAAGTTTTAAAAGAAGGTATAAACTTATCTGCAAAAGTATCATCAGAATTAATTCAAAATATTTTTATGCCACGCACGCCTCTTCATGATGGCGCAATTGTAATTGATAAGTCAGAAATACTTGCTGCAAAATGTATTTTACCACTTGCCTCTGAAGTTTCTGTTCCAAAAAATCTTGGGACAAGACATAGAGCAGCTGTAGGAATTACTGAAATATCTGATGCTCTTGTAATTGTTGTTTCAGAAGAAACAGGTATAATTTCTCTTGTTGAAAATGGAAAATTAAGAAGAGAACTTACAGGTGATACTTTAAAAGAATTACTACTAACAAAATTAGATAGAACAAAAACTGCTGTAAATATAAAAAATATTGTAAAGAAATAGGAAAAATTATTTAAGTTGTAATAATATAAAAATATGTTCATATATAATATGTATAAGTATTGGGGGAAATATGAACACTATTTTTATAGATTTTAAAAGTAAGGATTCCAAAGAGAAAAAAAGTATAAATAATATAAAAAAAATAGTTACTAATAAAATTTTTAAATATATTGTAAATGATGACATTTTAAATAATTCCTTATCAAAAATTACATATATAAGAATTGATAGAGAATATATAAATAATCAGTTACAAAAAAGAAAATATTCTATATATGATAAAATTTTAAAACTAAATATAAATAGAAAATACGGAAAAAACGATGTTGTACATCTGATTTTTGCAAACGAATTTGATGATTGTAAAGTAATTAAAGAATACATATTAAGACTTTTTAGATTAAATAATTTAACAGTGTATGAGGAACTTAATATAAAAAATAATCTAAAAAGAAAAGATTTAGTATATATGGGTAAGTATATTAATGATAATAAAATTGACTTATGCAAATTAAAGATATTAATTATTATAAATGATTTAAGAGATTTTGATGAAAATAAATTACTTGAATATATCTCAAAATATAAATTTGTTGATGTTTTAAAAACAAAAAATATTAATAAATATGATAGTTCAAAATTGCAAAAGTTTATTAAAAATATAAATAATGAATATGGTACAACAATTGAATTAATTGGAAAAAGAAATATTCAAAAATATAACATTTACTTAATGTATAGTAAAATAGATCGAAATATTTTTATTCAGCAATATATTTTAAATGGTAAATCGTTATATTTAGATATGAATGATATAGATATGGATATAATGAGTGAAGAATATATATGCTATAAAAGATATGAACCAGAAATACTTACTATTTTAAATAGATTAGAAATCAATAGAAATAATTTTAGTAAAGTAAAGTTAGGTTTTCTTTTTAAATAATATATATTAAAAATGTATTATACTTGACACTTAGTGTATAATATATATGTTGTTTTAGGAGGAGATTAAATAATGGAAGAACGTGATATAGTACTTACAACAGAAGGGTACAATAAATTAGAGGAAGAATTAAAATATTTAAAAGGGCCAAAGAAAATGCAAGTTGCTGAAAGAATAAAAATTGCAAGGGAATTTGGTGATTTGTCTGAAAATTCAGAATATGATGATGCTAAAAATGAACAAGCTTTACTTGAAGCAAAAATTCAGGATATAGAAAATATGTTAAGAGTTGCCAAAGTTGTAGACGATGATGAGGTATCAACAAGAAAAGTTGGTATAGGAACTCAAGTTACAGTGCATGATTTTGAATTTGATGAAGATATAACTTATGGAATAGTTGGTGCAACAGAAGTAGATATGAAAAATAATAAAATATCTAATGAATCTCCTGTTGGTAAAGCTTTAATTGGTGCTAAAAAAGGCGATGAAGTTGATGTAGAAACTCCAGGTGGAGTTATAAAATACAAAATATTATCTATAAAAAGATTGTAAAATTTATTTTACATAATCAAATATTTCTAAAAAGGAGTGTAAAAATGGGAGATATTGTTGAATTAAAAAAAGTACGTGAGGAAAAGGAAGCAAAATTAAAAGAATATGGTTTTAATACTAGACCAGATAGCTTTAAATATACTCATTCATTAAAAGAAGTTATGGCTTTAGAACCAGGAACTAAAAATGTAAGTGTTGCTGGTCGTGTAATGTCAAAAAGAAAAATGGGAAAAATTAGTTTTATTGACTTAAGAGATGTAGAGGGACATATTCAGCTTTGCATGAAAAGAGATGACCTAGGAGAAGAACTATACAAGAAAATTCATGAAACACTAGATGTAGGAGATTTTATTGGTGTTACAGGAGATATTTTTATAACTGGTTCAGGGGAAAAAACTGTACAAGTATATAAATATACATTCCTTGGAAAAGCATTAAGACCTCTTCCAGAAAAATTCCATGGAATAACAAATAGGGAAACATTATATAGAGAAAGACATCTTGATTTAATCATGAATGATGAAACTAAAAAAAGATTTCTTTTAAGATCTAAAGTTATAAAATTAATACGTGAATTCCTTGATAATAAAGGATTTATCGAAGTAGAAACGCCTGTTCTTCAAAATACAGCTTCAGGTGCAACTGCTAGACCATTTATAACACATCATAATACATATGATGCAGATGTTTTTTTAAGAATTTCTCCTGAACTTACTCTAAAAAAACTTATTATTGGTGGTTTTACAAATATATATGAAATTGCAAGAGACTTTAGAAATGAAGGTATTAGTGTAAATCATCTACAAGATTTTACAATGATAGAAGGGTATAGTGCATATTATAACTATAAGGATAATATGAAACTTACTTCTGATTTAATCAAGTATATAATTTCAAATATTAATAACGGAGATTTAAAAATCATGATAGGTGATACAGAGGTAGATTTTGGTAATGAATGGCCTGAAATTGGATTTAGAGACCTTATTTTAAAAGACTCAGGAATTGATATTGATAAATACCAAACTGCTTCAGAATTATTAGAGGAAATTAAGAAAAATAAGATTGATTTGGAAACACCAGATTTAGACAAGCTAGGTAGAGGAAACTTAATAGACCAGTTGTATAAAAAAGTAAGTAGACCTAAAATGATAAATCCAGTATTTGTTACAAAACACCCTGTTGATTTATCACCACTTGCAAGATCAAATGATGAAGACCCAACTGTTTCAGATAGATTCCAATTAGTTGTAAATGGACAAGAAATAATTAATGGCTATTCTGAACTTGTAGATTCAAAAGAACAAGATAAACGTTTAAGAGAACAAAGTGAGCTAAAAGCAAAAGGCGATGAAGAGGCAATGAGTAAGGATAACGAATATATCAAAGCAATGGAATATGGAATGCCTCCAATTTCTGGATGGGGACTTGGTATAGACAGATTTTTACAATTCTTAACTAACAGTTATAACATACGTGATGTTGTATTGTATCCTTTACTTAAGAAAAGAGAAAACGTAGAAGATGACGAAGAATAGAAGTAAATAGAAAAAATAAAATAAAATGCCCTAATGGATTTGGTCCTCTAGGGCATTTTTCCTTCATTATATATGTACAAAGTTTATTGCTTTTGGTAAAACTTTAATATGTAATTTATTTGTATAGTAGATTTCTCCATCAACACTTATTGGAAATTTTTTTGTAGACACTATAGAAACTTCCTTTGCTTTAAAAATATTAACCTGTTTTAAGTTAGTGTGGTTACCTTTTTTATACTTTGGTAGTAATTTAATTTTACTAAATAAATCTGTAGAATCTATAATACAACAATCTAAGAAACCATCATTTACATCAGCACTTGGACATGGCTTTATGCCTCCACCATAATATTTTCCATTTGCAATTGCAGCAAGTGTAAATTTACCCTTTAAAACTTTATCTTTGCTTCTTATTTTAAATTTGAAGTTCTTTGCAGAACTTAACGTATATAATATTGAAAGGTTATACTTTGCAGAACCAGATATAAATGGAAAATTTCTAAATTTATCTACGTTTTTAGCTATCATTGCATCAAATCCCATATTTAAAATATTAATACAGTATTTGTCTTTTCCGTATGTTATTATATCAGTTGGTATAGCTTTTTTATTAATTGATTCATTTACAATTTTTCTCATACTCATATATTTTGAAATTGATCTTAAAAAATCATTTCCAGTTCCGCATGGAATAACCACTATTTCTGAATTACTACCCACAATACCAGAAGCTACTTCATTTAAGGTACCATCTCCACCTAACACATAGAACCTATAACAATCTTTTTTTGATAAATCATGAGCAATTTTAGTTAAGTGTTTAGGATATTCAGATAGAATAATTTCAGCATTTATATTATTTTTCTTTAAAAGATCTTGTACTCTTGAAGCATATATTTTTCCCTTCTTTTTTCCTGATACAGGGTTCGCAAGTATTATGTGTTTCATATATTTTTCCTCCATTAAAATATTATCACTAATATTAATAAAAAGCAAGAAAAATGAAGAATAAAAGAATATTTTGTATAATAGGAAAGTCATATTGAAATTACCATGCCAAAATTTTTATAGCATGGTAATAGAACATATGGAGTATGCTTTTTAAAAAATATACAAATTAACATATCATCTCTTTTTTGTCGAAAATTGCGATGAAAAGTATATAAAAATACATAACAAATGTTTGCTAT
>ULSR01001658.1_pt1 | contig 54740 bp, 42 predicted proteins | sample 1956861 | NCBI WGS metagenome assembly ULSR01 (sample SAMEA4835713, study PRJEB28245) | human gut metagenome | biome: gut microbiome; material: fecal sample | place: Denmark | collected 2008 | reverse complement strand
CGCGCCATTCACTGAATTTCAGCCACTTCAACGAATGTTAAAATTCTATCTCCATAAGACATCGCCAAGGTCATACACGGCTACAGGCGCATTCTTATACCGGAACGCGCCTGCAGACATCAAAATCCACATTATTGTGACCGCACTATATTTTATAAGAAATATGGCCGATTAAAAACGGATTCGCCACTCCTATTTTTCAGAACACCATTTTACGACCATCGACAATGTATATCCCATGGTCAGGGTTGGCGACCTGTCGGCCAAACAAATCGTAAATGGCGTGCGTAGCCTGGTCGGATGAGTCAGCGGTATCAACCGATACTGTGGTCACTCCGGATACCTGCTGGCGGGGCAAGAGACGAAACACCCATTCATTAGTATCATAGGGCGCGGTGGCTCGGCCAACGTTTATTGCGTAATCCTGGTCTTCGCCTGCACAATTAATGTATTTGTATTGCCCTACCTTATCCTCATCAGTAAAAATGTCGGAATAAACCTCCCCGGAATCCGCGTCTACCCCCGAACGGAGTCCGCCAAGCTCAAACTCATATTTGTCGGTCGGGGTCTCTGTCGCCGGATTTGCGATATACAACCAGCGTCCTTCGGGAGAGAATGAAGTTGGATCCGCGCTCAGATACCCATCCGGCACACCCTTGCAGACCAAGGCGTATATTTTCGGGTTGTCAGGGGCGGCCTCGAATCGCCAAAACTGGTAGTCATATGCCGGATCCGAAGCATCCACCGGGTCGGCCGACCATATCATACCGTTATGGGCAGACCCTTCGGGGAAATATTGTATACAACGACCGAGGCGTGCGTCTGTGCCGTTATACATCGTCACCAGACGATACCATGTGCCGGCCTCAGGGACCGGAGCATCCTGCGCTGACACCGGGACAACAAACAATACGGCTCCAGCGAAGAAAATTGAAACAGCTTTGCCCAATGGCATACGCGAAGTAATCTTGCTTATCAACATCATTATCCTTTTTCAGAAGACTTCCCCCACCGGACATCGGTGTCGGCATCCTTCTCTATATAAAAAACCTCGGGGACATCATCTTTGTTCAGGGCGGCATCACAATATAGAGGAACCGCCCCGGCTTCCCGATAGGGATGCCAGGGCGGCTATTGTTGGCAGCAGGGAATCAGCCCCGAAGCGGGACTGCCCTGTCCGGCATTTCTGAATTATTCAGGACGCTTGGTCTTCTTGCCGTAACCGTAAGCGGCGGCAGCACCAAGTTCCTCTTCGATACGGAGGAGCTGATTGTACTTGGCCATACGGTCGGAACGGGAAGCGGAACCGGTCTTGATCTGTCCGGCGTTGGTGGCAACGGCGATGTCGGCGATGGTAGCGTCTTCGGTCTCACCGGAACGGTGGGAGATGACAGCAGTGTAGCCGTTACGCTGAGCGAGCTCAACGGCGCGGAGGGTCTCGGTGAGGGAACCGATCTGGTTAACCTTCACGAGGATTGAGTTGGCGCAGCCTTCCTCGATACCACGCTTGAGGTATTTAACGTTGGTAACGAACAGGTCGTCGCCGACGAGCTGGCAACGGTTGCCAATGAGGTCGGTCAGGATCTTCCAGCCTTCCCAGTCGTTTTCGGCCATACCATCCTCGATGGAGTCGATGGGGTATTTCTCCACGAGATCCTTGAGGAAAGCAGCCTGCTGCTCGGAAGTCAGCTTGGGAGCGTCAGCACCCTGCTTCCAAGTGTAGTCGTAAACGCCATCCTTGTAGAACTCGGAGGAAGCGCAGTCGAGACCGATGGTAACGTCCTTTCCGGGAACATAGCCTGCGAGCTCGATAGCCTTGATGATTACCTGGAGGGCATCTTCGGTGCCGTCGAGGTTGGGAGCGAACCCACCTTCGTCACCGACAGCGGTAGAGAGGTTGCGTTCCTTGAGAACCTTCTTGAGGTTGTGGAAAACCTCGGTGCCCATACGGATACCTTCGTGGAAGGAGGTAGCACCGATAGGACGGATCATGAATTCCTGGAAGCAGATGGGCGCGTCAGAGTGTGCGCCGCCGTTGATGATGTTCATCATGGGAACGGGAAGCACATAGGTGTTGCAACCACCGATGTATTTGTAGAGGGGAAGGTCGAGGTAGTCGGCAGCAGCCTTGGCAACAGCGAGGGAAACTCCGAGGATGGCGTTTGCGCCGAGGTTAGACTTGGTATCGGTACCGTCGAGCTTGAGCATAGCCTCGTCGATGGCAATCTGGTCGAGGGCGCTCATACCCTTGAGGGCTTCAGCGATGGGGCCGTTTACGTTGGCGACAGCCTTGAGGACACCTTTGCCCATATAACGGCTCTTGTCGCCGTCACGGAGTTCGAGAGCCTCGTTCACACCGGTGGATGCGCCGGAGGGAACAGAAGCACGGCCACGAGCGCCGCTTTCGAGGATTACATCGACTTCAACAGTGGGGTTGCCGCGTGAATCCAGCACCTCACGACCAATGATTTTTTCGATTTTCATAACAGTGTATTGAAACTTTTGCTTAAAAAGCAGTTGGGTTATTTATAGTATCGTGTCGGGGACTTCCGGGCCATCGGCGGGACGGCTCAGCGTCGGGTGCAAAGTTACGAAAAAAAACGGGAATCTGTTGCCGGATTAATTAAAAAAGCGTAAATTTGCGGCGGAAAATTGAGGGAGACTGTGAAGTCCCCCCGTCATTGCGGCCGAATGGTGGAATGGTAGACACGAAGGACTTAAAATCCTTTGGCCATTGAGGCTGTGTGGGTTCGAGTCCCACTTCGGCTACAAGAGAGCCCCCCTCAATCGGATAACCGACTGAGAGGGGCTCTCTTTTTCTGTATCATACCTGTCGGGCATCACTTGCCGACCACGATGTTCGCGGGGGTGGCGAAACCATAGCGACGACCGGCCTTGAAGTAAACCTTGGCCGAATAGATGCCGTCGGCGACCTCGGCGCCGTCATTCCCTACCAGATTCCAGGAATAGGGGAAGGTAGCGTTTTCCTTGGAGAAGACAGTGCGTCCGGCCGCGTCGGTGACGACAAGGCGTCCCTCGGGGGAATCAGCCAAGTTATGTTCGATATCGATGACAGCTTCCTGGCGCGCGAGGAGGACATCGACAACGGTCTTGGCATCAGCGACATTCACGACATTGACGCTGATGGTTCTTTCGGTTGACATTCCTCCAACATTGACCACGCGGAGGGTAAGCTCATGAGGGCCGTCGGCAAGACCGGTGACGGGATAAGCAAGCATTGCGGACCCGTCAGGCGAGACATCCAGATAGCCATCCACACCGGTGAGCTTCTTGGAATCGTCAAGCGTAAGGCTGACACTGCCGCCAAGACGGTCGGAGCTGCCAATCAGCCCGACATTGCCAGGCTCAACGGAAGCATACAGCATAAACTCGCCGGGGAGGCACACGTTGGAGGATGACTCCTCATCGGCGGCATACATCGAGGATATCACCGGAGCTGTTACCTCGACCCCTTCCGGAACCGACTGGCCGATTGAAAGACCGTCGAGATAGCCGACAGCACTGCGGGTCAGATCGGATGTCACAGCATAAAGACTGACACGATTGCCTTTTCCCGAATATGCAGGAATCGCAAATGAGAACTCTCCGCTGAAGCGCCCCTTGTCGACAACAACCTTAATCTCCTGAAGCATATCCTCATCCAGGTCAATGCTCATTGCGGGGTTGGAGGCATCAGCGGTACTTTCCGAGGTCACGGTATGAGCGCCGTCATAGACTGTGATTGTCAATTTACCCGAGAATGAGGTATCGATATTGCCCGAGGGGGTGGTAATCACACCCTCTATCCTCTGTTTATCCAACGGATTGACATTAATTGCAGAGCCATCAACTGGCTTGGAATTGAAGGACTCGATTTTTATACGGTTTTCAGGAATACGCATAGGGAGCATCGGGTCTCCGGCAAAATTGTAACACATAGTGTTGATAGCGATTCCCGAATGGGTGGGGGAAAGCCCGGGATATATCAGCTCCGGAGTCTGGACGTATATGTTATGACCTGTCTTGTAGACATCTCCGAGTGTGGCCCCGGGCTGCTGGGCGTAATAGCCACGGGCAATCATCGTGCAGACATGGACGTTATACTGGGCGTAAACGGGACGCGTCGACCCAACACCTGCAATCATTCCTCCGTCGGGGTTGAAAAGCATATCGACCTGCAGGCTGGCACCCGGTGAATCAAGCACCTGGGTCTGGCATGTGCCGTAAACGGTGAAGGGTGGATTCTCGTTATACAATTCCTTGTCGTATGCGTTAGACCACAGTTTATTAGTTCCAATCTGGGTGCAACCCAATGAATGCCCGAGGAAAAACCACAGTCCTACTCCACGCTGGATTTGCTGGCGAATCCTTCTACGCATCTGGTCATTGCTTTTGCCTTTAGGATCATAGAGAGCCTGAATATGCATGTCGACCATCGTGGCGGGAGCGATATCCGCCAAGAGAGTCCGCATATTTTTAGCCTGGTTGAAGTGAAGGTTCTCATCGCCCCAGTCAGCGGTCATTATGGCGCGGTTATAGACCGGACGGTCAGTCAGGTTGTCAAGATAATGGTTGGCTTTCTTCAGGTAATCGGCAGCCTCTCCCCAGTTCAACGCCGGGATTCGGCCGACCTTTATGTCAAGGACTGACTTCAGCAAGGCCCCCTCCTGAACCTCGTAACTGTATTTGAACTTGTCGGAAAGCATCCCGTAGAACGCGTCGGAAGCATAGGACTTGGGCTGCTCGCCGCAAGAGGAAGTATCGTCACACTCCAACATCGGGATATATGTGGCGGCGAATTCCTCAGGCGATTCCACCGCCGTCAGACCGGTGTTGTCGTTGAACGCACGGGCAAATATCAGCAACGCCTCAAATTTTGAAGGATTGCGGTCATAAAGCATTTTGACCAGCCTGCGCAATGCCATCGGATGAGGGGAGCCTGAACCGAACTCATTGCATATGTCAAGAAATTTCACCACAGCGACCTCCACACCAGTCTTCTGACGATGCATCTCCGCCAGTTCGAGAGCCTGATCATAGGTCTTCTCGGAAGCGACCACAAGCATCTGCGGCACATCCATCCCATGGTAATTCTGGTTGGCGACCTCACCGACAACCTCAGCCTGGTAAAGCTCACGGGAAGGGTCGAACACAATCGTCTGCATCCCGGGGATACTGGTAGTCATGTTCACCCTTCTGTCGGACACAAAACCACGAGAGCCATCGGCATTGATGTTTTTCACCTTGAGTTCCCGCGGCGTGGAACCGGGAGAAACTTCCCACACCTTGACAGAAGAGGGGGCGTTTATCAGCCTGACAGCCTGTCCCGGCTGCAATGACGTGAATGAGAGTCGCTGCTGCGACAACGCGGAGACATCAGTGGTGCGCGGATAGCTGAAAGCGTAGAAGTCCATGGAGGCCTCCGTAAGAGGAGCGCTGGACTTCTGCGGGTCAACAGTCAGAGTGTATATGTCATTGCCGGTCTTGGGGAGCTTTGGAAAGCTTGTCAAATTGCCGCTATAGCTATATACAAAATGCCCCGGGTCATTGCCATAACCATTGGTGGTAATCGAACGGGAGATGTTACCCATTGAAAAAGTGACACGGCCTGCCTGCGCCTTCACGGCGATACCGTAGGTCATCGTGGGGTTATGGGATGATGCCGGGTCATAGGCAGGCATATGCACATCATATTTCCCCATTCCCTTGTCCGCGATATTCTCTCCGAACAGATACGCGCCTATCGAGCCGGGCTGTCTGTCGGTAAAATTATGCCACACGATACCGTGAGCCGTTGTGACCACAGTCTGGGTCTCTGTCACCGTCGCATCGGAAGCGGTGACTTCCAGCCTCGGCTGGGAATCTGTCAGGAAATAATAAGAGCAGGCATTGTTGAGGTTTCGTTTAAACCGTATCCTGAACTGTGAGGAAGAGCTGTAATCTCCGGCCACATACTCTTGCGGTTCCTCGGTTGCCACCCCGTAAAACACGAGTTTGTCGCCGTAATTAGCGACAGGCACAGCCGGAAGGTCATCAGGCATTGATGTCGAAAACTCATAGCTGCTCAGTTCCACTCCTGAATAGCCATAGACCGCCACCTTGGAAGGGTCCGAGAAACCAAGTTCCTTGAGCTTACTGAAGGGAATCTCCTGCATACCGGTGGAAGACACCTTCACCTTGACCCATTTGCCGGATGAAAGCAACGAATTGTCAGTATAATAGGATGTCGGCAGCGCGACAGCAGGTCTGGCCAGGAAAAAACCGGCCACAAGCAACAAAATAAGTTTGTGATATGATTGTCTAAGCATTTTTCAGGGTATATGAAATCTGAGATGGCAGAACAATACCATACCTGTCACGCGTTGTAATAAACACGAGACAGTTTTCCCAATGGATTAACGTCTGAATCTGAGAATTATTACATTATGTGGCAAAATCGTCGGTAAACTTTGCGACACTAAACCTTTACCGCGATTTACCGTCAAAAACTCCCGGAGGTTAGTCAATAGGTAGGAAAACTCTCCACGGTTGATATTTTTTCGTAACTTTGCCGACCAAAAACTATTATTTATGAGACATTCCCTTACTCTCTTCATAATTTTGATGACCTCGCTTCCGGGGCTTGCCCAGAAGACCGAACCTATAAAATACGGGAATTTCGAGAACTGGGTCACACGCAACATCCACGAATCGCGCGTCATCGGAGGGAAGACCAAGCAGGTCTACGAAATCGCCCCCAACGCCACCATCAACGGCGACACCCCCTACAAGAACCAAGGTGGTTCCCCCTGGGCGACATCCAATGTCATGGCCAAAGTATGCGGTGTCACCAAAACCTCCAACGCCGTCTTCCCCGACAAACGGGAAACAGGAGGCCGTTGCTGCAAGCTGACCACACGGATGGAGGAATGCAAAGCATTGGGAATCGTCAACATCGACGTGCTGGTGGCAGGCTCCATATTCCTCGGGGAGTTCTTAGAGCCTATCAAGTCCACCTCCGAGCCATATTCCAAAATGGAGATGGGCATCCCCTTCACCCGCCGTCCCACCGCCCTGCAGTTTGACTACAAACTTCACATGCCCCCGGCCACCACGGGACGCATATATTCATCCGGCTTCGGAAAGAAAAAGCAGCTCAAAGGTAACGACTCGGCCGAGGTCTACATCATCCTCCAGCGACGTTGGGAGGATGCTGACGGCAACCTTTACGCCAAGCGTGTAGGCACAGGCCGCGAACGGTTCCATAAAGGAACCAACGGCTGGGTCAACAACCACCGCATCCCCGTCCATTACGGCGACATCACAAAAGAACCTTATTATAAAAGCTATATGGGGCTGATTCCTGCCGAGAAATCCTATTATGCCCGCAACTCGAAAGGAAAGATGGTGCCCGTGAAAGAGGTAGGCTGGGATTCACCCGACGCGAAGCCCACCCATCTGCTTGTGATGGCCTCATCCGGCTCAGGCACAGCCTACATCGGTACACCCGACCTCACCCTCTGGGTCGACAATTTCGCCTTGGTTTATTGAGCCTGCAATCGTCGTTCCGCTTATTTAACCCGGAGCGACAACACGGCGCGGCCATCAACCTCACCTGTCAATGAATAATCCAACCTGACCGGGAATGTCAGGCCTACCGAGGCGGGAAGAATCAGATCGCCGCTCTTCAATGTGGCATACCTGCTCAACAGCGCGACAGTATCGGCCATATGCAGGGTCTCCATATCGATTTCAACAGCTTTCTCCTCCGTAACGGCTTCCTGGCGGCCACCCATGACAGGCAACGGAGTGTACGCCACGCGTAACGTCACCTGTCCGTTGTCAGTCAGCGGAATCATCTCCCCTACTGTCACCGCTCCGTCAAAGCTGTCGGTAAGCGCATCCGGGAGAGACCCTCCGTCGGGCCTGACGCAGGCCACGAGGGAAAAACCCTCGACATACCTCTCGGCGAACCGTCGCGATATGAATTTCCCAAGTCTGCCGATATGGACAGCCGGACGGACATCCACCACCCACCCTTCCCGGGCGAAATCAGGAATGAACACCGGTCTGTTGTTACGTATCACAGCCGAATCAGCCACCAGCCTGGCAGGCAGCACCCCAAGCGGGGCAGCCTCCGGACTCAAAAGAGCCCTCGCGGCCTCCTCGGGCCAATCGGCGATATCTCGGTCAATCCTGAAAATCTTCATCTGCGGGGGATGGCGGCTATCTTGACAGCATACGGTTATACATCACAGCGAGATGGGCATAGATGGAGGTGTTGGCAATCACGATATCCTCCGGCACCTGGATACGATAGGGGGTGAAATTCCATATCGCCTTCAGGCCAGCCTCGACAATCGAGTCGGCGGCATCCTGGGCATATTCCACCGGCACCGTCACAATCCCGATCTCCATCCCAAGCTCGCGGGCCTTCTCCCCCAGCGAGGCAACATCATATACCGGTATCCCCTCATGCTCCGAACCAATCTTGGCAGGATCAACATCGAACCCCGCCACCACCTCCAGACCGTAGTTGGTAAGACCGGAATCCTGCATCAACGCACGCCCGAGCGAACCCACCCCAATGATGGCGGCACGATGGCGTTTGCGGAACCCGAGAAACTCCTCAAGCTTGTGTTCGAGCAAAGCCACCTCGTAGCCGATGCGGGTCTTCCCCTTTATGTCGAGAAACGAGAGGTCTTTGGCTATCTGGGACGCGTCGACATTTATGCCACGGGCGATTCCGGTCGAGGAGACATGCTCCACACCCCTCTCCCGGAGCAGGGAGACATAAGCCAGGTACCACGGCAGACGCCGCAGGGCCGGTTCCGGAATCAAGTCTCTTAGTCGGTCAAGCATTGCTGGTTCTCTTCTATTCTGGTTTACTGGTGTTCCGGCTGCAAAGTTACACAATTTCCATCAAAATACCATCCGCCCTCACCTTGATTACTTCGCGGGAGCTGCCGCCGGCGACTCTGGAGGATATGACACACGTCCGTGATACATAGACCGCAGACGCTTGATGAAAGTGTCCTTAATCAGCCCCACATCGCGGAACGACAACGGGGAGTCATTGTGGTAACCCTCAGCCACCTGCTGGTCGACGAGCCTGTCGACCAAAGCCTTTATGGCCGCCTCAGAATGGTCGGTGAGGGAGCGTGAGGCCGCCTCGACGGCATCAGCCATCATCAGCAACGACGCCTCGGCGGTCTGGGGATTCGGCCCCGGATATGTGAACGGCGCGGGGTCAATCTCCTCGCCGGGATGCAGCTGCTGTTCCTTCATATAGAAATATTTCGCCTTCCCCTTGCCGTGATGCTGCAGGATGAAATCCTTGATGACAGCCGGGAGCTTGAACTTATCGGCACGTTTGATGCCGTCGGTCACATGGCCGATGATGATTCGTGCGCTCTGGGCCGGAGACAGCGCGTCATGGGGATTTATCCCGTACTGGTTCTCGGTGAAGAAAGCCGGATTATCAATCTTCCCTATGTCATGGTAAAGAGCCCCGGCACGGACGAGCTGCACATTCGCCCCAATCTTGTGGGCCGCCTCGGAAGCGAGATTGCTGACCGCCATCGAATGCTGGAAAGTACCGGGACATTCACGCGAGAGATCTCTCAGCAGAGGATTGTTGATGTCTGACAGCTCCACGAGAGTCACCACGGAGGTCATACCGAACACCTTCTCGATGACGAAAATCATTATGTAGGCGAACGATATCAACACAGCGTTGATGGCGAAATAGCCCACCAACCGCCCAGACATGGCGGTCAGGGAACCGGCCGACATCAGTTCCACCGCCACATAGGCAGTGACATAGGTGAAGAACGCCAGCAACGCCGACCTCAGAAGCTCGCTGCGCTTCGACAGCTCCTTCAGAGAGAAAATCACCACCGTCCCCGCCAGTATCTCGATGAACACGAACTCAAGCTGGAAAGAAGCGAACACCGCGCTCATCAACACCTCCAGGACAAAGACGAAGAATGCAGTCCGGGCATCGAAAAACACCTGCACAACTATCGGCACTATCGCCAGCGGCACGATATACAGTCCGGAGGAGATGGTCTTGGCCATCACGGCGGCGAACAGGAAAAAGACCACCATCATCAGCACCACCGCAAGCATCCTCTTGACCGAATGCAGCGTGGCGGGGAAATAAAAGCCGAAATAGACATAGAGCAGCCCGAACAGGCAGACCGCAAACAGCACCTGCCCGAGAATCGTGTAGAACTGACGGTGGCGGTCATGCCGCCCCATCTTCTCCAGGGCCTGCTCGTAACTCTTGAGAGTCTGGTAAAGTTCGGGGCTGACCCTGTCCCCACGGTCGATGATTCTCTCACCCTGCTGTATCACCCCGACAGCGGCAACAATCGGCTGAATCAGGTTCTCGCGGTACTGCTCCGTCGCGCGCGTGTCCTCTATCACATTCGGGTTCAACACATTCGACAGGCCGAGAGCCTGTATACGGCCACGCTCCGGGTTGTCACGGAATATGCTGTCAATGACGGCATACGCGTCGCGCTGCGACAGGAATCCGGCGGTCGGCCTGGCCACATTGACATTGTCGATATTGAACTTCACCTCGGGCAAATCCCCCCGCCCGATAATCGCGGCGGTGCGCCCGTCTATCACTCCCCCGTCGTAAATGCGTCCCACCACATCGATCAGACGCCTGCGTGTCGGCTCCGACAGCTCCTTGCTCCCACGGATGACAGCCATCACACGGGTCTCCGCGCTCTCGTCAAACCGGAAAATCGGCACCAGCGAGCGGTCGATGCTGTCAATCATATGGTTGACCGTGGCCGAATCGCGGTAGACCGGGATATCAAACGGCGCGGTCAGCAACTCGTAATTCCACGGGCGGTTAAGCTCATAGGAGTATTTGTGTTTGCTGTCGCCGGGCATGAAATAAACCACCAGGGCAGTGGCCACGACGAAAATCAGCGCGAGATATGTGATATTCTTTGAAGGAGTTTTCATCAAGGCAAATTTAAGCAATCCGACAAAAACAGCCAAAGATTGCCGTGTTTTTTTGAGACGGATGTCACTCACCGCCTGCAGCTTCCCCTTTCCGGGATATTCATCTTCGCGAAGCTATCGGCGGCACATCCACCGGGAGCCTCGTCCACAGCCAGTTGGGCACCATACGCCACAGGCCGACGAGGAGGTTCCACCGCCAGTCAATCACGGCCACCCGCCTGCCACGCTCCACCGCCCTGACAATCTTCCCCACCGCGTAAGGCAGTGACATCAGCATCGGATATTTCCGGTCATCGACCAGCAAGGGGGTGCGTATCCATCCGGGACGGATGTCAGTGAAGCGGATGTCGAATTTCTCTATCGCGCATATCTGCTCCAGCGCCCTGATGTAGACCTGCTGACAGCTCTTCGAGGCGGAGTATGCCACCATACGCCCGATGCCGTTAGTCCCCGCCACCGACGTGACGGCGGCGATATGCCCCCTCCCGCCGTTGCGGTCACGGAACCACCGGAATGCCGCGCCGACCATACGGGTAAAGCCGACCACATTGGTCTCCATCACCGCGACCTCTTCCCGCTCACGCAGCGGCAGGTTGTCGAACCCGATACCGGCCACATGGAAATAGACATCCATACCGCCCATCTCCTCCACCAAGGCTTCCAACCCCTCGGATGCCTCCACGGCGTTGATGTCGATGACGCGCCAGCGGATATTGCGCGGATACAGTGAGGCGAGACGCCTGAGGGGTTCTTCGGAACGACCGGCCGCCCCGACCATCCACCCCTTCGAGGCGAACTGGCCGGCCAGCTGCAGGCCAATCCCTGAGGTCGCCCCCATTATAAGGATTTTCTTCATAGACAAAAAACGTCCGGCGGGGCGGCGGGGTTCAAATCCGCGACGCCCCGCCGGAACGGGAATTTTTCTTCAGTTTTATCCTGAGTCTCAGAGGGGTTTATGCCTCTGCCTCGGGAGTCACGTTGATGAAGCGGCGACCTTCCTTGCCATGGGTGAAGACAACTGTGCCGTCAACGAGAGCGTAGAGAGTATGGTCTTTGCCCATCCCCACGTTCAGGCCGGGGTGGTGAACCGTACCGCGCTGACGCTTGATGATGTTGCCTGCCTTAGCCTTCTGGCCACCGAAAATTTTCACTCCGAGTCGTTTGCTTTCAGACTCGCGGCCGTTCTTAGAACTACCTACACCTTTTTTATGTGCCATTTGAGTTTGAGTTTACGGAAATTTCCGGTTGGGATTAAGCAATTACGTCCTTGATCACGATCTGAGAGAACATCTGGCGGTGGCCGTTCTTACGACGGTAGCCTTTGCGACGTTTCTTCTTGAAGACGATAACCTTATCGCCCTTTACGAGGGGACGTTTCACCTCGCAAACTACTTTTGCCCCTTCCACGGTGGGCGCGCCTACCTTTACGGCACCGTCGGCGTCAACGAGGAGGACCTTGTCAAACTCTACGGTTTCGCCCTCTTTCTTCTCGTCGCCGAGATAGTGGACATACAGGAATTTACCGGCTTCGGCCTTGAACTGCTGTCCCTGGATTTCTACGATAGCGTACATCTAATCTTTGATGATTAATGGTTATGCCTGCGGGCGCGTCCCCTTCGGGCCGGCTTTCCAACGCCCGCTACGGCTAAAAAGCCCACAAAGTTACAAACTTTTTTTCATTCCGGCAAATATTTTTGCGCTGTCTCACAGTTTGTAAAGTTATTTCAGGGGTCAGGCCTCACGCAGATTCCGCAGATACGCAGATTTCCCGCCGATTTCTTTCCGATTTAACAGATTAAACGAATTTAAAGGAAGGGGGGACTCACAGATTACACAGATGCCATCCGGATGGAAATCCAATAACGTTCCATCCGGATGGCATCTGTGTAATCTGTGTAATCTGTGAGCCCTCTCTTATAAATCGGAGGATATCTACGATGTCCTTTGTATCTGCGAGAAATCTGCGTATCTGCGGAATCTGCGTGAGACCTCGCTCCCGACAATTACAGTTTCATGAGCGACGAACCGGTGTCAGTGTTGTTTAGCGAGCGGCGCGAGCTGCGGAAAATCGAGCCGAAATCGGCAGAGTAGCTCACCGACAGCATCACCATGTTGGCGTTGTCCTTGATATGGCGCTTGGTGACAGAGGGCGCGACATCTGAATAAACCCATGAGGGATAATAGACACCACCCCGCTCGAACATATACATCCACTGTGCCGACAAGGTCCAATGCTTGTCGGGAGTATAGCTGAAACTGAGCGCGTCAGCATTCTCATCGCGGCTGACCGTCTGGCCATAGAGCGTCTTGCCCGGAAACTTCCGCCAGTAAGAAACGCTGAACGGCCCCTTGCTCCACCAGACATTTATCCAGCCGCTCACCGAAGTCAGCGTATGCTTCCACCCCGCCCCACGGCTCTCATAGCTGTCAACACCCACTCCCGCTGTCGCCCCGAAGCCATACAGGTCTTTCAGCGACAAAGTGAGGTTGGCGAAGAGGTCGGAACAATGCCGGGCGTTGACCGTCTGGTTGAGGAAATGCCCGTCACCGATGTAAAATGTCTCGCCGACCGTGGCATTGTTGAGCCTGTAATAAGCCAGCTCGGCCGAGACAGTGAATTTCTTGTAGTTGTATGTCGGCATCAGCTTGTAGATAAACCCTTCGGAGACCTTCAGGTCAGGATTACCATTGGAAATCAGATAAGGGGTAGACTGCTGGGGATAATCGGTCAGACTTGACAGGGAGGGAATCGATGGCTGATAGGAGAACTCACCGCCGAGACTGAACCTGTCACTGGCGTTCCAGTTGAACTGAGCCTGCGACAGGTTCCTTATGAAATGACGCTTGTTAAGGTCATTCTCCATCCAGAACATCTTGACACCTGTCGACAGGGAGATAAATACGCTCTTGATTCTATGTCCCAGGCGAACATAGGCATAGTTGTTGTTCTCTGTCAGCACCGGCGCATAATCGCTTGTCAGGTAAGTGTTCTTGCTGTGGGACAGGGTGTTCTGGAATCCGGCGGAAAGACTGGAGCCAGATGAGAAATGATGGTTGTAGCTCATCTCCGTGATAAGCGAACGTCGCCGGTTGTCGACATCCATGACATACGACTCCTCCGGCAGCCCTGTGAATGTGAAGGAGTTGTCATAGCGGTAATCCATCGAGCTGATGGTCCCCACCATCTGCGCCTCCAGCGAGTTCTTGTCGTTGAAGTCATGGCGCAGGAAGAGATCGAGCGACGGGATGAAACTCTTGCTGTGCGACCTCCTGTGATTGACGTAGTTCCCCAGTATCGAGTCATCGGTGTGGCCTGTGCTTTTGCGGTCATCCTTGGATATGTCCGCATTGAAGGTCGCCGAGAAAAGTGTTCGTGCCGATGGCTGATAGTCATATTTGAATCTTATCGGATTCGTCAGGTACATGAACGGGCTATGCTCTGTCTGCGACAGCTGCACTTTGAATCCGTCACCTATATATGACCGTTCGACCGTGTCATCCACCTTCGCCACATCGCGCCAGGAGGGGGAATAAGACAACGTGAACTGCGACGGCCCCTGATGATACGACATCCGGATATTGCCGTCAAGAAATCCGATATACGGGCAGTCACGCATCCAGACATACACCTGGCCGCCATCGTCACGCTTCTTCAGCAGTATGTTGAGGAGGCCGTTTGTCCCCCTGTCAGCATATCTCGCCGGGGTCACCTGAGAGTACTCCACCCGCTCGATGTCCTTGGGCTGCAACGCATACACATCATCCATCGTCGAAGGCACACCGTTTATGAGAATCATCGGCGCGGCTGTGCCCACCGATATGGAGCGAGTTATGGGATTCACCTCCAGCCCGGGAAGCGCAAGCTTCTGGAACAGGCTGATGGCTGTCGACGAAGCCTTCACATCTGACGAGGAAGGATATATGATGGTGCGCCCCTGCGAGTCGACCGTCCACGTGGCTCCGACAGTCACCTCTCCCAGTTCCACACCCTCTGGCAGAAAAATCGTTCCGAGGTCAATGTTTCTCCCTCCGGCCGGGATTGCCACATTTGTCGCGGAATAGCCTATCATCCTCACCCCTAAATGTGCCTCCTCCTTCGACGCCGCCTCAAGCCTGAACCGCCCGTCGGTATCGGTCACACCGCGTGCAATCACCGTAGAATCAACCATCAACTCACATTGCGCTCCTATGACCGCCGTCGAATCACTGTCTGACAGCACTCTCCCCGTGACATCCCTGCCACTGGCCGCAGACACTCCAATCACGACACAAGCTATTGTTGAACCAATTTTACTGCAATTCCTCATCATAATTTTTTGTTGAAATGAATATGATTTTTAGACTTTCATATTAAAGACGAATCACACCCCCGATTGTGACAGCCGTATGGAAATTAAACCCTGTCATATCCCATATGACGGGGGAGATGGATTGTGGCGCAAATGTCACTGCCGCGTGGCGTTTAACGCATTTTAACAAGAAATAGAGTTGTCGCTCCAAGAATAAGTAATACCTTTGTATCGGATTTGAGAAACTAACTGCTCAAACCGTTTTGAGATGATTTTTGCACACAACGTTTGTTAGACGAAAAGAACATATATACTTGAATTTTGGTTATGAGGGAGGTGTGTTTCTGTGAAGAAACACACTTTTCGTTTATATATACTTCATACTTTTACGTTCTTTTGGCAGGCCCAAAAGAACCAAAAGGCCATGGGCGCGTGAAAATCTATGGTCGGGGACCTGGTGGCTCCGCACGGCGCACCGGGAACTCGCCCTGACGGGCTCAGACACCCCGGTGCTATGCCGCGCTCCCGCCACCGCCCCCTCCCGATTTTCACAATGCGCCCGCCATCCGGCTCCCACCTCCCCTCCCCACCCCTCTCCTGCGTTCTCACCTTCTGACCCCAACCCCTCCCAATCCTCCCATAATTCCCAATCTTCCCAATCTTCCCATCTTGTAGGGACGCGCCGCGGCGCGTCCGCGTCAACACAACCCTCCGGTTGACGAATAGGTCTCACGCAGATTCCGCAGATACACAGATTTCCCGCAGATTTATGAGGAGGATTTCGGGAAAAGTCTCGCAGATTACACAGATTACGCAGATTACCATCCGGCAGGAATCTGTGAAATCAACTTTAATCTGCATATCTGCGTAATCAACTTTAATCCGTGGAATCCGATGAGCGTAGCGAATCCAATCTGTGTTATCTGTGTAATCCGTGTAATCTGTGAGAGCCTTTGGGGAGCGTAGCGACCCCAAATCCGTGCGAATAACGTCCGGATAGCCTCTGCGTAATCTGTGTAATCTGCGAGACTTTATTTCACGAGACTTTACTCTATAAAATCTGCGAGAAATCTGCGTATCTGCGGAATCTGCGTGAGACTTTTTTAAGACAACAAGGGTTGTGTTGGCGCGGACGCGCCGCGGCGCGTCCCTACAAGAGGGGATATCCGTCAAAAGAGAGGTATCGGTCAGGAAGGAGCATCGGCCTGAGAAACGCCAGCTTTTTTCATAAGAACCGACATAATCGCCACGCGGCAGCAAAATGCCGGCAAAACAGCCACGAAACAAGACAAAATGAGCACCTAAAGGCGACGCAGCCGACAAAAATCCAAAAAGATGTTAAATGCATTTAAAAAAGTTTTTATTCTTTGCCTGAATTATGTAGTTTTGTGGCGTAAACGGCCAAGGGATGTAGACAGGCGCCGCGCCTGACCGTTTGTTCTCGATACCAATCAATCCAATCAACTCTATTCATTACGGTGCCTGCAATTAAATTATTCACACTAAATATGAAGAGATTCTACTCAGCTCTCATGCTCTTCATTGCCATTGGTTTGTGTTCCTGGGCACAGACCTACAAGTCAGTGGCAGTCAATCTCACAGACGGCACCAAGACCGAAGTGAACCTGACAGATGACCTGACGGCAATGTTCGACGAGGAAAACCTTGTGATCACTGGTGGTGACCAAGACATCTCAGTACCCCGTTCACAGATACAGTCGTTCACATTCTCCGAGCATGGGAAATCAGGCGTCGACAACGTCGGCGCTGACGCGTCCGCCGTTGCGCTGGTCGATGGCAGCATGGTCTTCTCCGCCCTTCCGGAAGGCTCGGTTGTGGCAGTGTTCGCTCCCAACGGCACACTCCTGAACAAGGTGACCGTCAGCGGGTCTTACACCCTCGACTTGTCAGCCCTCCCCTCGGGAACAGTATTGGTGAATGTCAACGGAGTCGCTTACAAAATTGCCGTGAAGAGATGAAAAAGAAATTTATGACCGCAGGCGTAGCTTGCGCCGCCGCCCTCGCACTTTTCGCTGCGAGCGACCGTATCGACATTTTCAACAATGCCGGACAGTTCATCTCCATCATGGTCGATGACATTCAGGAAATCACCTTAGGGGAGAAGACCGCCGACCAGGATGGCTACACCACCGTCAACGTCTCCACCACCAACGGCACCAAGACCCGCGAAATCGCGACCTTCGGCGACATCATCTACACCCCCGTCGACTGGGACAAGGCCCATGAAATCGCTCTGGCCGATGCCCCCAACGCGCGTGTCGTGTTATACGACTGTCGCAACAACACCGATTATTACGGCGAGGCTCAGATTGACCCCACCAAGCCTGCCGACTGGCACGGATGTCCTCCCGACCAGAATCCACACTTCCTTATCGATACCGACAAGGGATTCGCCTCGGAATTCGCCGTCAAAGGTCTTTATACCGGCAACGTCTACACCGACAATTCCAACTTCATCTTCTGGAGCACCGGGGACACCAACCTTCTCGGCCTTGACACATATTCGTTTAATATGCCTTTCGAACCTGTCGAGATAAGCGTCTCCTCCGTGGAGCTTGAGACATACCTCGGCAAGGAGTTCCTCGGCACATACACCGGCTTCATCATGTCGCCCGGTGAGAACCGCATCGTCCACAAGATGCCGGCGACCCTCACCGCAGAGTTCCGCTACAACGGCACCTATGTGATGAAGAGCACCGACGAGCACAACTTCGATTTCCTCGACCTTTTTGACTGGGATGAGGAGAAGAACACCTTCGCCTATGTGCCTTACACAGGCCGTCCCCTCAACGAGGTAGACCTTGAAGTCAAGACCGGCGTGACCGGCAGCTTTGCCGACGGCGGCCTGCTTTTCGCGCAGTTCCATGACCTGCTGTCCGACAAGCCCGAGAACACCGTCCATTACTTCGCCGCCAAAGGTGAATATGAGTTCTCAATCGCCTCGGCTGACTCTTACAACAACCGCATGCTGATTCAGGCCATGCCGGTAGGGGAAGGTACTCCCCGCTATTTCTATTCCGAATTCAACGGCACACCCGTCGAGGTGGCGATGGAGTTCACTTACGGCAGCAACATCGGCGAGGACTGTGCGGCATTCGCCTCAGTCGACGGCGAGAAGCTCTTCAAGTATGATTACAAAGGCCCGGGTTATGACCCCGTCTTCACTTTCCGTGGGGCTGAATATGGCACATATACCGGTTCGGGCGACGACCTCTGGCTCGACGGCTTCGGCTCATGCACCCTTGGCGACGCTACCGGCAAATACACCATCAACGGAGGTCTGGCAACCGTGACCATCGGCGATGAGACACGCCTGTTTGTACTCGACCACGATGCCCTCACCTATTCCGAAATGACCGCAGACACCTGGGACGGCGCGTCGCAGTACACCAAGCAAGATGCTGTCGGTGCCTTCGGCAACGAGGAGGAGAGCGCCGCGAACTACATGTGTATCGACTTCGACAAGAACTTCTCGGGAGCCGATGAGCCGGGTACCGCCAGCGTGCGTTTCAATGTAGTGCGCAACGACGGCTTCGGCGGTGGAGTCAGCGAAATGGTGGCAAGCTCCGGACGTTACATCTATAATGCAGCGTCAAAGACCATCGTCATCACCAACGTCTACATGGGCACCTCCGCCACAACCTCAGGCCGACGCAACCTCGTGCTGAAAGTCTCCGACGACCTCCTTTCAATGTGGATTGACGACTCTGCTGAAGACCGCATCTATGGTTCAGGCCGCAACGGGTCTTACCTCCTGACCGGAACAGTGAACACCCTGACCGCGCCTGCTCCCGTCATCGATGTTGAGCTTGCGGCGAAGTACACCGGTACTCCGACATTCGACCTCTTTGGCTCCCCGACACCAACCCAGACCACACTGACGTTCAACACTGACAACCAGACCGCCCATCTGAGCGTGATAGCGATGAATAACTCCCTGTTCGACTGCGATGTGCAGTATTCCGTCGCAGGCAACACCGTCACTCTTCACGATGTCCGCACATATCCCGACGGAAGGAACTATGTGCTCGCCGACCTGGTGTTTGTGGCCGGAGAGGATGGCAACCTGACTTCCGGGCAGACCCTCCCGGGAGCAATCAACGGTAACGCCTACAATGTGGACTTCTCATCCGCGCCCCTCGTTCCGGAAGCAGCTGTGACCACCGTGGAACTTGCGCCCAAGTACACCGGCACCCCGAACATGATCGCTTTCGGCAACACCATGGGCACAGAGACCACTCTGACATTCAACGCAGACAATCAGACAGCACATCTGAGTGTGATCGGCCTCGGCTCATCCCTGTTTGACTGCGACGTGCAGTATTCTCTCGAAGGCACCACCGTCACCCTTCACGATGTTCCCACCTACCCCAACAACAACGGATACATTTCAGTACCCGCAGACCTGGTGTATGTGGTCGGTGAAGATGGCAACCTGACTTCCGAGCAGACCCTCACAGGAGCGACGCGCACCGGCAATTGCATCGATGTTGATTTCTCCTCCGCTCCTCTGACTCCCGCCGAATAATCCGGGAATCTGAACAAACATAATTCGACCCCGTCCGGGAGCCTGAGGCTTCGGGACGGGGTCGAGTTTATTAGAACTGTATGTAATCCGGTCGTCAGTAAGACTCCTCGGGAGAGGGGAAGCTGACAGCCTTCACATCTGAGATGTAGGTGGTCAGGGCATCGTTGATGGAGGTGCCGAGGTCGGCATACAGGCGGAGGAACTTGGGCTTGAATCCTTTGTTCATTCCGAGCATGTCGTTGACAACCAGCACCTGGCCGTCAACTCCGCTACCCGCGCCGATTCCGATCACGGGGATGGAGATTGACTCGGCGACCTTGCGGGCAAGGTCGGAGGGAATTTTCTCCAGTACCAGGGCGAAGCAGCCGATTTCCTCAAGCATCTTGGCATCGGCCAGCAGACGTTCTGCCTCGGAGTCCTCCTTGGCACGGATGCCGTAGCCTCCGAACTTGTTGACGCTCTGGGGGGTCAGGCCGAGATGTCCCATGACGGGGATGCCTGCGGAAAGTATCTTCTCGATCGACTCACGGATTTCCGCTCCACCTTCGAGCTTGAGGGCCTCGCAACCTGACTCCTTCATCAGCCGGACGGCGTTATGGAGGGCGGCGTTGGAGTCTCCCTGATAGTAGCCGAAAGGCATGTCGGCCACGACGAGGGCGCGGTCGGTGCCGCGCACCACACAGCGGGCGTGGTAAATCATCTCCTCCAGGGTCATGGGCAGGGTGGTCATGTTTCCGGCCATGACATTGGTGGCGGAGTCGCCGACAAGGATGACATCCATCCCGGAAGCATCGACAAGACGCGCCATGGAATAGTCATAGGCAGTCAGCATGGCGATTTTTTCCCCGGCGGCTTTCATCTTGCGGAGGGTCGCCGTGGTCACTTTCTTGGGTTTGTCTATTGTGTTCGTTGACATCTCTTTTCTGTTTTCATTATACAAACTGAAAGGCCGTCCATCCCCGTGGCGGGGAGGGAGGCCTTTCACGATATTTTCCTTTAAGGTTGGTCTTATTTGGCTTCAGACTGAAGTTTGGCGCGGTCGAGGAGCTTCTCTACGTCGATATTGTTGGCCGAGCCGTAGGTGGGATACTTGGTCAGCACCTCCTGATACATGGCAGCCTCGTCGGCGTGGTTGCCGAGGGCGGCGTATACGCGGGCGAGCTTGAGCATGAAGTAGGGGGTGTATGCGGGATTGTCATCGCTCTGGCTGATGGCATCCTTGTAGCACTTTACCGCGTCCTGGAGCTTGTCGAGGTTGACGTAGCAGTCACCCTTGAGGGAGTATGCGGCCGAACCGATGATTGACTCCTTGGCGGAGTATTTCGACAGGTAGTCGAGGGCCTTCTGGTAGTCACCCTTCTGGTAGAGGAGGATGGCGCTCTGGAGGGCGGCGCGGTTGGCGGCGTCGTAACCGTATTCGTCAGCGACATTCATATACTGGGCGAGAGCCACTGAGTCGTTGCCCTGGGCCAGGGTGAGGTCGGCGGTGCCGATGGCGTCGTTTGCCTTGTTGATGCCGGGGCCACGGAAGAAGTAGACGTAGGCGAGGATGATGACCACCACGGCCACCACCACGAGCGAGATGATGGTGATGATTTTCTTGTTGTCCTGTACCTTGGTTGTCATCGCGGTCAGGGAGTCATTGAGGTTCTCCAGCCCAGACTCGGTCGTTTCGGTTTTCTTTGTAGACATGGATTATGATGTTTTTGTTTTTTCACGGGAAGAAAGCCACGTCGCTATGGGGCACACGTCGCCTTTGAAGCGCAAAATTAAGCAATTAGCGGCAAACAGCCAAAAAAATCATCCCCATTTCGGCTTTTTTTCATAATTTAGCGTTATCTTTACGGGGAGGTTCGCCATCCCGCGTCACTTTCCTGCGGCACACGCCACGACTACATGTCACCCATCCAACCAAGCAACCATGGAAAAGAAGACAATATCCATCCCCTATGAAATACTGTCGCCTGAAGAGCTGTCAGGCCCCGATGCCCTGCTGGTAGACACCGCCCGCGAGGCTTCATTCCGCAGCTACGCGCCCTATTCGAAGTTCTCTGTCGGAGCCGCCATACTCCTCGACAACGGGGAAATCGTCCCCGGCAGCAACCAGGAAAACGTGGCTTTCCCCTCGGGCACATGCGCCGAACGGTCGGCCTGTTTCTACGCCCATGCCCGCTATCCTGAAGCCAAATTCCGCAAGATAGCCATCGCCGCCCGTGGGACAGACGGGGAGTTCACCCCCGTCCCCACCGCCCCCTGCGGCAGTTGCCGCCAGGCGTTGCTCGAATATGAGATGCTGGCCGGGGAACCTGTCGAACTGCTTCTGGCGGGGAAGGATGTCATCTACCGTCTCCCCTCGGTGGTCTCCACGCTCCCCTTCGCGTTCACTGAATTCTGAACCTGTGGCTTTTGATTTTGAGGAATCGGGAATAATCTGTAACTTTGCAGGCAGAACCAAGCAATGACAGAATTGGACACAGACCCTTTACCACCTTTGATGATAGCCCTTGAGTCCCTCCCCCTTGGAGCGGCGCAGATTGTGGCGCTATGTTTCGCCGGGGTAGCCCTGCTGATTTCCGGATTCGTGAGCGGAAGCGAAATCGCGTTCTTCTCCATCACTCCCCAACAGGCCGAAGAGCTTGACGAGTCGGAGCGGTCAAACGCCATCCGCCGCCTGCTTGATATGCCCGAAAGGCTTCTGGCCACCATCCTGATAGCCAACAATCTGGTCAATGTGACGATTGTGGTGCTGACATCATTCGCCCTGACGCCCCTCTTCGAGCAGCTGCCCGACTGGGCCAACTTCCTGCTGCAGACCGTCTGCCTGACATTCCTCATACTCCTCTTCGGCGAGATACTCCCCAAACTGGCCGCCAACACCAACCCGTTGCGGTGGGCCGGATTCGCCACCGGGGGGATAAACTCGATGATGAAGCTATTCTGGCCCCTCTCCTCGATGATGGTGAAGTCCACCAAGATTGTCAACAAGGTAGTGACGCGCCAGAGCCGCAACATCACCGCCGACGAGCTGGGGCAGGCTCTTGAGATAGCCGATGTCGAGAACCGTCCCGACAAGGAGATGCTCCAGGGCATCCTCCGTTTCGGCGACACCAACGCGGCGGCCATCATGACCCCGCGCGTCGACATCACCGGGCTCGACTCCGACATGACCTTCGAGGAGGTGATGGAGGTGATTGTCACCAAGGGATATTCCCGAATGCCGGTCTTCGGGGAGTCGCAGGATGACATCGTGGGGGTGCTTTACGCCCGCGACCTGCTCCCCTACATCCCCGACGGCAAGGATGGCGACAATGACTTCCGCTGGCAATCCCTGGTGCGCGAGCCTTACTTCGTCCCGGAGTCGCGCATGATCGACGACCTGCTTGAGGATTTCAGAAAGCTGAAAATCCATATCGCCATCGTGGTCGACGAGTTCGGCGGCACACGCGGAGTGGTGACCCTCGAGGATGTCCTGGAGGAAATCGTGGGTGACATCAACGATGAATACGACGAGGAGGAAATCACTTACCGCCGCCTTCCCGACGACACTTATATTTTCGAGGGGAAGACCCTGCTGAACGACTTCTTCCGCATCACGGGACTCGACCCCGACGACTACAAGGCTGTGGCCGAGGAGTGTGAGACCGTGGCGGGGATGCTGCTGGCAATCAAGGGTGATTTCCCGAAAGAGAAGGAACCCCTGGTCTATGGCCGGTGTCGTTTCCTGATTCTTGACATAGAGCATCACCGCATCACCTCGGTGAGAGTGAAGGTGATGCCCCAGGAGCAGACCGCCTGACAACGGAGCGCCCCCATATATTCCCGCCATCCCGAGCGATGGCCACAAAACCAAATTACCAGTCTACAAACGTGGTCTTATTCGACAAATACGGCATCAGGATTTACGCCATAGAGCTGCCTGACGACACCCCGCGCCGAGGCCCGGGGCGGATGCTCGCCGAGCGTGCCGCCGTGAAACATCTGCTCCGCGAAGCCTTCCCCGGCGACCGGGCGATTTCCATCGGCCATCTCCCCTCCGGCGCGCCATTCCTCACCTACGCCGACGACCCCGAGGGTGAGGATGCCTGTCGGCAGAGCGACATGCCGTCGATTTCCATCAGCCACTGCACAAGGATGGCCGCCCTCGCGATAGGGACACCCGGGATGAGACTCGGTATAGACTGCGAGAGCGGCGACAGGCTGGCGTCGCTCCAGCGGACAGCTCCACGCTTCCTGTCACACCGCCAGATGGATCAATGGGGGAATTATCCGGCCACTCTCTGGGCGTGGTGTATCAAAGAAGCGGCTTACAAGGCGGCAGGCCAGCCCGGATTGGCCCTGCCGTGGATTCCACTGCCGCTTGAAATTCCGTTAGAAGAAACCACCGCGGATGCGGTCATCTCGATAGATGACATCCTATATAATGTAGTGCAGGTCGACACTCTCGACCGACCGGCCATCCTGATGCTTGTCTTCGCAGCCGCTCCCGCAGACAATGAATGATGTTTTAGCGGCAGCTTGCTTGGGTATTTAAGTATTTATTTCTAACTTTGCCGGACACAAGACATGTCAACAAATACCTTACAGTATACCTAATGAAACGATTACTCCTTCTTCCGCTGCTGGCGTTGCTGGCCTTGGCGGCAACCGCGCAGAAACAGGACAAAGGCACCCGCAGCTCCAACGGCCCGCAATATCAGGTGTTCGGGGTGGCTTTCTACAACCTCGAAAACCTGTTCGACACCATACCCAACAATCCGCTTGGCCGCGACGCGGAGTTCACCCCTGAGGGTCAACGTCAGTGGACAGGCAAACGTTACTGGTCGAAAATCGAGAACCTCGCCCGTGCTATCTGCAACTTCACAACACAGACCACCCCTAATGGCCCTGCGTTCATCGGCGTCAGCGAGATCGAGAACCGTTCAGTGCTTGAAGACCTCGTGAAGGCTGTAGACCGCAGGCTGCAAGCTGACGGCAAGACCCCCTGGAATCTCCAGATTGTCCACCATGACTCCCCCGACCGCCGAGGTGTGGATGTCGGTGCGCTCTACAATCCCCGCTATTTCCGGTTTGTCGACGTGACCAACACCCTCCTGACCATCGAGGGTCTGCCGAATTTCCGCACCCGCGACCAGATGTGTGTCACCGGCGTGATGGGCAAAGACACCGTGAGCGTGATTGTCAACCACTGGCCGTCACGTCTGGGAGGCCAAGAGCAGAGCAGCCCCCTGCGCGAGGCCGCCGCAGCCACTTGCAAGCATATCGCCGACTCTTTGTGGCAGATTCGCCCCAACCAGGGTGTGATCATCATGGGCGACCTAAATGATGACCCGCAGGACAAATCCTGCGCCAAGGTACTGGGGGCCACCAAGAAACCCGACGGTGTGAAGCCTCACGGATTCTACAATCCTTTCTGGTCGATTCTCGACAAGGGCATCGGCACGTTGGCTTACCGCAGCCAGTGGAACCTCTTCGACCAGATTATCGTCAGCGGTACTTTGCTTGAAGACAACACCGGCAAGACCACCCTGCATTACTGGAAAGCCCAGGTCAACAATTTCGAGTTCCTGCGCGACACGGAGGGAACCCGCCAGAATTACCCCCTCCGCACATATTCCGGCGGGGTATTCCTCAATGGATATTCCGACCACTTCCCGACTGAGATTTTCCTCATCAGGCAGCGTTGATTCCGCTAAAAAATCTTATAAACCCTGACGGTTTGTTATGAGACCCCAGCCGACCATTGCATAATGGCCGGCTTTTTTATATCTTTGCGCCCAATTATCCGAAGTCAGCATTGATTGACATAGCGATGACTTCCAGGTTTCCAACAACATCAGTAAATATTCAAGAATTGAAAAGCACTATTTTCGGCAGGCCCAATCTCCCTTCACTGGGCATCTCAGCCATACCTCTTGCAGTTCTGCTGGTGGCATTGCCAACAGTGATAATCCTTCGTGGAGCAGACGCGGTCGGCGAAATAGGCCCCTGGATTCTGCTCACCTGTGCCGTCCTCGCCATATCACTGGCCGCGCTGGGCCGCACTGCCACTCGTCGCGCCCTTCGCGTTGGGTTCCTGCGCAGCGCCAGCCAGATACTCCCCGCCATACCTATCCTGGTATGCATAGCCATGGTGGCCACAACATGGATGGCCTCCGGAGTTGTCCCGACATTGATTTGCTATGGTCTGGATATTCTATCCCCCACTCTGTTTCTTATGCTCGCCTGCATGGTAAGCGCCGCCATTTCGGTGCTTACCGGAAGCTCATGGACCACAATAGCCACCATCGGGGTGGCTTTCATCGGCATCGGCGAGGTGATGGGCTATTCCACTCCTTGGATTGCCGGAGCCATCATCTCGGGAGCTTACTTCGGAGACAAGGTGTCACCGTTGAGCGACACCACTGTCGTGGCCTCCTCAGCCGCCGGGGTCGACCTCTTCCGCCATATACGCTACATGATGGTGACCACCGTGCCCTCGATTGTCATAGCCTTGGTAGTCTACCTGATAGTAGGTCTGACAGGCAACCATGAGCCGGGTGCGGTCAATCCGGGCCAGATGACCGACGCCATCCACGCGACGTTCAATGTCACCCCATGGGTTCTGACAATACCCGCCATAACCGTCCTGTTGATTGCATTGCGTATAAACACCATGCTCGTCCTCTTCATCAGCGCGTTGCTCGGCGGGGCCGGAGTCTTCATCTTCCAGCCCCAGTTCGGGATGGGAGCAGGCGAGATTCTCCTCTCGTTCTGGAAAGGGGTACATTTCTCGACGGGTATCCCCTCGCTTGACGACCTTGTGGCCACCGGGGGCATCCTCGGGATGACATCCACCATCTTCCTCGTCCTGTGCGCGATGATTTTCGGAGGTGCGATGATTGGCACCGGAATGCTCTCCCGCATCACGGCTGCATTCACCGCGTCGTTGCGCAAACGCATATCCATCGTCGGGGCCACGGTGTCGAGCGGCCTGGCCATGAACTGCCTGACCGCCGACCAGTACCTGTCGCTAATCATCACCGGCAACATGTACCGAGGCCTCTACCACCGTTTCGGACTTGAACCGAGACTGCTGAGCCGCGCGATGGAAGACTCCGTGTCCGTAACCTCGGTGCTGATTCCCTGGAACTCCTGCGGCATCACCCAGTCGACAGTCCTCGGGGTCTCCACCCTCGCCTACTTCCCCTTCTGCATCTTCAACATCCTTTCGCCGATAATGTCTGTGGTAATCGCCTGGATAGGATACCGCATACCCGTCAGCAACCACGCAGGGTTGAGGACTGCGAGAGCCTGAACCACCCTGCTCCACACCGAATAAAGAGATTTTTAGGCCACATTGTCAGCTTTTTTTGTTACTTTTGCGTTAATACATTACGGCGACCGATGGTCGCCGGCAATTTCTCCCGCACGCTAACAATTATTTATTTCTGACATGGATACCGAAAAATCGCCCCTGCACGAGTCAGCCAACACCGCGACCCAGGCATCAGCTACCAGAGCAACCACCTCCGGCTCCTCCCCGAAATCCGTTGAGAAAGAAATAGAGGCCACTGAAAAGAAGACCGAGAAACGGATTGAGGAAGACCTCAACATAACCCCCACCCCCTCCCAGGTCGGAAACATCATCATGTCACTGGTGATGGCCATCCTCGGGTTGGTGTTCATATGGCTGTGTGACCGTCACGTCATAGGGACGACCGTCCTCATCGCCGGTGGCCTGGCATTCATAATCCCCGGAGCCGCACTGATGCTCTCGCTCCTCGCCCGACGCAAAAACCAGACACGCGGTTCGGTGATGACATTCATAACCGCCATCTGCGGACTCGGCGCGATTGCCCTCGGAGTGGTCATTCTCGTCGCCCCCGACTCCTTCCGTCATCTGCTCGTCTACCTCTTCGGCGGCCTGCTGATAATCTCCGCCGCCTGGGAATTTGATGTGATGGTAAGAAAAAACCGAGGCATACTCTATCCCGCGTGGCTCATCGTGGCCCCCATATTGATAGTGGCCTTGGGAGTAGTCATGTTCACAATGGACGCCTTCAAAGGGGAATCCAACGAAAAATGGATGCTCCTTGCCACAGGCTGCGGCTTCACCCTCTTCGGCATCATCGGCCTCTTCATCAGCTACTACGCCATCAAGACCACCCACACCGCCAAGAAACTCGCGAAAGCCGCCGCCAAAGCCGCCAAGGCAGCAACTCCCTCCACCCAACCCACTCCCACGAACACCGCCACATCAACTACCAACCCCACCGATAAGCCCACCGGCAACCCCACCGACAATACCGCCGAAAAACCGTCTTAAAAACTCCCCACCCCCCAATAGTTTCGCGATGTCACCCTGGCCCCCTCTCCGCGCTGACATCGCGAAACATCAACCCCCACCTCCCTCCTCCCCCTCTCCTCAACCATCCCCATCCCTTCAATCCTCCCATAATTCCCACAACTCCCATAATTCCCACAACTCCCAATCTTCCCATAATTCCTATCCCTCTCCTCCCCCTCCAACCTGGGGAAAACACAAAAAATCGCCCTCCTCCGACAAAAAACCTCAAAAAAATTTTGTCAATTCAAAAAAACTGCCTACCTTTGCATCGCATTTAAGGAAAAGCCCACGGCAATCCCTTGCAATGACTCCGTAGCTCAGTTGGTAGAGCAACTGACTCTTAATCAGTGGGTCGAGAGTTCGAGCCTCTCCGGGGTCACTCATTTGAAACTCAACTACCTATAAATCAAGTAGTTGAGTTTTTCGTTATAGGTATTTTGTCCACAAATTGTCCACCAAACTGAATCTTACATCCCACCGACATTAAAATTTTATGTTCTTGAATGTCGTTTGTCTGTGCTGAATGTCGGCGACATTCAATCGCGCGAACAAGTGAACGCTATTGGATGTTTTAAGAATCGTGAGTTAATGTTGACTCCCGTTAAATTTTACATAGCCAATGAGCGCCGACACAACCCCACCACCCCCACGACACAAAGAGCTACTCGACGAGTGGATTTCAAATAACTATGAAGAATACTGCGACTTCACAGAGATGATGCACTCGGTCGATGGCATCGGATTTGAGCGAGTATTTAATTTTGCGAGCAAACTCGCTCCCGGCTTCAAGAAGGCCGTAATACTGCGTATGAAAGACGACCGCGCGACCGACTTCAAGAATCTGGAAGAAATGCTGCATGAGGCTAAAATTGGCAACAAACTACTTGCCGGTTTTGAGAACCCTTTGCCCGATTCCATGATTACACCGATGCTTGCGTGGCTTTTTCGCGGACGCAGTTTCGAGTGTATGGTTGAACTTGGCGAGGAACTCATCAGAAATGGGAAGATGAGCTTTCTGCGCCGTATGGCTGCCAAACTGCTTATCAAAGGTATCATCAACACCAGTATCTCGATTGATGCCCGTACCGAAGATGATTGGCGCCAGTTCTGTGAAGAGCAGGATGATTTGGGCGTAGTCCCCACTGTGACACTTAAAATCGTAAGCAAATTCAAATCTGCGCCAACGGCTGATGAAACTGAAAACACCGAGACCGCCGAAAAGAAAAAGCCTAAAACGAGGTCTGCCGAGCGCAAACCCCTTAAAGAACTTCTGACAGAAGATTATTTGCTGGAACTAATTGAAGAACGTGTCACTGTCAAGAAAAGAGCCAAAGATATAGCGATGCTTTATATCGCGCTTGACAAGGCTCACGTATTGCATAGCTGTACTATTGTTGAATTCCATTCCGCCCTTGATGAAGCCTTCGGCGAAAAGGCCGGTTATAAGAAAATCCATGTGCGTGGAGTGCAGGATGCTCACAGAACCTTCATGTCAAGGGTACAAAACAGACTGGTAATAGATTTTCCTGAGAACAAAGCGGAGTTGGCCGACATAAGAGATTTCCTCGATCTTCCGGCATACGCAGCAGTATAAAGACACCCGTTTTTTCATCATCTGCCAAAAGCCATCAGACAAATGCTGTCAGGTGGCTTTTGGCATTTTTTGCTCTATGGCAGTACCTATTTTGTCAGGTTGTCAGTCGTGAGGCAGGCTCATATAAATTCGTTATTCTTCGTTTTCTTCGTTTACGAACTGAAACGAATTTAATCACCTGTAAATCAGTGTTATACATTTGCGACGGCACGAATTTTGTGCTTTCTTTGCACAGCTATTCCAAGTGGAACAGCCGACGGTTACGGGTTAAGTTGCCTCTCGTTACCGGGTATAACAATGGCGACATATAGGAGATTCTGAATGACAGATATTCTTAGCATTTTACAAACCGGAGCCAATGTCTCTCTCACAGTAACTCCACAAGACCTGTTCGATTTCGCCAAAAATGTAATCGAACTTACGAAAGAGCAGATGTTGCCCATAATGGTGACAGCTGCTCAGACCACTCTACTCTCACGCAAAGAGGTTATGGAAAAACTCGGTGTGTGCGAGGTCACTCTCTACAACTGGCGCAAAAGCGGATACCTTGAGGCGGTAAAGGTTGGGCGCAAAGTTTTCTACCGCCAGGAAGATGTAATGAAAACACTGGAACTGCATGGAAACAAGAACGGGAAATAATGGAATAGACCCTATGCTCGTACTCGGCAAGGCCGTCGATATGAGCGTAAGCATCCGGGGCGGGGATTTTCCTTTGGGCGCATTGCCGTTGAAGATTCAGAGAATCATCAGGGAAGCGTATGATTGTTACGGCTATCCGGTGGATTATCTTGCCGGAGCTATGCTCGTGGCTATCGGACTTGGTATAGGCAACACCCATTTCGCAAGGCTCAAAGGAAAATGGGATGAGAGTGCCATACTTTTCATGGCTCTTGTCGGAAGACCGGGAGCCTGCAAGTCGCATCCTCTGAATTTCGCAATCCGACCGTTCACAGAGCTGGACGGTGTGGCGACACGTGCCTACGTTAAGGCGTGTGAGGAATACGAGCGTCAGCGCGAGTTGCCTCTAAAGGAACGCTCAGAGCCGCATCCCGTCGCCCCTATCTGCAAAAGGTTCCTGATTTCAGATGCGACACCCGAAGCTATGTTGCTTATCCACTCGCAGAATCTGCGCGGCATCTGTATGTGGAATGACGAACTTGCGGGCTGGTTCAAGAACTTCAACCGATACAACAAAGGCTCTGATGAAGAATACTGGCTAAAGCTGTTTAACGCTAATCCGTCATTCTCCGACCGCAAGGGGGTGAAGAACTCGGTCTATATCAGCCGCCCTTTTATTTCAGTGGTGGGGACAATTCAGAATGGTATTCTCAACGAGCTTGCGCAGGGAAGCCGCACATCAAACGGTTTTATCGACCGCTTGCTGTTCGTCATGCCACACAATCAGGACAAACAGCCGTGGAGCGACAAAGAGCAGACTTTCGACATAGAAGCGGCATGGGCTGGGATTATAGAAAGGCTCGTCGCTATCCCATACGAAACGGATACAGACGGAAATGTCATAGCCAACATTCTACCCTTTGCGCCGGATGCGAAATCGAGACTTTACGAATGGCAGCGTCGGAACACCGAGGAATGTAACCGGGAGGAATGTGATGCCCTTAAAGGAGTTTACAACAAATTCGATTTCCATGCCATACGGTTCTGTCTGATATTGCAGATGGCGAGATGGGCCTGCGGAGAAGCCGACAGAAAGGAAATAGACCTTGTATCGGTAGAGAACGCCATATCGCTCGTGGACTATTTCAAGGCGACAGCCACAAGGGTGCAAGGAATTATCCGCGATTTGTCGTTGTCGGAACTGCAACGGGCTGTAATCATGTCTTTGCCGGATGAGTTCACCACAGAGCAGGGAGTGGAGATTGCATCAGCCAACTCCATGCCGGAGCGCACATTCAAGGATTTTATCCGGAGATTTATCGGGGTTCACTTTCAGAAAGTCCGTCATGGCGTTTATTCCAAACTTTGACCGTAACCCCGCATTTTCTGCACTTTCTGCATTTTATCCCCGCCAAAATGCGGATAATGCGGAAAATGCAACCGAAATCCCGGATAATCTATGAACCCACACCGATTCATTCTCCAGCCTTATAAGGGCGTGGCGACACGGCATACTTGCCCTGCCTGCCACAAGAAACGCTGTTTCAGCCGCTACATCGACACCCAGAAACAAATCTTGTTTCCTGATGATGTCGGCAGGTGCGACCATGAACAGAGTTGCGGTTACCATCTTACGCCAAAGGAATATTTTGAGCGCAATCCGCAATCAAAGCCACAGCACCGCGATTTCGCCACTCCGTCAGTATGGCGAGCCAAGCCGACCGAGCAGCGAAAGCCAACATCCTTCATCGCGTCAGAGACTGTTGCACAGACTCTGCACGGCTATGAGAAGAACAATCTCTATCTGTTCATCCGATCCAAGTTCGGAGCAGAGGATGCTCTCAAACTGATAAAGGATTACCGCGTCGGAACATCAAAGCACTGGCCGGGGTCATGCGTGTTCTGGCAGACTGACATCAACGGCAGCGTCCGCGCCGGAAAGGTGATGCTCTACGATGCCGAGACCGGTAAGCGCGTAAAGGAACCGTTCAACCATGTTACATGGGTTCATTCGTTGCTCCGACTGCCCGACTTCAATCTGCGTCAGTGCTTTTTCGGTGAACATCTCTTGCCGATGAACAGAGGTAAGCCAGTCGCCATAGTCGAAAGCGAAAAGACCGCACTTGTGTCAGCTTACTATCTGCCCGAATATGTGTGGCTCGCTTCCGGCGGGAAAAACGGATGTTTCAATACTGATGCACTCCGTGTTCTCAAAGGCCATCAGGTTATCCTGTATCCGGACATCGGCGCGACCGACCAGTGGCAGCAGAAACTGAGTTTGCTCCATAATCTTGGTATTGAGGCAAGCATCTTCAACTATCTTGAAGAAATTGCCACTGATAACGAGCGAACAGCAGGACTTGACATTGCAGACTATCTCCTGCAAATCGAGCCTGACCAAGCTGTGCTGCAAGCCATGATTAGGAAGAATCCGACGTTACGGAAACTCATTGATGACCTGCAACTAACTCTTGTGTCAGTTGAACGGTATGACCCGGACACTGATACTATTCACAAACCCACAAACTCTGAAAAACAATGACTGCAAAGAAAACTCCGTCAACATCCGCATCCAAGTCAACAGAGTTGACAGATGCACCCAAATCCAAAGTATCAACCCTTAATCCCGATTTTATTATGAAATCAGATAATTCAACCAACCCCTCCAACGCAACCACCACAGTTAACAGCGATAACGCTGTTAACTGCATCCCTCCTGCCAACGCAGACAATCTGTTTGACAACGAGCAGACAGCAACCGAAGCAACTGCCGTAACCGAGCCACCGAAGCAACAGCGTATCGGTAAGCAACAGCGCAAATCGGACTTCGCCGAGTTTAAGGCTACATTCCTTTCTCCTGCAAAACTGGTGAACCGCCATGCGCTGAACATCGAAGGCGACCTGTGGGACCAGCTTGAGCGCGTCTCCAGAATCCTCGGCGACCGTGGTACCACGGTAAGCAGTTACGCCAACGCCATCCTCGCCGAGCATCTGAAACAGTATGCCGACGACATCGAAATCTGGCGCAAACTCTGAGATAGAAAGTCGGGATACCACTGCTCCCGGAACACCGTGGGGCAGCTTTCCGATGAACGTAGTGAATTGGGAAGGCAAGGATATGTTTCGGGATTTCCTTTTCTCCGAAAACGCCTCCCGAAACTGCGCGTTAAGAAACGCTCTTTGCCTCCCCAATTCACCTAAACCATCATAATGACTACAATGAGTAAATCAACTACCGGAAAGGGCGGTCGTCCCTCTAAACCGACCGATGAGAAGCGCACCCATGTGGTGACAATCAAGCTCAACGATGCCGAATACTCCGACCTTCTGGAGCGGTCAAAAGCCGCCGGGGTAAAAATGGCGGAGTATGTCAGACACGGCGCGTTCCGCCTCACTATCGTCAGCCGTCTGAACGAAATCGAGACTGGAATTGCCAGAGGAATACTCAATCTCAGCTCTGATTTTAATCAGGCAATGACCTGTTTTCATCAACTCAAACTCAGCAGCGCGGCCAATAAATTGGCGGCTGTCGTTGACAGAATGTTTGACATTCTCAAAAAACTTAAACCCAACAAGGAGACCGACTATGTTTGCAAGAATCCTTAAAAGCGGCACGTTTCACGATGTCGTGGGGTATGTGACACGCCAGTTTCACGACCCGAAAGAGTACACGCCCGATACTTGGCGAATCATCGGAAGCGAAAATGTATTCATCTCCGACTATGCCAAAATAGTGCAATCGTTTGAAGCGATACACGGATTTATGCCCGACAAGGGGGACCCGGCGGGACATATTTCCATCAGTTTTGATAACGCCGACGCACCCCGTCTGACTGATGAATTCATGGCTCAACTCGCCAAAGAGTATATGGAGGGCATGGGTATAAAAGACACTCAGTATCTTGTAGTGCGCCATCTTGAAACCGAGCATCCGCATTTTCATATTGATTATAACCGTGTGAATATGTCGGGAAAGGCCGTCAACGAGCGCAACAATTTCAAGCGTAGCGACAAGGTTGTCAAGGCTCTGAAAGACAAATACGGACTGACTTATTCGCCTCTCAAAGAAAAATATGAACAGAAAAAGCCCGAATTCAAGGCCAAGATTTCAGCCGCCATATATGGCTGTAAGTCGTGGGATGAGTTCTCTCGGCGTCTCGCCTGTGCCGGAATTGATGTAAAATTCCATGACGACCATAACACCGGTGAGCATATCGGCGTGAAATTTTCCGATGGCGATATAACGATGAACGGTTCCAAAATAGACCGGGCTTTCACATACCGCCGACTGAATAATCTCTTTGAGCTGAACCGAAAGCAGGGACAGAGCCGCGCCGCATCTCCGACATCGCAGCCCAAAGTCAAGGTGGAATATACCCAACAGAATCCATCCTCTCTGATAGAAAATGTCTCGGAGGCTACCATAGGCGCGATAGGAAATCTGTTCACTCTTGGTCCCGGCTTCGACCCGGAGGAACAGGCGTTCCAAAACGCCATCAAGAGAGAAGAAGCCAAACGTAAACGCAAATCAAGAAAAATCTGAATATGTCGAAATTCTATGATGACGTCAAAAAACAAGGTACGCAGATTGACGACCTGCAAAAGAAAGTAACCGACCATGGCACCCGCATCGAGACACTGGAAACTCAGGCGATGGCGACACCTCCGGCGCAAACCTCGGCTGTTCCCGCCGAAGTCAAGGTGGTGCTTCCTGATGACATTGCCCGTAAATCGGATATTGACGAGGCTGTAACCCGAATTGTCGGGAAATGCAAAGTTGGAGAAAGTCAGCCCTCTACCCTAGCGTCGGTAACGGTCAGCCCGATGTCTGCACTCGAAAAGGCAGAATTTGAAAACACAACCCGACAAGCCGTTAAAACCGAAATCGAAGATAGCCGAAAAATAGTAAAGGAAAACAACTCCATGCTTAGGACTATCGCTAATCGTATTAACCGGGCAGATAACGAGGGCGCCTTGCGTCGCAAACTGTATGTGACCATAGGCGGGTATGTGGTTTACACCATTCTTCTCATCGTGACCTTGGTTGAGCTACACAAGCAAGACACCCAAATTGAGCATCTCAAACGCGTGGAGTGGCTGTATCGCTGGAGCCGCATATATGTGAAGGACACCGAGGAATATCAAGACTTTGAACGCCGTATGCTCAATGGCAAGAAAGAAGAACGTGAAGGCATGAAGGCCAAAATCTTCAGCATGGAGCGCGATGCCCCGCAGTTTCTCTACTTCAAGCCTGTCGATGATTGGATGCCCGAACCGCCCGCACCCGCAAAGGCAGAAGAAAAAGAGCAACCAAGCAGTCAGACTGCATCCACCTCAAAGCTACAGCAGCATAAGCAAGGCTCACGACTCACCCCCGCCGAGATAAAGGCAATTAAAGATATGCGGGCAAATCCGCATATCCCCGCAGACGCCAAGCCCGAACTTCCCGAAGGTTACGAATAATACTACCTAAACCTCAGCTAACATATAAAAGACAGACAGTCCCGACGTTTCTGCCGAGGTTGTCTGTCTTTATTTATGTATGATCATGCTGCTTGCTATTTCAAAATTGCTGACCCAACAGTACCTGAGCCACTAACTTCATCGTAGTGGTCAACTTTCTTGCCATAGCCGAAAGTGTATGATACTGCAAATGTAATACGCCAATGTTGAGCCGTCGAAAACTGCTTGCGGTCAAAACTGTAATATTCGCTCGTAAGGGTTTGATGTGATGATTCCCACGATGTACGCAAGAAATTGTAAACCCCAGCTCTGAAGTTCCAACCCTTGTCGCCCCAACCCAACTGAACCTGATATTTAGCAGGGGTACGCTCGACAATACCGCTTTGTTCTTCCTGATAGTGGCTTGGTGTCATATACCAGCCCCAAAGATATAATTTACCGAAATAGTATGTGAGTTGAGCTGTGCAAGTAAGTTCATTTCTTGTGCTTGCGTATGCGCCGGTAGTCTTTCGCAGCCAGTATTGCGGGCGCAGTTTGGCTACAAGTTTACCTCCGAAAAATTTAGCCGTGGCAGAGATTCCTAACATACCGCTGCGGTAATCACCATCGTTGACATATTTACGCAACATAGTTCCTTCGGGAGCGGTAGGTGAATATATGGTAACACAACGGTTGCCGAGCATATAGACATATCCGTCAGCCGAAAGCTGCCATTTGTTGTTCGGCAGCCAAGTATATGACAAACCTGCGCTATGATAAGAATAGTCCGACAATGTTGGCGTTCCCTGATACCACATAAGTTCATCTTGTTGCAGCATATTCGGGCTTTTCTGCGATGCTTCCGGCACATCTTTTCCGTATCGCCAAGTAGCTTCAAACTGGTGCTTGTCAGTCGGTGAAAATGTTGCGTAAGCATTAGCCTGCGGAAAATTATTTTTCATTCGGCTGTCGCTGATATGATTGTTCTCCCAAACCCAGCCAAATTCTCCGCCGACATTCCATTTTTCGAGATTCAAATCATAATGGGCACCGACAAGGTAACCTCCGACATTATACTTCTGATGCGAGGGAGAACTGCCAAAATAATCTATGAAGTTCCAGTTTTGCGATGTAGCAAAATAGAACATCAAACTATTTTTATCATTGAGTTGCCAATAAAGCCGCGGGCTTAATTGAAGATTATGCACATCTTCCGAGGCATTATTGGTAATTGAAAGAGCATCTACTGCCGTGTAAAATGAGTTGGATTTATTTTTGCCATAAGTATAGATAGCTTCCGTCTCAAATGAAAATTTCGGAGAAAAAGTGAAGAAGAAATTACCGTTATACGATATGGCCCAGTTATGACTTGATGTAAGTGATGTGGCAGTGGTAGGGGAAAACAAATCTGAAGAATACAACAACGAATTAACACCGTCGTCGTGTGGAATATTAGTTAAACTATATGATAAACGGTTAGATATTCTTGCTTTGTCGCTATTATATAATGCCCGTAAAGCAAAGTCGTTACTATTATTGCGGTATAGAGAAGAATTGGTTTCGGAAGTTCGTTGAATAGTCTGCGGACCATTGCCATATAAATCCTCAAACCTAAATGTTTCAGTTGAGCCAGTGCCGCCATGACGGTTTGTGAGGTATATTTCATCAGCGTATAGGTCAAAAATCATCGACTTATAAGCCATCTTGGAGTAGACTTCACCCTCAGTCCGGTTAACGCCGAACCATTTATTGGCGGTAACTTTGGTATATCCACCCCATTCATACTTCTGCATAATGAAGTTAATAGCATAGTGTGCGCCTTGAAATCGTGGGTCGGTCGGGTGCAGATAATACTCAACCTTTTTCACATCTTGAGTTCTCATTCCTTGCAGGTCCTGGGCGGTTGCGGGGAGAAAATCAATAAATATAGAGACGCCTTGACCCGAAGCGGTCTTGACGGCCTGGCTGATAGGGTCGACCTCAATTTGAGGAATCGCCATCTGGCTCAAAAGGGAAATGGCATCGGCAGCAGCGTTCTTTTGGCGAGCCATAGGAATATAGGTGGATATATTCGATGAAGTCCGCTGATTGGAGGCTTCGATCACAATCTCACCAAGTTCCTGTGTCCTGATAGTATCCGGCTCAGCTGATTGCGCCATTGCTAAGAAAGGCACAACTGCAAAGGTCGAAAATATCAAGATATGTTTGATTTCGGTCATGTAATTGCTATTGAGGATTGAACGACGGTTATTCTTGTCGGGATTTTCATCGTAAAGATATGAACTATAAAAACATTCCTAAACGACCAGTTTTAGGTACATTTTATGCTCTTTCGGAAGAAAGGCACGAAGTATAATGGTGTCTTTTGTGCGCTCAATGATTGTCCAGTTGCCAACAATAGCGCCATTGAAAGTAATCATATCCCCGTCGATGTTGTATGTGAAATGACCGTCTCCTGTCGGATTGCCGTTCTCATCGACAAATATATATTTACCTTCACTCTCAGTCAGGAATGTTACAATGAATGATACGGATGCTATTTCGTCACCATCTTCATAGCACACATCTGTGCCCGACCATGTTGTATGTATAAGGTCATTGCTACCGAATGTCGGTTCATCATCATGGCTACATGACACTGTCAGCAGTCCGACAATTATTATAATTAATAAAAACAGTTTGTTCATATTATTACGTTCTTGGGGGTGTAACATCGATTATATTTCGATGCAAAGTTAATAGTGTGGTTAGCATTTAGCGGCAAAAATTAGTGCGGAAAAAGTGCGGAAGTTTATTCCCGCACTTTTTCCGCACAGTCCTATGTTGTTCAGTTCGCTTATAATAAGCGAATTATCCCATCTATTACTTTGGAGCCAAGTTTCTGGTCAAAGACTTTATAACATAAGGCCTCTCGTCTATATGACACGGTTCCTTTAGTCCTGCCAAGCAAAGAAATCATCTGGGTAGGTGTTATCCCACACTTAATCAGTAACGCCAAACGATAATCCTGAGATGAAAGATTACCGCCGGTCAGCAACTGTAGGTTATATTTGAAATTAGGCGAACAATCCATGACCGCAGCCTCCATCTGCTCCCAGAGTAAACTATCCAAAGGTATAACTTTACCACCCGCCACATAAGATTGCAATTCCTGATATGCCTCTGATCTAAGAATGGCTGATGGAATTTCCCCTTGCTTTTTGTCGTTGTTATAGATACTCAACAAATCATCTCGAAGGCGATTTCGCAAAGATTCTGTTGTCGTTTCCTTAGCTATCTCTTTTGGCCCGCTATCGCTATTATCTGTCGAGTTATGATTGCTCAATGATGCTTTCAGTTTGCTGATATTGTCAAGAGCCTCATGTAATCGTAATTGTTGTTTCTTTCTGCCGATATTAAGAGCCAATATCGTTATCACAAGAACAACAACTACAATAGAAATGATATACAGCCATTTCAAGAATTTTTCCTTCTCTTTCTGTGCAGACTGTTTCTCACGCTCATGCAGTTGATAATTATAGAAATTATGCTGATTCATGGCGAGCTGACTCTCGTTGCTGTCATAATAGTTTTCTAAAAGCCCCCGATACTCATCTATATATAGATAAATTGTATCTAACGGTATAAACTTTTGTAATTCCGGCAAAAGAAGATTTTGATATCCAATGACTTTGTTGTCTGAATCGGGACTATTGATAAGTTCATGGGCATATATGTATGCTGAGTCCAATAACCCTTTTGCTAAATAGATGTCTGATGCAGTAGCCAAGGCTCTGTTTCGGGCGATTGGTTTGACTAAATCCGGTGTATTGCGAATCAAAGTTAAGGCGGAATCTAACTGTCCTACTTGATATTTTACATCCGCTAAATACATCTTAGACTTTGCCTTGAAAGAGATGGGTAAATTAGAACTCATTTCAATAGCCTTATTAAAATAATGTTCAGCTAAACGATATTTCTTTGCCCGGATGTACGTTCCACCCAAGAGCTGAAGTTCATATACAATATTTGTAGTATCCTTATTAAGCTCACAAATTTTTAAAGACTTTTCTATGTATGGAATTGCCTCGTCATATAAACTGATACTCTGCAACAATCGGCCTATCTGACTTAGGGTTCTTGCTTTCAAATTCAGGTTTCGTGAGTCCTCGGAAATATTGTCTAATGCTTTATGGAAATATTGCAGGGCAGTTGGGGCATCTCCCATATCACGGTACACTCTACCGCCATAGTATAAAGCCTCTGAATATAAAGGGCTTGGAGAAATGTTTTCGTAATAACTGATAATATCAAGGATAAGACTGTCAGAAGTGTGTTGAATGTAGGCCTTATCTTTTGCTTTGATAGTCAAGAAGTCATAGTAATGTCTGTCGGCTTCTGATATGCTTTCACAATCAATCGAATCAAGACGCAATAACGCCTCTTGCGGAGAATCAGAAACAATCTCTGCAATCTCCTTCAAGCGTGCATCTTCGCCAGTCTCCGAACACCCTGCCATCAATATACAAATGGTCAATATGCCAATAAGAATACGTATCATAAAATGCGGATAATGCAGGGCCTAATCTTGATTTTTGCCCGTTTGCAGGGCAAATATCTCTTTCTGACGCTCAATTTCTGCGGTTAATTCTTCCTTTGTCGGGAGATATGTCAGATATTTGGCTGCATAGAGTTGTTTGCTGTCTTTGAGGATTGAATACCGTGCTAAATCCTTGCTTGTTTCCGAGCAAAGGAGTAAGCCGATTGTAGGATTGTCGCTTTCCGAACATTTCAACTCATCGTACATTCGGATATACATATCCATTTGTCCGATGTCCTCATGTGTGATTCTCGATGTCTTTAGGTCGATTAGCAGAAAACATTTAAGGATATAGTTGTAGAATACGAGGTCTATATAATATTCGCCTATGTCGGTTTTTATTCTCTGCTGACGGGCAACAAAGGCATAACCTTTGCCAAGTTCAAGGATGAATTTTTGCAGGTGGTCGATTATAGCGGATTCAAGATTGGTTTCCGAGTACGCTGCCTCCTGCGAAAAACCTAAAAATTCAGCGACAACAGGATTTCGGAGGAATTTATGCCGGTCTTTCTGATAATCTGCTGTCAATCGTTGCATTTCATTAATGACTTCACCACGTTTTGATTCCGGTGTCTGGAGCAGACGATGATAATATTGGGAGCCAATGTTGCGGTCAAGGGTACGGACGCTCCAGTTCTCTCCGGCAGCCTCCCTCATATACCAATCACGCTCGTTATCGTCTTTAACTCGCAGCAATCTTTCGTAGTGCGACCACGATAAATTGGGGATATTATATCTGATTTCAAATTGGTCAGACGGTGTCTGACCTTTTGGCAGAATTAACACAGAAGATTGGTCAGACAGTATCTGACTAATTCGCATTGATTCAGCAAGCACTGCTTGCTGAATATCCAAACCTCTGAACAGCAGATAGAATTTCTTGAAATTCTTTATTTGAGTAAGGCTGTAACCTTTGCCATATTCAGCTGTCAACGCCTCTGATGCAAGCTCTATTATTCGCTTGCCGTATTCGGCACGCTCCCGTCCATGCTGCTCCTGTTCAACGATTCTTTTTCCAACGAGCCAGTTCGCAGCGACTTGAAAGAGGTCTGCGGACTGATATGCCTTTTGTTTGGCGGTATATACTATCGCCTTTATATCGCTGATAAATTGGGCGTCATCAGCGTTGATATTATCGTATTTCTTCAGCTCGGATTTCATTTTGCAAAGTTACGAATTTTGTTGGGAATCAGGACTATTATCCGAGGATATTCACAAGGTCTTGTTTCATTTCCTCGTCAATGTCACGATAGCGGGCAAAAGCCTTACTGCCCTCTTTGTGGCCCGACAGCGCACCGACAAGATTGGGGTCCTTGACTTCCTTGTAGATATTGCCGATGAATGTTCGCCGGGCGAGATGGCTGCTTGCAATTTCGTTGATAGGCCGTTTTTCCTCATTGCCGGTGGTGGGATTCAGCACAGTTACAATTCGGGTGATACCACATTGGGTAAAAATCTTTTTAATGGCATCATTGTATTTTTGGGGGCTGATGAAAGGCAAAAGCATATTTCCTTTCTTGCTGTCAGCGTATCTGGAAAGGATTTCTTTCGCACGGTTGTTGAGAGGTACACGAAGCACCTCCGGACGTTCACCTTTGGTTTTGTCAGGAATATACTCCACCGCGCCGTCAATAACGCTGTCATTAGTCATACGCATCAAATCGGAAACGCGGCACCCGATAAGACACTGAAAAACAAATATGTCGCGTTGAACCGCCAAAGCCGGATTTTCCGAAAGGTCAAAATCAGCAATCTTCTCAACCTCGGCGACGGAGATATAATACGGACGCCCATATTTTTCAGTGCCGATTCCTTTGAAATTGGCAAACGGGTTGTTCTGAGTATAACCGCGCCCAATGCACCAGTTGTAGAACGCGCGAAACCGCTTGAAAGTGCAACAGATGGTATTGGCACCTTTGGGCAACGGACGCTTGGGCTTACGTTGAGTGCGTACTACTGCGGGAATCTCCTTGTAGATTTCGGGATATTTGTCAAATAGCTCCGGCTCCACTTTAAGAAAATCCCCAAACTTCTCAATCCATTCGGTCGTGAAATTGTCGATAGTCATCTTGTAGTTGCGGTTTGCCGTTTTCTGAATATACATCTCAAAACGACGCAGGGCACGAGCAAGGACTTTGTAATGATTGGCCCTCGCAGCCGAAAGCGGATGCTTTTCAAGATACTCGTTAAACAGTCCGAAAAATGTCAGCTCCACTTTCTTCACCTCATATTTATCGGGGTGATTGAACCGATCTATCATGTCGCGGAAAAACTCCTGCGACAATTCTTCTTGCGGATTGTCGATACAGGCAGAGACAATGAGTTGCTCCAAAGCTGTCAGACGCTTTTCTATCTCATTAAGCACCTTTGCCTCTTTCTGATTGGCTCTCGGCATTATGATCGCGCCATCCTTGAAGCGTTTTGGATTCATATAGATTCCGCTTTTAAGACGCAGACGCAGGGAGCGGGACACAGTCAGTCGGAGCAAGATTTCCGCATCGCCCGAAGTGTTAACTTTTGTAGATATGTTTCTCGTGATTGTTGCCATAAGAAGTAGTTTAGATTAAGAACGACCCAAAGGTAAGCATTGTTGTCCACCGCTCCAAATTTTTGTCCACATTTTGTCCACTAAACTTAAATCTGGCTACTGCTCACTAAACCTCGCCAAGATACAATCATCAACATTCATTCGTTTGCATATCCCTATTATTCAATAAATTACATAATGTGCTATATCATTCCGAATATTTAAGACAATTCATCTTCATTCATATTTATTGTTCTCTCCGGGGTCACTAAAGGGTCTATCAGACCGACGAATTCCTCTGAAAATCATTGATTTTCAGAGGTTTTTCTTTTTACCGCAATCCCCAATCGGCGCAGAATATCGCCTCTGAAACCTATGCCCGGGACATGCTTGTGGGGAGGTCAACCGGCAAAGGGTCATATGAGGCGCAGCAGTTCTCAACCCTCGCGATGAAAGGAAGAGTGACCGTTCAGGCAACCATCGTCGCCATAAAAGAGATAACCGGCAACACGGTCATCATGATTCTGGTCACCGCCGTCATCGCTTTCCTCCTCCCGTATCACCGTGAGGAGACCACCTGACGGGAATGTCGGCGCTGGTAGAGGTAATACCCGATTATCGACATAGAGGTCAATATCTCGGACACAGTCAGCGAGAGCCAGATACCATTGTCGCCCAGCAGCAACGGCATGACGATGAATGAAGGCACCAGGAAGACACATCCTCTCAGCAAGGCGAAAACCACCGAAGGAATCGCATTCTCGATACTCTGGAAATATCCGATGGCCGTCAGGTTGAAGATATAAAAGACAAACGCTGTTGAGAAAACCGGGAATCCGGCTGTCGCTATCCCTGCGGCCGGAGATATCCCGTCAAGAAACAAGCCGACCATCGATGCCGGGAAGAGGGTGAATGCCGCTGTCACCACTACTCCGCAAGCGATGGCACAGAGAATCGCAAGACGTTCGGTGGCCGCCACCCTGAGGCGGTCGCCGAGTCCGTAGTTATAGCTGATGATAGGCTGGGCGGACTGAGCTATCGCGTTGCCGATCATAAACACAAAGGGGCAGTAATAACAGGCGATGCTGAAAGCTCCCACTCCGTCTTCCCCCATATACCGCATGAACATCAGGTTGCCCATCAGCATCAGCACACCCATAGTGGCCTCCCCGAGCAGAGCGGAGATGCCAATCTTACACTGGTATCCGATGTTGCGCAGGGTCAGCCGCAGGCTTTTGACGCTGAGTTTTATCCTGATGAGGCGTAAAGTCGCCGCCAACACCCCGAGATAACCCAGCACCATCATTCCTCCCACGAAACAACTGATGCAAGTGGCCAGGGCAGCTCCTTTCAGCCCCATGTCGAGAGGGAAGATGAAAAGGTAATCGAGCAGGATGTTCATTATCCCGGGAATGACGTTACACCACATGGCATAGCCCGGCGACCCGTCGAGACGCACCACAAATAGTCCGATCGCACACCATATCTGAAAAAGGCATGTCACGAATATCCACGGCATATATTCCCTGACCAATGGCATAAGCTGCTCCGAACTCCCAAGCAGACGCCCTGTGGTGTCAGGGAACGAGAGGGTCGAGGCGATGAACAACAGCACGACAATGGTGGCCACACCCATCGCCTGGGTGATGTTGAGCCGGGCAGCCTTCACGTTGTCGTTGGCCAGATGTATCGACGCGCAGACCGATGCCCCCACACCGAGCATCAGGCCGATACCCATCATCACCATCGTCGGCGCGATACAGATGTTGACCGCAGCCAGCGCGTCACTGCCGACACCACGTCCGACAAAGATGCCGTCAGTCGCCGTCACCGCGCACAACGACAGCATACCGAACAATGTCGGCAACAGGTATTTCCTGAACAATACGGGGATTTCTGCCTTTCCCAAATCAATAGCGTCACGTTTCATATAGAGTAATACTAATAAGGATTGAACATAAATATCGCCGAACATAATCGAGGTTTTACCCAGTCATCTTATCCGGCAATCAACAATGCCCTCCGATGAGGATTACAAAACGCTGCTTGGAATCGGCATGCAAAATTACGTAATTCCGGCGAGATTACAAAAAATCAAAGGAACGGGACTTGGCGACGGCGTATAACAAATTGCATTTAACCCAGAGTGTCAACCCGTTATACCGAGGCCTTGTCCCGTTCCCGTAATCTATGGCCGGAATATATCAATGCTCATCGTGACACCACTTTGGAAGCCCTGCCGTCACATAGACGGATGCAGACCTCCCCGGCCACGGGGGATTCGATTCTCATCCCCTGAAGATTGTAATACACGGTCTCTCCCTCTGCCCGGTCTGTATCAATCGCCTCAATGGCGGCTGTGTTGTCGGGAGCGACAGACATCGCGGGGGAATCCTCTCCGAGGTATGTGCCGGTCAGCACTTCGGTACGGATATCGAGTTCGAGCCTGTAAAATCCATCCTTGGAGATGGTCCATTTCAGGTCATCACCCCCTGAGATGCGTGCGTCGCTCTCCCCGACGGCGGGAGCGTCGGCGGTGTAGGGATGGAATGTGTCGCGGAACCAATCGCGGGCGGTCAGAATCTTGAACTTGGCAGGCTCGTCAGGCATCGTCACCGACCCGTCGGCATTGGTCTTCCTGTCCCAGCCTATTCTCAGCTCACCTTCCCAGACCATCACGAAGGGGTCATTTTCGTCCGGGAGGAAACGGCAGTTGCTCTCATCCCAGTAGTTCCATGAACGCTCACAGCATCCTCCGACCAAAATCAGTTCGGTGTAAGGGGTCAGCCTGCGGGCCTGATAGCTCTTGCTGTTCTTGTCGAGATAGACCGCGTAGTCCCCCTCCACCATCACGCTCCAGCCCTTCGCGCTGTTGTCCGTCGAGGGGAAAAGCGGTGAGAGATATCCTCCTCCGAAAGTCAGGTCAACCTCTGGATAGCGGGGGAGCCAGCTGGTGGTGTTTTCCCCCACCGTGGGGGTATCGACCAGTTTAAGGAATCCGGGGAGGAGATGGAACGTACCCTTGAATTCCACACCCATGTCACGCAAGGCCTCGACATTTCCGCCGTTGGCACTTCCTGTGACATAGAACGCCGAGGGCCACCGGCTATCCTGGACGGGATGTGACAGCGACATCCTCATTGAATTCAAGTCCACGGTCAGGGTATATGTGCCGCTCTGCGCCACACGCATCTTGCAGTCCTTCGACCCGTCGAGCGCCCAGTCGGCGTAGAAAGCCAAAGGCACTGTCACGCCCGTCGTGACCTCCAAACCGCCGGAGGTGGCGACAATATGCTTGTGCCACGCCTCGCGGGTGTTCATAAACTTGAATTCCTTTCCGGCCTCAAGCTGACCGGTCCATTCGAAGACTCCGTAACCGATTCGGGAAAATTCCTCGGCCTTCCCCATATCCCATGACGCGGGTGTGGCGTCTCCGATGAGGTAAAGCTGGGTGTATTCTATCGAGTTTGACATATCGCCACCGTTTGCCCCCGTAACACAGAGGAGCAGGAGGAGACAGCCTGTTATTTTTCTGATGTTCATAAGGCTTATTTTCTGAATTTCTTTACTGTGGTGTCTCCGTCTGCCTTAACCAGGCAAAGATACATAGCCGGAGCGAGGGCCGCGAGGTTCTCCGAGAAACCGGCCACATCGTCGTAACTCTTGCTGACAAACTCCATGCCGGCCATATCGCATACCGACAGGCTCACCTTCCTGCGGACATTCCCCAAAGAGGCGGTAAGGGTATCGTTTGCGCGGTCATAATCTATGGAGCAACCGGGAACCGTAACATTCTCCAGGGCTGTTACCTCACCGCTATAAGCCACCTCCACACGGTTGGCCTGCGAGCATGCGCTCTTTGGCAGTGTCACTGTCAGGCATCGCTTTCCGGCATCATAGCTCCAGGAGTTGGTCCTGTTCTCGACCCCGTTGATTTTCACCGACTTGGGAAGTGTGGCGTTATGGATGCGGAGAGTCCACTGGCGGTCGGCGACCGCGCCGGGATAACTCCCCTCACGCGGAGAAATCATATAAGTCTCTGTCGCACCCGATACAGTATGGCTGAAAGGTGTGGTAGCATAGACCGTCGCGTAGTCGCTGTTGTCGCCGGCATCCTCATAAAGTGAACCTGCGCCCTCTGCTCCGGCCACCACATTGAGAATCATCTCGGCCGGTCGTTCGGTGACATTCTTCACTGTCGGAGGATTGTAGGGAATCATGGCTCCCTCGCGGAAGAAATAGGGAATCTGTCCGGAGGTGAAAGCCATACGCTTCACACATGGACCCTCAATCAGCTCGTTGGTCGAGACGCTCCACCAGTTCCCCTTCGGGAACCAGATTTCCTTGACTGCTGTCTTGCCGTCTGCGGCAGGCTCGGTCACTGGGGCCACAAGTATGTCGTCACCGAAGAAATATTCCCCCTCATAGGTGTAAGCCTCCTCCTGGTCGGGATACTCGTAATAAAGTGGGCGACACATACCCAGACCGGTGTCATAGGTCTTGCGGGCCATCGTGTAGAGATAGGGGAAGAGAGCGTAGCGCAGCTTGACGGCATCAAGCATCTCGGGGAAGTTGGCGAACTTCCATATGCGGCGCTCTATGCGGTCATCCTTCGTGGCGTGGGTGCGGAAAATCGGGGTGAACACGCCGAACTGAATCCATCGCAGCACAAGTTCCGGGTCGTTGACCGTCTGCTCGTCGGTGAACGCGTGCCCTCCCAGGTCATGACCCCAGAAAGCATATCCGACATTCGAGGCTGTCGCTGTGAAGTATGGCTGGAAAGCGAGAGTCGGGAAGTTGATGAGCGCATCCCCGGAGAAACCGAGCTGGTAGCGGTGACTGCCCAGTCCGCCCCATCTGTGGAATATCACCGGACGGCGGTCAGGACGGTTCTTGGCCATATCGTTGAAGAACACATAGTTGCACCAGAAGGTCTCCCCCAGCCCCTGGGTGTAGGGACTGGTCAGATACTGCTGCCAATCAAGCCACCAGAAATCAACACCTTCACTTTCATGGTCACGGATGACACGGTTGAAGAAGGAATTGGTGAAATCGGGGAAATCGAGGTTCCAGCCGATGGTGCCGTTATTGTCATATTTGCCGTTGAGGTCACCCTTCATGGCGTTGTAGTAGCCCGGCGATTCAACCGAGTTTATGCCGTCGGCCGGATGAAGGTTTAGGGCAATCTTGAAATTGCGGTCATGTATCTCTTTCAGCAGTTTTTTCGGCTCAGGGATGAGGTTGGTGTTCCATGACCATCCGGTCCATCCCCCGATTCCGGCTGACCCACTGGCGGGGTCTCCGTTCCAGTGCCAGTCCATATCGAGAATCATCACGTCGGCAGGAATCCCGTTGTCGGCCAGGTCGGTCATAATCTGGCGGTAATCGTCCGCTGAATAGGAGGCATACTTGCTGTACCAGTAGCCGAAGACATAATCCGGCGGCAGAGGAATCTTCCCGGCAACCTTGGTGAAGTCATAGATGGCCTTCTTGTAATCCGAGCCGTAACCGAGGAAATATGTGTCCATGGCATGTGTGTCCTGACGCTCTCCCCACCAGGGATAGGCCGTAACACCATTCTCCTCCAGGGGGAAAGAGCGGCTTCCGTCAGCGCGGGCGGCTGTCCAGGAGTCATCGATCACAGCCCACCCGGAGCGGGAGATGATTCCATCCTCCATCTCGCTCCGCTTGTTGTCGCCGTTGCTGCCGTCGAGAGTGCGGCAAGTGCCCTTGAGGTTGAGAGGGTCAGGCTTCCCGGGATACCAGGTCACGGGCTGTCCGTTATGGTTCATCGTCACCGTCAGGTTTGCCGGAGAGGCGGGGACAGTGCGCGGGTCGGTGCCCTTACGGTATTTGAGCGAAAGACGGTCTGTGGTTATGTATAGAAATTCCCCATCCTCCGATTTCTTGAAAGCGGGTACTGACTCCAGGTCTCGGTTCTGGATGGCGAATGTGGCGCGGTCTTCAAACTTACCCTTGTCACTGTATTCGATTCGAATCATCTCCGGGGTAAGCACCGTGAAGCGTGCATTCCCCGCTACGACCACCGCCTCCGGATTGGCCACCGGTCCGGCAGCCTGTATGGCGGTCGCCACTGACAAAGAGAGAGGAACCATCGCCCCTCTCAGGACATTTTTAAGGATTTGTGATTTTTTCATCGCTGTGTTGCGTCTGTATCTGTGAATGGTGATTAGATTCGTGAAGGTCAGCGCTCTTGGCTGACTCCATTGAGTTGTGACGCAAAGTTAGGCATTCCGAAAGCCCCCAGTCAATAGCAGATACTTAAAAAGTAGCGGTTATATAACCACTCAATCCTGATAGCCAAGTAATTGATTATCCCAATCCCTCGAATATATATAGCCGTCATAGACCTGTTTCAGCTCTACGACGGCTATATTCGGATGGTGTTGTCTCTTATTTGCCGAGGAGGAATCTCAAGGGACGCGCCACACGCGCCGCCCAGAAACGCTCCTCATGTCCCGCGCCTTCATCGACATAATTGTCGAGCGTCGATTTGCTTCCGTCATCCCCCGGACGCAGGCTGTAACCCATCGACTCCACCAGTTTTACCACTCGTTCGTTTGACGGTCCGTAAAGGCTGTCGATGGAGGTGGTGCCATGGTCGAGATACAGGCGATGACGCCCATCGCGTGGCATATTCTCCGCAAGGTAATCATACATTGCGTTGGAGAAAGTCGGGTCGCCGTCGAGGGTTCCAACCCAATGGGTCGACAGGCATGCGGCTGCGCCGAAAACCGAAGGGTATTCCGACATAGCGTAAATCGACATCAGTCCGCCCATGCTTGACCCCATAAGGAATGTGGAATCAGGATTGGCGGTCAGCCGGTATATGGAATCCATGGCCGGGCGGAGAGTCTTGACCAGGAAGGCAGCATAGGCATTCCCCCTGATTGGTGTTTCCTCAAGGAAATGACGGAGGGTGGAGTCGGGAGTACCCTTGATATAATTTTTGACATTCTCCGGCATAAGGTCACACTTGCGGGTCTCGGCCACACTATGGACGCCGACAATCACCGGAGCCTCGATTTCACCCTTTTCAATCAGCGCGGAGGTCACGGAGTCCATCTCCCATGCCTGCTTGTTCCATGTGGTGGCGGCATCAAACAGGTTCTGCCCGTCATGCATGTAAATGACCGGGTAGCGATGACCATCCTTAGCTGGGTAGCCTTCTGGTGTCCAGACATCGACAGTGATGGTGTCGCCCATCTCCGGCGAATAGATATAATGTCGGTCAATGTTACCTGCCGAGGCTGTCTGCAACGCCGGGAGGTTTTCATCAACTTCCGGAACTGGAGCAGTCTTGCCGGACTGTGAACAGCCCCATACAAACATCGCACCCGCAAGCGGGAGCAGACCAATTCTCATCGGATCTGATAATTTCATGATATTGTCATTTATGGTTTATCTATCTGCAAATTTAACGAAATTCCATTTGTCCACCAACTAAAAGGCCAACACACCAAAATATATTACTGATTATGGAATATGCGTACTATGGAAGATATATAAATGAAAAGGTCGGTGTGTCAAAATTCATCATTATTGACACACCGACCCTGATGTCAGGCGAACCCTATTATCGGTTCAGCACTTTGAATGTCTGGTGGCCGACGGTCACGAGGTAAATTCCGGGCAACACGGTCACACGGGTCTCGTTTGCGACCACGGTTGATGCCACCACCTTTCCGTCTGCCGACGAGATGGTCGCCGTCTTACCTTCCGCGCCACGGATTACAATCTGGCCGTCACGGGCGAAGACCTTGACGGAAGAACCATCCTCAACTCCGGCGAGGAAGCTGGAAAGCGCACCTTCCACCTCATCACTGCCGACTGATTCCCCGGCTGTACCATAAAGGGCGGTCACCCTGTAACGGTAGGTCTTGTCAGGGGCCACATCGGTATCGGCATATGTGGTAGCAGCCAAAGGTTCGGCATTGAGCCGCACTCCGTCGCGGTAGATGTTGTAGCCGGTCAGTGAGAGCTGACGGGGTTCACCTCCGGCAAGAATCATCTCCACATCGTCAATCATCAGGATATACTTGTCATAAGAGTCGCCATGGATGGCCATATGGGTTGTGCCTTCGGGGAGATAGAACTCATATTTGGTCCATTGGGCCGGGACAGCGTCCACACGGCCTACCGACACGAAATCAGCAGGTTCGGTTCCGGTCGAGGAAGCGAGCACCTCGAATGTCTCAAGATACTGGGGCTGACCGGCATCCGACTTGAAGCTCGATGCCCAAAGCGAGACAGTCTGCGGTCCTCCGTAAAGTTCGGGAGAGATTGCCCAGTCGTCACTCTGCACATATGTGTTGCCGCGCATCGAGTACATCGACCACAGGCACTTATGACCGGAATGAGCCTTGAAGCGGTCTCCGTCATTGGTGTAATTCAATTCCGAATGATTGTCGTCAATGGTGAAGAATGACTGCTGTCCGCTTACCGGAAGCTGTTTCTTGCCTATGCCACCGATGGTAGCACGGTCAAGATCAAGGAATTTCCATCCGCTGACCTCCGATTTCCAGGAGGTGGCCTTCTCGAAATTCTCGGTGGATGCCTCGGGAGCAGCCTGAGACATGTCAGGAGCGCCCCAGGCGAGGGTTATCACACCGTCGCCGGAGGTGGCGGTCAGACCGCTTACGGCAGGATTACCGTTATGGCGCACCTTCACAGCCGCCCCGGGAGTCTCATCATCCGAAGCGATGAGATCGCCGGGGGCTTCTACCTTGCATACATACACAACCTCGTCGGGAGCCACCACACCGAGTTTCTCGGTGAATGTCACAGTCCGACGTGTGCCTGACTGCAGGGTTGTAAGGGATTTCTCCGCAACCGTCTCTCCGTCACGCAGCAGGAGGGCTTTCGCGCCGTCAATAGCCGCGTCGCCGGTATTGGAGACCGTGAAGCTCACGGCAAACTCCTCGTCGGGGTTCACCGAGGCGGGAGCAATGATGTCGGAGGCGGTGAGATTGCAGGGACTCGAAGTGTTGACCTCCATATTGTCGAGGTGGATATAGATGGCAGTGATGACGGTAGCCTCAAGGCGCAGTCTGACTGTCTGACCGTCATATCCGGTCAGCGGCACAATCACCTTGTTCCACTGTCTTGCAGGCCCAGTCTCACCAATCACGATTGTCTGCAACGGCATGAACTCCTCGTCATTGTCGCCCCAGATTTTGACAGCAAGCTCGTTGGCGTTGTCCTTGCCATTGTCACCGATGTAATTGTAAACCCAGAATGACAGCGCGGGAGCCGACAGGGTGGAGAGATCGATTTTACCGGTGAAGAGGGATATTGTCTCGTCGGGCACGGTGTTCTCCATACCCATCATACCGCCGTCATTGTCCTGCGGCTCAATGTCGCGACCATTGTAGCTGAAGCCGCCGACAACCATCCAGGTATCACCCACACAGTTCTGGGTGGAACCGATGAGATGGGAGGTCTCCTTGTTGGCCCATGACTCAAGCCAGGGCGCGGAGTCAGGCTTGCCGACCGGCACAAGGATGGACTTGGCAAGTTCCGACATACCCCCCTCGCTGACAGCACCAACACGGTACTGCACCCAGGACTGCGGTGAGAGAGGTTCAACCGCACGGATAGTGAAGCTTGTCTCCTGCAGACCGGCCTTGACGATTTCCCCGGAGCGGTCATACACGGTGTAAGTGACCGGGGTGTCACCTAACGGTTTGCCATCGATGTCCATTGTGGCGGGTGCCCAGCTGACATCCACTGTTCCCGGCGTGGAGGTCTCAAGCACCTTCACCCATTCGACAGGCTCGGGAACGTTGAAGCCGACCCATACCTTTACAGATACAGGGACTCCATTGCCCGCACTGTTATGGCATACGACAGTATAGATATGATAGCCCACCGAAGGCTCGGTGTCATCGACGATGAGGAGTTCCGCGCCGGGAGCCATACCTTCTGTGATGGTCTTCACGGGCTGGTTGTCGCGGAGCAGCTCGGCAGATGTCAGCTCGGCAAGCTCACCACCTTCGAGGTTGACGGTGGGAGCCTTGAAGCGGACAGTCACCTTCTTCGCGCCGGTCATATCGGCCTCGGCTGTCAGTTCTGTCACCTCACCGGGAGCACCGGCAACAACCCCTTTGCTTATGTCGAAGGATTTCATATAAAGCATCCTACCGTCAGGGCTTGTCCCGCGCAGAGCGATATAATAAGTGCCGGAAGCAGTCGGCTGCAATGTGCCGGTGAAGGTGGTGAAGTCATCGGCCTCCAGCGGAGTAGCATCGATGATGGTGATTTCTCCCAACCCTTCGGCTGTCGGAGCAGTACCGGCCACAAGGCTGAACTCCTCGTTGTAGCGGGTGTTGCCACGCTTGAGCGCTATCGAGATGTCATATTTCGCACCGGCGGAGAGAACCATGGGAGGTGTGACCAGGAAAGCACCCTCTTCAGGGGCACCCATAGTGACAAGCCTCATACCTGAACTTACCGAATAATTGTCATCGACGTATGAGTCATTGTTGAGCCATTTCCATCCGATTGTCGAGGTCAGTGCCGGGAAATCCTCTGTGAACGGAGGCACCACGGGACCGAGCGAGAATTCCGGGGTCAAGGCGCCCTCAGACTCCAGGCCGCCCGCTACGGTCTTTATCTCATAATAGTAAGTGGTGCGGGTGGCGGGCATATCGAGCTGCTGGCTCCAGCCGGAAGCCTCAGCGGTGAACACCTCTCCGTCGGGCATACGGGTAATCTTGTAATACATCCCCGTGCGGTCGATGTTTCCGCCGTTCACACCTGTCGATCCTGCCGCAGTCCAGAAGAGCTTGACAGTACCATCCTTGTAGGTCAGACGCGGTGAAGCGGGAGACCTGGGGATGTCCGGGCCGACATACTGCGAAGCTTTCGAACGCGGTCCACGTCCGGCCTCATTCGAGAAATACAGCGAGAAGCAATATTTACCCGGTGTGTCGAGAGTGACATTGGCGTTGATGTAACCGTCGGAATAGCTGGCGCTACCTGTCGCCACCTCTTCGCCGTTGGCCTCTATGTGGTAAGTCACGGCTCCACTGAGTATATCACCTCCGACCGTCTTCTGGGGAGCGCGAAACCTCACTGTTCCGGCAAGGGCTGTCCCGTTGAAGCTCACCGACGGATTGCCCGAGGCGGCGGGAGCAGCGTTGTCATAGGTCTCGGGGAAATACATACCCCCAAGCTGTTCCCCATTCTCCAGGTCATAGACCTTGGTGGCCTCGGCGGTGGTGAGATTGACGGCATACAACGCGCTCTCCTGCGAGGTTTTAACGCTGAAATAGAATGTTCCGGTCTTGCGGTCAATCGCGCCTCCGGTAATCAGTTCGGTCGTCTTGCCGGTGTCGCCCACTAAGGTCTGTGCGCCAGTAGCCGTGTCGACGATGTTGAGCCGTCCCTGCCAGTCAATGGCATAGAGTGTGCCCTCCGCGTCAAAGTCCATCGCTGCGAAAGCGGTTTCCAGATCGGCGATTTTGTCGCAGCTGAACTGGCTCAGCCTGCATTTTCCGAAGACATACCCTGTCCCGGTCTCATTGAAGAAGCATCCGTATGCCTCATCCTTGGGGGCATAATAGGCCAGGTCGGTGGCCACATTCGTGATTTTGCAATTGGAGAAGAGGTCTTCGACGCCCCATGTGCGCAACGAGTAGCTCGCACACTCGATGACGGGGAGTCCCCCTATCATCTCATACCTCACTCCATAATAATAGTTGTCATCCGCGATACCTCCGCCGCTGGCGTAGATGTTTCGCTTGATTTGCTCGGGGGCATATTCCCCGGTACTGAACCGGTACATGCCGGCCGACTGTGGCGGGTCTGAGACACACGCGTTGAAAAA